>FLYN01013817.1_pt1 | contig 14365 bp, 10 predicted proteins | sample 1122621 | NCBI WGS metagenome assembly FLYN01 (sample SAMEA4346792, study PRJEB14843) | hot springs metagenome | biome: Terrestrial Biome; feature: Habitat; material: Sediment | place: India | collected 2012-06-12 | depth 1760 m
AGAGGGCGGCAGACCTGGACGAGATTCTACAGGTCACGGTGCGCGAGCTGGGCAAGGCGCTGCGCGCGCCGCATACGGCGATTGAGCTGCGCGTGGACAGCGCGGAAGAGAGGGGAGCATGATGTCGAAGGGGACATTCCTCACGAGACTGAACATCGGCCAGCGCCTCACTCTGGGCTTCGGCGTGCTGGTGGCGCTCACGCTGATGGTTGGCGGCGTGTCAATTGTCACAACACAGCTGGAAGAGCAGGCATTTGAAGAAGTGTTGGCGAGCCATGAGAGCGCGAAACTGGGACTGCAAATGAACATCCTTCTGCTGGAAGCGCGGCGGCGCGAGAAAGACTTCCTGCTGCGCTGGCAGATTGAGGGGGTCGGCACTGCTTACCAGAATTACGTCGTTCTCAACCAGCAGTATATACAGAACATTCGTAATTTGATTGCCGAGATGCGCGAAATCGAGGGCCACGACGAGGTTCTGGCGCAACTTGACGTGGTTGAACAGGCGACGCACAACTATGACGCGCTGTTCTTGCAGGTGGTGGACAGACTAGAGGAGCGCGGCCACATAGACACGGGGCTGGAAGGCGCGTTCCGCGAGGCCGCTCACGCGCTTGAAGAATCGCCCTGGTTTGTCGAGCATCCAGAGCTTCAAGTCACGCTGCTTCAAATGCGCCGCAACGAAAAGGACTATTTGCTGCGCGGGTTGCAGGAAGACATCAACGATACGGCTCGCTTTACTGTCCAGCTTCAGGGACAAATCCGGCTGTCAGGCATTCCTGCGGCCATACAGCCTGAACTGATTCAACTATCCAACACTTACCTGACTTACTTTTTCCGGCTGGCCGGGCTGGAGCGGCAGATTGCTATAGACACCGACGAATTCCGCGCCGTCGGCCAGTCTATCGCCCCCGTGCTGGAGGAGATTGTCGCTCACGAGGAAGCGGAGAGCGAGGAAGTGTTAGAGAACCTCAGGGCAGTTCAGCAGTTTGCGGGCAGCGTTAATACGATCCTACTGATAGCAGCCGTTGTCGCCGGCGCTGCGCTGGCCATAGCTATCCGACGGAGCATCGTGCGCCCGCTGACGGTTCTGACGGAAACTGCTTCGAGCATCGCCAGAGGCGAGTTTGGCCGCCGTGTCGAGACGCCAGCGCGTGATGAAACCGGCGTCCTGGCGCGCGCGTTCAACACGATGGCGCAGCAACTTCAAGATTTCATTGGCACCCTGGAGGAGCGCATCGCCGAGCGCACGACCGACCTCGCTATTACCGTCGAAGTCGGGGCGCTGGCGACCAGCATCCGCAGCCAGGCCGAGCTGCTGCCGAAAATCGTCGAGTTTATCCGGGCGCGTTTCCACCTGTACTACACCCAGATTTACCTGCTGGACGAGGCCGAACGGTATGCGTATCTGCGCGCCGGCAGCGGCGAGATCGGCCAGCAGTTGCTGGCGCGCGGCCACCGGCTGGATTTGAGCGAAACGTCGCTGGTGGCGACAGCCGTGCAGACGGGTATGCCGGTGCTGGTGAGCGACACCGAAACCAGCCCGATTCACAAGAAGAACCCGCTGCTGCCGAACACCCGCTCGGAAGTCACGATTCCGCTGGTGGTGGGCGAGGACATTCTGGGCGTGCTGGACATGCAGGCGGACAGAGCCGGGACGTTCAACGAAGACAATCTGGCGGTGTTCCAGGCGATGGCGAACCAGCTGGCGGCGGCGCTGCGCGGGGCGCAGGCTTACGACGAGGCGCAGGCGGCGATTGCTCGCGTGGAGGCTATTAACCGACGGTTGACGAGCGAAGCGTGGCAGCCGTACCTGGAGCGACTGTCGGACGGCAAGGTGGTTGGCTATCAATACGACCTGGAAGCGCCCAGGCCGCTGGAAGGCGAAATCCCCGCGCAGGAGAGCGACGCCGTTTACCAGCCCGTCTTGCTGCGCGGCCAGCAAATTGGCGCGCTCTACATTCAGGACGAGCGTGAATGGGGCGAGGACGAGCTGCGGCTGGTGCAGGACGTGTCCGCGCGCGTGGCGCAGGCGCTGGAACAATTCCGGACGTTTGACGAAATGAAGCGTGCGGAAGCGGAAATTCGCCAACGCGCTTCAGAACTGGAAGTATTGGCAAACGTGAGCGCGGCGGTAACCAGCGTTCTCGACCAGGAAGCGCTGCTTCAGGGCGTGATTGAATTTGTGAAAGAGAGCTTCAACTTCTACCACGCACACATTTACCTGATTGACGAAGCCGGCGAAAATCTGGCGCTGGCAGCTGGGGCGGGCGAGCCTGGACAGCTCATGAAGGAGCGCGGGCACTCCATTCCGCTGAACCATGAGCGTTCACTGGTGGCGCGCGCCGCCCGGACACACAGCGTGGTGATTGCCAACGACGTGACGCAGGAACCGGACTTCCTGCCAAACCCGCTGCTGCCCGACACGAAATCGGAAATGGCCGTGCCGCTGGTGGTCGGCGACCAATTAATCGGCGTGCTGGACGTGCAGGCGAGCGTTGAGAATCGCTTTACCGACGACGACGCCCGCGTACAGTCCACGCTGGCCGACCAGATTGCCGTCGCCGTGCAAAACGCGCGCGCTTACGAGCGCGAGCGCGATACCGCCGAACGCCTACGCGAGGTAGACCGCCTCAAGTCGCAATTCCTGGCGAACATGAGCCACGAGCTGCGCACGCCGCTCAACTCGATCATCGGCTACTCGGAAGTGCTGTTGGACGGAGCCGACGGCGACCTGTCAGAAGACGCGATAGAGGACATCCAGACGATTCACGGCAGCGGCCAGCACCTGCTCTCAATCATCAACGACATCCTTGACCTGGCCAAGATTGAGGCGGGGCAGATGCAAATCAACCGGCAGCGCGCCGAACTATACACGTTCCTGGAAGAGATTGTCCACGCCGGACAAATCTTAGTAAAGGACAAGGCGGTGACGCTGACCCTGGCGCAGCAGGCAGACGTACCGCCGGTGTACGCCGACCCGATCCGGCTGCGCCAGATTGTGTGGAATCTGGTCAGCAACGCGGTCAAGTTCACCGAGCAGGGCGCGGTCACGGTGTCGGTAGGGATGCAGGACGAGCGCACCGCCTACGTCAAAGTGACCGACACGGGCATCGGCATCAAGCCGGAGCACGTAAACGTCGTGTTCGAGCAGTTCCGCCAGGTGGATGGCTCGTCCACCCGGCGCGCGGGCGGCACGGGCCTGGGCCTGACCATCACGCGCCATCTGGTGCGGCTGCACGGCGGGGAGATTTTCGTCGAGAGCGAGTTCGGCAAAGGCTCGACCTTCTGGTTCACGCTGCCGGTGTATCAGCCGGAGAAGATGTAGTCCACGATACACATTGATGACGAAGTAGGGGCATGATGTATCATGCCCCTACACCTGACACCCCTCGAACTGGAAAGAATATGCCTGCCTTTTTTACCAACGTTATCTGTCTTGAGTGCCATCATGAAATGCCGGCGGACATTCATGCGGCGGCCTGCGCGAAATGTGGCTCGCAGTGGTTGGATGCCCGCTACGATTACGACGCCGTTGCCCGATTGTGGCCGTCGGCGCTGGCGAACCGCCCGCGCTCGCTGTGGCGCTATGCCGAGCTGCTGCCCATCGGCGAGCCAGACCCCGAAGTTTCGATGGGGGAGGGCTTCACCGCGCTCATTCGACTGTACCACTACGAGCGCCTGTACGAACATCCCTATCTCTACGTCAAGGACGAGCGGCAGGGGCCAACCAGCTCCTTCAAAGACCGGCAGGCGGCACTGGCGGTGACAGCCATGCGACGCGCGAGGATTACCGAGTGCGTGCTGGCGTCTACCGGCAACGCGGCGGCGGCGTATGCGGCCTACTGCGCGCGGGCGGGCATCAAGCTGTGGCTGTTCCTGACCAGTCTCGTACCGCAGGAGAAGATGCGCGAGGCGGCGCTGTACGGGGCGGAGGTGGTGAAAGTCTCCGGCACGTATGACGACACCAAGCAGGTGGCGGCGGAGTTCGCCAGGCGGAAGGGGCTATACCTGGATCGCGGCGCGAAGGCCGTCCCCGGCAAAGAGGCGATGAAGACGCTGGCCTATGAAATCGCGGAACAGTTGGGTTTGCACCTGAACGCCAATGGCCGCTGGGCAAGTCCGGACTGGTACATCCAGGCGGTGAGCGGAGGAATCGGGCCGCTGGGGGTGTGGAAGGGCTTCGGCGAGCTGAAGCGGATGGGCCTGATTGACCGGATGCCGAAGCTGGGTATCGTCCAGGCGGCGGGCTGCGCGCCGATGGTAACGGCGTATCAGGCGGGCAAGGCGCAGGCGGAGAAGGTCATCCCCAAGACGCTGATTACCGTGCTGGCGACAGGCGACCCGGGCTTCAGCTACGTGCAGCTTCGGCGGGCGGTGATGGAAAACGGCGGCGCGATGATCGCCATCGAGGACGGAGAGACGTTCGCGGCGATGCGGCGGCTGGCGAGCAAAGCGGGACTCTCGGTGGAGCCGGCAGCGGCAGTAGCATTCGCCGGATTGGAGAAGATGCTTGCTGAAGGCACGATTCGCCCGGAAGAAAGCGTCGTCATCAATTGTTCGGGGCATACATTCACGGCGGAAAGCCACATCCTGGGCGACCAGTATTTGTTGAGCCTGGAACTGGAGTCCGGCAAGGCCAGGCCACAAGAAGAGGGGCTGAGCGCCGCGCTCAAGCATCTTGACGAGCAGGTGACGACAATCCTGGTGGTGGACGACAACTTGAATGACCGGCGCTTGATTCGCCGGCTGCTGCAAAACCACAAGCGCTACCGCGTGTACGAGGCGAGCAGCGGCGAGGAAGCGCTGGAAATGGTGCGCGAGCGCAAGCCCGATCTGGTGGTCACCGACCTGACTATGCCGGAAATGGACGGCCTGACACTGCTGGAAAAGCTCAAGCGCGACCCGGAAACGGCGTCTATTCCGGTGGTGGTGGTATCGGCCAAGACGCTGACGGCGCATGACCGCCAGCTACTGGCGGCGTATTCCGCGTCGGTGTGGCAGAAGGGCGGCTTCGAGACGCGCCAGCTTGTCGAGCACGTGGTACGCACGCTGGGGCACGCGCCGCTCGAAGTTATCCAGCCGCGCTCGGCAGAACAGGCGATGGACACGATCAGGGTTGCCGACAAGGGGAAAGCGGACGCGCAGCATCTCATCGTAGTAATTGATGACAATCCCAGCGACCTGCGGCTGGCGCGGCGCTTGCTGGAGACGAGCGGCAGCTATCGCGTGATTCAGGCCGCGTCGGGGCGCGAGGGGTTGAAGGCGATCTACGAGCACGACCCCGATCTCATCATTCTCGATTTAATGCTGCCGGACGTGGATGGGTTCGAGGTGCTGGAGTCGCTCCAGCGCGACTCGAAGCGGCGCGAAATTCCCGTCGTCGTGTTTTCGGCGAAAGATTTAACGCCGGAGGAGCGGGCGCGGTTGCAGGCGCAGATTCGCTCGGTCATGGAGAAATCTTCATTCGATAGGAGGCAGTTCCTCTCTATAATTGAAGAAGGGTTGAGATAGGCTTAAGTCGCTCAACTCAGGAGAGAGAAGCAGTGGCTACCAGAATTCTCTATGTCGAGGACAACCCGCAAAACATGCGTCTGGTGCGCAAGTTCTTGATGATGGCAGGGTACGAAATGCTTGAAGCTCCCGATGGGCTGTCCGGCCTCAGGGTAGCGTCAACCGAATGCCCCGACCTGATTCTGATGGACGTGAACCTGCCGGACATTGACGGCCTGGAAGCGACGGCGCGGCTCAAAGCGAACCCGCAGCTTGCGCACGTTCCGGTGATCGCGCTGACGGCCAATGCCATGCACGGAGACCGGGAACGCTGTCTGGCGGCAGGCTGCGACGGCTATATCCCCAAGCCGGTGACCAAAAGCGAGCTGCTTAACACCATCGCGCTGTTGTTGGGGCAGCGCGGCGGGAACGGCGCTGCCCTGGGAGAGTTAAAATGAGCGTTATTGTTGTCATTGAGGACAACACGGACAACGCGCGGCTGGCCGCCAAGCTGCTGCGCCCCACCGGACATCAGGTGCTACTGGCTCACGACGGCGAAACCGGTCTGATGACCGTGTTCGAGAGCCAGCCAGATGTGGTGCTGGTAGACCTGGGGCTGCCAGACATTGACGGGCAGACGGTGGTCGGGATGATCCGACAGCAGGCCGGCCTGGAGCGGACGCAGGTAATCGCCTTCACCGCCTGGCCGGAGGCGACGGCCTACCAGATGGCGCGGGCGTATGGCTGCGACGGCGTCATCACCAAGCCGATAGACACGCGGGCGTTTGCCGGGCAGGTGACCGCCTATCTGGACAAGACCCGCGCCTAGCGTATGGCAACGCTTCTTGTCAAATCCCCTGTTGCCGTTCCTGCAAGCAAATACACGTTTGAGCAGCTTGCGACCATCTACAACGCAGCGCGGGTAGATTACATCGTGCCGATGCCGATGAACGCACCGCGCATGAAGGCGTATGTCCGCGAGCACGACGTTGATCTGGACGCTTCGGTGGTGCTGCTGAACGCGGAATTTGAGCCTATCGGAATCGGGATGCTCGGCGTGCGGGAGAAGCGAGGCTGGATTACGCGGCTGGGGGTGCTGCCTGCCTGTCGCGGCTATAAGGCCGGCGAGTTCATCATGCGGACGCTGATCGAGCACGCACGGATGCAAGGCGTGGAGCGGATACAGCTTGAAGTCATCGCGGGCAACGAGCCGGCGTATCACCTGTTCCTCAAACTCGGCTTCGAGCCTATCCGCGAGCTGCTGGTGGCCCGCCGCCCGCCCGGAAAGCCGCGCGCCGATTTACCCGCGCCCAATGCGTTCGTGAGACCAATGTCGCCCGATGAGGTTTTAACCTGTCTGGAGCAGCGTCCGCCCGGCGCATCGTGGATTGAGGAGACGCCATCGCTGCTGCAAGGGGGCAATCTGAAGGGGTTGATGCCGGAACAAGGCGGCTGGCTGGTGTACCAGAGTACGCTGTTTCAACTGGCGCATTTTGTGATAAAGTTACCGGATGGCGCGGCGGAGGAAGCCGCTTACGCACTGCTGTACAACCTACACCAGTATCACCCCACGCAGGATACGAAGGTCGAGAATATCGCTTTAAACGACGTGCCCTGGCGCGCGTTCCAGACGCTGGGCTATGTCGAGGCATTCCGTCGGATTGAGATGATGCTGAATTTAACTGCTGCCCTATGACGACTACCCACCCCTTTCCCACCGATTCAATATCCCTACCATCGCTTTACCCGCGAAAATACCTGAACCTGCGGGCCTTACGGCGGATGGGCTGCCTGATGCTGGTAATGCCCTGGGCGATTGCCGGGTTGTTCGTGTTGTTTATCTCGGTGCTTTCCCCGCCGCTATCGTCCGGCGAGCCGAAGCCGTTTCCAGAGGGTTTCATGAAGGGCATCAGCTACGAGTCGTGGTGGAACGGCGAATTCGCCAGCCTCAACTCGGAGCGGACGCTGAACGAAATCGTGCTGCCCAGCGGCGCGGAGTGGCTGGCGGTGATCGTTAAATGCTTTCAAGAAACGCGCGTGTCCACCGACATTCGCTGCCTGCACGACCAGGCGACGGCGACAGACGACGAACTGCGCCACCTCATCCGCCATGCACGCGGCCTGGGGTTGAAGGTGATGCTCAAGCCGCACGTTGACCTGCTCGACGCGATGAGTCTGGCGGGCGGGCGGCATACGATTGGCTTTGGCTCGGACGAGGAGGCGTGGGCGGCGTGGTTCGGCAATTATACCCGCTTCATCACGCACTACGCGGCGCTGGCGCAGGAACTCGGCGTGGAGTACTTCGTCGTCGGCACGGAGCTACAAGGGACGGCGCACCGGGAGGACAAATGGCGCGCCGTCATCGGCGAGGTGCGGGCGGTGTACGACGGGCCGCTGACCTACGCCGCGCTGACCTATCTGGAGCCACTGCAAATTCGCTGGTGGGACGCGCTGGACGCAATCGGCATTGATGCGTATTATTTACTCACGCTGACAAACAACCCAACCGTCGCGCAGATGAAGCTGGGCTGGATGCCCTTGACGGCCTATCTGGGCTGGCTGTCCGATCACTGGAACAAGCCCATTATCATCACGGAAGCCGGCTACATGAGCGTGGACGGCACCAACATGCAGCCCGGCGAGTGGTCGCTGCGGGGCACGCTTGACCATCAAGAACAGGCAGATGCTTATCAGGCGTTGTTCGAGGCGCTGCACGGGCAGGATTGGTGGCAGGGCATCTTCTGGTGGTCGCTGTCTACCGACCCGAACCAGGGCGGCGTCAACGATCACGGGTACAGCTTCCACGACAAGCCCGCCGAGGCGGTGCTGAGCCGGTATTTCGGCGGCGGGGCGTGAGTCCGCAGAACAACTCGTGTACTCACTCAGTTCCCCAAATATAAACAATATCGCTGGTAGCGCCGTAAGCCAGGAGTGTTCCGTCAGGCGAGAAAGCTGCCGAAGGAAAGCTAATCTCAGGCCGCTCGCCCAACTTATCACCAAATGCTGCAACTTTCACCTCTGTAGCGACCTCCCAAACCTGTACGCCCTCCGTATAGTTAGCGGAAGCCAGCAGTGCACCGTCAGGCGAGAAAGCCAGAGAACTGTTACCGCCGATTACACGAAACGTTTTAAGGTCGCGCTTTCCTGCTACATCCCATAGTACCAGTTGAAACGATACACTCTTATTTGGACCCGGCTGGGATCGAATGAAAGCCAGCAGCGCCCCATCAGGCGAGAAAACCAGTTTGCCGCCGCCTTCAGTAAGCCTTGTCGAGGTATCCATTGATGAGAGTTTCCACAGCTTTATCTCCAGAGCATCGCAGGAAACCAGCAGCGTCCCATCTGGTGAGAAAGCCACCGAATTGACTTTTTTTCCGGTATAGCCGATTTTTGACGATTCGCGCTGTCCGGCTACCTCCCAGAGCCTAATCGTGTTATCGTCACTGCCGGATGCGAGGAGCGTCCCGTCTGGGGAGAAGGCTACCGAATTAATCTGCTTGGTGTGACCTCTGAGGGTTGCAAGCTCGCGCTGTTCCGCTACCTCCCAGAGCCTTACCGTATTATCTTTGCTGCCGGACGCCAGCAATTTGCCATCTGGTGAGAATGTGATGGAAGTTATGCCTTGCTCGTGGCCGATCAGCGGCAGCATCAGGGTGGAATCTGCTAAACGCCATATACGGACGGTGCTTTTATCTTTACCTTGTAGTACAGCGCTCGCCCCCGTACCGACAGCTAACAGGGTTCCATCCGGAGAGAAAGCGATGGTGTTTGCTCCTCCCTTGTGCTCTGGCAGGGTTTTGAGCAAGCGCAGGGTGCTTGCGTTCTGGGGCGAAATCACTGTGCGCCCTGCCGGTTGAGCGGGTTTTGTCTTTCTGGGGAACTGCTGTTGTTCTCTGAGTTCAGGTTTAGCCGGCTCGTCTTTGACCTCTGGCTTGATTACGCCAGGGCCTGGCGCAGAGGCTTCAATTTTTTCTGAGACAGAGATCTGAGGCTTAGGGGGCGGGGAAATTGCTTGCCCTAGTACTTTTCCGATCACCCGTATCAGGTTCTCTACATCGTATTGAAAATTGCGGTCATCTATTTCTTGCGCATTACGCCGGGCGAGGGCTTGTAAGTTCTCCGGCAAGTCATTGGCTGACGGCATAATCGTGCCGCCCACTAACACCGGGATAACCCGAATTTTCCGCTCAAGGGCAGTTGCAATCTCCAGGCGAACAAAATCATTGGGGTTGTCCAGCCGTCGCCGTCCTGTGGCATCGGTGGTGGTTAGCCAATATTTACCGATGACCGCAATCAGGACTTCGCATGAACCGACGGCTTTCTCAATGGCTTCAACAAAGTCTTCGCCTGGCTCTATGGTGTCTATATCTCTGAAGATCGCATCGTGCCCGAATCTGTCCCCCAGTTTTTCGCGCAGATGTCCAACATAGCCCGCGCTATCGTCACGTCGGTAGCTAATGAAGATGCGTGACACCGTCTATCCCTCCACTACTTCAGAGGTTGCGTGATGAAATTGTAACGAGAAATATGATGGAGGCGAATCTTAAACATCAGAGGGTATCTGTTCAATGGCGCATGACGTTGTTTTGTAGGGCGAACACAAGGGTTCGCCCCTACAAAAATCACCTCGCCAGTGGGTGTGGTAGGGGCAGACACATTGGTCTGCCCGATACGCCTCATCCTAAAGAGTCTGCGAACTCAAGTCAAATTCTTCAGCACAGAATATTGACTTGAGCTGACTTTGTGACATTTATCACAAAAAAGCCATATGCTCTATCACTACCTTCCCTCTCTCTGAGACCGCACAATTAAAGTGTGTTGGGAGGAGATGGTATATGGAAATTTGCGCTGGGGTTGTTTCTGGCGACGCATGGGCTAATCCACCTCGGATACATTACGCCCGCGCCTACTGATGACCCCAGGTATCCATTCAACCTGAGCAAGAGCTGGCTTATCACCGGCGTTGGCCTCGACGAGCCTGTGGTGCGGTCTATCGGCGTCGCGCTCAGCGTTCTAACGGTTGTTGGCTTTACTTTAACCGGCCTGGCGGCGATAGGAATCATCGTTCCGCAGGCGTGGTGGCTGCCGCTCGCCGTCGCATCGTCCATTGCATCGCTGCTTTTGCTTCTGTTGTTCTGGCATACAGGGACGCTCTCTCGTGATTATCGCACAGATAGCCACGAGAGACACCCTTTCACTGGATAAGGAGAAAAGAGGTTTCGATGATGAACATTCTGGTGACATACGCCAGCAAACACAACGCAACTGCTGAAATCGCCAATGCGATAGGGGAGGTGATTCGGCAGTCAAGCGGTCTAGATGTGGATGTCCGATCTGTGGAGACTGTCGAGGACATCGCTCCATATGACGCGGTTGTTCTGGGAAGCGCGGTCTATGCGGGACAATGGCAACCTGCCGCGACGGACTTTCTGAAGCAGCACGCAGGCGAACTGGCGCAGCGACCTGTATGGTTGTTCTCCAGCGGGCCAACCGGGGAAGGCGACCCGAAGGCGCTGGTGAAGGGCTGGTTGTTCCCGGAAGCGCTGAAAGCAACCGTCGGGCGCATCCAGCCACGCGATATAGCCGTGTTTCATGGCAAGCTGGACCCCGCGACCCTGAGCTTCCTTGAGCGGCTGGTCGTGAAGGGTGTCCATGCCCCGATGGGCGATTTTCGTGACTGGGATATGATCCGGGAATGGGCTGCAAGCATCGCTCAGGCTCTACAGCGTCAACAGCGCCCCGTCCGTGTGAGTTAGCCCAATCACGTCCACGAACTGCTTTACGGGACGAATGGCCGGCCCCAGCAGACTGCTCGGCGTTTTTCCGGGGATGACGTGCGCGCGGAAAATCGGCTGCGGGGGCTGGCCGTTGGCCGAGACGTACATCGTTTCAATTGCCACGTTCGGACGCTGCTTTATGGAATAGGTGGGCGAAGGCGCGCCATAATAGGACGGAATCCATCCAGGAACTTAGCTTCTTGAGGGAGTTCGAGTCCCAGCGCCGCTGCTTGTCGGAGACCTCGCGTGATTGTCCGCCAGGGCTGGGGATTTGAGGTGTTTCCAGTTCCCACACAAGAGGAGGCGTTCCGATAAGGCTTAAGTCGCCGCGCAGGACGTTGAAAATCTGCGGCAGCTCGTCGAGGCAGGTTTTGCGCAGGCAGCGGCCTATGGGCGAATCGGCGCGGAAGCGGTAAATCTTGAAGCGCCGCCCATCGGAGCCGCTGCGCCAGTGGGCAGCGAAGACCGAACCGCTTCCGGCGAGACGAAGCGCCAGCGCAATAACGGCCATAAGCGGCAGCGCAAAGACCAGCAGCGCCAGCATCAAATCCACCTCGATGACCCGCCTGATGAAGCGATAGATAACACCAGGCGTTTGCAACCGGCTCATCTCGCCGGCAGGCGGCCAGAAGCAGCTACTCCGCGCGGCGGCCTGCGCCAGGTCATCAAGCGATAGTCCATCAGTGGGGAAGCAGGCCAGGCCGATTTTCACATCCAGACCGGAGCGCTGGTTGACGAAGCGGTTGAGCTGGCGGGCAAACGCCTCGGCCTGTTGCCTGTCGGTGTTCGGTAGGCAGATCACTATGCCGCCGTTATACGGCATCATGATGTCGCTTTTGTATGTCACTGAGGCGACGATCTGAAAGAGCCGCTCCTGTAAAGCGTAGCGGCGAATGAATTTGCTCATGAAGCTATTGTCGGCGGGCTGCACGTGGAGAAGGGCGACAGGGCGCTCAAGGCGGCGCGCGGCGTGCAGGGCGTGACGGATAGCTGCTTCGCTCTCAGATCGTTCCACGTCTGCCAGGAAGGCAAACCGTGCGAACGTCTCAACCAGATGTGCCATAAGGCTTGACCTCGCGCTATGCGCACAGGTTAAGGCCTAAAACGCCTAACAAGCATGAGAGAGACGGGGGGTTTTAGCATAGGCCATTTGGCTCAGAAACAATAGGCTAATTGGGTAATTACAGACCCTTCAGGATGCCCGCCAGACTTTTCCAGCCATTTGGTAACTAAAATCCTGACGAATTTCCAGCATCGCCTTGCAAAATGATAGGCGCAGGGCTTCTCCGACCCCATGCGAACGGGCGCGCGGCGAATAGGCTTATCTAGCCCGGACAAGCAGCTGCAGCCCAGGGAGCAAGCTGCTTGAAAGGCTCGTTTCATATAATTTATTGTGTTTAACAACACACTCGGACAGACGTCAAGTAATACAACAGAATAGAATGACCATCATACTGGCGCTCGGCAACGGGGACGAACAGGTCTTCGCGGGAGTTGCCGTCATTTTTCTCATCATGCTGCTTGCCGGCTGGCTGGCACGCCGGGGTGCTCATCTAACGTTCTGCCGGCGCGCGTCTCGTCTGTCTGCCTTCGCTCGCCAGCGGCCAATCGCGCTCTTCGTCACAACGGTAATCTTCGCAGCAATTCTGTTAGGAGCCGCTGCGAATGAAACGTCACAGGCCAGTCCTATGCAAGCATCGCTGGTGGAAGCGCCTGTCGCGCAGAGCGGCGACCCCGCCCTGGTCGGTCAGTGGTCGGGGGTTTACAGCTGGCCGCTGGTGGCCGTTCACGCGGCGCTCATGCCGACGGGCGAGGTGCTGGTGTTCGATGCCTGGGAGCTTGACCAGGCACCCTCGGCTCGCTTGTGGAATCCCGACGCCAACAGCTTCATCTCCGTTCCTAACCTGACCTCCGGCTTATTTTGCGCCGGCCAATCCATGCTCGCTGATGGCCGCCAATTGATCGCCGGCGGCCACCAAGCAGGCAATAAGGGCATCAAGCACACGAACATTTTCGACCCCTTCACGGCAAGCTGGTCTTTGATGGCAAATATGCACTTTGACCGCTGGTATCCGACGACGGTTACACTGGGGGATGGCCGCGTGCTGGCGCTGGGCGGGGAGGATGATCCGGGCGTTTTCGTGGATGTGCCTGAACTGTACGATCCGACAGCCAACACCTGGACACTGCTTGCCAATGCGACGCTGAGTGTAGGCGGCAATTACCCGCAGAGCTATCTGATGCCCAACGGCAAAGTGTTCCTCGTCGCCGCCAGCGATGGCGTTTCGCGCGCCCTGGACGTGGACAGCCAAATCTGGCAGGATTTGGGCATCTCTCCGCCCAACGGCGGCACCTCCGCCATGTATCGCCCTGGAAAAATCCTGCTGGTCGGGGAGAACGGCGTAGGAGCGGCCACCTCGGTCATTGATCTCAACCAGCCCGCCCCCGCCTGGCGCTCCACCGCACCGATGACCTATCCGCGCTACCTGCATAACCTGGTGGTGCTGGCCGACGGCACGGTACTGGCGGTGGGCGGATCGAGCCTTTACACCCTGACTTCGACGGTCGGGGTGCTGGAGGCCGAGCTATGGAATCCCGATACGGAGACGTGGACAACGCTCACGCCCATGCAGAACTTGCGGTTGTATCACTCCATTGCGCTCCTGCTGCCGGATGGGAGGGTGCTGGTAGCGGGTGGGGGACGGTTTGCTCCGGCAATTGACTATCTGACGGCCGAGATTTATTCGCCGCCCTATTTGTTTCGCGGCCCGCGACCCATTATCAACAGCGCGCCTGGCTACGTCAACTACGGCGAGACGCTGGTCGTGCAAACCCCGGATGCAGCCAGTATTGCCCAGGCGTCATTGGTACGCTTGCCGTCGGTGACACACACGATCAACACCGACCAGCGCTATATCCCCCTGAGCTTTACGGCCGGCGCGGGCACGCTGAACGCGCAAGCCCCACTGAACGCCAATGTCGCACCGCCGGGATATTACATGTTGTTTATTATCAACTCGAATGGCGTGCCATCGGTGGCGCGGATGGTACGGATAGGCGGTGCATCTCAGGTGACGCCGACGCCGACACCGGCGGGT
>FLYN01000417.1_pt1 | contig 14347 bp, 14 predicted proteins | sample 1122621 | NCBI WGS metagenome assembly FLYN01 (sample SAMEA4346792, study PRJEB14843) | hot springs metagenome | biome: Terrestrial Biome; feature: Habitat; material: Sediment | place: India | collected 2012-06-12 | depth 1760 m
CCAGCTTCGGGTGGATTTCGTGGACAATGACGGCGTGGTGCTCACCAACCAGCCTGCGATGTTGCGCCACGTACAGCCCCAGGATCAACTTCACGTGGTTGTCTCGCAGTCGCCCGTTGGGTCGGTAGACCTGGGCGGCGTGCACACCGGCGGCCATAACGCTTTTCAAGCCTACTGGCTGGTGGACAATATACCGGATCGAGCGGCGGGTCTGGATTCGGTCAACATGCTGCTTTTCAGCGACGTAGATACCGGCGCGCTGAGCAGCGAGCAGCGGCAGGCGATTGCCGATTGGGTGGCTCAGGGCGGCCACCTGCTCGTCACCGGCGGTACGAACTGGCAGGCGACGGCTGCCGGCCTGCTCGACCTGCTGCCGCTTCAACCTGCCCAGAGCAGCACCGTCGAAGACCTCACCGCGCTGGCGAAGTGGGGAAGCAGCACTGAGCTGGAAGGGCAAACGGTCGTGGCCGACGGTACGCTGCACCCGGATGCGCGCGTGCTGGCCGCGACGCCGGACGGCGTCCCGCTGCTGGTGCGCCGCACGCTGGGCACCGGCGTGGTGGACTATCTGACCGCCGACCCCGCCGCACAGCCCCTGAGGGGTTGGAACGGGCTGAGCGACCTGTGGTTCTCGCTCGCCACAACCGTCGCCCCTCGCCCAAGCTGGATGCACCCGTTTCTGTTTTGGAACAACGCCGCTGACGCGGTACAGATTTTCCCCGGTTACAACATCCTGCCCGAAGTGCTGCCCCTGTGCGGCTTCCTGGCAGCCTACATTGCCCTGGTCGGGCCATTGAATTACATTGTCCTTAACCGCCTGAACCGCCGCGAATATGCCTGGTTCACCATTCCGGCCTTCATCGCCCTGTTCAGCGCGCTCGCCTGGGTGACCGGCTTCAACCTGCGCGGCAATGACGCCCGCCTGAGTCGCATCGCCGTCGTGCATTCCTGGCCTGACACCGAGCGCGCCTACGCCGAGCAGGTCATGGGTCTGCTGTCGCCGCGCCGCACCCAGTACAGCTTAGTCATGGAAGACGGCAGTTTTCTACGGCCTATCCCGCGCAACGAAGCCCGCCTGCTGACCGGCAATCTCCAGGTGAGCACCGACATCCAGCAGACCGACGTGTTCCGCGCGGCTGACTTCTCGGTAGACGCCAGTATTATCGCCAGTTTCAACGCGAGCGGCGCAGTCCCAAAGCCGCCCATCAGCGGTCAGGCGACGATGTTTTACGAAGGCAGCCTGAGCGTTGTACGCGGCTCGGTGCGCAACGACGGCGATCAGGTGTTGACCGATCCGGTGATTCTGGCGCGCGGCGTCGCCCTTCGCCTGGAAGAGCCGCTTGAGCCGGGCGACGTGGAAACGTTCGATCTGACACTCCCAAACGACGGTCTGCCGGCGCCGGGGCCGTTGGCCGACATCCCGGCGTCCAGCGGCAGTCTCTACGGCTTCAACAGCTATTATCCCACCAACACATCCCAGACGATTTACCAGAGTGTCATAGACATCCTGGGCGGCTGGTACGACAACCGCGCCTATTATCAGCCTGTCGAGGAAACGCCCGAAGCGCAGGAAATACGCCGCCGCCAGTTGTTCCTGGAGTCCTTTGCGCTGGACTATTTCTTCTCCTCCGGGCGCGGCAACCGGGTTTATCTGGCGGGCTGGGCCAACAGCGCCGCGCTCCCTGTCGCGCTGGAAGGGGCCGGCTGGAGCGCGCAGGACACCACGCTGTATATTGCCCAGCTGGATGTGGAATTTACGCCGCCAGACGGAGAAGTGACCGTTTCAGCCGATCAATTCACCTGGGTGGTGCGTGAGCGCACGGGCTTGAACGAAGTCACGCCGCTGGACATCGCGCTCCAGCCGGGCGACGAGGTCATCTTCCGCTTTACCCCGCTGCCGGACGCCGCGTTAAACCAGGTGAAAGAACTGGTGCTCGAAGTGGGCAACAGCAACTCCATCAGCCGCGACCTGCCCATGCAGCTCTGGGACTGGCGCGCCGGCGAATGGCGCGAGATCGAAGTCCCCAGGAGCGGCCCGTATGCGATTCGCAATCCGGCGCGCTATCTGGGGCCACAGAACGCCGTCGAGATCCGCATCGTGGCGGACGACATAGCGGGCTACGTGCGCCTGCAAAATTTGACCGTGGAGCACGTGGGGGTGTTTTAAGCAAATCTGGATATACTGGACAGTAGACCACACCGCGCTATCGCGCATGAAAGCGGATTCCGGATAGAGGTAAAGATGTCCGGGGAGGAACAATTGTGACGGACTTAATCATCGAAACCAAAGACCTGAAGAAGAATTTCGGCAAGCAGTGGGCGGTGAACGGCCTCTCGCTGGAAGTGCCCGCCGGCTCCATCTATGGCTTTGTCGGGCCAAACGGCGCGGGCAAGACCACCACCATGCGAATGCTCACCACGCTCACCCGCCCCACCGACGGCCAGGCGTGGGTGGCCGGGCACTCGGTTACTGCCGAGCCGCGCGCGGTGCGCCGGGCAATTGGCTACATGCCGGACGAATTCGGCGTGTACGACGACATGCGGGTTTGGGAATACCTGGACTTCTTCGCCGCCTGCTACGACATCCCGGAAGCCAATCGCAAGCGCCTGATTGACGACCTGCTCGAACTGGTAGACCTGACGCACCGGCGCGACGATATGGTGGATAAACTGAGCCGGGGTATGAAACAGCGCCTTTCGCTGGCGCGCACGCTGGCGCATGACCCGGCGGTGCTCATCCTTGACGAGCCGGCTTCCGGCCTTGACCCGCGCGCCCGTGTCGAAATCCGCGAGCTGCTGGTCGAGCTGGCGAAGATGGGCAAGACCATTTTCTTCTCGTCGCACATTCTCGCCGACGTGAGCGAAATTTGCACTCATATCGGCATTATCGAGGCCGGACAGATGGTGGCGCAGGGCAGCATGGAGGAGATGCGCGCCCAATTGATGCCGCACCGTGAAATCCTGGTGACGGTGCGCGATAACGAAACCGCCGAGCAGGTGAAATCGCTGGTCAGCGGGGTTGAAGGCGTGGTGAACGTCGCCATCCTGGAGCCGAAGGGAGGCCGCTCGCGGGTGCGCATTGACTTCACCGGCAATGACGACGGCGTGGCTGCCATCAACCAGAAGTTACACGGCGCGAATATCGCCATCCTGGGCTTCACCGAAGAAACGAAAGACCTCGAAGCGATGTTCATGCGTGTCACCAAAGGGATGGTTACATAGCGATGGCTATTGGCTGTTAGCTATTGGTTTTTGCTTTTTCCAACAGCCAGCGGCCAATCGCCAACACCCTCTGTCTCATGGCTGATTCCTCATTCTGGAACACCCTCGACCAGCTGCTGGCAAGCAGCCAGATCGTCATAGACCGGCCTAAAGGCACACCGCATCCCCGCTTCCCCAACATGCTCTACCCGTTAGATTACGGCTACCTTGCGGGCACGATGTCGGTAGATGGCGGCGGGATTGACGTATGGGTCGGTTCCGAGGATCGCCGCGAAGCGAAGGCCGTGATCTGCACCGTTGACCTGCTCAAACGCGACATTGAGGTGAAAGTCCTCTTCGGCTGTTCAGAGGCAGATGTTGAAGCCATCCTCCGGTTTGTGGAAGTCAATTCAATGGGCTGTATCTTGGTTCGAAGATGAAACGTAAAGCGCTCATCCTCTGCACCGGCAATTCCTGCCGCTCCCAAATGGCCGAAGCCATTATCAACGCGCGCCTGGGTGACCGGTGGGAAGCGGTCAGCGCCGGGACGCAGCCAGCCGCGCAGGTGCACCCAAAAGCATTGGCGGCGCTGTGGGAAATTGGCATTCAACCCAATGGGGCGCGCCCTAAACACGTCAATGAATTTCTGGGACAACCGTTTGATCTGGTCGTGACGGTGTGCGACAGTGCCGCCGAAAACTGTCCCATCTGGCCGGGGCAGGGGCGGCGTGTGCACCTGGGCTTCCCCGATCCGGCCAAAGCCACAGGCACAGAGGATGAGATTATGGCGGCGTTCCGCGCCGTTCGAGATGACATCGCGCGAAATCTACCCATCCTGTTAGATAAGATGTAGGGCCATGGCACTGCCGTGTCCGCCGAAAAGCAGGCTTACAAGATGATTGACGATACTACCATTCAACTGGTCGATTCGCCCGAAGAGGCGTTAAGTCCCCGCGAGGCGCGGCTGGAGCGGGCGGCGGCCATTCTGCGCTGGGGCGCGATTGCGAACGTCGTGGTCGTGGCAGCTATCGTACTGCTGACCATCGCCGGCGCGCTGCGCCTTCTCCCCAACGTGCCGCAAACGCTTCACGACCTGCTGCTCAGCCGCGCGCTGACCGCCCACGACGCTGCCGTTGTGTCCATCGTTCTGATGGTGCTGGTGAACATCAGCCTGCTGCTGGTGCTGATGGTGGGTGTGCTCGCGCGTGAGGTATGGGCGCTAGTGGGCGTGTGGATACTGGCAGGCGTCAATCTGCTGGGGCTGCTGTTCTTCGGCTACGTGCCGGGCCTGGTGACCACCGCCGCAGCCGTAGCGAGCGGCCTGGTAGCGATGCGCGACGTGCGCGCGTTCCGCATGAACCCGGTAATGCTCAAGGAGCTGCGCGGGCGAATGCGCGGCATCCGGGCGTTCATCGTCCTGACTGTCTATCTGGGGCTGATGAGCGGCTTCACGGCGCTGCTGTATCTGATTTACACGCCGGTCAACCGGGCCAGCGGCTCGGCGGCGGCGGGCGAAGTCGGGCGCGTGCTGTTCATGGGCATTGTCGGCATCGAACTTCTGCTCATTATCTTCATCGCGCCGTCGTTCACGGCTGGCGCCATCACCGGCGAGCGCGAGCGCCAGACGTATGATCTGCTGCGCACGACCCTGCTCGCCAGCCCATCGTTCGTCATCGGCAAGCTTGAGTCGGCTTTGAGCTACGTGCTGCTCCTGCTCCTGGCGGCAATCCCCCTGCAAAGCGTGGCGTTCCTGTTCGGCGGCGTCAGCGAACTGGAACTGATTCTGGCATTCGTCATCCTGACCGTCGCCGCCATCACCCTGGGCACCGTCGGCATCTACTTCTCGGCAATAGCGAACCGGACGCTGACGGCCAGCGTTCGCGCCTACACCGCCACGCTCGTAGTGACGTTCGGCGCGCCGTTGGTGCTCAACCTCATCCTGGATATTCTCGCCAATGCCACCCGCGTTGTCTCCCCGGTGATCGAAACGATACTGGTCTATCTGGACGACCTGTTCATTAGCGTCAACCCGATTGCGACGGCGCTGGTCACGCGCCAGCTTCTCATTGACCAGAAGGGCATCGGCTTCTGGACGTACACCCTGAGCAACGGCAGCACCATCCAGCGCGTTTCGCCCTGGGTGAGCTTCACGATTATCTACCTGGTGGCATCTACGATTCTGGTGGTGCTGGCAATCCGCCGGATGCGGAAGGTAGAGGCATGACGCCTTCAGCAGGGGGGCACGATGACCATTCAAATGGCATGGACGGACGACGGGCAGAGCATCATCTTGCTGGAATTTATAGAGGAATGGGGTCTTGACGAGTTTGACAGCGCTATCAACCGGCTGGCCCACATGGTCAAAAGCGTGAATCACAGCGTTTCCATCATCGCCGATTTCCGAAACAGCGGCCCTTTGCCGGTGGACATTCTGTTCCACACCCGCCGCGCGCTCGCCATCGCCCCCGACAACTGGCGCGAAACGGTCATCGTCACGCACAACGCCTTCATCGTAGACATCTTTTCGATTGTCACGAAAGTCTATAAAGGCGCGCGCAACAAACTTTTCTTTGTTGGCTCTATCGAAGACGCCGAGGCGTTCATCATGAGCCGCCGCGCCAGGGGTAAAGAGGCCATTTAAGCATGGTGCAGGCCGCGAAAGCATTGGGTGATTTCCAGACGCCGCTGCCGTTAGTCCGGGCGGCGCTGGCGACGCTTGGCGAACAAACGTGGACGCGCGCGCTGGAGCCGACCTGCGGGCGAGGCAATTTCATTCGCGGCCTTCTGGAGTGGGACAGTCCGCCGCAGGAGATCGTCGGCATCGAATTGCAAGCACACTACGTCGAGGAAGCGCGCGCTATCTCCGGCATCTCACAACTGCGTATTTTGAACGCAGATGTCTTCTCAATGGACTTCCGCCGTGACCTCGCCTGGCAGACCCAGGGGCCGCTGCTCGTCATCGGCAACCCGCCCTGGATAACGAATGCTGACCTGAGCAAGCTGGACAGCCATAACCTACCCCATAAGTCCAACTTCAAGCGACGGCGCGGCATTGAGGCGCTCACCGGCCATTCCAACTTTGACCTGGCCGAATCCATCTGGATCAAGCTCATCACCGAACTGGCGGACGAGCAGGCCACTATCGTCCTGCTGTGCAAAACCTCGGTCGCGCGCAATGTGCTGCAATACGCCTATCAAGCAAAAATCGGCGTTGCCGACGCCAGCATTCGACAGATTGACGCGAAGCGCTGGTTTGGCGCAGCGGTGGACGCCTGCCTCTTCACGCTGCGCCTGCGAGCCGGCGCGCGCCGCTACGAGGCGCAGGTATATGAGTCGCTGTCCGCGTCCCTGCCGCAGCGCAGCATGGGCTTCGTGGGCGCGGCCTTTGTCGCCGACACGCAACAATACAGGGCGGTAGCTTTTCTCGACGGCCAGAATTCCCTTGAGTGGCGGCAGGGCGTTAAGCACGACGCGGCGGCGGTCATGGAGCTGGTCGCCGACGGCGAGGGCTGGCGCAACGGGTACGGCGAGCGCGTTGCCATAGAGCGCGAATACATCTATCCGCTGTTGAAAAGCGCTGATCTGCAATCGAACCGTGCGCCTCAACGCGGCGTAATTATCCCACAGACCTCTATTGGACAGGACACCCGCTTGCTGGAACGCCGCGCGCCGAACCTGTGGCGCTATCTGAGCCGCCATTCCCGCGTGTTGAATGCCCGCAAATCTTCGATTTATCGCGGCCAGCCGCCGTTTGCCATCTTCGGCGTAGGGGCGTATTCGTTCACTCCCTGCAAGGTGCTGGTGTCAGGGCTGCACAAGCAGCCGCGCTTTGTCGCTGTAGGCCCACACGACGGTAAACCCGTGTTGTGCGACGATACCTGTTACCTGCTGCCGTTCGAGTTGGCGCAGGAAGCCGAGCAGGTCGCGGCAGCGCTCAATCACCCGCTGGCGCAGCAGTTCATCGAGAGCATCCGCTTTCCCGACTCCAAGCGCCCCATCACCAAATCCTTACTCAGCCGGATCAACATCGGAACGCTTCTCCAACAGATTCCGTCTGAAGAATTACACGAGTTTCATGTGTACAATCAATGTAAACCGGAAATCGTTCGGTTGGAAGTAAGGCGGCAATAATGGCAACACAGGCAGTCCTTCAAGATCGGCAGGCTCAATTCAACCAGGTCGTGCGCGCCTGGGACCGGCGGCTGCGCCTTCAGCAGTCGCTCGTCTGGCTGCCGCGCAGTCTGCTGCCGGGGCTGGCGCTCGGCCTGCTGCTGGCAGTCGTTTCGCGCGCGCGCCCCTGGCTGCTGCCCAGGGAAATTTTGACTATCACCGGAATTGCGCTGGTTGCTGGTCTGTTGATGATGCTGCTCGTCGTCTGGCTGTGGCGGCGAACCACGCTGGCCGCCGCGCGGCGCTTCGACGTGCAGTTCAGCCTCAAGGAGCGCATGTCTACCGCACTGGAACTGATGGACGGGCGTCTCCAGACCAATGAAGAGCTTGCCAGCCGCCAGCTTGAAGATGCCTGGAACAAAGCCGGGTTCGTCAAAGCCAGCGAGGAACTGCCGATCATCTGGCATCTGCGCGAGTGGACGCTGGTGGTCCTGCTGGCGGCGCTGCTGGCCGTGCTGCTGATCCTGCCCAATCCACAGGCGGCGGCTGTCGAACAGGAGGCCGCGCAGCAGGCGGCCATTGACGAGGCTGCCGAAGACCTGAAGGAAATCACCGAGGAGATTGCCGCCGACAGCGAGCTGGACGAGGCGGAGCGCGAGCAACTGCTCGAAACGCTGGAAACCAGCATCGAAACGCTGGAATCGCCGGACATCACGCCGGAAGAAGCCTTCGCCACCTTATCCGACGCCGAGGCCGCCTTGCAAGAACAAGCCGACGAACTGAGCGAGCGCCTGAATGCCGAACGCGCCGCGCTCGAACAGGCCGCGAACCAGCTGCGGCAGGCGTCGGCGCAGCCGCAAACCGCCGGCGAGGGGATGTCCGCCCAGGAACTCAGCGACCTGCTCAACGAACTCGCGCAGCAGATGGAAAACATGGATGAGGCGCAGCGCCAGGCGATGCAAAACGCCCTGCAACAGGCTGCCCAGTCCATGCAGGGCGCGAACCCCCAGGCGGCTCAGCAGATGCAGCAGGCGGCGCAGTCGCTCCAGCAGGGGAACACGAGCAGCGCCCAGAGCGCCATGCAGCAGGCGGCCAATACCATGCAGCAGTCCGCCCAGGCGCAGCAAGGGCAGCAAAATTCCGCCCAGCAGTTGAGCCAGGCCGCCCAGCAGGCGCAGCAGGCCGCTAACCAGGTCGCGCAGCAGAGCCAGCAAGGCCAGCAGCAGGGTCAGCAAGGGCAGCAGGGACAGCAACAACAAGGCCAGCAGGGTCAGCAGCAGGGCAGCCAACAGCAGAACCAGCAAGGCCAGCAGCAGGGTCAGCAAGGGCAGCAGGGACAGCAACAACAAGGCCAGCAGGGTCAGCAGCCGGGGCAGCAACAAGGCTCGCAGGCGCAGTCTGGCCAACAGGGCGGCCAGCAAGGGCAGCAGGGTCAGCAAGGCGGCAGCAGTCAGACCGGGCAGCAGGGCGGCCAGCAGAGCCAGTCGCAGTCCGGCGCGGGTTCAGGCGCGGGCGACGAGAGCGGCGAAAGCGCCAGCAGCGGTGGTGGACAGCAGCAAACGGGGTCCGTGCCCCAGACCAACAACCCCGACGGCCAGGGCGAAGAGGAATTCGAGCCGATTTACGACCCGCGCCGCATTGGGGGTCAGGGAGACGACCAGATGGTACTGGAGCCGGACTCCAGCGACGTGCCGGTGACGGAGGGCGAGTTTGCCCAGAACCCGGAAGGCGATGTCACCGTGCCCTACAACCAGGTGTTCAGCGATTACAGCGATGCCGCCAACCGCGCCCTGGAAAGCGACTATATCCCGCTGGGGATGCGCGACGTGGTGCGCGACTACTTCGCCTCGCTCGAACCAGGGCAGTCCGATCAAGATGGCAGTGATGCGCCCTAACAGTCCATGAATAGCTTTGTGAATGCAACAGAGGGATACGCTATGACCGACCTACCAGCCCAGGACATCAATATCGAAGCGTTCAGCCAGATTGCGCGCGCCATCGAAGCCGAGGTTGGCCGCGTGATCGTCGGCCAGCACGAGGTGGTGCGCAGCGTCATCATCTGCGTGCTGGCAGGACGCCATGCGCTGCTCGAAGGCGTGCCCGGCCTGGGCAAAACCATGCTCATCCGCGCCCTGGCCGACGCGCTGGATTTGAAGTTCGCGCGCATCCAGTTCACGCCCGACCTGATGCCCGCCGACATCACGGGGACCGACATCCTCGAAGACGACGAGAGCGGGCGCAAAATCAAGATTTTCCAGCCCGGCCCGGTTTTCGCAAATTTGATCCTGGCCGACGAGATCAACCGCGCCACGCCCAAAACCCAGTCGGCGCTCCTGGAAGCCATGCAGGAGAAGACGGTCACCGTCGCCAACCGCAGCTACCAGCTCGAACCGCCCTTCTTCGTGCTGGCGACACAGAATCCGCTGGAAATGGAAGGCACCTATCCCCTGCCGGAGGCGCAGCTAGACCGCTTCATGTTCAAGGTCAACGTCACCTTCCCATCGGTGGATGAACTGGTTGGCATCCTGGAGCGCACCACCGGCGTGGATATGCCCGTCGCCCGCAAAGTCGCCGACGGCAGGCAGGTCATCAATATGGGCCGCCTTGCGCTCAACACGCCCGTTCCCAGCCATGTGACGGAATACGTCGCGCGCCTGATCGTGGCGACCCATCCTGAGGACTCCAGCGCCCCGCAGCGGGTCAAGGATTTCGTCCGCTATGGCGCGAGTCCGCGCGGCGCGCAGGCGCTCATCATCGGCAGCAAGATTAATGCGCTGCTGGAAGGCCGTTATAACGTCTCGTTCGAGGATATTCAGGCCGTCGCCCCCGCCGCCCTCCGCCACCGCCTGCTGCTCAACTTCGAGGGGCTGGCCGAAGGTGTCAGCACCGACGACATCATCAAAGAGCTGGTGGAGGCGGTGCCGAAGACGGCGTAAAAACCATGCACTCAATACGTCACTTTCACTTGCTTCTGCCTGTAGGCGCGCTGCTTCTCAGCGCTTTCTCCTGCTCGCAGGACTTGGGAGCATCGTCTTCCACTGTAATGGTCACCGTAGACGCGCAGGAAGAATGGCAGGACACGGGGGTATCGCTGACGGTTGGAGATGATATTGTCATCGAGTACGTAGACGGGGAATGGACGAACTTTGACGGCGAAAGCCTCTTTGGCCCGGAAGGCGGCGCTTCCTTTATATGCGAGGGTTCGGATTGCGTCGAGCCGCTGCCTGGTTATCCACAGGGCGCGCTCATCGGACGCATCGGCTTTGGCTCACCCTTTGCAGTCGGGGAGTATCTTCAGCTTACGGCGAACGCGCCCGGAATGCTCCAGTTTCGCATGAACGACGTGGGGACGTATGACAACAAGGGAAGTTTGCGGATGCGCGTTACCGTCAGCGATCCTTCAGAATGCGGCGTCTGGCTGGATATTGCCCCGCTGAATCCCGGCCTCGCATTGAATTTCAGAGCGGGGTGTGATTAAGATGGTCAGGCTTACACGGCTGACACGCGACAACTGGCGCGATGTGATTACGCTGGACATCGCCGACGACCAGCGCTCCTTCCTGGAGACGCCATCCGTGCTTTACGGCGTCGCCGAAGTGCAGTTTCACCCGACCTATACGGCCTATGGCGTTTATGACGACGAGACGGTGGTCGGTTTCGCGGTCTATGGCTACATCCCTGAAGATGCAGCCCAATGGTGGATACCGCTCATCCTCATTGACCGCCGTTACCAGGGGAAAGGTTACGGGCGCGCCGCCCTGCAACTCATCCTTCAGCGCATCCAACAGGAAGCGCCGCACTGCCGCGAAATCGCCCTCAACTACAAGCCGCACAATACCGTCGCCGAACGCCTGTATCTCAGCCTGGGCTTCGAGAAGACGGACGAGATAGATGAGCGCGGGCAGGTCACTGCCCGCCTGCGTCTAAAGCAAAGCACATGACCGCCGATTTCCCTCTGAATGTTGACGAACAGCTGTTCGCCGCCTGCACCCGCGAACAGGCCGAACAGCTTGTCGGCTACGACCACCACCGGGTATGGGTAGAGGGACGCGCCGGCATCCTGCTTACCTATCACTGGATGCCGCTGGAAGAGGCTGCCGAACCCCTGATGCTCATCGTCGTCTTCCACAAGTCGGCCAGCCAACATCCTGCCGCGCCGCCGGACATCCAGCGTCTCATCAATCAACTGCAGTTTAGACATAATTCGAACGAGATAAACCGATCATAAAGGGTTCGAAAATGAGCGATGAACCATTACTGTTAGACGAAAAAACTCGCCGCAAACTGGAACAGGTGATGCTCTCCGCATCGCGCGTTCGCGCCGGCGCGATGAAGGGCGAGCGCCGCTCCATCAAGCGCGGCACCAGCATTGAGTTCGCTGACTACCGCAACTACGTGCGCGGCGACGATCTGCGCCGCCTGGATTGGAACATCTATGGCCGCCTGGATCGCCCCTTCATCAAGCTGCTGGAAGACGAAGAAGACCTGGCGGTTCACCTCCTGCTCGACGTGTCCGCCAGCATGGACTGGCCGCAGGAGGGCGAGCGCGACCACAACAAGCTGTTGTTTGCCAAGCGGCTGTTTGCCGGTCTTGCCTACATCTCGCTGGCAAGCAATGACCGGATGCTGATGTCGGCCATTGGCGAGCGCGGGTCAGAGCACTTCGGCCCCGTGCGCGGGCGCGGGCACAGCGTGCGAATGCTGCGCTACGTACATGGCTTACAGGCGAAGGGCGTCACCGATTTGAACGCGGCGCTGAAGGATTATGTTATGCGCGCCGGGCGTCCGGGGCTGTGCCTGATTATCAGCGACATGTTCTCGCCCGCCGGCTACCTGGATGGGCTGAACACGCTGCTGGGCAAGGGCTACGAGGTCGGCTTGATTCACGTGCTGTCGCCGGATGAAGTCGAGCCGCCGCTCGGCGGCGACCTGCGGCTGATTGACGTTGAAACCAACGAGCCGCAGGAAGTGACGATAGACGCCGGGATGCGCGACCTGTATATACGACGGCTGGAAGCCTGGCGAGCGAGCATCCGTGAAGAGTGCGTGCGGCGCAGCGTGCACTACATCCCGGTGGAGACCGACATGGTATGGGAGAAGGTGATTCTGTATGAGATGCGCCGGTTGGGACTGGTGAAGTAAAGACTCAACGCAAAGACGCGAAGGGGCAAAGGCGCAAAGAGGTTTTGATGACAGAAGACGAGATCAGTTATCAGATTATCTCGGCTGCTATCGAGGCGCATCGGACGTTAGGCGGGCCAGGTTTGCTAGAAAGTGTTTACGAGGAGGCTCTGGTGTGGGAATTGAAACAGCATGGACTGGTGGTTGAAAGGCAAAAGACACTGCCCATCCACCTACAAAGGCAATATGCTGGCGACGCCCTTGAAGATAGATGTGCTGGTCGAAAATCTTGTGATCGCCGAGTGCAGAGCAACAGTCGAATATAACCCTATTTTTGAAGCGCAGGCGCTTACATATCTACGTTTGACCGGTTTAAGGCTTGCCCTGGTTATTAACTTCGGTTCAAAGTATATGAAAAATGGAATCAAGCGAGTGGTCAATGGGCTATAAAACTTTCTTTGCGCCTTCGTCTCTTTGCGCCTTTGCGTTGAGTCTTTAAGGGTTTTCACCATGTCCTTTCTAACTCCCCTTGCCTTTCTCGGCGCGCTGCTGGCGATACCCATCATCCTGCTCTACATGCTGCGCCTGCGCCGCCGCGAGATACTGGTGTCCAGCACCTATCTGTGGCAGCAGATTCTCCAGGACAATGAGGCCAATACCCCCTGGCAGCGACTTCGGCGCAATCTGCTTCTGTTCTTGCAACTGCTGATCTTGCTGTTCCTGGTGCTGGCGCTGGCGCGTCCCTACATGGTCGTCCCTGCCGTCGGCACGGGGCAGATAATCCTGCTGCTGGACGCCTCCGCCAGCATGAACGCAACGGACATGGACGGCGCGAGCCGTCTGGACGAAGCCAGGCGACAGGCGCTGGACATCGTGGACACGCTCGGCGCAGACGACATCATGACCGTGATTCGCGTCGCCGAAGTGCCGGAGGTGCTGGCCCCCGCCACCAACGACCCCATTATCCTGCGCAATGCTATCAACGGCGTGCAGGCCAGCCATACGGCGGCAGATTGGGTGGCGGCGTTGACGCTGGCGGCGGGTGAAGGCAGGAATGCCGACGATTTCAACGTGGTCATCATCAGCGACGGCAACCTGGGCGACCTGGCGCGGCTGCCGGCCATCAGCGGCGATGTGCGCTTCGTGCCGGTGGGGCGCTCCGGCGATAATGTGGCGATCACGGCGCTGGCAACCCGCGCGCTGCCGGGCGAGAGACCCCAGCTTTTCGCGCAGATCACCAACTTTGGCGATCAGGATGCCGAAGTGATTTTTGATCTGCGGGTAGACGGCGACCTGTTCGACGCGCAGCGCCGCACCGTTCCGGCGGGCGAAAGCTGGGCACTGACGACTCAGGCGTTGCCGCCCGATTTCACCACCCTGCAAGCCGGCCTGACGCTTCCCGCCGGCTCCACCGTGCCTGACTATCTGGCCGAGGACAACACGGCGTGGGCAGTCTCCAGCGGCGCGGGGGCGCGGCGTATCCTGGTGCTGACCCCCGGCAACCTGTTCCTGGAACAGGCGCTCCGCAGCCTGCCGGCTGTCGAAGCCTTTCGCGGCGATCTGGACCGTCCCCTGCCAGCCGTTGATTATGACCTGTACATCTTCGACAGCTATCTGCCTGACACGCTGCCGGACGGCGATTTGCTCATCATCAACCCGCCGCGCAGCACGCCGCTTTTCACCGTCGCGCCGGAAAGCGACCAGACCGCAAATCCTATTGTAGCCAGCGATGACCCTCGCATGGCGTTCGTGGACTTCGACAACGTACACGTGCTGGCATTCAAACCCATCCAGGCGGATTGGGCGGAACCATTGATTACCGTTGAAGGCGGCACGCTGCTGGCCGCCGGCGAGGTAGATGGGCGGCAGGTGGCGGTGCTCACCTTCGACCTTCACAACTCCGATCTCCCGTTGC
>FLYN01003318.1_pt1 | contig 14340 bp, 12 predicted proteins | sample 1122621 | NCBI WGS metagenome assembly FLYN01 (sample SAMEA4346792, study PRJEB14843) | hot springs metagenome | biome: Terrestrial Biome; feature: Habitat; material: Sediment | place: India | collected 2012-06-12 | depth 1760 m
AGCCATGGAACAGGCCTTTGTCAAGGGAAATTTGTCCGAGTACTTAGAACGTGAGCTCTGCATGCGCAGCGGCACAGCCAATCTGCCCCTCCACCACGGCCACGCGCCGCGCTGGTTGTTCGAGCGCATGGTCCGGCTCGCGGCCGAGATCGCCAGCTGGATCGTCGTCGAACAGGGCACCGTCGAGTTGTTCCGCCGCCTGTCCGACCCGATCTGGTTTCAGGCCTTCGGTGCGGTGATTGGCATGGACTGGCATTCGAGCGGCGTCACCACAACAGTCTGCGGTGCGCTCAAGCAAGGGCTGCAGGAGCGCGGGCGCGAGCTGGGGTTGGTCGTCGCCGGCGGCAAAGGGCGCACCTCGCGCCAGACTCCCGCCGAATTGACGGCCGCCGGTGCCTGGCTTGGCCTCGACCCGGCGCCCTATGTGCAGGCCAGCCGGCTGGCGGCCAAGGTCGATAACAATGCCCTCCAGGATGGCTATCAGATCTATCACCACGTTTTCCTGCTCGACCGCAACGGGCACTGGGCGGTGATCCAGCAGGGCATGCACGCTACCAACGGCTATGCCCGGCGCTATCATTGGTTCGGCGACGATGTGCGCAGCTTCGTCGCCGAGCCTCACGCGGCGATCGCCACCGAGGCCACCGGCATGGTCTGGAACCTGGTGGCCCACGAGAGTGCGGCGGCGCGCGACGTGACGGCAGCGCTGGCCCGCGCGCGGCCCGAGAAGGTCGTCGCCGAGGTGGCCAAGCTGCGCGAGCTCACGCTGCCAGCCCACCACGATGTGCAGGGCGCCGATGTCGATCCGCAGCGGCTGCACCGCATCTTGCTCAAGACCTACGAGCGCCAGCCGGAGGATTTCGCGACGTTGCTCGGCATGGAGGGGGTGGGCGCGCGGACGCTGCGCGCGCTCAGCCTGGTCGGCGAGCTGGTCTATGGCGCGCCGGTGAGCATCAAGGACCCCGCCCGCTTCGCCTTCGCCCACGGCGGCAAAGACCGCCATCCCTACCCGGTCGACCGTAAGACCTACGATACCAGCATCCAGACGCTGCACACCGCCGTCGAAAAAGCGAAGGTCGGCCAGCGCGAGCAGCTCGCTGCCCTCAAGCGGCTGGCGCTGTGGTCTGATGCCGAGCTGACGCCATCTGGTGCAACGTAGCCGAACGGCGCCTGAAAGGTGTCGCACATCGGAGTGAGGCCCGCCGACCCACCGACCCCGCAGTGCCCCGTCTGCACCGATCCCCATCCCGCTCCACCGTCACCGCCGAAGTGTCGCATAGTCCAACCGATCCGCCTTCACCTCTCAGTTGCGCTTTATTTCCCGTTGGTCGCTATTTCTTTTCGCTCCAAGCGTGCGGGGTATGCTACAGTGCCACCATCACGTGAGGAGGTGCACTATGCACAAAGGGTGCGTCGCCAAATGGATGAGTATGCCGCCAATTGTTGCCCTACCCACCACGCCCCTTGCGGAGGCGCAGCAGTTGATGGAACGGCACCACATCCGCCGGCTGCCCGTCGTCCAGGACGGCCGGCTGGTCGGGATCGTCACCTGGGGCGACCTGCGCGCGGCCTGGCCCTCGACTGCCACGACGCTCAGTGCCTATGAATGGCGTGCTTTGTTGTCCAAAGCGACCGTTGCCGAGTGTATGACGCGCAATCCGATCACGATCGCGCCTGACACACCGGTGCTCTATGCTGCCCAGCTGATGCTGACCTACAAGATCAGCGGCCTTCCGGTCGTGGAGGACGGGCAGGTCGTCGGCATGATCACCGAGAGCGACCTGTTTCGGCTCCTCATCGTCGAGTCGATGGGCACCTGCCCCGGTGATGCGAAGCGGACGATGCCGCTGTGGCAGGTCGCCGCCAGGGTGTCCGGGCATGGGTCTTGACAGCCAGCAAAAAAAGGAGTATAGTAACTTTGACGTTAACGTTAAGGTTGGCCGCGATGAAAGAGAAGATGCGCATCGGGGAACTCGCCGAACAGGCCGGCGTCACGCCGCGGACGATTCGGTACTATGAGGATCTTGGGTTGCTCGGCCCAAGCGAGCGTATGGGGCAGGGGTTCCGATATTACACCACGGCGGAGCTGACCAGGCTCAAGAAGATCGACATGCTCAAGCAGCTTGGCCTGAGCCTGGAGGAGATCGGCGAAGTTCTTCCGCTCTACTGCGATGACCCGACCGGGTTGCGTGGTAAGCGGCGGGTGCTGGAGATTTTACAAGCCCATCTTGCTGAGACGGACGAGAAGATCGCAGCCTTGCAACGGTTTCGCGCCGAACTACAGGCGAATATTGCCCGCTTACAGCAGTATATCGCCCAGGTGAAGGCAGAATAGTCGCGGCCCCCACGCATCGATCGAACTTTTCGGCACAGCTATAGCGGCACAGCTCGTCCATCGCGGGGAGCGTTCTTTTTTATCTCAAATGTGACGTTGACGTTAACGTACAGGATTATGCGCGACTGTCTGAACAGGAGCGGTGGAGTGGGCGTTGCCCGCCCATCCGCCGGTGCCCCGCCGGTGGGGCACGGAGGATTGGTGGGGTCCTGCGGTCCCCAGCCTCCACATGCGCTGCAGACAGCCTCTAACTGCTTCGGGAGGTGGATCATGATCCAGGATCGTGCCGAGGGCTACCGGTCGGATTTGGCCAAGCGCCCTGCCGCTGCATCCGCAGACCGGTCGCTGCGGATCGTTCTCTGGACGTTATGGGTGTTGGCGGTTGCAGGAACCGCATTGCTCCACTGGCGCGCCGATGTTGTTGCGCAGCGTCCGGTCAATCTGCTCGGCCTGATCATCTATACGGCGCTCAGCGGCCTCGTTGGCTTGATTGTGATGACGATCGTGGAGATGTGGCTCGACCCGCAACGGTTTCTGGAATGAAGCCGCAGCTTATGGCTCCGTATCGTACGTCGGGGGTTGGGCTGCGGCCTCCGGCCCCTATGCTCCTATTGCGGCGGGGGCGCGGCGGCTACGCTGTGTCAGCCTGCGGCCGGTCGGATCTGGCAGGGCCCAGCCTTTCCAGATCCTCAAGGCGCGTTGGAATACAAGAGCAACAGGAGGGCAACATGCGGGTAGGATTGCAGATCCCGCGCTTTACCTGGCCGGGCGGGCCCGCGGCGATCGGCGCGCGGCTGGCCGAGATCGGGCGCACCGCCGATGAGGCCGGCTTCGCCAGCATCTGGGTGATGGACCACTTTTTCCAGATCCGTGGAGTGGGTGCGCCGGAGGAGCCGATGCTCGAAGGCTACAGCGCCCTGAGTTACCTGGCTGCAGTCACGAAGCGCGCCAGGCTCGGCACGCTAGTCACTGGCGTGATCTATCGCCACCCGGGCATCCTGGTCAAGACGGTCACGACGCTCGATGTGTTGTCGGGTGGCCGGGCCTATCTTGGCATCGGAGCGGCATGGAACGAGCAGGAGTCGCGGGGGTTGGGCGTGCCATTTCCCCCGCTCAAGGAGCGCTTCGAGCGGCTCGAAGAGGCTCTCCAGATCGCGCACCAGATGTGGGCTGGCGACCGCGCGCCCTTCAACGGCAAGCACTACCGGCTCGCCGACCCGCTCAACAGCCCGCCGCCGATCTCGCAGCCGCACCCACCGATTCTGATCGGTGGCGGCGGCGAGCGGAAGACGCTCCGGTTGGTCGCGCAGTACGCCGACGCCTGCAACCTGTTCGCCCGAGTGGGCACCGAGATGCTGCGCCACAAGCTCGACGTGCTGCGCAGCCACTGCGAGGCGGTCGGGCGACCCTATGAGGCGATCGAGCGTACAACGCTCGCTACGGTGCAGCTTGCTCCGGGCGCCGACACCCCTGCCAGCGTGATCGCCCACTGTCGTTCGTTGGCCGACCTCGGTATCCAGCATGCGATCTTCAACATGCCCAACGTCCACGAACTGGCGCCACTCGAGACGTTTGGCCGCGAGATCATTCCGGCGGTGGCGGAATTCTAAGTGCAGCGAATCATAAATCCATTCCGCTCAGGGTGACACAATCCGGAACGCAATTGTGACTCGCTGTACTACGCGCCTATCTGCAACGGGAGGTTGGGAGGGCTTCGCTCTCCCCATCCACCCCCTGGCCCCTCCTTATGGGGGAAGGTTGTTCTACCGCCGCAGCCGGACGCCCGTTGCCCTCGCCCCTCTGGCCCCCCGCTCCCACGCTGGGGCGGGAGGCGTGCTGGCGCCCGGCAATCGCAAAAAACTTTCCCGAAACCCTGCCTCCTCCCCTGAGAGAGAAGGGTATCGGGCAGGCGTGGCGGTGCCCACGCCCGCTATGCTCCCCCTCCCCGTCCGCCCCGCAAAGCGGGACAGGCGAGGAGAGGGTCGGGGGGAGGGGTCGGCGCGCGGGCATCCTGCCACGCACGTAAAAACTACCCCAAAAGCCTTAATCCCCTCCCACCATCGCAAAATCAGTCTGATTCGAGCCGAATCGTTTGTCCGGTATAGGCGCCTGCCCCCTCAGTGGGCTGTCGATACCAGATCCGTATGATCTGATAGCTCGAGAAAGCGGCGGCTTGGGAGTCCATCTGCGCTTTGGGACTGGCTTCGGCCTCACCCGGGAGGTTGGTGACCACGACGGTTTCGACATTGATAACGTCAACATGATGCTGTTCAATCCAGCGATTGGCACGACTGACCAGCTCATGCAGATTCTCATAATCGCTCAGGAGGCCTAGCAGCCGCTTGCGTTGGCGTTGGGGAATGAAATCTTGAAAGGCGATCATGGGAGGTGCTCCGTTATCGTAATGCCTGGAAGCGTGGCAGGATGCCCGCCGATCGTTCGGTTCGACATACCATGCTAACACAGCTGTCGTCAAGCAACGTACCGTCGCGCGGTTCCGCTGCTGGTCCGGCCCCGATCAGATACGGGCCGCGGCACAGTGCCTGACGTAGGCTGGCCGGGCAGGCCTGGGCGGAAATTCGGTTGGTTCACCCACGCAGGCGGACTTCGTCGCCCGGAGCCGTCGGCGGGCCTCCAACAGCCCCTCGGATACCGGATCGCCGCGTCGGCGGTGCGTTCAATTGCATACACCTCCGGCGCCAGCCGTTGCCGCAGGCATGCCGCGGAAGGGTTGAGGCATCGGTTGCACCGGTCTTCACACAGCCGGCCGAAACGGTGCCCGGCCATCAGCGCGGCGCCGCCGACGTTGGAGGCTCACTTGCTCGTGCCAGAGCGATTCCGGCCAAAGACCTGGCGGGTCGTCTCGCGGGCGCGCGCCTCCTGCTCGTCACGCCAGCGCTGCTCGTGCGCAGCCTGGACGATCAGGTCGCGCACTTCGCCCGGCGAATCGCTGACGATGATCAAATCCAGATCGGCAGCAGCGATCTTGCCCTCGGCCAGCATGGTCCCGCGCAGCCAATCCAGCAGGCCGCGCCAGTAGGCCGAACCGAACAGGATCACCGGAAAGTTCTGAACTTTGCCGGTCTGGATCAGCGTGAGCGCCTCGAAGAGCTCGTCCATCGTCCCGAAGCCACCAGGGAAGATCACAAAAGCCTGCGCGTATTTGACGAACATCGTTTTGCGTACGAAGAAGTAGTGGAAGTCGATCGCCAGATCGACGAACGGGTTGCTGCCCTGCTCGAACGGCAGCTCGATATTCAGGCCGACCGACTCGACCCCGGCAGCGCGGGCGCCGCGGTTGCCGGCCTCCATGATCCCTGGACCACCGCCGGTGATGATCGCGAAACCTGCTTCGCCCAGCAGGCGTGCCACCTCCATGGCTGCCTGGTACATGGGATCGCTCGCCTTCACGCGTGCCGAGCCGAAGATCGTCACCGCCGGGCCCAGCTCCGCGAGCGCATCGAACCCTTCGACGAACTCGCCCATGATCCGCAGCACGCGCCAGGGATCGGTCTCGGTGAACAGTTTTTGCTCCGGCGGCGGCGGCGCCAAGAGCCGCTCGTCCTCGGTGCGCTTGCCTAGCCGGGCGGCCCGGTTGAGCGTGGCGGTGTTGGGGCGCTTCCTGGTGCGGTTGCCTGAAGATTCAGATTTAGCCATAGTGTGGGTCGCTTTCGTATCAGGTTCCACCACCGCCAGGGCAGTGGGAAACGTAGTTGGAGGGGGGTACAGGGGCGGGCCGCACGCCCGCCTCTGCCCTGCCCCAAATGCGTATCAATCACAGGGTTGGGGCACTAACCAGGCCGGCGGAGCGATGCAGTGGCGGCGAGCTGCCGCCGTCAGCGGATTGGTAGGAGCGAATGGAAAGGAAGCCGCCCGTCGCTTACGCCGTTGGCGCAGCCCGCCCCCGGCCCGGTTGTTGACTTCGTATGGCCCCTGGCATACAATGGCTCTGCTGCAGGTTGCGTAGCAGTGGTGCACGGTGCATGAGGCCACAAGTGCTACGAACAGAGCTTCCAAGGCAGGCGCAACCTGGCTGACATCGTTCGAGAAGGGCCGATCGTAGAGCCACCCGATGCCCAGCCCCGTCCCGACAACTACTCATTCTAGCATGCTCGCGGCGAAACCTTCGCGAGCCACGAAGAGGTGCCTGATTTAACGCGCGGTATGATCGCTCCAGCCTCGCCTGAAGCGCTGCTCTGCCCGCTCGTAGCGCAACCCATTATTAGGCCCGGCTTAAGGAGCCCGTTCTCGTTACCGAGGAGGATCGCGATGCAGATCAATAAAGTCGGCATGACGCGCAACCATTTCCAGCCCGGCACCCCCGACCGCGTCCGGATGATCGTCATGCACGCGACGGCGGGCAAGGCCCCTGGCGATTATAACTGGCTGCGTCAAGGCGGCAGCGATACATACCCGGTCTCCATCCATTACTACATCGACAAGGCCGGCAATGTTTCGCAGATGGTCGAAGACAAGGACATCGCCTGGCAGGCCGGCCGCAGCTCGTGGGTCGTCGATGGGCGCGTGGTCAACGGATGCAACCCGGTCTCGATCGGCATCGAGTTGGAGAACCGCAACACCGGACGCGATCCCTACCCTCAGGCCCAGTACGACGCCGCGCTCGAGCTGGTGCGCGAGCTGGTGGCGCGCTACCACATCCCGCGCCGGCAACTGGTGCGCCACCTCGATATCGCCCCGCGCCGCAAGACCGACCCGGCCGGCTTCCCCTGGGAGCGCTTCGTCGCCCAGGTGTATGCGCCTGCGCCGGCGCCAACGCCCACCCCGCAGCCCACGCCTGAGCCGCTGCCGCCCGCGCAGCAACTGCGCAAACTGCTCGTCGACCTGGCCTACCGCGCGGCCGGCGGCTCCTATCCCTCCGGTTGGCCGCTGCTCAAGGAGGCGATCTCGCGCACCACCGGCATGCCGATCGCTGTGATCACCGCCCCCACGCCGGCGGGCGATGCCGAGGGCGAGGACGACGATCAGCGCGCGGTCGTCGTCGCCGGGCAGCCGCTGATCCTGGAGGCCTACGGCCGCGACCTGTTCTACGCCCCGCCCGACCACCTCGACCAGGTCCAGCGGCTGAGCGAGACCGCACCAGGCCCATTGCGCGATGCGCTGCTCCAGGCGCTGTTCCGCTGGGCCGACCCAGTCAAGGGCTTTCGGCCCGACCAGGCGTTTCACCAGTTCTTCCTCGCCCATATGACCGAGATCGGCGTGCCGCTCGGCCCGGACCATGTGATCGCCGGGGGGCGCTATTCCTGCCAGCACTACGCGCTCGATACGCTGATCTGGACCGGCAAGGCCGTGGTGCGGCTGAGCGACCTGACCCGCGAAATGTACGGCGCCGACCCGCACCAGCCCTGGGAGAAGGAGTTGCGCACGCTGGTGCTGAATGACCTCTATACCACGCGCACCGGGCGCAACTTCGATCCAGGGGCGCTGTTCTGCAAGTACGCTATCACCCACGGCCTGGGCGCGCCACAGGGCAAGGCCGAGCTCCAGATCCTCGAAGGTCAGCGGTTGGTGGCCATGCCCTTCGCGCTCGATGTGCTCTATTGCCGCATCCCTGGCGACGGCGACTGGCGCAACGTGGTGATCGGCGAGTTGCCCGGCGTGCTGGGTGATGAGGAGGCGGGCCTGGCGCGGCTCAGCACCCTGCTGGCCCAGGGCGACCTGGACGAGGCCGCGCCGGCGGTGTTGGGCGCGGAGAACGTCGAGGACGTGCTGCCGCAGCAGATCTACACCGGCGGGCTGCTCGGCGCCGAAACAACCGCCCCGCCGATCGTCGACCTCACCCACTATATCGCCGTGAGCGGTGAACCCGGCGATCGCCCGATCGATCTGCTGGTCGTCTACCCGATCGTCGGCCCGTCGGGCGAGGAGCTTGCCGAGGCGGCGCGCCCCGGTGCGACGGTCTGGCACTACTATATCGACCAGGCCGGCACCGTCATGCGGCTGGTGGACGAGGCGCGCGCAGCGCATGCCGCCGGCGATGCCTCCTGGCAGGGCCAGGATGCGATCGATCAACGGTCGCTGGCGATCGCTGTCGAAGGCGCCGCCGATGGTATGAACGACGAGCAAGCCGCTGCGCTGGCCTGGCTGTTGCGCGACCTGATGGGCCGCTACGGCCTGACGCGCGGTCAGGTCATCCAGGGCGCCGACCTCGGCCTCAGCGCGGCGATCGCCGGCTGGGAGCAGGTGCTGGTGCGCTGACGAAGAGACCGGTATCGCCTGAGAGGAGTCGCCATGCCTGCCAACCCCAATATCGCCCGCGTTGTGCAGATCAATGTGAACCCCCAGGGCGGCGTGCCCAAGTATCGTGTCCTCAGCGCCCAGGTAACCGTGAACGGCGTGGTCGGCGACCGGCAACGCGACCGGCGCTTCCACGGCGGGCCGAGTCGCGCCGTCTCGTTGTACTCCTATGCACATGTCCTGGCCCTTCAGGCTGAAGGGCATCCGATCGCCCCGGGAACGACCGGCGAGAACCTGACGATCAGTGGGCTCGAATGGGCCGCGCTCCAGGTCGGTGACCGATTGCGGATCGGCGAGCGGCTGCGGATCGAGATCACCGGCTACGCTGCGCCCTGCACCAACATCGCCGGCTCGTTCGTAGATGGCGCGTTCACCCGCATTTCCCACAAAGTCCACCCCGGCTGGAGCCGGCTGTACGCCAGGGTGCTCACCGAGGGAACCGTCCGTGAGGGCGACCTGGTCGAGTGGGATGTGGGCGAGTAGCTGGCACGGCTGCGTTGACGCTCTGCGTCATAAATGGTATCATTTTACGCCTCAAGCCCGCCGCCCAAGGCATATGCGGCCCAAAGGAGTGCCCATGACCGAAGCCATCCGCGAGATCTATTGGAATGTCGGCGAGGGACCCGGCGCGCTCTCGCTCTACCTGACGGCGCTGGTCGCGCTGGCAGTAATGACCGCCGGCATCCTGCGCGACATCGCGCGCTGGCGCCGGGGCCGGCCCGACGCGCGGATCGAGCGCCTGTGGCCGCGCCTGCTCGAAGCCCTCGCCCAGGTCTTCGGTCAGAAGCGGGTGCTGCGAGACCGCCGGCCCGGTTCCATGCACGCGCTGATCTTCTTCGGCTTCCTGGCCTTGTTCATCGGCACCGATATCATCGCCGTTGAGGAGGATTTCACCATCCCGCTGATCGGCCCCGACGCCGGCAAGATCCTGGTCGGCGGTTTCTATCAGAGCTACGAGTTCATCCTCGATACGATGGGCCTGGTCTTTCTGGCCGGCCTGGTCTGGGCTACCTGGCGGCGCTACCACACGAGGCCCGATCGGCTCGACAACCGACGCACCGATCTGTGGGTGCTCGCCACCCTGCTCTCCATCACCGTCACCGGCTATCTGCTCGAAGGGCTGCGGATCGCCAACCAGACCATCGCTGGCGTGGCGGTCTACGATCAGCCGTGGGCGCGGCTCTCCTACGTCGGCTACGTTCTGGCGGCGCTGTTCCGTGCCCTGGGGCTGGGCGGCGGCAGTGGCGCAGCGCTGGCGCTACACGCCGTGTTCTGGTATACCCATATGCTGGTGACGTTCGCGTTCATCGCGTCGATCCCGTTCACCAAATTCAAGCACATCTTCTATACGCCGATCAACACCTTCTTCCGCGACCTGTATCCGAAGGGCGCGTTGATGCCCATCCCCAACCTGGAGGCCGAGATCGAGAAGGACGAGCCGGCGCTGGGCGTGGCACGGCTGGCCGATTTCACCTGGAAGCAGCGGCTCGATTTCGATGCCTGCATGCGCTGCGGGCGCTGCCAGTCGAAATGCCCTGCCACCGCGGCTGGCACCGAGTTGTCGCCCAAGTTCCTGATCACCAAGATGGCCGACCTGATGCGCGGCGAGCCGATCCTGTTGAACGATGGCCGGATCATCACTATCAATGAGCTCGTCGCCCGGAACCGAGAACCGCGAACCGAGAATCCGAGGGCGGGGAACGCAGAATTCAGCACGCAAAACGCAGCCCTTGAGACCTTGCCACTCTATGAGCACGGCCTGTTCACCGAGAACGAGCTGTGGAGCTGTACCACCTGCCGCGCCTGCATGGAAGAATGCCCGGCCATGATCGAGCACGTCGATATGATCGTCGATCTGCGCCGCAACCTGACCATGATCCAGAGCGAGGTGCCAGGAGGCGTCAAGCGAGTGCTCGAAGGGATCGAGCGCGCCGGCAACCCCTGGCGCCTGCCCCAGCGCGAGCGCACCGCCTGGGCCGACGGGCTGCAGGTGCCCACGCTGGCCGAAAAGCGGCAGGTCGATGTGCTGTATTGGGTCGGCTGTGCGCCGAGCTACGATGCCCGCTCCAGGCGCGTCGCGCGGGCGATGGTACAGTTGCTTGAGCGCGCCGGTGTCGATTTCGCCATCCTCGGCGAGGAGGAGACCTGCACCGGCGACCCGGCTCGGCGGATGGGCGAGGAGCTGCTCTACCAACAGCAGGCCCAGACCAACATCGAGACGCTGAGCCAGTACCGGTTCAACACGGTCGTCACTACCTGCGCGCACTGCTTCAACACCCTCAGGAACGAGTACCCGCAGTTCGGCAGCACGGCCGGCGTCGACTACCAGGTGGTCCATCATACCGATTTTTTGGCCCAACTGGTCGCCGAGGGTCGGTTGCAGCCCTCCGTGCAGATCAACGAGCGGGTGGCCTACCACGATCCGTGTTACATTGGGCGCTACAACGATATTTATGACGCGCCCCGCAAGGTGCTCGCGAGCATCCCCGGGCTCGAGCTGGTCGAGGCACCGGATTGGAATCGCCAGCGCGCGATGTGCTGCGGTGGCGGGGGCGGCAATGTGTGGATGGAGGGCTGGGGCAAGCGGAATATCAACGTCATCCGGCTCGAGCAGTTGCAGCGCGCGGCTCCCCAGACGCTGGCGCTGGCCTGCCCGTACTGTATGGTGATGTTTGAAGATGCCGCCAAGAACACCGGTGTGGACGAGGCGCTGGCGCGCAAGGACGTGGCTGAGTTGTTGCTGCAGTCGCTGGGCGAGCAGCCTGCGCTGCCGGGCCGCTAACTCCGCTGTGCCTTTGCGCTCCTGCGGTTCGGCCAGGTGCGGTCGTGCCCGGCAATCGGAGCAGCACAACGTCTTCCAGGGCGCGCTGAAGCGCCGACGAGCGAGGCATGCCTTGCAGACCGCGATTCTTCCCGCGACGGGCGCCGATCGATCGGTGCTGAAAAATCTCATGCAATTGTATCTGTACGATCTCAGCGAGATCGAAGGCACCGACGTGGATGAGCGAGGGCGCTTCAGTTATCCTGCCCTCGACCTGTACTGGACCGAAGCTGGCCGCTACCCGTTCCTGATCCGCGTTCATGGCCGGCTGGCCGGTTTCGCGCTGGTCAGCCAGCATAGCCGGCTCGCCGGCCCGTTCGATGGCCACGCGATCGCCGAGTTTTTTATCCTGCGCCGCTATCGCCGCATGGGCGTCGGGCGCGCAGCAGCGACCCAGATCTTCGACCGGTTCCCCGGCCACTGGGAGGTCGCAACGATCGCCACCAACATTCCAGCGCAGGCCTTTTGGCGCAGCGTGATCGACCGCTATACCGGCGGACGCTATCACGAGGTCTGGCTGCAGGACGAGCACTGGCGCGGGCCGATCCAATCGTTCGTTGCGCCCGCAACGAGCGGGAACCGGGAACGAAAGACATCGCACAACTGAACGCCTGGCTTTGCTTTCAAGTGCGCAGGTGCGCAAGTTCTTGATTCTTCATTCAGCATTCAGCGTTCTCTGTTCTTTGTTCTCTGTTCTCTCACCACACGAAGGACATCGCCATGCCTGATGTTCCGCTCATCGACGCGCATCTCCACCTGTGGGACCCACAACGCTTTCGGATGCCCTGGCTCGATAGCATCCCGTTGCTGAACAAGCCCTACGGTCTGGCCGAGTACCGCGAGCACACCCAGGGGATCGCCATCGAGGCGATGGTCTATCTGGAGGTCGATGTCGCGCCGCCCTATGCGTTGCTCGAGGCGCAGTGGGCCACCGAACGCGCCCGGGAGGATCCGCGCCTCCAGGGGATCGTCGCCCATGCGCCGCTCGAATACGGCGAGCAAGCGCGCGCCTACCTCGACGCGCTGGTCGCGATCGGCCCGCTGATCAAGGGCGTGCGCCGCCTGCTGCAAGACGAGCCGGATCCCCAGTTTTGCCTGCGCCCCGCATTCGTGCGCGGTGTGCAGCTCCTCCCTGAGTACGGCCTCTCGTTCGACCTCTGCATCAGGCACTACCAGCTTCCCAGTGTGATCGAGTTGGTCCGCCGCTGCCCCGATACCAGCTTCATCCTCGACCATATCGGCAAGCCGAATATTAAGGACCGCCTGCTCGACCCGTGGCGCGAGCAGATCGCCGAGCTGGCCGCGCTGCCCAACGTGAGCTGCAAGATCAGCGGGCTGGTCACCGAGGCCGACCCCGAGCGCTGGACGGCCGACGACCTGGCGCCATATGTGGCGCACGTGCTAGAGGTGTTCGGCGAGGACCGCGTGGTCTTCGGGGGTGATTGGCCGGTGGCGCTGCTCGCGTCGAGCTATCGCCGCTGGGTCGAGACGCTCGACGCGCTCACCACCCAACTCGCGCCGCAAGCGAAGCGCAAGCTATGGGCCGAGAACGCACGGCGCTTCTATCGGCTGGCGGGTGCGTGAGGCGCTATGCTTCTGCACGACCGAGAAGCGCTGGAGTGGTTCACCACTGAGGCGTCCCGGAGCGGGTAGGTCTTTGACCGAAGAGTGTTATAATATTCACATTACACTTAGTGGTGCATCCACCAAGTGCTTTTCCATCCGTCAGCTGTGGATGGGGTTGCAGGGACGGGCCGCAGACCCTCCCCTGGCCCCTTCCCACCTTTCAGGGTGCTTACCGGATGCACCACTTAGAAGCTGTCTGCACAGGGAGATGTGGCGGGCAAAGCCCGCGCCATGAACCGTCCGCCGGGCCCGCAGCGACACAGCGCCATGGAAAGAGCGGAGCGGGATCTTTGAAGGGGTCGCAGGCCCCCGCATCCCCGCCGCGGTCGGTTCAGACAGCATCTGAGAGCCTGGAAGGAGCACTCTTTGGCTACCCGACCCTCGTTGCGCCGCGCCGCACTGTTTGTCACCTGTATCGTCGACCAGATCTATCCGGAGATCGGCCTGGCCGCCGCCACGGTGCTCGAACGGCAGGGTGTAGCCGTCCACGTGCCGCGCGGCCTGACGTGCTGCGGCCAGATGGCCTTCAACGCCGGTTTTCGCGATGAAGCACGTGCTGTCGCAGGTCGAACGATCGAGGTGCTGCGTGGGCAGGGCGATGTGGTCCTGCCCTCCGGATCATGCTGCGCGATGATCCGCCACCTGTACCACGAGCTGTTCCATGCCACGCCGCATCAGGCCGCTGCCGAGGAACTGATCGGGCGTACCTACGAGCTAACCGAGTACTTGGTCGATGTGCTGGGCGTCGTCGACGTGGGCGCGCGCTACCATGGGCGCATCACCTACCACGATGCCTGCCATGGCCTCCGCTTCTTGGCATTGGGGCGGCAGGCTCGCGCGTTGCTCGAGCACGTGGCCGGCGCCGAGCTCGTAGCATTGCCCGGCAACGATGAATGTTGCGGCTTCGGTGGGCTGTTCGCCGTCAAGATGAGCGCGATCTCAGAAGCGATGCTCGTGCGCAAGATCGCCGCGATCAAGTCGACCGGCGCCGACCTGCTGGTCACCGGCGATGCCAGCTGCATGACCCAGATCGCCGGCGGCCTAAGCCGGGCCGGTGCGCGCATCCGTGCGCGCCACATCGCCGAAGTGCTGGCGAACAGGGTCGACGCGCGACAAACGTAGCCACGAAGCGAAAGACGGATTTGCGATGACCACACAAATCCTGCCCTTCTACGAGCGCGTCCACGACGCGCTGCACAACCCAACGCTGCAAACCGCGCTGGGCCGCTCGACCAGCCGCTTCGTCGCGAACCGCGCCGGCGCGCTGGCCGCGCTGCTCGATGCCGATGCCCTGCGCGACCAG
>FLYN01005102.1_pt2 | contig 14290 bp, 11 predicted proteins | sample 1122621 | NCBI WGS metagenome assembly FLYN01 (sample SAMEA4346792, study PRJEB14843) | hot springs metagenome | biome: Terrestrial Biome; feature: Habitat; material: Sediment | place: India | collected 2012-06-12 | depth 1760 m
CCAGCCGATCAGGGCATCCAGATCCTGAGCGAGCACCTCTTCCACCAGGCTCACCAACTCCTCATCGGATCGCATAGTGAGATTTTCGATAACGATCGCGACAAGATCGACGGCGAGCTGCTGCGCCCGCTGCCAGATGGCCTCCTGGACCTGAACCCAGAAGGGATCGTCGGGCCAGACCTGAGTACCGATTCGCACCATGTGGGACATCCTCGCCTCCCAGGTATTGATCGGCCGTGATGCAGGTTCTGAGGGCGCGTGAGGGAGAGCCGCGACGATCGAGGCATGGTTCGCACGTGGGTGAGCCACGCTACTGTAGCAAATCGCTCATGGATTGTCAACCAGGTGGTCCGGTTAGGGCCCCAGCCGGTTTGACGAAACCACGTGAACGGGCCATAATATCCGCAGCTCCAATGGCGTTCCCAAAGCTCGCTACAGCGTCCCTTCCCCCTATGCGCCTGGTGATGTGGAGAGCTGTAGCCCATGACCGACAGTTCCTTGGTGTATTTCTTCAAGGGTGGACGGAAGGCATGTTCGCAGCACGATGGATGTGCTGCACGCGCCTCCCGCACTCCTCTGCCCCCTGCGCCCAACCCTGGGAGCGGGGGTATGTGGGGTGGCCTGGGGTACGGGCGCTGCGCACCCGCACCCCAGCGCCTCCTCTTCTTCCCCTCCCCACAGGCGGGGAGGGGATGGGGGGAGCATGCGGGCTGGCTGCCCCTGAAGTGTATTTCCAGGGGACGGATGCGGATATCACCAGCGACACCACCTGAGCGCTGCGCTGAAAGCGCACCAGTGCCATCTGCAAGTGGAGGTCTTGCTGCGCATGCCGATAGCCTATCTTTCGTATCATCTCCAGGACGGCTACATCCACAACTGGCTGGTCGCCGGCCCGCAGGCGCTCGCTGTCACCGACCTGGAGCGTTTCGACGGAGAAGATTTCAAGCTGCAGATCGCCCGTCACTACTACGAGCCCGATTCGGGCATCACACAGCCCCCGGTCGAGCACGATACGTTCGCCATCGGGGATGCGACGTTGACCTGGCGCTCTGTGTGCTGCCTCGACGACCACTTCGTCGATCTCACGGCCTTCTATCACACCTGCCACTACCTGCGCGCCTGGGCCTATGCCCAGCTGGTCTGCTCTGCGCCACAGGCGGTGACCTGCACCCTGACCACCAACGGCCCTGCGGACGTCTGGTTGAACGGCCAGCACGTCCATCGCCAGGAGCACTTCCACCACCAGATCCCGCATAGCGTCGCATTCCGCGCATCGCTTCAGGAAGGGCGGAATGAGATCCTGGTGCGCATGGAGGAGGTCGCGGTGCGGGAGTGCCCCTACGCGATGGCGCTGCGGATCGTCGACCGCGCTGGCGCTGATTCGCCGGTGCTGCTGCCCACCCACGTCGAGCAGGTAGCGCGCCGCCAGGTGCTCGAGCGCGTGTTCGCAGCGGCATACCTCGATCGCGATGTGGTCAGCGGCAGCGATGAGGTGATCGTACGCTGGCCGGCTACGCTCCCTGAGTCCTGCGAGCTGATGGCGCGCCTCCAGACGCCGTCTGGCCGCATCTATGTCGAGGCCTGGCCCGTCGCGCGCGCGGGCGCTGCGGTGATCCTGAACAAAGGCTTTCGCGTCCCCGACGGCCCGTTGCGCGTCCGGCTGATGCCGCGGCCGCAGGCCTACTATCTCGAAAACGTCCGCGCCTCGCAGGAGCTCCCGCTCTGGATGCTCAAGAACTCCTATGCCGAGGCTCCCTACGGGAGCTACGCAGAGCGCCGCCGGGAAGCGCTGGACGATGCAGCCGGGCGCGAGGGCAGCATCTTCTGCGAGATCGCCAGGATGGAGCTGGGCCGGTGGTCCGAGATCGACCGCGCAGTGATCGCGGAGAGCATGCGCAAGATCAACCAGCGCGCGGATTGTAGCGATTTCGATATGGTCGGCCTGTTGGGGATGATGTATCGCTATATGGACGAGCCGGCGTTCCCGCAGGAGCTCAAACGCCCGCTCGAGGAGTGTGTGCTCAACTTCAAGTATTGGATGGACGAGCCGGGCAGCGACGCGATGTGCTACTGGTCGGAGAACCACCAGATCCTTTTCCATACCTGCGAGATCCTTGCCGGCCAGCTCTACCCGGACCAGGTCTTCAGCAATGCCAGGCAGACCGGGCGCTGGCACCGCGCGAAAGGCGAGCGCATGGCGCTCTCATGGCTGCGCAAGCGCTCCCACAGCGGGTTCCGGGAGTGGGACTCCAATTGTTATTTCGAGGAGGATATCCTGGCGCTGGCCCACCTGGCGGATTTGGCCGAGAATGACCAGGTGCGCGAGTTCGCGGCGATCGTTTTAGACAAGTTGCTCTTCACCATGGCGCTCAACTCCTACCGTGGCGCCTTCGGTTCCACCCACGGGCGTACCTATGCCCCGCTGATCAAAGGCGCCCGCCTCGAATCCACCGCCGGTATCGGCAGGCTGCTGTGGGGCATGGGCGTCTTCAACCAGCATATACGCGGCACGGTCAGCCTGGCCTGCGCGCAGGGGTATGAGCTGCCGGCGATTATTCAGCAGATCGCCGCCGACCAGCCCGAGGAGCTGTGGTCGCGCGAGCACCACGCCGGCGAGCTGGAGGCGTGGTGCGACCGGGCCACCGGCGCCTGGGAGGTCAACAAAGTGACCTATAAGACGCCGGATTACATGCTCTGCTCGGCCCAGGATTATCACCCCGGGGAGCCGGGCTACCAGCAGCATATCTGGCAGGCCACCATGGGGCCCGACGCGGTGGTCTTCGTCACCCACCCGCCCTGCCTGAGCGAGGAGAACTCCCACCGGCCGAACTTCTGGCACGGCAACGTGGTCCTGCCACGGGTCGCTCAATGGAAGGACGTGCTGATCGCCGTCCACCGGCTCCCGAATGATGACTGGCTGGGCTTCACGCACGCCTACTTTCCGATCTACGCCTTCGATGAGCACGTGCTCCGCGATGGCTGGGCCTTCGCCCGCAAGGGTGCGGGCTACCTGGCGCTCACCGCGGCCCGCGGCCTGGCCCTGACCGTCCAGGGGGCAAACGCCTACCGCGAGCTGCGCTCCTATGGGCAGCACAACATCTGGCTGTGCCACATGGGGCGGGCCGCGCGCGATGGCAGCTTCGCGGCCTTCCAGCAGGCGGTGCTGGGGCTGGATGTGCGCTTCGACGGGCTGGGAGTGCGCTGCACGACCTTGCGTGGCGAGACGCTGGCGTTTGGCTGGGAGGGGCCGCTACTGGTGAACGGCAGCGCAGAGCCGATCACCGGCTTTAAGCACTATGAGAGCCCTTACTGTGTCGCTGATCTGCCGGCGACACAGATGGAGATTCGTTTCGGCGACGAGGTCTTGCGGCTCAATTTCGCCTGATTTCGAGCGCGCATTGGCACTCTATGCCCCAAGGGTTCGCATGCGTGGCGATTCCTCGCACAACACCTGGCAGCTCTGGCCGCGCTATTTGGCCTGCTACGTCTTGTGGTTGGCCTTCGCGGCGCTGGGAGCCTGGCTGATCGTCCCGTTGCGGGCGATCTTGTTCAACCTGGCGGTGCGGCTGCGGTTCAATCCATGGGTCGTGCGTGCAGTCGACGAGTTTGGCGTTGTCACGCTCGGCTTGCTCTGGCTGGTCAGCATAATCGTGCTGGAATACTATCTCCGCCGCGGGGTGCTGAAAAGGCAGCTATGGGGACGTGCCGTGCGCGTTGCCGGGCTCGAGATAGCGCTGTTAGGCCTCGTTTATGGGCTGCAAGCCCTCCTCGCCTAGACAGAGAAGGAAGCAGAACGATGGCCAAGGGCGATTGGTTCCCGGCTGAGTGGCGAAGCTTCACCGACGACCGAACGGGGGTCGAAATCCGGCAGCTTACCAACTATAAGGGGCACAGCCATCATCTGTATTTCACCAACCCTGGCTGGTACGAGGGCGGGCGCAAACTGCTGTTCGGCTCGGATCGCGACAACCGGACCAACCTGTTCAGCATCGACCTGACCGACGGCGAGATCGTCCAGTTGACCGACCTCGACCAACCGCCGCCGCCCGCGGAGACCTCGTTTCTGTTCGCCAGCGTCAATCCACGCCGCGAGGAGGTCTACTTCTGGCATGCCCGCGATCTGATCGCGCTCGACCTTCGATCGCTGCAGGAGCGCGTGCTGTATCAGGCCCCCGCCGGCTTCATGACCAACATCACCAACGTCACCGCCGACGGCCGGTACGTCTGCACCGGTCTGTACGAGGACCTGTCCGGCAGGTTCCGGGTCGATCTGCTCCATGGCTACGTCGGGTTCTATGAATATTGGGAGGCCATGCCACGCTCGCAGGTGCTGCGCATCGACACCCAGAGCGGCGCGGCCAGGGTGGTCTTCGAGGAGCGGTACTGGATCGGGCACGTCAATACCTCGCCGCGGCTGCCGCATCTGCTCACCTTCTGCCACGAGGGGCCCTGGCACAAGGTGGACAATCGGATCTGGGGACTTGATCTGAGCAGCGGCCGGGTCTGGAAGATTCGCCCTGCCGCGACAGGCGAGCGCGTAGGCCACGAGTACTGGTTCGCTGATGGCGAGCAGATCGGCTATCACGGCCGTAACGCCGCCGGCGAGCCGTTCTATGGCAGCATCCGCTATGACAACACCGGCAGAGTCGAGGCGCCGTTCCCATACGATTCGACCCACTTCCATAGCAATGACCTGGGCCTGATCGTCGGCGATGGCAGCCGGGCGGCGCCGTATCTGTTGCTGTGGCGCTTCCGCGCAGGGCGCTTCGATGGACCGCGTGTTGTGTTGACCCACCGCGGATCGTTTCACACCCAGATTGTGCACGTCCATCCGCGCTTCAGCCCCGATGGCAGGCATATTCTGTTTACGAGCGATATGAGCGGCTATGGCAACCTCTATCTGATCGATACTCCCGATTTTGACGCGCTGCCGGAGATACGAGATCTGGAACGGCGCTGAGTGCTCTATGGCGGGCCATCGAACAGGCCGCGGGCGCCATACACAGGCGCTGTTGATCGGCGCCGCTCTGACGGCGCTGGTGATCGCGTGCGCCTGGGGCGGGTGGGCAGCGGTGCAGCACGAGTTGAATACCTTCGTGCTGCCAGGCGCGTGGTCGGTTGCGCGCGAGCGGCTGGGCCCTGGCCTCTTGAGCCTGACGTTCAGCCACGACGGCCCGGTCAGGGCCCAAACGCTCTGGCTGTACACATTGCTGGAGCAACGCGGATGGCGGGCCAGCCAGTCGTTGGAGCTGGAAAATTGCGACGGACGGTGCTTGCTGGGTGAAGTGACGCTGGTCTTTACCCGCCAGTCCGGGTTCGATCTGATCCAGGAGGTCGTGACCATCGAACAGCGCGGATCCGGCCCGTATCGGGTGCGCGTTGTTCTCAGGCGCTGTATTCGGTTGCCGCTGGCTGGCTGCCTGCCGCTCGGATAACGATCGTCTTGCGGAGGCAACCCACAACCGGGCGAGGAGGGAGCGCCAGCCTCCGGCCCGCTTCGCTGCTTTCTCTGTATGCCGTCGGAAGGCGCACTGGCCTTCGCTGGCACGCCTCTGGAGCCGGGTAACTCACCCTGGGCTTAACGCGCCAGCCAGCCGCCATCCACTACCAGCACATGGCCATGAACATAATCGCTGGCACGCGAGGCCAGGAACACCACCGCGCCGGCCAGGTCGTCGGGGGTGCCCCAGCGCCCTGCCGGGATGCGCTCCATGAGCTGCCGGCTGCGCACTGGGTCGTCGCGGAGCGGTTGGGTGTTGTCGGTGGCCATATAGCCCGGCGCGATCGCATTAACGTTGATCCCGCGCGCGGCCCACTCGTTGGCCAGCGCCCTGGTCAGCCCGGCGACGGCGTGCTTCGAGGCGGTATAGGCCGGCACGCGGATGCCGCCCTGGAAGGCGAGCAGCGAGGCGATGTTGATGATCTTGCCGTAGCCTTGTACGAGCATGCGCCGGCCGGCGGCCTGCGCCAGCGCCCATACCCCGATGAGGTTTACGTTGAGGACGGCTAAGAACTCTGCCAGTTCGGTCTCGGCTGCGTCGGCGCGCCGGATGATACCGGCGTTGTTCACCAGAATGTCGATCCGGCCCAGCGCCTGTACCGCCTGATCAACCACCGCTGTCGCCGATTCGGGGCGGCTGAGGTCGGCGGTGAACCCAACGCCGCGCCGCCCGGCCGCCTCGATCGCCGCCAGCGTGGCCTCGCCGCGGCCCGATCGCGAAACGATCACCACGTCGGCGCCCGCCTGGGCCAGCGCGATCGCCATGCCTTGCCCCAGCCCTTTGTCGCCACCGGTGACCAGCGCAGCCCGCCCATCCAGCCGGAAGAGGTCGAGGATCATGATGGCACCTTGTGATGTAGACGAGAGACGGCAGGCTGCCAGACGGGAGACTGCAGCCTGCCGACCGCAGACCGCAGATGGCAGACCAGAGAGACGAGAGATGGGAGGTTAGAAGCCAGTGTATTCTTCGGGTGTCTCGGCGATCGCATGCTTATCTTCGAGGAGAACCCATTGTTCGGGGTGGTTGCTCATCGTGAAGAGCATCCTGAGGACTTCTTCGCACGCCACACACAGGACCCTGGCTGTTTCGCGCGCCATGTACCCGCATCCAACAGCGAACTCCAGCCAGACCTGCGTCTCCGCCGCCTCACTTTCGGCATCGGAGAGCTTGCTGATAAACGCCTTGGCGTAGCGTCGTTTGCGCCACGCTTCAGCGATATTGGCACACACTGAGCGCGAAGCACGGCGGATTTGGTCGGTCAGCGAAAAGGTTTCTTCTTTCGGAAAGGTCTTCGAAAGCTCGAAGATGCGCATCGCCACGTCGAACGCCTTTTGATAGACCTGCAACTGGTGATGGGAAAGTATCTTGCTGCTCATTCGTTCTGCTCCAATGTTTTGATACTGTGCCCATGCTCCTCAACCTGATCCCCCCTCTCGCGCCTCCCGTCTCCTGTCTCCTGTCTCCTGTCTCCTGTCTCCTGTCTCCTGTCTCGTGTCTCCTGTCTCGTGTCTCGTGTCTCGTGTCTCGTGTCTCCTGTCTCCTGTCTCCTGTCTCGTGTCTCGTGTCTCCTGTCTCGTGTCTCCTGTCTCCTGGCTCTTGTCTCCTGTCTCCTGTCTCCTGTCTCCTGTCTCCTGTCTCGTGTCTCCTGTCTCGTGTCTCGTGTCTCCTGTCTCGTGTCTCCTGTCTCTTGTCTCTTATACCGTCGCCCGCCTGAGCAGCGCAACGGCCTTCTGGAGCCAGGCGTGGTCCGGATCGAACGCCACTGCCTGAGTGCGATGTTCGCCGGCCAGCATCCACAGGAAATAGTTGGTGTAGCCGGGAGCACTGCATGTTGTGTGATAGCCGTGCGGGATCATCAGGATGGTCGAATCGCGGATCGTGTAGGTAGTGTCGTAGCCGCGCTCGGGGCTGTAGTGGCGGGTGTGCCCGAAGCCTTCTGGCTGATCCGTGCGGAAATAGTACAGCTCTTCGTGGAACGCCTCGCGCGGCAGGTCGTCGACCTCGTGCTTGTGTGGCGGGTAGGTGCTCCAGTTGCCGCCTGGCACGAAGGTCTCGCCGACGATCAGGCGCCGGGCCGGTAGATCGGGCTGGTCGCTGCTGGTCAGGATGTTGCGCAGCTCGCGGCTGAAGCTGGCCGCGCCGACGATCGTGCTCGTGACCTGCTCCGGCGTGATCAGGTAGGGCTCGGCGCGCAGGTCCGATGGCGCCGAGCACAGCCCGGCGTCCAGGTTGCCGTGCGCGGTGATGGTATAGCTTGTGTTGCTGGGTAGGTAGACAGCATACGGTTTGCCGGCGAAGGGGTTGGCGCGCCTGCCGATGTTCTCGAACGTCCGCCCGCCGGCCTCGATTGTGCAACGCCCGCCGAATAGCACCACCAACACCTCGTGCTCACCGGTCCGGCCGGAGTAGCTGGTGGCGTCGCGCAGCACCAACCGTGCGAAGTCGATCAGCCGGCAGGGGTTCTCCCGGGTGGGATTGAGCCCTTGCGCGCCGCCGATCGATGTGAAATAAATAGCCATTCCGACCTCCCCTGTCTTGACCATAGCACCACAAAGGTCGCAAAGGAACTCAAGCGATCAGTCTACTGCTCGCGCCTCCCATCTCCCGCCTCCTGTCTCTCGTCTCTCGTCCCCCGTCTCCTACACCAGGAAATCCTCACGCACCGGCGTAAAGCAATCGATCAGGACCGTCGGCGCGTGGGTGATGATTCCGTGTCGGACGTTCGGAGCGACGTAATAGCTGCACCCGGCGGTCAGGCGCGTGGGCTCGGTGCCCTCCATGATCAGGTCGAGTTCGCCGGAGACGACGTAGCCGATCTGCTCGTGGGGATGGCTGTGGATGGGGGCAGTAACACCTGCGTCGAATGTGAACTGCACCAGCATCATACCGCCGCCGTAGCTCAAGACCCGGCGCGCCGCGCCCTCCGGAGTCGTGAAGGATGGCTCGCGATCGGCACAAGCAATTGTTTTCATGACCTATCCCCCAGGAGGGGTGAAGGGTGCGGCTTGCGCAGGACAAAACGCTCACCCGTAATCCCTCACCCCGGCATGAGCCAGGGCAGCGCTTCGACCTCCATGGCCGTCAGCCGGACCCAGCGCGCATCGCCGCGGCAGAACGCCCTGGCTACCTCCCACGGCACGGTGTTCTCCTATACGTGCATCGGGAACTCCAGGCCCGCTGCAACCTCTAGTGCACGCGCATCCGGCGCGGTGAACTCGAAATCCAGGATGGCCGACCGACGTCCTCGCTGCAAGTGTGTGTTCGCGGGCGCGAAATCCCCGTGGATCACCTGGCGCGGCAATGCATCGAAGCTGCTGTGCGCAGAGGTAGGCGCCATTATAGCAAGTGGCCATGCGGCTGTCAACCTGTCATATAGCTTGACACGGATCCCGATCGGCGGTATAGTGGGCCCGGTTGCCGGTAGTCCACAGAAACGATGAACGCTCACCCGCTCCACGCTATCTTCGCCGATCCGCCGCGTGAGTTCGGCATCGTGCCCTTCTGGTTTTGGAACGACGACCTTGACGCCGCGGAGGTGGTGCGCCAGATCCGTGCGTTTCACGCCGCTGGATGTGGCGGCTTTGTGCTCCATCCCCGCATCGGGCTCTCGCGGCGGGTGGGCTACCTGACCGACGAGTTCTTTCGCCTGGTGCGCATCGCTGTCGAAGAAGCGGCCCGGCTGGGGATGCAGGTCGTCTTGTACGACGAAGGCTCCTACCCCTCCGGGTCCGCGCAAGGCCGGGTGGTGGCCGAGAACCCGGCTTATGCAGCGCGTTGCCTGATTGCCCTCCACCGCACGATCCACGGCCCGGCGCGCGGTTACTGGCACTCGGATCCCGGTCGCGCGCTGGGCGATGAGTTAGTGTGCGTTGTGCTGGGCCGTGAGATCGCGCCCGGCGCCCTGGACCCGGCCAGCCTGACCTGCCTGGCGGTACAGGAGCCAGAGCTGGTCCGCTACGACGTGCCCGCGGGGGACTGGCGGCTGGTCGCGGTCTGGAACGTCTGCAGCGGCGGGACCATTCGCGGGGTCTTTGCCGAGGAAGAGGATCGCCACGCCACCGCGCCGCCGGCTGCCGATCTCTTGAATCCCGCGGCGGTCGGCGCGTTCGTGCGCCATACGCACGATCACTATTACGCCCACTTGAAGGATCATTTCGGCCGGACGGTGGTAGCGATGTTCACCGACGAGCCGATGGTGCTGGGGCGCGAGGTCAAGCGCGGCCCCGATCCCTGGCCCTTCACGCCAGGCTTTCTGGAAGAGCTGCAGGCCCGCTGGGATCACGATGTCCGCTGCTGGCTGCCCGCGCTCTGGCTGGACTGCGGCCCACGCACCGCTGAATTTCGGCAGGTTTACACCCGCGCCGTGTACGATCGCCTGGAGCGGGTGTTCTACGGCGCGCTGAGCCGTTGGTGCTTCGAGCACGGGATCGCGCTGACGGGGCACCCGGCCGAAAGCAATGCGTTTGGGGTACTGCGCCAGTTTCACTGGCCGGGGCAAGACATGGTCTGGCGCTGGGTCACTCCGGGCGCTGAATCGGCGCTGGTCGGGCCGCATAGCTGCGCGCCGAAATGTGCCAGCAGCGCTGCCGCCGTGCATGGCCGCCGCCGCAACGCCTCCGAGGCCCTGGGCGCCTATGGCTGGCAGCTCACCCTGGATGAGGCCAAATGGCTGATCGACTGGCACCTGGTGCGTGGGACGAACCTGTTCTATCTCCACGCCTGCTTCTATTCGATCCGCGGCCGGCGCGCGTTCGAGAGCCCGCCGGATATTGGCATCCATAATAGCTGGTGGCCCGCTTTCCCGCTTCTGGCAGATTATGTGCGCCGGGTCTGCTGGCTGCTGACCGATGGACGCGAGGTCTGCGAGGTCGCCATCCTGACCGACCCCCATAATGCTGCCTGGGTCGCCGCCAGATGCCTCTACCAGAACCAGATCGACTTCATCTATATCGACGAGGCGGCGCTCGCCCAGGCGACGCTGGAGGCCGGTCGCCTGCGGATCGGGCCCCATCGGTTGCGGGCGGTCGTCTGTGATCCGCCCGCCGCGGCCGCCAACGAGGTGCTGGCCGCGTTCGCCGCTGCTGGCGGGCTGGTGCTGGCCGACTGGCAGCCGGAGTGCCTGGCCGACATCGTGGCGGCGAAGCTGGGGCGCGATGTTGATTGGCCAGCCGCGCCGGATCTGCGGGTGCTGCATTATCAGAAAGCTGGGCGCCATTTCTATTTCCTGGTCAATGAGGGCGAGCAGGCGATCGAAGGCGATCTGTCGCTGGCGGCAACCGGCGCGCTGGAGTGCTGGGATCCACTGGCGGGCAGCGTGCGATCATGGCCCGGCACCGTGCTGGGTGGCAGAACCCACACCCATCTGCGCCTGGAGCGGCGGCAAGGCCTGGTGCTGGCTGTTGATCCCCAGGCCGCGCCCCGGCCCGCGGCAGCACCGCCGCCCTCGCCAGGCGCTGTCCTGTTCGTTATCGCCGGCCCCTGGCAGGCCTGCGACGACGCGGGCCGCCCGCTTGATCTGCCCTGCCCCGGCGACTGGGCTCAGGTGTCTGGATGGGAGACTTACACCGGGCGGCTGCGCTTTCGAACCGTATTCTCCCTCACACCAGCGCAGGCGCAGCAACCGTTGTTCCTCGATCTGGGGCAAGTGGGAGACATCGCCGAAGTGGCGGTGAACGGCACGCCGATCGGCGTGCGCGCGTGGGCACCCTATATCTGGGCGATCGATCGGGTCTGCCGGGCTGGCGACAATCGGCTCGACGTGTGGGTGACCAACTCCATGGCCAACCGGCTGGAAGGGCTGCAACGACCTTCCGGCCTGTTGGGGCCGGTGTGTATCAGGCAATCACGATGATATTTCTGGATGCCAGGCAGGAGGAGCACAAACGGTTATGGCGAAAACACGCATCTGCATCGTCGGCGGTGGAAGCTACAACTGGACTCCGATCATGCTCAGGGATCTCGCAGCCATGCCGGATCTCGCGGGCACCATCGTGTTGCACGACATCGCGCCCGCGGCGGTTGAGGATCTCCAGCGCCTGGGGCACAAGATCATGGCGGTCACCGGGGCGGATTTCGCCGTCGAAGCCACCACCGACCTCACCGAAGCCCTCCGCGGAGCCGAGTTCGTCATCGTTACCATCACCACCGGCGGCCTGGAGGCGATGCGCTACGACCTGGACATCCCGCGGAGGTATGGGATCTATCAGTCGGTCGGCGATACTGTCGGCCCGGGCGGGCTCGCGCGCGCGCTGCGCAACATCCCGGTGATGGTTGAGATCGGCCGCGCCATGGAGCGTCTATGCCCCAACGCCTGGCTGCTCAATCTGACCAACCCCATGACCACCCTGACCCGCGCGCTGACCAAGGTCACCAACCTCAAGGTCGTCGGCCTCTGCCACGAGCTGTTCGGTGTGCGCAGCACAATCAAGGAGCTGTTCGGCGCGACCAACCAGGATCTCGACATGCAGGTGGCCGGCATCAATCACATGATCTGGTTGCTGAATCTGAAGATCAAGGGCCAGGACGGCTTCCAGTTGATCCGTGAGTATGTCCGAAGCGGCCGCCAGATCCCGGTCAGGACTGCGGGCGTCGCCAGGTTGTTCGAGTCCTTTCGCGACCACTGGAAGGTGAAGCTGGCATTATTCGAGGTGTATGGGTATCTGCCTGCTGCCGGCGATCGACACCTGGCCGAGTTCTTCCCCTACTTCCTCACCGAGGAGACCCGCGCCGGCGCGGACTACGGCGTCCTGCTGACGACGATCGAGCATCGCTACGAGGTCGCGCGCCTGGCTCAGGCCGGCGTGCGTGCCTGGATCGAAGGCACCGAACCGCTGCCCGTCGAACGCTCCGAGGAGGAGGTGGCCGATATCATCGCCGCCGTCGCTAATGGTCGCACGCTGCACACGATCGTCAACCTGCCCAATCACGGCCAGATCGACAACCTGCCACGCGAGGCGGTGGTCGAGACCATGGGCGTGGTGGGGCCTGCTGGCGCCCATGGGATCAGCGTTGGCGCTCTGCCGCGCGGTGTGCTGAACACACTGTACCCGCACGTCATCAACCAGGAACTGATCGTCGACGCCGCGCTCAAGGGCGACCGCCAGCTCGCCCTGCAGGCGCTGCTGAACGATCCGCTCGTACGCGATTTTCGCTCGGCGCCGCGGATGCTTGACGAACTGCTCGAAGCCCACGCCGCCTACCTGCCCCAGTTCTGAGCTGCTGGTGCCGCCGCTGTGAACGCACACAAGGAGTCCCTATGCAAAGCAACCTACAAAACCAGCGGTGGACCTTGTCCCCCGATCGCTGCTTCGACCCTGCCCCGGCCCAGCGCAGCCTTGCGCGCCAGCTCTACACCTCGGTGCAGGACCTGCCGCTCGTCTGTCCGCATGGTCACGTCGCCCCGGCGCTGCTGGCCGACCCCGAGGCACGCCTGGGGTCGCCCGCCGATCTGTTTATCATCCCCGACCACTACGTCTTTCGCATGCTCTACAGCCAGGGAGTGCGCCTGGAAGACCTGGGCGTCCCGACCCGGGATGGCACGCCGGTCGAGGCCGACCACCGGCGCATCTGGCAGCGCTTCGCCGATCACTTCTACCTCTTTCACGGCACGCCGACCGGGTTGTGGCTGGCCGATGAGTTGGTCAACATCTTTGGCGTGCAGGAAAAACTAGATTCCCGGAACGCGCAGCGTATCTACGATCACCTCGAGGCTCAGCTGGCGCGGCCCGAGTTCGCCCCCCGTGCCCTGTTGCAGCGATTCAATATTGAGATCCTGTGTACCACCGACCCGGCCACCGCGACGCTGGAACACCACCGAGCCTTGTGTGCTGCTGGCTACCACAACGTGCGCCCGACCTTCCGCCCCGACTCCGTCGTCAACCTCGATACCCCCGGCTGGCACGCGCACGTCGAGCAGCTTGGCGCGCTGGCCGGGGTTGATATTGTTGATTATGCCTCGTTCATCCGGGCCCTGGAGACACGCCGGGCGTATTTCAAGCAGATGGGGGCGCTCGCGACCGACCACAGCGTGGTCACGCCCGCAACTGCCCGCCTCTCGGACGGCGAAGCGGACGCGATCTTCGTGCGTGCTTTGCGTGGCCGCCCCCACGCCGACGACGCGACGCGCTTCACCGCACATATGCTGATGGAGATGGCGCGCATGAGCGTGGAGGATGGGCTGGTGATGCAGTTGCACGCCGGGAGTTTGCGCAACCACAACTGCGCGCTGTTGGAGCGCTTCGGCCCCGATATGGGTGCCGACATCCCGGTGCCAACCGAGTGGACCCGCAACCTCCATGCGCTGCTCAACGCTTATGGCAACGATCCACGCTTTCGCCTCATCCTCTTCACTCTGGACGAGAGCACCTACAGCCGCGAGCTGGCGCCGCTGGCCGGGCATTATCCTGCTGTGCTGCTGGGGCCGCCGTGGTGGTTCTACGACAGCGTCAGCGGAATGCAGCGCTATCTCGACCGGGTGGTGGAGATCGCAGGGCTCTACAACACCGCCGGCTTCAACGACGATACCCGCGCCTTCGCATCGATCCCGGCGCGCCACGATCTCTGGCGGCGCGTGACGTGTAACTGGCTGGCTGGGCTGGTGGTGCGCGGGTTGCTCGACGAGGAGGACGCTGCCGAGATGGCCCGCGAGTGCGCTTATGGCCTGGCGAAGCGTGCCTACCGCATTCCTGAGGCTTAGACCGGAGACGCGAGACCGGAGACGCGAGAGCGGAGACGCGAGAGCGGAGACGCGAGACCGGAGACGCGAGACCGGAGACGCGAGACCGGAGACG
>FLYN01008065.1_pt1 | contig 14283 bp, 15 predicted proteins | sample 1122621 | NCBI WGS metagenome assembly FLYN01 (sample SAMEA4346792, study PRJEB14843) | hot springs metagenome | biome: Terrestrial Biome; feature: Habitat; material: Sediment | place: India | collected 2012-06-12 | depth 1760 m
CGCTGCGGGCGCGGCACGAGCGCGATCCGGGCGCCTTCGCGCGCGCGTGGAGGACGTTCGCCGCGCAGCGTGGCCGCTCGCGCGAGTACCGCGAGCTGAACGAGCTGATCCGCGCTCACAACGAGTGGTATCCGGTCGAGCGCAACCTGCCCGTGAACCCTCGCACGGGAGAGTGGGTCACGGTCGGCGGACGCTCGTTCCTGCGTCCGGTCGTGGGGCCTGAGTGGATCCTGCGCGAGCTGCCGGTGGAGGAGTGACGCCCCGACGCCGGCCGCGCCCCGCCCCCGCCGGCCCGGCCGCGCGGGTATCATCTGCCTTCAGCCTGCGGGCGAAGTGTTGTGGCTGCACAGAAGCCTTCCAAGCTTCTAGGGCGGGTTCGATTCCCGTCGCCCGCTCTGGCACATAGCACCACGGGGAGTGGCGCAGTCTGGTAGCGCACCCGGCTGGGGGCCGGGCGGTCGCAGGTTCAAATCCTGTCTCCCCGATAAAAAAAGCCCTGGAATAGCCGGAAATATTGTCGAACCAGGGATTGCGCCCCGTCGTCTCTATGTCATGTTTCCCTCGGATCGGGTGGTGGGCCCAGCATGCTGGCCCGGGTGGCGCACGGCCATCTGTCGGCATCTTGCAGCCCCGAGGAATCGATCCCTGACGGGGCAAGTTGGGCGACCTCGGTCCCGCCCGGTTCCCCCGTTCTGCGATGCACCGCTGAGGCGCCTATCAGGTGGCGCGGGCGAGCAGAGGCGTCGCTACGCTCGATGGTCGGATGGAGACCCCGGGTGCCGTCACTGTGGAAACTGTCGTCGAACCCACGTCGATTCGCGCAGACAGCGCTGACATCTACATCAACACGACGTGCAACTTCAGATGTGGGACCTGCTTCTTGGGCGACGAGTACTTCGACCAGGAGTTGACCATCACACCCGCCGCGGCCGGCGCGATCGGCGCCTGGCTCGCGAGCGCACAGGTCCGCGACGTGGCGGTGTTGGGCGGCGAGCCCACGCTGCACCCCGAGGTCGTGGAGGTCTTTCAAGCCCTGCGCGCGTCGGGCGTCCAACACCTGCGGCTGATCACGAACGGGTCACCACGAGCGCGCCGACTGTTGGCCGGGCCTCTCGAAGAGTTGGTCGACCTCACATATGTCAGCCTCGATGGCGCGACGGCCGAGGTCAACGATGCGCTGCGGGGCCCTGGAGCGTTTCGCCATGCGATGGACGCGATCGAACTGCTCGGGGAACGAACGCGGCCGTTCGTCATCACCTCGACGCTCGGCCGTGCAGCCGTCGAACACTTGGATGAGCTGTTGGAACTCGCGGAGGAGAGCGGGTGCACGACGCTCAACCTGCATTGGCTCTCTTCGGTAGGACGTGCACGTCACCGCGATCTGGCGGTCTCAGCGGAACTGTGGAGGAACGTTGTCTCGCGAATCGCGCAGTACACCCCCCGTCGCCAAGGGCTCGAGATCGAGTGTCAGGTTGGATGGCGATGGGCGGAGGCGCCATGGGCGGCTGAGATTGATCCGCAAGCATGTGTCGTACGCGAACGCGCCAATCTCCAGTTCATGCCGGATGGCAAGGTCTTCTCGTGCGGCCTTCTCGTCGACACGCCGGCACTCGCTGCGTACCGATGGGATGGTGAGCGCCTGCTCGAGCGCCCAGGAGCGACCGAGCTCGGCGTGTGCCGCACATTCAGTGGCTCCGGCTGCCCAGCACGTCAGGTGTTCCTCAACGAACCGGCGACGACGGAGCGCGTTCCAGTCTGCATCTACGAGCGTGTCGTGCGGCGGAGCTGATGGCCTGGCACGGGCGGTCGGTAGACGCTGGGGTGCTGGCGGACCTGCTCGCCGACTCCCAAGCTGCTGCCCAGTACTCGTGGTTCCTCGGGGCGGGTGCATCACTCTCGTCGGGGGTGCCGCTCGCATCGACTATCACGGCCGATGTCAAGGATCGGCTTTTCCGTTCCATCCAAGGACGCCCGCCCGCCAACGACATCGAGATTGAGAGATGGCTCAAGTCCGCCGGCAAGCTGCAGGATCCTGACCGCGCCTACGGCGAGGCGCTCGAGTGGTATCGACCACGGCCACGGCAGCGTCGCAACCTGCTCTACGAGTATCTCGCCGATGCGACGCCGTCGCCCGGGTACGTCGGCCTCGTGGAACTCGCCCGGCGGGGTCTACTTCGCATCGCTCTGACCACTAACTTCGATGATCTGCTTAGGCAGGCTGCAGGTACCGCCAGAGTGCGGCTTCGGGAGGTCACACACAACGCCGCGGCGGCCGACTTCGAATGGCCCCCGACAGTCCTGACGCTTCTCAAACTCCACGGCGATTTCCTTTTCGACTCGATCCGCAACACGGAGGGAGAGCTGAGAGCCCTCGCGGACGATCAGGCTGATCGCTTGCGACGAGCGGCTGCTGACGGCGGGCTGGTTGTTGTCGGCTACCGAGGCGCGGACGAAAGCGTTATGTCGGTGCTCGAAGCAGTCCGCGACGTGCCGCTCGGTCTCTACTGGCTACATCTCGCTTCCGAGACGCCCCACCCGCGCGTCCAGCGCCTCCTTGACCAGGACTGGGCGTATCACGTAGAGGTCGAGGGTTTCGACGAGTTTGTTGCGCTTGTGAGCAGCCGCATGGCTGCAGCTGGGCGGGCGCCGGCCATTGTGCCCGCCGGGTTGCCCCGCCTCAGCGACGGCCGGTTTGTCACTGGTCCGCGGATCGCGAAGCTTCTGCCGCGCGTCGAGGAGGGGCTCAGAGGCGGCATCGAACGGGTTTGTGCAGTCACTGGTCTCCCCGGCATGGGGAAGACAGCTCTTGCACGCCATGCTGCCGAACGGTGTGCGGGTGAGTTCGACATCACCGTGACGATGACTGCGCAGCGACGAGCGCTTGATCTCGCCACGTTGCTCGACACGACGCTTCGCGGCCTCGGGCAACTCCCGATCGCCGATCTCCCATATGCACGTCAGCGGGTGCTTGAGACGCTTTCAACGAGGCCCGTCCTGCTTCTGCTCGACAACCTCGACGTGATGTCGGAGGAGATCGCGCACTTCCTCCGAGATCTTCCCGAGCCAAGTCGGGCGCTGGTGACCATTCGCGATCCTGCACGGCTTAAGGAGGCCGGGGTCGCGTTTCGGGAGGTCCACCATGAGGGAGTCAGCACCGAAGAACTGCGGGAAATTCTGATGTTGCACGCCGATGCATCCCCGCGCGTCTCCGACCGACTCGAGGCGCTTGGCGATGATGAGGTCAACCGCCTGCTCCGGAGCCTCGATGGATGGCCCCAGGCTCTGATGCTCGTCATCGGCGAGCTTGAGGACCCCGTCGCTGCCGTGATTTCGGCCGACCGACTCACGCGGGACAGCGATCTCGTCCAACTCTTGCTGCAGGATGGTCACGCCAGCCTGCCCGCCGACGCCGGCCGAGTGCTTGCCGCCCATGCCGCGTTCGCCGCGACGATCACGCCTGAGGGAGCCGCTCGCGCGGCGAGCATCAGTCTCGTACGCGCCAAAGACGGGTTGCGGATCCTGCTCGAACGGCGCTGGCTGGTGGAGCTGGGTCCGGGCACGTATACCTATGCGCACCCGCTCGTCGAAGAATTTGTGCGGTCGTTGCGGGATCCCCGTCGCGACGGTCGGAGGAGACGAGCAGAGGAGCACCTTGCGATCTGGGTAGCGCGGTACGGTGGTCAGCCGGACCCCGACTGGTCGAACTTCCGGGAACTCGACCGTGAGGTCGAAAACGTCCGAGGCGCGCTGGAAGATGCTCTCGACGAAGGGGCTCTCAAGCGAATGACCGACATCATGCAGCCCACTTTTTCGTACTTCGTCGAGCGTGGCCATTGGGCAGCGACCGACCGCTTGGCGCGACGCGTCCTTGCAGCGAAAGGCGCGTCCGCGGCCGTCCGGTCCGAGTGGCTCGTGTGGCGCAGTTGGCTGGCGCTCTACCTTCGCGAGGATCCCACAGAATCAGCGCGACTGGCGGAGGAGGCGCTCGCCACGGGTACGAACCGTCGGCATCCGCGTTTCGAGGCGCATCGTCGGGCACTCACCGCGCTCTCACGAACGGGAGAATTCGCTCGTGCGCGCGAACACGCGGCCGCCGCCGCTGAGCTGCGCCCCGGATCGCGCAGCTCCGATGGCAGCATCGACCTCCTCAATGCCGAGGCCTCCCTGGATGTCGCCGAGGGCAAGGCGGCCGATCGGGAAGACCTCGTTCGCCGCGGCCTCGAGCGCTACCGGGCTGCTTATCGACTGTGTGCCTCACGCGATCGACCCAACACCCGCGAGCTGGGTGTCGCCAAGATCGGTGAGGCGCGTGCCCTTCAGGCTTTGGGAGATCAGGAGGAGGCGCTGGTCATTGCCCAAAGAGCTGCGGCCGAAGCGGCCTCCATCGGCTGGCTGCGTGGCGGCGAGGAAGCGCATCGGCTGATCGCAGAACTCGCTGAGGCGCTTGGACACGACGATTTGGCGGATTCTGCTCGGGCCTTTGCAGATGCGACCGGCGACCAACTGCGGAGTGGGACATGAGTGGCGCCCCAGTAGCCGTAGCCCAATTGCGTCCGACGGTTGGAGTGCAGGCGGCGGTGTTTCGCGGTAGCGAGGTACTGCTCCAGCAGCGCGCCAACGTGTTCGGAGCTGGCACATGGGGGCTTCCTGGCGGGCATCTGGAGTTCGGGGAGTCCTTTGAGGCGGCCGCATCGCGTGAGCTCGAGGAGGAGTGCGGCCTCGAGGCCGTCGAGCTGCGCACAGTCTGTTCACATAACACGCCGTACGAGCGCACGCACTACGTGCAGATTGCTGTCGAGGTACTCGACTGGCACGGTGAGCCAGAGATTCGTGAGCCTGATCGCTGCTCGGGTTTGCGCTTCTTCCCGCTCAGCCACCTGCCTCAGCCGCTCTTCGAGCCGTCCGTGCACATTCTCGACTATCTCCGGGGACGATCTCACGCGGATACCGCCCAGCATCGCCTTTCCCTGAGCTTCATGCGCGCTGACGACCACGAGGCGACCGTCCATCGAGTCCACTACCTCTTGTTGCTCGGGCGGTATGGCTTTGGGGTTCAGCGTTCGTTCACCGGTGATCGTCGCAAGGCCAAGCGCGAGCGGGTGATTCGATTCAGCCACCCGGAAGACGCCTGGGAATGGCTGCGCCGGCAGCTCGTCCGACGACTCGACGAGGGATTTGAGCTGGGGAACTGTCAGGGCGATGCCCCGCTCGATCGAGTGATGAGCTGTTTTCCGTCCTCCTACCCGGTAGGGCTCCAGCGTCTTGCGGAGCGGGTTGGACCTGCGGTCAACCCTCATCAGCTTGCACTGCTGCCGGAGCACTCCGGCTGGTGAGCGAGAAGCAGCGTCGGCTGCGCGACCTTTCACAGCACACCGACCGGACACCGGCGACGTGCTGGGGCTATGGCGAGTTTGCGGCGTTGCGACCGGCACCGGGAACCCGTTGGTGGGTACGGTCCCTCGCTGAAGAAGCCACGGAGCGATACCGCCATGCGCAAGGTCCGTGGAACCCGTCGGAAGTTGACGCATTCTTCGCAACTCTCGACGAAACGGCTCAGGACGACACATTCGTAGTCCAGCAATATGTGAGGCCTGTGGTCGCCGGCGTCACTTTGTGCTTCGACGGGGGGTTGCTGACCGAGGGCGTGACGGGCCCGGCGTCAGCGCTTCTTCGCGAAGGTGGCGCTGGCGACATGCTGGCCTCGCATGGCGGGTCGCTCTCATGGCAGCTGGACCGTCGCGCAATTGCGAATGCCGCCGTGCTCAGACAGGCGCATGACAGCATCCCGCCTAGCGCGGATGCGCTGTGGGAGTGGATCGTCGACGATCAGGGGCAGGTGTTTCACGTTGACCGCAAGAATCTCCCAGTTCCGTTGATCGGATCTGTTCCGGTCTCCGGGCCACCCAGTGTCTGGACGCTCGGATGTCCTCAGGCAGGGCCGCTTATTGAGCTTCCAGACACATCAATTAGGGGCCTCGCGGCACTCAGTCAATGCAATTCTGTTCTTATCCGACGCGGCTCGCCGTTGGCCCACTTTTGCTACGAGGCTGTGACTCGCGGTCACTATGTGACGCTTGAGATTCCCGATGTCCTGTAGGTGTCGCTAGCGAATGCGGCACCCGTCTCGGGAGCCTACGAGGCGATAGAGGCAACACTTCGGTCGGTCGCTATGCGGTAACGAGTTGAGCAGGCGCCTGAGGCAGCGGGTACTCGTCCCACAGTCGGCCGTCCAGCTCGCGGCCGTTCGATCTCGGCCGAGCGCCGCCCCATTGCTTGAAGAAGAACGCGACGTCGTCAGCCGCGCACGCGTCCCGCAGATCGCGAACCCAATTCGGATCTACACGACGATGGCCGGGTCCGGACTCCCCGCCAGCGATGAGCCAGTTGATACCGCGAAGGTCCAGGTTCTCAAGGGGTCCAAGCAACGGCTCAGCGCTGATGAAACGTACTGCTGCTGGGACCTCGCGAAGCGCATCGGCGCGGTGAACGAAACGCCGATTCTCGATCGTGACGCCCATCCAGACGTTCGGCGGCCAATCGAAGTGGTCCGCAAGTGCGGCCATGCGCTCGTGACGTTTAGTCAGAACCTGGAACGTGTGCCAGTGCGCGGCGCGCATGGTGGCGAAGATTTCCTCGACGAAGTTGACGGGAATGGCCTCATGAAAGACGTCGGACATCGAGTTGACGAAGATGGTCTTCGGCTTTCTCCACCGAAGCGGGATTTCAAGCCGCTCCGGCCAGAGGCGAAGGTCGAACCCTTGCTCATAGGGATGGCCTGGGACGCCGCGCCAACGCTCGGCGAACGTCTTGGCGTAGCAGTGTGCGCATCCAGGACTCACCTGAGAGCAGCCTGTAACCGGGTTCCAGGTCGCTTCGGTCCACTCGATGCTGCTCGCTTGCGCCATCGCCGTGTGATTCTCCGCGCTTTGTCCAGTTCCTACGCCGTGCGAACATATGTTCGCACGGTGGGTCAGACGAACCGCATGGTGATCCCACGGCCCTCGGCAAACTGTCGGGCGCCGGCCGGTCGTGCAACCTCGAGCTGTCCTGCTCTCTCAGCTCTCGCCAGGGTCAATCGCTTGAGATGCGTTCTGAGGAAGCGAGTCGTCTGACGGAACGCCTCTGCTTGCTCGACCGTGAAAGGCTCGGTGCCGAAATGCTCGCGCAACGCCTGCAGGAGAGGCTCTGTGTCGGGTCCTTGCTCTGGCTCATCAAAGCCAAGGGTCTGTTGGCCTGGCGGCGCTGGCTGCGACGTCGCGAAGCCTTGCCCGTGGCGCTCGTCCACTGCCCCCAACCCTTCCTTGATGCTCTCGTAGCCAGCGAGATGTCCGGACGCGCCGACGATCCAGTATTCGTTGCTGCCTCTTGGGGGCTTGAGGCGGAAAGCTCCGGTCCATCTCAACCCGGCGGCGACCAGCTGCGCGCGGAACATCGCGAGGAGTGCTCTTGGACGATCGGCCCCGCTAGGGATGTCGCGCCAGCTGCGGGTGCCGAAGAATCGGTCGAGCGCGATCTCTTGGTCCTCTTGGCAAAGCCGTCGTAGACGCGAACGAGCCCGCCGCGACGAGCCGTGAAGTGCTCTGAGTGGATGCTGACCCACTTGTCGAAAAAGGCCTTCAGGAGCTCATGCTTGGCCTTCGTGTGGTCCTCTCGGACCCATATGACTGGCTCGCCTCCCACGTCGAGCAGTATTCCGAGTACAGCGGCGTTTTCGGTGCCGTGGGACGCTCTACGCAAACGCCAGGTCGATGACCTCGGCTTCGTTTTCGGCCGGTTGGTAGTGGGAGTAAATCTGGGTGGTCTTGGCGTCGGCGTGGCCCATCCACTCCTGCAGGCGGCGGAGTGGTACGCCGTGGGCGGCCATGCGGGTGCCGAAGGTGTGGCGCAGCTCGTGGAAGGTGACGCGGCGGACGCCGGCGCGTTCGATCGCTTGCTTGAAGCGGCGGACGAGCTTGGAGCGGTCGAGCGGCTTGCCGCTCTCCGGGTGGCAGAAGACGAGGTCTCTCGCGTGGCCGTAGTGCGTGCGGGCGTGGAGTTGCTCGAGTGCTTCGGCGACGCGGGTCGCCATCGGGATGGAGCGGCCGGAGCCTTCGGATTTGGGGTCGGCGAACTCGCCGCGGACGTAGGGGGAGACGACGCGGATGCGGCGGGCGTGGAAGTCGATGTCGCGCCAGCGCAGGCCGAGCAGCTCGCCTTGGCGCAGGCCGGTCATGGCCGCGGTGAGGTAGAGGGTCGGCTCGATGGAGCCCCAGGCGTCGTCGGGGTAGGGGGCCGTGACGAGCTGGTCGACCTCGGGCTGGGTGAGGAAGCGGATGCGGGTCTCGGTCTTTTTGATGGTCGGGCGCTCTGCGAGCTTGACGGGGTTGTGGCGGCACCAGCCCTTGCGCAGTCCGATCTGGAAGACCGAGTGCATCGTGTTGAGGTGGTTGCGCACGGTCTTGACCGCGAGCGTGCGGCTCTTGACGTCGACGTAGCGCTCGATGTCGTCGGCGTCGATGCCCTCGAGCGGCCGGCCCTCGAAGAACGGGACGATGTGGTTGCGCAGGTCGGAGGCGACCGTGAGCCGGTGGGACTTCTTGCGGTTCTTGCGCACGAGCGTGCGGGCGAGCTCGTCGCTGGCCTCCTTCATCGTCACGCGCGCGTCGCCGGCCTTCCGCCGGCGGGGCGGATCGTTCTGGCGCATCGAGGCGAACTTGCGCTCGGCCTGCGTGATCGTCAGCCCGTCCTGCTGTCCGGGCGTGCGCACGTCGCCAACCTTGCGGCGCACCTGGCGGCCGTCGCGCGCGTACCAGGTGCCGATCCACGATTTGCCGACCTGCTTGAGCGAGCCGGTCCCGTAGGGCCGGCGCTGGCTTCTGCCGCGTCTCGATCTCGGGGCCTCGGTCGCGGTGCTCATGGGCGGGCATCCTTGCACGCTTCTCATGTCATGTCTATGTCATGTTCTGACCTCAGTCAACCTCACGCAACGGCACGGGAAATGCCGCATTTGCAGGCATGAGCTAGGAATCAGTCTTGTTCCGATATGGCTGGGGGCCGGGCGGTCGCAGGTTCAAATCCTGTCTCCCCGACTCCTTTCAACCGCGCGGTTGAAAGGCCGACCCCGCGCCGGCTGGCTCAGGCAGGGCTTGCGTCGATGATCTCGACGAGGTGGTCGAGACCGGTGAGGTCGCGGGGATTGCGGGTGTAGAGGGGAAGCTGGTTCGCGATCGCAGTGGCTGCGATGAGCAGGTCGACGGCGCGGCGTCCGCGGGGGTTGCGGCCTTGAGCGGCTGTCGCGGCAAACACCGTCCCGTAGACGCGCGCGCAGGCGGTGTCGAAGGGCAGCGGGTCGTAGGTCGCCTCGATGGTCTGCAGGTGGTGCTGGCGGCGCGCACGTTCGGCGGGGTCGTCGGTCGCGTGGGGGCCGGCCGCCAGCTCGGCGAGGCTCAACGTCGAGACCCACGTCTCGCTCGGGAGTGCGCTGCTGCCGGCCGGGTCGACGAGGACCGACGTGTCCAAGAGGCCTGCGCCGGGACGGATCTCAGGCACGCGGCGTCGGGTCTTGGTCTGCGGTCGCGTCGAGGTCGGCGCACAGCCGGTCCGGGTCGATCCTCGGCGCGGTCGCGAGCGCCTCGAGGAGCGCCTCGGCGCTGACGGGTCTGCGCCGGCCGATGGGGGTGAGGTCGGCGACCGGGACGCCGCGGCGGGTCACGACGAAGCGCTCGCCGCGGTCGAGGGCGCGCATGATCTCGCCGCTTCTGTTGCGCAGCTCGCGCTGAGTGAGCTGGTGGAGCATGCGTCCACTGTAGCACCAGTGCGACAGATCATCAGGCGTGCTGCTTCCCGGCAAGGGTTGCGTGCAGGCGGAGCATGGTCGCCCGTGTGGACAGGTTCGAAAGCTGTCCGGTCAGCCCGATCGAAGTGGCCGGAGCGGCTGGGGGATGCCGGGGACGCCGGAAGCGTCATGGATTCCCTAACTGGCGGGCGATCCCGTGGTGTTGGAGTCGTCGTTCCGGTACTCGGCTGGGAGCCGGCCTGGAGCGCGTTCCGCCCGCACGGCCGCCCACGCCGCTCGCGGGTGACCGCCCACGCGCAGCTGCTCCAACACGGATGCGGGAGCCGTCCGCGGTCGCGTCCATCCTGGCTCGGCGATGACGCCTGAGGAGATCCTGACCGAGACGCCCGACCCGCACGGCGCGCGCGTCGTGCTGCTGAGGCGAGTCTGGGAAGGGAAGATCCTGCGGGACCACGCCGAGCTGCACGACCACCTCCCGGACGTGCTGCGCACCGTCTCAGCCGGATCACGTAGTGGGCGATCCGTCGTCGTTCGGCCGCACGCGCTGTTACTCGCGGGACGTAGGCCCGAGTCGGTGGCTGTTGGTCGTCGTAACCTATGAGCAGCAGCCGGCGCGGATCATTTCCGCGTTCGGGATGCGAAAGGATCCGGTCTCGTGGAGCGAGTGAACATCAAGATCGGCCCGGTGGCCTTCGATCACGCCGACTACGACGCCGAGCACGACGTGCTCTACCTGCACGTCGGCGAGCCCTCGCCCGGCGAGACCGAGGAGACGCCCGAGGGGCACGTCATCCGCTACGCGCCGGGCACGCAGCGGATCGTCGGCCTGACGATGATCGGCCCGCGCCACATCCTCGACCGTGACGGCCACCTGACGGTCACGATCCCCGAGACGGTCGAGACGACCGCCGCGGACCTCGCGCCCGCGCTCGCGGCGGTCTGAACGCAGCCTCAGCGCATCCTGTGCGACCGGGTCGGCCCGGCCGCCGAACTCGCTAGGGGGCGCTCCCGGCCTGAAGCTGACGGCGGATGTCTCTGAGGGTCATGGGCTCGTAGAACAGGTCGCGCTCAGGCGGCAGGTTTATGGCGCGGAGCGCGGCAACGCGGTCAAGCGAGTCGTCGCCCCACTCGTCGCAGTCAGGGCCGAGCGCGCCGATGCAGAAGCCCGTCATCATCGTCGGAACCGCGGCATCCCGCCTCGGGGTCGTCGCGATGACGACGTTTCGGGGCGGCACCCCGCTGGGGTACCTGGGGGGTTCGAGTCCGGGCGGTGGCTCTGGCGCGTAAGCCCTGCTGCGACCATCCGCCCTCGTAAGCGTGATGCGCGGAACCGCTCGGGCTGGTGGCTCCCCGGCGGCGTCCATCGCATACGCTCCGCGCTTCGCGCGCCGACGACCGAACGAGGTGCCACCGTGCCGGTCCAAGAGACTGTCGAGGAGCGCTATTGGTGCCCCGGCCCCTGGCCGTGGGAGTGGTTCGACACGTGCGTCCGGCGCGCGCAGCGGTGGTGCTACGACTTCGTCACCATCGTGCCGGTCGTCGGCTTCGCCGCCGGGATGGTCATGCTGATCGCCGCGGTGATCGGCTGGCTCACGTGGCCTGTCTCGGCGCTCGCCGCGCTGTTCTCGCGTCCCAAGTGCAACGGGCCCGTCTACGTCGGCGCCACCACGACCACCGGCGAACGCATGTTCAAGGCGTACCCACACGGGTCCGCGAGCTTCCCGACGGGGCCGAGCGTAGGCGTGACCGGCAACAACCCAGGGTGCGGCGCCCGGCCCGACTACCGGATGGTCGGCCAGATTCGCTATGAGCTGACGCCCACACCTGGTGACGGACCGGTGGTCGGGCGAACGCCGGAGCACCTCGACGCGTTCTGGGTCGGTCCGCGCAACGAGCTGATGCACACGTTCTGGCCGCGACCCGAGAGCCAAGGAACGTGGTATGACGCGTTTGCGCTCGAGCCGCACCAGAGCGTACAGGCGGGCGCCGTGAGCGCGATCGCCCGACGCCCCGATCACCTCGACGTGTTCTGGATCGGACGGCGCGGGCAACTGCTGCACAAATGGTGGGACGTGGCCTCGGCCGGAGGCTGGAGTCCCGCCTACATGCTGGCGGGGGAGGCCGAGGCTGCCCCTGGGGCGGTGAGCGCAGTCGCTCGCCACCCCGAGCGCATCGACGTCTTCTGGATCACGCTCGCAGGGCGGGTCATGAGCACCTGCTGGGACAACCGAGACGACCATCGCTTGGGCCTGGAGGGCGGGCAGGACTGGACGGATCTCGACATACCCCACCGGGGATGGTGGTCGAGCCCGTTCGAAGTGCACGCTGGAGCTCGCGCCGCGCCGGGCGCGATCCGGGCGGTGTCGCGGACGCTCCTCAGCGTCGATCTCCTGTTCATCGGGGAGGCAGGCGAGGTCTACTGGATGGTCGACTGGAGCGACGGGGCGAAGTACAAGCACGCCTCGCATGCGAGCGCCCCGCCGGTCTGGTGGGCGCCCATCGAGGTCGCGCCCCGCGGCAGCGCGGCGCCAGGCGGACTCGCGCTGGTGGCACGACGTGACGATCGCCTCGACGCCTTCTGGATCGGTCCGCAGGGCGAGGTGCGCCACGCGGCGCTTCAGCATCCCGGATCAGGGTGGTCCCGCGTCATCGAGCTGGCGCCCGGCGGCGCCGCAGCGCCGGGCTCGATCGCCGCGGTGGCGCGCTACCCGGAGCATCTGGACATCTTCTGGATCGGACCGTCGGGCGAGATCCGTCACATGTACTGGGACGGCGCCTCCGGCTGGAGCGGCATGATCGAGCTGGCTCCGGCGGGCTCGGCCAAGGCCGACTCGATCTGCGCGGTCGCCCGTCGCCATGACCACCTCGACATCTTCTTCGTCGCTCCTGACGACGCGCTGTCGTCGATGGCCTGGGACGGCAGGGACTTCAGATGGTTCGGCCCCTTCCCGGTCTCGGCACCTGGCACAGCCCAACCGGGCTGGTAGCGCTTCTGGCGGCGTCGGGCGGCGGCAGGTCCCGCTTCACGGTCTGCTCGTCGTAGTGCGTCACGGCGGCGATGTAGTAGGTCCATCGGCCGGCGGGCATGAACAGCTTGACTTTGCAGACGGTCTCGTCGCCCTCGACGCCGAGTTCGTCGATCGTTGGCAGCGCGTCGGCCGCGCGCACGTACTCGTACGCGGGACCTCGGAACCGTGCGCGGGCTGGGTGAGTTCAATTGCGTACCTGCGCAAGGCCGGGCAAGACGAGCTCTAGCGAAGACCCTTGTCGGCGCCCGCATCCACCACGCACAGCACATGCACGGGGAACGCGCGTCCAGCACCAAGCCCCGCACGTGCCACGGTCTGCGACTCCAGCTCGCGCGCGCGGCGGAACAGCCGCTCCAGGTCCGCGTGCAGGTCCGCTATCGCGGTCGCATCCAGCAGCGTTCTGGACACGAGCCTTGTCTCCGGGACAGGGAAGAACCGGCCGGTGAGCTGGGCGACGACGCGCTCGGGATCGTCGGCGTCGGCAGTTGCATAGTGGTGCTCGATCGCGCCGCGGCGTTGGGTTCGCTTGACGACACGCACGTAGCCGAGCGATTCGAGGCGACGAACGTGGTAGCTCACGGTGCCGAGCGGCATTCCGAACGCGGTCGCCATCTCGACCGGGCTGGCAGGATCGTGGACCTGTAGATGCTCGAGGATCCGTATGCGGGTTGGGTGCGAGAGCGCTGCGAGCGCACGCCGCGCGCCGTCATCCCGCAGCTCGCTCCGCCTCATCTCCTCGCGTGCAGGTCCAGCTGCTCTGCGAGCTGTGCGACCTCTTCCGGACGCCATCCGGAGATCTCCGCTCCGGGCGCCATGCGCGCGGCGGTGACGATCCGACGGGCGAGCTGCGGCGAGACGCCGCGGAACGCGCCGACGAGGCTGCCGACTGTGATCGTGTCCCACGACGTGTACGCACCGCCGGAGCGAAGTCCCTCGGCGAGTGCCGGCAGTCCCGTCGAGCGGTCGAGCAGCTGGGCCGCGAGCAGGATCGTCCCTGCGTCGAGCGTTTCACCGTGTCGCAGGACGTGCTCGGCGCTGGCGCGCACGTCGTCGTAGGCGACCGTGACCGGCTCCTCGTCGGGGAGCAGGGCAGCCAAGGCCTCGAGTTCCTCTGCCAGCTGCCCGATTTCGACAACCCGGCGGGTGAGGATCTCGAGCTGTGCCGCCTTGAGGGCGACGCTGAACGACGGCCGCATGCGGGAGTCGAGTCGGTAGAGAATCCGCAGTGCTCGGTCCTGGTGGCGCTCGAGCGTTCGGAGCAGCTCAGCGAGTCGGAGGAGCGTCCATCCGTGGTCAGCCATTTTGCGCATCCGGTCCGCGAAGGTCATGTGGGCGGCGGCGCGCCTGGCCCCGATGTCGGGATGGCGGAACGTCGAGGCCAGGGCGACCGCGTTCTGCGGCGTTCGCGCCGGCTGGGGCGGGAGGACCGGCGGGAGGGCCGGGTGCCTCGCCGCCACGCAGCCGACGCGTGATGCCGCC
>FLYN01002496.1_pt1 | contig 14235 bp, 12 predicted proteins | sample 1122621 | NCBI WGS metagenome assembly FLYN01 (sample SAMEA4346792, study PRJEB14843) | hot springs metagenome | biome: Terrestrial Biome; feature: Habitat; material: Sediment | place: India | collected 2012-06-12 | depth 1760 m
GGGTTATGGGGTCATGGTGTCATGAGGTTATCGTGTCATGGTGTCATGGGGTTATCGTGCCATCTGGCACTTGAGCACATTAGCACTTGAACACCCTGACACCGGCACACGTTAGCACCTGCGTACCCGACACCGGCACACGTTAGCACCTGCGCACCTGACACCGGCACACGTTAGCACCTGCGCACCCTGACACCGGCGCACGTTAGCACCTGCGCACTCTGACACCGGCACACGTTAGCACCTGCGCACCTGACACCTTGCCAGAGTGATTCCAATGACAGACGAACCCTTTATCATAGCCTCCGGTCTGGTGAAGATCTATCAAGTCGCCGGGCTGGAAGTGGTAGCGCTGCAGGGGCTCGACCTGGAGGTGGCCCACGGTGAGATGCTGGCGCTGGTCGGGCCGTCCGGCTCCGGCAAATCGACACTGCTCAACATCCTCGGTGGCCTCGATCGACCCTCGGCTGGGCGGCTGGAGGTCGATGGCCAGAACCTGCTGGCATTCAGCCCGGCCGAGCTGACCGCCTACCGGCGCGAGCAGGTCGGGTTCGTGTGGCAGCAGACCGTGCGCAACCTGCTGCCCTACCTCAGCGCGCGCGCGAACATCGAGCTGCTGATGACGCTGGCCGGCTGTGGCTGGCGCGAGCGCCGTGCCTGGGCCAATGAGTTGCTCGAGGCCGTCGGCATGACCGAATATGCCGCCCAGACACCGCCGCAGCTCTCGGGTGGGCAGCAGCAGCGCATCGCGATCGCCTGCGCGCTCGCCAACAAGCCCAAGATCTTGCTGGCCGACGAACCGACCGGCGAAGTCGACTGGCCGACGGCGCAACTGATCCTGAAGCTGCTGCGCGACCTGCGCGCGCGCTATGGGTTGACGATCGTGCTTGTCACGCATGATCCGCGCGTAGCCGAGCAGGCCGACCGCGTGATCGCCATCCGTGACGGGCGCACCAGCACCGAGACGGTCCTTACCACCCCCAATGGACGGCAGACGATGGTCGATGGGACAGCTCCTAGCGCAGATCAGCATTCATCGCCCCTCGCTCCTCGTCCATCATCCGAGGAGCTGGTGGTGCTGGACAGCGCCGGGCGGCTGCAATTGCCTGCCGAGCAGCGCGCGCTGGCGGGCATCGGGCGGCGCGCACGCGTCGAGCTGGTGGACGGTGGCATCCTCATCCGCCCGAGCGACGATGAGCGCATCGCGGTGGTGGAGAACCCGGCGGACCAGAGCGCCGAGGCGATCTATCACAGCCTCTACAGCGCCAATCCGCTGCCCGATTCGGCCAACGGCAAAGCGCCCACAAAACGCCGCTGGCGGCTGCCAGGCCTGAAGCGGAAGACCTGAGGCGTAAGCTCCAGAATTGGCGATTGCAGATTGCAGATTGGCGATTTTTGGTGGATGCTCAATCTCCAATCTGCAATGTATCGTAATGTAGGGTGCAGTTCTTGGATTTGCGCTTTACGTTTTAGGATTCGACGATGGACGAGGGCGAGATCGTGATCGACATCCGCGGGGTTGAGCGGATCTTTGCAGCCAACGAGCGCCGGGTGAAGGCGCTGCGCGGCGTGGATATTCAAGTCCGGCGCGGCGCGTTCGTCGTGCTGATGGGGCCGAGCGGCAGCGGTAAAACCACGCTGCTCAACATCGTCGGTGGGCTCGATCGCCCAACCGCTGGCTCGGTCATCGTGGAGGGCCAGCACCTGAACGAGCTGGGCGGCCCGGCGCTGGCAGCGCTGCGGCGGCGGATCGGCTTTATCTTCCAGAGTTTCGCACTCATGCCCACCGCCTCGGCCTACGAGAACGTCGAGCTGGGGCTGCGGCTCTCGGGCGGCGTGCCGCACAAAGAATGGGACGCGCGCGTCCGGCGGTGTCTGGCGGCCGTCGGCCTGACCGCCTGGATGGACCACCGGCCCTACGAGCTCTCGGGTGGGCAGCAGCAGCGCGTCGCGATCGCCCGCGCGCTCGCCATCCGCCCGCGGATCATCCTCGCCGATGAGCCAACCGGCGACCTGGATAGCAAGACCGGACGGCAGATCCTGGCGTTGCTGCGCGCCCTCGCCGACTACGAGCATGTCACGTTGCTTATGGCGACGCACGACCCGGTCGCAGCCGAGTTCGCCACTGACTTGTATCAGCTCCGCGATGGGCAGATCGTCGAGCGACAGTCGCTCCGCAAAGGGCTCTGAACACGCTCCCCCTGCCCTATTCCCGCTGTATCTGCTCAATAAGGCAGGGTGCGCGTTATGCTGCTGTCCAAGATATACCCAAGTGCACCTCCTGGGCGCGTTTGTCGATCATATCGGCCTGTACATGGTAGACCGCCACCGCCAGCGGATCGACAATCCATTGGCAGCGATTTCTGGATTGCGCCAGCCACGCTGCCGCCATCCAAAGGCGATCCTGTTAACACTCTAACGATGGAGTAATCGTATGACGACTGATGCATCAGCCAACTCGGAGCGGGCGGAGGCGCCTGCTCCACGCCGCCGTCGGGTGCTGCGCCGGGTGTGGGTCACCCGCGTCGAGCAGCTCTCCCCACGCATGGTGCGCATAACTTTCACCGGCGACGACCTGGAATCATTCGCCTGGAACGGGCCGGCTGCCCACATCAAGTTGATCTTTCCCGAAGACGGGCAGGCCGAGCCGGAAATGCCACAGCCCGATGGTCCACGCTCGCCGCGTATGCGGACCTATACGCCGCGCCGCTTCGATGCTGCCGTCCCCGAACTCGATGTCGAGTTTGTCCTACACGGCGATGGTCTCGCATCGAACTGGGCTGCACAAGCGCAAGAGGGACACGTGCTGATCCTGGCCGGCCCCGGCCCGAGCTACCAGATAGATCCTGCTGCCGATTGGTTTGTGCTGGCCGGCGACGATGCAGCGCTTCCTGCAATCGAGACGATTCTCGATGCGCTGCCACCCGAAGTGCGGGTGCACGTAGTACTGGAAGTCGCCGACGAGCGCGAGGAGCGACCGTTATCGACCGCCGCACAACTTGCCATCACCTGGCTGCACCGCGATACTCATGCTACTGAAGTCGGCACAGCATTGGAGGAAGCGGTACGCGCGCTGCAGCTTCCCACGGGCCAGGGGCGTATCTATGTGGGATGCGAGGCGACGGTCATGCGGCGCATTCGCAAGCATCTGCTCCACGAGCGCGGCCTCGATCCTGCGACGATCGTCACGCGCGGCTATTGGAAGGTCGGTCACGTGAACTACACCGACCACGACTATGGTACGGACAGCTAGTGCCGGCGAACCTGATTGCGGCTGTCAGCCTGCTTCGGTGATAGCATCTGGCGACCATCGGCGCCTGGCGGTGTTCCTTCGTCCACACCCCGCCCGGTTATGACACCGTACCCCAACCGCGCTTCGCCGCACGCTACCTGTACGATGTGGAGGCGAGGACGGGACCGGCTGGACCAATGAGGGAAAGGCCAACTTCTTGGTTCTCACACCTTCCTAATTACCTCCAAATGATTTCTTAACAGCTTCTGGGTATCCTTAGCCTGTGCAACGCGATCGATCGACGGTCGGCATAGGATTAAGGAGATGCTCATCATGACCCCTTTTGCTACAGGGTTCGGCAACCAGAACCCTACCCAAGAGTTGAGCGACGCCATCAATGCGCCCAAACGCAGGCGGCGCTTTGGGGCAACCAATCTAATCGCTCTCGCGATCGCTGGCAGCACCCTGGGAGGTGGTGCCGTGGGGGCGGCTCTCAGCGCGCAACTGCTCGCATCACCGGCCACCCAGGCTACCAGTGCCATCGCCCAACCCATCGCGCAGACCACTCAATCGGCGAATGTCGCCGGAGCAGTGCTCGATGCTGCCGGCTCCTCGGTGGTCGAGATCAACATCACCGGCCAGGCGGCGCGCGGTCGTTCTACGCTTTTCGGCACGGGCTCGGGCTTCGTCGTCGACGCCAGTGGTCTGATTCTGACCAATCGGCATGTCATCGAGGGCGCGCGCGCCATCACCGTCGAGTTCAGCACCGGCGACGAGCGCAGCGCGACGGTGGTCGGCACTGATAGCGCCAACGACCTGGCGCTCCTGCGCGTGAGCGATATGCCTGATGGCATCCCGGCTGCGACGTTGGGCGACTCGGATGCGGTGGCGGTCGGTGAGACCGCGATCGTGATCGGTAGCCCATTTGGTCTCGAGCAGACTGTGACGCAGGGGATTATCAGCGCGGTTAACCGCACCTACACGGCCGGCGGCAGCTCGCTGAGCCATCTGATCCAGACCGACGCGCCGATCAACCCGGGCAACTCGGGTGGTCCGCTGTTCAACGCTCAGGGCCAGGTGATCGGGATCACCACGCTGATCGAGAGCCCTATCGAAGGCAACGTAGGCGTCGGCTTCGCCGTGCCGATTAACATCGCCAAGCAGGAGTTCGCGCAGCTGGAAGGGGGCGCGACGTTGGAGCCGGGCGAGCTGGGCGTCTCGGTCTAGGAGACAGCGAATCCCAGCCAGACAGGCGTGATCGTCGCGGCGGTCCAGGCTGGCTCGGGTGCGGCTGCAGCGGGGCTCGCGTGGCCATCAAGGGCGACGACGACCTGGCCGCGCAGCTCGCGGGCAAGCAGCCAAGCGGCAGTGTAACGCTGAACGGTCAGTATGATCAGACCGAGCAGCAAGTCGTCGTAACGCTCCAGTCTAGCCCGGCGTAATGCCCATACCTGGACTTTAGGTTGCCGACGCAGACTCCATGCAGGTACACTGCACGGAGTCTGTACGTCGGAAGTTTTACAGGATGGGTATCCCTGTCGTGCTGATTGACCTAGGGGGTATTGCGATGCTCCATGCGCGTGGACGGCGATACGGGAGTCGTGTTTGCGGTCGTTCGTCGTTTAGCCTGCCCGGCCCTTGACGGCGCCCGCCCACGCGCGTATGATCCCCCTGACAATGACCGAAACCGTTCACCACCGGCACGACCGATGACTACCCCTACCGATACCTTCGCGCATCACACGCTCCATGTCAACGGCATCCGGATGCACTATGTTCGGGCCGGCGCCGGGGAGCGGCTTGTGCTGCTCCTGCACGGCTTCCCGGAGTTCTGGTACTCCTGGCGGTATCAGATCCCTGCGCTGAGCGAGCAGTTCACGGTGGTCGCGCCCGACCTGCGCGGCTACAACGAGACCGACAAGCCGGGCTGGGGCTACGAGCTCGACGTGCTGGCGAGCGACGTCGTCGGGTTGAGCCGCGAGCTTGGCTACTCGCGGGCGATCGTCGCAGGGCATGATTGGGGCGGCCTGATCGCATGGGCGGCGGCGATCCTCTATCCACAGCGGATCGAGCGCCTGGTCGTGCTGAACGCGCCCCACCCGGCGCGCTTCGCCGAGGAGATCCGCCGCAACCCGCGCCAGATGCTGCGCTCCTGGTACATCCTGTTCTTCCAATTGCCGTTGCTCCCCGAAGCGCTCATCCGCGCGAATGACTACGCGGCGATCGAGCGTGGGTTGCGGGGCACTGCCGTGCGCAAGGACTGCTTCAGCGATGCCGATATCCGCGCGTTCAAGGAGGCGATCGCTCGGCCCGGCGCGCTCACGGCCGCGCTCAACTACTACCGCGCAGCCGTGCGGCAGGGCCTGGGCTGGGTGCCCGCCGGCACGAGCATGGTCGTGCGTGCGCCGACGCTCATCATCTGGGGCGAACAGGATGTCGCATTGGAGAAAGCGTTGACCTACGACACCGAGCGCTTCGTGCCCGATCTCCGCCTGCGCTATCTTCCTCATTGCTCGCATTGGGTTCAGCAAGAATGCCCGGACGAGGTCAACCAGGCTATGCTCGAGTTTCTGGCGGATCTCCAGCCCGGGCCGCCGGATTGATCGCTCGAAGGAGAGCCCCTAGACGAGCGCATCTCGATACACCTGCTCCACACCGTCGAGCATGCGCTCGCGCGTGAACAGCATCGCGGCACGCTGCTGACCGGCTGCGCCGTAGCGCCGGCGCAGCTCCGGGTCGGCCAGCAGCGCGTTGATCGCCTGCGCCAGTGCCGCCGGATCGCCAGGCGGAACGACCAGCCCGGTTTCGTTGTGGAGATTGACATAACTAGTGCCGGTGCCGAGCTCGGTGCTGACGCAGGGCAGGCCACTGGCCATGGCCTCTATCTGGGCCAGGCCAAGCGCCTCGGCGCGCAGGTGCGCCGGCAGCACGAACAGGTCGGCGGCGTGGAACAACGCCGGCAGGTCCGCGTCTGCGACATCACCTAGAAAGTGGACCCGCGTGCTGAGGCCCAGCCTGGCCGCCTGTGTGGCCAGGCGCCCCTGCTCCGGCCCGCTCCCCGCGATCAGCAGGCCGGCGCGCACCTGGGGTAGCGCGTCGAGGAGCACGTGGAGCCCCTTGTAGTAGCGCAGCCGCCCGACGAACAGCAGCAAGGGCATGGCACCCCCGCCGTAGCGCGCGCGTAGCGCGGCGACCTGCTGCGCATCGGCGTGTGCGAAGCGTGCCACGTCGATCCCCAGCGGGACGACCACGCACTTGCCGGCGTGGGGGCGCAGGAACGGCGAGGAGGCCAGGTAGTTCGGGCTGGTGGCCATGATCCGCGTGGCACGCCGCAGCGTCCAGGCCAGCAACGGCCGATAGACATGCAGTAGCCCACGTTGGCGCACAATGTCGCTGTGATAGGTCACTACCAGCGGGGCGGCGTCCGGCAGCGCCAGGGCGGCCAGGTCGCCCGGCGGGTAGGGGAAGTGCAGATGCACCAGGTCGGCCCGCAGGCGCCGCACCTGGCGCCACATAGCGAGGCTCAGCGGCGTCGAGGCCAGATGCAGCGCGCGCGCGGCCTTGATCACCGTCAGGCCGGGCCGGGGGTGCTCGATCACCGTCCGCCCGCCTGGGCTGGTCACCAGGACGGTAACACGGTGCCCGCGTGTGGCGAGCCCCTCGCTCAGCTCACGCAGATGGTTCTCGATCCCGCCGAGGACCGGGAAGTAGTCTTTGTAGATCTGAAGGATATGCATGGGGGAATTATACCAGGGTAGCCCGGCAGAACCGAAGGCAGGATCGAGCAGCACGTTCGCCCGCCAGTGCGCGCTGCGCCGCGTTCCGAATGCACAGCCTGCGGCCCGTCTGCTGGACGGTGCACGCAGCCCCTTACCCTGGCCTGCCCCTGCAGCCCGGCGGAGGGATCGAGGAACGCTCGCTCTCGACGCCGCTCGAAAGCGAGCCCGATCGGCCAGGCTCAGCAACGGCCGATCCGAACTGGCAGCCGTGGCAGCGTTAATTGATTCCCGTCCAGATCCAGACTCGCATCGCCCCGGCCTGGCGATTATCCCAGGCATAGTAGGGGATGGCCATGACACGGACCGGCCGGGTCGCAGGTGCATGCGTGCGGTAGAGCGCGTCGTGCCAATCCGAGTCGTCGAGGGCCACCGCATTGCCAGTGATGACGACGACACCGCCAAGCAGGTCGGGCTCGAACTGCGCGCGCAGATCGGCCGCCTCCGGTAGCACGATGCGGTGCAACGGCACACTATGATCCAGTTGCTCGATGCAGAACACGATCGGCCCGCGCTGCAGCGTCACCTGGACCACGTCGGCGGCGACGGCCGGGTGCGCGTACACGCGCTCGATCGGCATCGGCAGATCGAGGGTCACCTGGTCTCCATCCTGCCATTGCCGCTCGATCCGGGCGTAGCCGCGGTCGAGCGCTGCCGCCAGCTCGAGCGGCGCGCCGTTGATCGCCACGCGCGGCGCGCTGCACCAGCCTGGCAGGCGCAGGCGCAGCCCGAACGTTGCAGGCTGATCGAGCTCCAGGCGGATGCTGACGGCACCATCCCACGGGTAGCGCGTCTCCTGATGCACACTCACGCGCTGGCCGTTGAACTCGAACTGGCCGGTGCCCTGAATATAGAGATGCACCACCGCGTCGCTGTCGCTCTGAGCATACACATAGTGCCCGAGCGAGGCCAGCAGCCGCGCCAGATTCGGCGGGCAGCAGGGGCAGCTAAACCAGGGCTGGCGATGGTGGGTGCCGTTGCTTGCCAGCGGATTGTCGTAGAAGAACGAGTCACCTGCCAGCGATACGCCGCTGAGGACCGCGTTATAGAGGGCCAGTTCCAAGAGGTCGGCGTAGCGGCGGTCCAGGTCGATCTGCAGCATCCGGTGCGCCCAGAAGACCAGGCCGATCGCTGCGCAGGTCTCGGCATAGGCGCTCTCGTTCGGCAGGTCGTAGTCCTGCGTGAACCCCTCGTTCTGCCGTGAGGTACCGATACCACCGGTCACGTAGATTCGCCTGGTTGTAAGATGGTGCCAGAGCCGGGTGCAGGCCGCAAACAGGTCGGCGTCGCCGTAGATGCCGGCCAGATCGGCCATTGCGCTATAGAGGTACATGGCACGCACGGCGTGACCGACGACTTCGCGCTGCTCGCGCACCGGGCGGTGCGATTGGTTGTACTCGTAGCTCCTGGCCCAGAACGCTGCCGGGTCCTCGCCCCGCGCGCGCGCCTCACTATCGAAGTAGTGCGGCTGGCGCCCCCGCTCGTCGATGAAATAACGGCTCAGCTCCAGGTAGCGCCGCTCGCCGGTCGCGCGCGCCAGCCGGACGAGCGCCAGCTCGATCTCGGGGTGGCCGCAATAGCCGCGCCGTTGGTCCGGCCCGCTGCCAAACACGCTGCCGATGTAGTCGGCGTAGCGGCAGATCACATCCAGCAGGGTCCGCTTGCCGGTGGCCTGAAAATGGGCGACCGCGGCCTCGATCAAATGCCCGGCGCAGTACAGTTCGTGCCAGTCGCGCAGGTTCTTCCAGCGGCTCTGGGGATCCACGCGCGTGAACCATGTGTTGAGGTAGCCGTCCGACTGCTGAGCCTGCCCGATCAGCGCGATGACCTGGTCGAGGAGCGCGTCGAGCTCGGGATCGGGGTGGGTGGCCAGGCTGTAGCTCGCGGCCTCGATCCATTTCGCTACATCTGAGTCCCAGAACATCACATGGCTGGCACCCCCACCCGGACGGCTGAACGGTGCGATCCCCGGCGACCAATCGGGCCGAAAGGCATCGATCCGCCCGGTCTCCAGGCACTGGCGGTAGATATGGGGGATGGTGCGTTCGCGGTTGACCTGTTGGCGCGGCGCCCAGAACGAGTCGGCGATCGTCACCCGGGTGAAGGGGACAGGCACATAAGATCGGCGCACTGCCCGGCTCGCTGGCGCGGCAGGCGGGGTGGATACAAGGGCTGGCTTATTCAAGTTCTGCTCCTTTCCTTCACCGTGCCCGATGGAAGCTTCACGCGGCGGCGCCCACCGGTCCGGAGGCTCAGGCGTAGAGCATGCTAGCCTTTAAGACCGGTGAGGACCACACCTCCGACGAAATAGCGCTGAGCCAGTAGGAACAACACCAGTGTCGGTATGATTACAGCAGTCGATGCTGCCATCAGATAGTGCCATTGGGTGGCCATGATGCCGCGGAATTGGGCCAGGCCAAGCGCCAGGGTGTATTTGTCGTGCGATGAGAGGTAGACAACCGGCGCAAGGAAGTCGTTCCAGGTATTCAGAACCGTAAAGATCGTGACGGTCGCCAGCGCCGGTCCGGCGAGCGGCAGAATGATGCGCCAATAAATCCCCAGCTCCGAGGCCCCGTCGATACGCGCTGCATCGGACAGCTCGGCTGGGATTGTGCGGAAGAACTGGCGTAGCAGGAAGATATTGAAGGCACCGCCGCCGAACCAGGGTGGCACCCACAGCGGCAGAAAGGTGTCGAGCCAGCCGAGCGCACGAAACATGATGTATTGTGGGATCAGCAGCACGGCGTAGGGAATCATAATCGCGCTCAGTACCACCATAAAGATCAGGTCACGCCCGGGAAACTGCATGCGCGCAAAGCCATAGGCGCAGAGCGATGAGGAGAGCACCACGCCGATCGTCGTCAGGATCGTGATCAGCAAAGTGTTCAGTGCGTAGCGCCCGAACGGCACAATCGTCAACGCCTCGATATAGTTTTGCCAGCGCACCGGATTCGGGATCCACTGGGGTGGAAAGAGCCAGATCTGCGATTCTACCTTCAGCGATGTGCTGACCATCCACAAGAAGGGGATCGTCATCACGAACGCCCCTCCGCAGAGCGAACACCATATCAGGATGCGCTGAATCCGTCTGATGCGCCGGCTGCGCCCCACGATCCCATGGGCACGTTGCCCGACTGGCCATTGTACGGCGCCGCCGCCAATACCGGTGGACATAGGCCTTCCCTTTCGCACGCGATTCTCATTGCAGATCGGAGATCGCAGCCTGATCGGCAGCATCCGCAAGCTGCGATCTGCGATTGGGCTAGCGCGCTTCCTCGTAGTAGACCATGCGGCCAAGATAGCGGAACACCAGCAGCGAGAGCAGCAACACGATCGCGAACAACACCCAGGAGAGCGCTGCTGCATACCCCATCTTGAAGTCTCGAAAGGCGGTCCAGAAGATATACAGGCCATAGAACAGCGTCGCGTTCTGCGGCCCACCCTGGGTCATCAGATACCCCGGCACGAAGGTCTGGAGCGCACCGATCAGCCCGATCACGAGATTGAAAAAGATCACCGGCGACATCATTGGGATGGTGACGTGGCGAAAGCGCGCCCAATAGTTGGCGCCGTCGATCTCGGCGGCCTCGTAGAGGTGCTGGGGAATGCCCTGGAGCCCGGCCAGGAAGATCATCATCCCGCCACCGATTCCCCATTGGCTCATCAGAATCAGCGCCGGCATGGCCCAGGCCGAGTCTTGCAGCCACAGCACCTTGGGAAGACCGAGCCAGTTGAGCAGGGCATTGAGCAGACCGAGCTCCGAGTTGAAGATCCAGAGCCATAGCACTGCGTTCACGACCAGCGGGACGATACTGGGCAGGTAGAACAGCATGCGAAAGAACGAGATCCCGCGTACGTTGACGTTCATCAGGAGCGCTACTGCAAAGCTGAGCACCAATGAAAGCGGGACCGAGGCGAAGGTGAAGTAGAACGTCACCGCCAGCGATTTCCAGAATAGCTCATCCCGGATCATGAGCTGATAATTGCCCAGCCCCACGAATTGCGCCGGCCGCAGCATGTCCCACTCGGTCAGGCTCAACCAGATCGCCATCAGCATCGGGCCGGCGACCCAGATCAGATAGCCGAGGATAACCGGTGAGATGAATAGATACCCGGCCAGGATCCCCCGCTTGCGCAGCCCGAAGCGGAGCGGCCGCGAGACCTTCTGCTGTCGAACGAGCATACACACGGCCCTTTCTGAACGCCCGTCTGACGCGCATCCCATGCCGAAGCTGATCGCGGGCGGTGTTGAAGGTGGACGAGGAACGATACAGCAAACGCTGCTGCCGTCCATCGCCCACCGTCGTTCGCTGATCGAGCTATCCCAGGCTTTCGCGCGCTTTCGCGAGCGCTGCCTCGGCCTTGGCGATCGCGTCGGCTTCCTTCAACGCCTGTTCGACGGTTGCCTTGCCAACCCATACCGGGTCGAGCGCCGCGCTGATGATCTGGTCGGCCTCCGAGAAGCCAGCCGGGTAGAAGTAGTTGCGCGAGGCTTTGCCCAGGTAGTCGGTCGCGATCTGTTTGTAGCCGTCCGGGTGAACGCCCGGCGTCAGCCACTTGCTGATACCTTCCTCGGTCAGCAGGCTGGTATGGCTCGGCAGCCACAGGCCGACCTTGATCAGGCCGAGCTGGTAGTCGTCCGACGAGAGGAAAGCCAGCAGCTTCCAGGCCGCATCGGGGCTCTTGGTGTCCTTGTGGATCATGTGCATATGAGCCTGGGCCTCGGTGACGGCCGTCTGCAGCTTCGGGAGCACGCCGGCGCCGTATTTAAAGCTCTGTTTCGCGATATCCTGGAGCAACCAGGAACCGTCGACCAAGATCGCCAACCGTTCGGAGGCGAGCATCTGGATTCCGGTCAGGTTGAGCGTCTCCATGGTCAGCGAGATCGGCGCGACCTTGTGGACGTTGGCCAGATCGGCGATCTGTTGCATGGCCTCGATCGCGGCCGGCTCGCCATGCCTGGCTTTATAGTCTGGCGTATAGGCGTCGCCGCCGTTCGAGTAGATCATCACATCGCGGGGAAGGAACCAGGTTGGCCAGAAGACGCCCCATTGCTTGACATTGTTGGCGTCGAAGCCCGAATCGCCCGGATGCCTGCCGGCGTTGTCTAGAGTCAGTTCGCGGGCGATATCGACGAACTGGTCCCATGTCCAGGCTTTGGCCGGATCGGTCGACGGCGGCTCGATCCCGGCCTTTTGCAACATATCGGCGTTGTAGTACAGGTGGTGGATCACCCAGCAGGATCCGATCCCATACCACCGCCCGTTGATCGTTGCGCGTTGCTCCTCCTGGGGCTGGATGAAGTAATCCGGCTTGCCGATCACCGGGTCGCTCTTGACGCGGTCAGTGATATCCATCACCACGCCGCGCGCCACATAGTCGGCCATGTTGCTGGCCCAGAAGACATCGGGCGGAGTGCCGCCGGCCAGCATGGTCTTCAGCTTGGTCTCGTATTCCTCGTTGGGCGTATGCAACCAGGTGACGGTGATCTCTGGGTTGCGCTGCTGGAAGAGATCGAGCCCTTTCTGGACGTTCTCCTTTTCCAGCAGGCTGCCCCAGCCCATCATCGAGATCGTCACGGGAGCCGTGCTGCTCTGTGGGGGGGCGCCGGGGGCAGCAGTCGCCGCGCTGCCGGCTGGCGTGGTTGGGCTTTGCCCGCAAGCAGCCAGGGCACTCAGCCCGGCGGCGCCCAGGCCGATGCGGCCAGCACGCAGAAGGAACGCACGACGGGAGAGCCGGGCTCCGCCTGATGCCGCCGAAGGGTCTGCTGTCGCCATAGGTGCTCTCCTTTGAAGTACACCGGTCGGCGTTACCGGTATTGCCGACGATCACAAGGGCTTGCCATGAGGAAGAGACTGCTCCTGAGCGCCGGATCGAATGCGTTTCCACCACCTCCTTTCGCCCTCGGCACCGCGCAGCTAATCGATTAGACTACGCGTGTACGAGCTTACCTCTCACAATGGGCTACGCCGTGCCGCGCCGCACCAGCTCGACCGGCAAGACATCCACGTGCGGGGACAATTCGTTGGGCTCGGCGTTTATGGTCTTGAGCAGCAGATCGGCTGCTCGCCGGCCGATCTCCAGGAGCGGGATGCGCACGGTCGTCAACGGCGGCGCGATCTCGGATGCCATCTCGATGTCGTCAAACCCGATCACAGCGATATCGTCGGGGACGCGGCGCCCGCGCGTCCGGAGCTCCTCGATGATGTTAAATGCAAAGTTGTCGCTGGCTGCGAAGATCGCCGTCGGCGGCTGGGGCAGCGCGAGCAGGTGGGCTACTCCGGCGCGGGCGGTCGCCGGCGACCAGTCCGCGCCGTAGATCAGGGCATCGTCGACGGTGATTCCGTGTGCCTCCAGCGCGCGCCGATAGCCATCGAGGCGTGCGCGCGCGGTCGAGTAGCGTAGATCGCCACATAAATGCCCGATCCGGCGATGCCCCTGGGTGATCAAATAGCTGGTCGCCTCGTAGGCCCCACGACGATCGTCGTAGGTCACGGAGCTGAATCCGAACCGCGGCGCGCCCGGTCGTTCGATACAGACGCAGGGCACGTGTGTCTTGGCGATCACATCCAGCAACGCATCGGTCTCCGGTGGGTCCTGCACCAGGCGCACAACCACCCCATCCAGCCGCCCACTGCGGAGCAAAAGCTCGACATCCCCTATGTCCTGGCCAATGACCATCGGATGGACGAGCAAGTAGTTGTTGTGGGCTTTTAGCTCCGCTGTCAGGCCGGTCAGGATCTGAGCGCTATAGGGCGACAGGAAGACTTTCAGCGGGCTATAATCGTTGGCAATAAAACCGATCGTGTTGGTGCGGCGGGCGCGCAGCCCGCGGGCGATCGCGTTGGGGTGGTAGTCGAGCGCGCGAATCGCCCGGATCACGCGTTCCCGGACTTCTGGTGAGGTTGGGCGCGGGCCGTTGTTGATAACGTAGGAAACAACAGCGGTGGAGACACCGGCCAGCTTGGCAACATCCTTGTGCGTGATCCGCTTTTTCGTGCCCATAACAGGTATGACAGGCGCCGAGAGCGTCGGGCGTTTCAGATGGCTGTGTGCGGGGAGATGCTATGGCTCGTTCCATGCCGCTCCCCGTTCAGATTCGGGAAGGCGATAACGATCGCTTCAGCTGGGATTATGCTAATCGATTAGAGTATATCTGATCGATCGGCGGTTGTCAACTGTTTTATCCGCCCTGGGTGTGATGTATGGATGGTGCAGCGGCGCCGT
>FLYN01000727.1_pt1 | contig 14218 bp, 12 predicted proteins | sample 1122621 | NCBI WGS metagenome assembly FLYN01 (sample SAMEA4346792, study PRJEB14843) | hot springs metagenome | biome: Terrestrial Biome; feature: Habitat; material: Sediment | place: India | collected 2012-06-12 | depth 1760 m
CCGGGCGGCTGATGCGGGTGAGCGATTCGCTCGGGTCGTGGCATCGCACGCCCGCCACCGCGGGCGACCTGATTCGTTTTCACCCGCATCAGCCACCGGCTCAGCGCGCCGCACAACCGTGCAGCATCCCCTAGCGCGCTTGTTGGGCCAGCGCCAGCGCCCCCAAGACACCCGCATCACCCCCGAGCGCCGGCGGGACGATATAGGTGTCGATCTGCTCCCGGATGGCCGGTACGTCCAGGTAGCCGTTCAGCAGCGCCTGCACCTGCGTCCGGATCAACGGGAACAGGTGTGCCTGCTGCATCACCCCGCCGCCCAGCACGATGCGTTGGGGCGCGAGCGTGCAGATGCAGGCCACCAGGCCGAGCGCCAGATAGCGCGCTTCCAGCGCCCAGGCCGGATGCTCCACAGGCAGCGTCTCCGCTGGCTGGCCCCAGCGCGCCCGCAACGCCGGACCGGATGCCAGCCCCTCCAGGCAATCGCCGTGATACGGGCACACGCCCGCGAACGGATCGACGCTCCGATCGTGAGGCACCAGAATATGGCCCATCTCGGGGTGCATCACGCCGTGCACCGGTGCGCCCCCCACCAGCGCGCCGCCGCCGACCCCCGTGCCGACCGTCAGGTACAGCAGTGTGTCCAGGCCCTGGGCCGCGCCCCAGCGATGCTCGCCGATCGCCGCCGCGTTCACGTCGGTCTCGAATGCGACTGGCACATTGAGCGCGCGCCGAATCGCCCCGCAGATGTCGGTCTGCCGCCAGCCGGCTTTGGGCGTCGAGGTGATATAGCCATAGGTGGGCGAGGCCGGGTCCAGGTCCACCGGCCCAAAAGCGCCGATGCCGATGGCGACAACGGGTTCGGGCTGCTGCTGAAAAAAGTCGATCGTGCGTGCGAGCGTCTCGTCCGGCGTGGTCGTCGCAAAGCGCGTTTGCGCGCGGATGTCGCCCGGGCCGGTGCCCACAATGCAGACGAACTTGGTTCCGCCGGCCTCGATACCACCGTACAGGCTCATATGAGGTCGCTCCTCGCCAATATTCCAGTTGCCCTGCTGCCCTTGGGGAGGTCATGAGCCATCTCGGATGCCCATCCCGCGATGCCTATACCCCACCCCGTTTCTGCCCATCTTTGTGCCTTGGTGGTGAGCTCTGCCCCTACTGGCCGCGCAGCGCACGGTAGCGCCGGATGAGCGCGTTGGTCGAGCTGTCGTGCGCGAGCGCCGGATCCTCGGCGCTGGCCAGCTCGGGAATGATTCGCTGGGCCAGCACTTTCCCCAGCTCGACCCCCCATTGGTCGAACGAGTTGATCTGCCAGATCACACCCTGGGTAAACACACTGTGCTCGTAGAGCGCGACCAGCGCGCCGAGCGTCGCGGGCGTCAGCCGCGCGGCAAGGATCGTGTTCGACGGGCGGTTGCCGGGGAAGGTCCGGTGCGGCACGAGCCAGCCCGGTGTCCCCTCAGCCGCGACCTCGTCGGCGGTCTTGCCGAACGCCAGCGCCTCGGCCTGGGCGAACATATTCGCCAGCAGCAGGTCGTGATGGTTGCCGAGCGGGTTCAGGCTCTGGCAAAAGCCGATGAAGTCGCAGGGCACCAGCTTGGTGCCCTGATGAATAAGCTGGTAGAACGAGTGCTGGCCGTTGGTGCCCGGCTCGCCCCAGTAGATCGCGCCGGTCTGATAATCGACAGACGCACCGTCCAGTGTGACGCTCTTCCCGTTGCTCTCCATGGTCAACTGCTGGAGATAGGCCGGAAAGCGCTTGAGGTACTGGTCGTAGGGCAGCACTGCGACCGTCTGCGCGCCGAAGAAGTTGTTGTACCACACCGCGATCAACCCCAGGAGCACCGGCAGGTTGCGCTCGAACGGCGCGGCGCGGAAATGCTCGTCCATCGCGTGAAAGCCGTCCAGCATGGCACGGAAATGCTCCGGCCCGATCGCGATCATCGTCGAAAGACCGATCGCCGAGTCCATCGAATAGCGCCCGCCGACCCAATCCCAGAACTCGAACATGTTGGCGGTGTCGATGCCGAACTTCGCGACCTCGGCGGCGTTGGTCGAGACGGCGACGAAGTGGCGGGCCACCGCCTGCTCGTCGCCCAGGGCGCCGACGAGCCAGGCGCGTGCGGTGCGCGCGTTGGTCATCGTCTCGAGCGTGGTGAAGGTCTTGGATGAAACGATGAACAGCGTCTCCTCCGGGCTGAGGTCGTGGGTCGCCTCGGCGAAGTCGGTGCCGTCGACGTTGGAGACGAAGCGGAAGCTGAGCGCGCGATCGCTGTAGTGCTTGAGCGCCTCGTAGGCCATCACCGGGCCGAGGTCCGAGCCGCCGATCCCGATGTTGACGACGTTGCGGATTCGCTTCCCGGTGTACCCCTGCCAGGCCCCGCTGCGGACGCGTTCGGCGAAGGCGGCCAGCTTGTCCAGCACCGCGTGGACCTGCGGCACCACGTCCTCGCCATCGACGACGATCGACTGGCCGCGCGGCGCGCGCAGTGCTATGTGCAGCACCGCACGGTTCTCGGTGACGTTGATCTTCTCGCCGCGAAACATCGCCTCGATGCGCTCGCGCAGACCGCACTCCTCGGCCAGGTTCACGAGCAGCCGGATGGTCTCGTCGGTGAGCCGGTTCTTGGAGTAGTCGAGGTACAGGCCGGCAGCTTCGGCGACGAGGCGCTCACCACGCTGCGGATCGGCAGCGAAGAGGTCACGGAGGTGCACATCGCCGATAGTGTGATAGTGGGCTGCCAGCGCCTGCCACGCCGGGCGCTGCACGAGCGGTGGTGAGCTCGTCGTCATAATCCTGCTCCTCTCGCTGTGCCAAACACGAGGTGCTGGGGGTGGGCTTATTGTACCACCGGTGGCCGGCGCCGCCACAGCCCGGTGGCCTGTTCGAAGGCGTAGGCCAGTTGCAACACCCCCCAATCGTCCTGGTGGCGCCCGACGATCTGGACGCCCACCGGCAGGCCCTCGGGCGTGAAGCCACAGGGCACCGCGATCGCTGGGAGCCCGAGCACGCTGATGTAGTAGCACGACCGCATCCAGTCGATATACGTCTCCATCTGCGCCCCATTGATTGTCGTAACATAGGGCTGCTGGACATCGAACGGCGGCACCTGGCTCACCGGGAGAATCAGGAACGCGTAGCGCTCCATCAACACGCGCATCCGGTGGTACAGCTCGGTCCGCAGGCGCTCGGCGCGCCCGATCTGGGGCCCGCTCAGCCGCATGCCCTCCTCGATGTTCCAGATCACCGTGTCCTTCAACTGGTCGCGGTGGGTGCGCAGCAGCTCGCCATAGGCCAGCTCGAAGTGCCAGGCCCGCAGGACTTTGAACGCCTCGTCGGCGCCGCTGAAGTCCAGCTCGCACTCCTCGACCGTGCAGCCCAGCGCCTCGAACACCTGCCGCTGCCCGTCGATCGCCGCCGTGACCCGCAGGTCCACCGGCAGGCCGCCCAGGTCGCGGCTCCACGCGACGCGTACCTCACGGAAATCGCGCTCCAGTGGCTGTGCGAACCGGCTGCCCGGCTCGGGGATGGCGATCGGCGAGCGTGGGTCGGGCCCGGCGATCGCGCTGAGCATCAGCGCCACGTCCTGCACCGTGCGCGCCATCGGCCCCGCCACCGAGAGCGTGGACCAGCCCGTGAGGCTGGGCCACACCGGCACCCGCCCCGGCGAGGGGCGCAGGCCGACCACGTTGCAGAAGCTGGCCGGGTTGCGCAACGACCCGCCCATGTCGCTGCCGTCGGCGATCGGGAGCATGCCACAGGCCAGCGCTACCGCTGCTCCGCCGCTGCTCCCGCCGCAGGTCTTCGTCAGGTCGTATGGGTTGCGCGTCGCCCCGAACACCGGATTGTAGGTCTGCGAGCCGGCACCGAACTCGGGCGTGTTGGTCTTGCCGATGGTGATTGCACCGGCGCGGCGCAATCGCTCGACGATCAGCGCATCGTGATCGGGCACGAAGTCCTTGTAGATCGGGGAGCCGAATGTGGTGCGGATGCCTTTGGTGGGGAACAAGTCCTTGTGCGCCACCGGCAGCCCATGCAGCGGCCCGGGCAGATCGCCGCGCGCCAGCGCCTCGTCGGCGGCGCGCGCCTGGCGCATAGCCTGCTCGGGGAGCAGCGTGACGATCGCGTTGACCAGCGGGTTGACTCGCTCAATCTGGGTCAGGTGCGCCGCCATCACCTCGCTGGCCGAGAGCTCTTTCGCACGGATGCGGCGCGCCAGCTCGGTGGCCGGCAGAAAGCAGAGCTCGGCTTCCGCCATAGTGCGTTTCTCCGCTTGGGTTCGGCGCGGTCGGCAGCAACCCTGGGCCGCGCCGCAGCGACCCGCTGTCTTGGGCCCCGCTCTCAGTAGGCCAGCAACTCCCGCGCCGCGGCGGCGATGCGCGCTGCGTTCGGGCGGTGGGCATCTTCGAGCCCGGGGCTGTAGGGCACCGGCGTATCCGGCGCAGCGACGCGCATAATCGGTCCGTCGAGGTGCTCGAACGCCTGCTCGGCGATCAACGCCGCCACCTCGGCGCCCACGCCGCAAATGCAATTGGCCTCGTGGACGATCAGCACCTTGCTGGTCTTGCGCACAGTCGCGAGGATGGCCTGGGTGTCGAGCGGTTTGAGCGTGCGCAGGTCGAGCACTTCCACACTGGAGCCCTCGGCGGCCAGCACCTCGGCAGCGGCCAGCGCTTCGTGGACCATCGCGCCATAGGTGATGATGCTCAGGTGTTCGCCCGGCCGGCGGATCGCCGCTGTGCCGATCGGCACGACATGCTCGCCGTCGGGAACCGGCCCTTTCAACGAGCGGTACAGATACTTGCTCTCGAAATAGAGCACCGGGTTGGGGTCGCGAATCGCGCTCAGCAACAGGCCATAGGCATCGGCGGGCGTCGCAGGGGCCACAACCTTCAGCCCCGGCGCATGGACGAACCAGGCCTCGGGGCTTTGCGAATGGAACGGCCCGGCGCGCAGCCCGCTGCCGCTTGGCGCGCGGATGACGATCGGCACGGCCGCTCCCCAACGGTAGTGAGTGGTCGCGGCGAAGTTCACGATCGAGTCGAACCCGGTCGAGAGGAAATCGGCGAACTGGATCTCGACGATCGGGCGCATGTCCATAAAGGCCAGGCCGACCGCCGCGCCGATCATGCACAGCTCGGCCATTGGGGTGTCGATCACCCGGCACTCACCGAACGCCTCGATCAGCCCCTGGGTGACCTTGAACGCCCCACCGTACACCCCCACGTCCTCGCCCATGATCACGACCCGCGGGTCCCGGCGCATCTCGTAGTGCAGCCCGGCCCGGATCGCCTCCAGGTAGGTCACCTCTGCGGCCATGGCTCCTCCGCATACACCCCCAACGTCACAGTCGCCGGATCCGGGAGCGGGCAACGCTCGGCGTAGGTCTGTGCGTCGTCGAGCTCTTTCTGGATGCGGGCCTCCAGATCGGCCAGCAGCGCGTCGTCGAGCAGCCCACGCTCGCGGAGCAGCCGCTCGAAGCGGGCGATCGGGTCGCGGGCGGCCCATGCGTCGAGCAGCGCGCGCGGGACGTAGGCCATATTATCGTGGATGGCGTGGCCACGCATGCGCATCGTTTTGCACTCGATCAGAGTCGGACCGCCACCGGCGCGCGCCCGCTCCACTGCCGCGGAAGCGGCTGCGTAGACTGCCAGCACATCGTTGCCATCGACGACAACGCCCGGGAAGCCGTAGCCGGCGGCGCGGTCGGCGATATTTTCGATCCGCATCTGGCGCGCGAGCGGCGTGGAATAGGCGTACTGGTTGTTCTCGCAGACGAAGACCGCCGGCACCTGGAAGACTGCTGCCCAATTCAGCGCCTCGTGGCACAGGCCCTCGCTGCTGCTGCCGTCGCCGAAGAAGGTCATCGCCACGCGTGCTTCGCCCTTGAGCTTAAACGCCCACGCCACGCCGACGGTGACCGGCATCGAGGCCGGTAGCATGCTAACAAAGCCGATGATGCCGAGGCGCAGATCGCCGCAGCCGTGCAGGTTGGTATCGCGCCCGCCGCTGACCCCGGCGGCGCGCCCGAAGAACTGGGCCATCAGGCGACGCGGCTCCATGCCGCGCACCAGGTAGGCCCCCAGGTCGCGGTGCATCGGCGCGATCACATCGTCGGGCCCCAGTGCCAGCGCCGCGCCAACGCTGATCGCCTCGTGGCCGAGCTGCGAGAAACAACTGCCGATGATCTTGCCTTGCTTGTGAAGCGCGATGATCCGGTCGTCGAAAGCGCGGGTGAACCGCATCCAGTAGTGCATGCGGGCCAGGAGATCGGGCGCCAGGTCCATAGCATGCTCCCCCAGTCGGGACGAGGGCCGTTTGGCCGGGCGCTGAACGGCAGCACCGCCCGGCCGCTCAGGCCGCCATGGGCGAGAACTCCAGCATCGCTTTGACGGTACCGCGCTCGGGATCCAGCCAGCCTGGAAACGCAGCCACTATCTCCTCGGGCGCGACCCGGTGTGTGATCCAGGGAGCGAGGTCGATCTGGCCCGCCTCGAGCAGCGCGATGGTCTGAGCGAAGTCCGCGCCGGTAGCGTTGCGGCTGCCCAGCAGCGTCAGCTCGCGGCGGTGGAAATCGGGGTCGTGGAAGGTCACATCGCCCTGGAACAGCCCGACGAAGACCAGCCTGCCGCCGGGCGCGACATAGGTGAAGGCGCGCATCATCGAGGCGGCATTGCCGGTAGCATCGAACACGGCCGTGGGCAGATCGCCATCCAGCAGCGCCTGGAGCTGCGGGAGCGGATCGCGATTGCCGTCGACCCAGCGCTCGACACCGAGGTGGCGACGGCAGAAATCGCGCCGGCGCTCGCTGACCTCCATGGCGATCACATGGGCGCCGGCCAGTTGAGCGAACCGGATCACCGACAGGCCGATCGGCCCGGCGCCGATCACCAGCACCTCCTCGCCCGGCTGGAGCCCGGCGCGCCGGACGGCGTGCGCCCCGATGCACAACATCTCCACCAGCGCCAGTTGATCGAACACCAGCACCGTCGAGCGATGCAGCTTGGCGATCGGCACGCTGATCACCTCGCGCATGCCCCCATCGGTGCTGACCCCCAGCACCTTGAGGTGCAGGCAGCAGTTGGGCTTGCCGCGCCGGCACGCGCTGCACTGGCCACAGTTCAGGTACGGCTCGACGCTGCAGCGGTCGCCGACGGCCAGCTGCACCTCCTGGTCGGTTGGCCCGATCGCCAGCACTTCGACGCCCAGCTCGTGGCCGAGGATGCGCGGGTAGCTGAAGAATGGCTGGTGGCCTTGAAACGCGTGCAGATCGGTGCCACAGATCCCGACCCGATGGACGCGTACGAGCGCTTCGCCGGGCCCTGGCCGATCGGGCGGCGGCGTCTCGGTCAGACGCAGCCGGCCTGGCTGTTCGAGGACGACTGTTTTCATGCTGCACCTGCCAATCCTGCTGTGTTGAAGCGATGCGGCGGGGCGTGGACCGCCGGCCACCCCGCCCGCGCGCACCGGAGCGCGGCGAGCGTGGGCCTTCGGTCAGCTATCGAGGATCGCGTTGACCTCCGCCAGCTCATCGGCCGTCAGATGCCAGGCCGCGGCGCGGGCGTTGCTGCGCACCTGCTCGGGCCTGGTGGCGCCCGAGATCACCGAGCTGACCTGCGGCTGGGCCAGCAGCCAGGCGTGCGCCAGCTCGCCCATCGTGTGGTCGCGCTCCTGGGCCCAGGCCGTCAGGCGCTCGACCTTGTCGTAGTTGGCGTCGGTCATATAGCGCTGTACATACGGGCTGGACTCGCCGCGCGAGCCAGGGGGCGCGGCCTGGCCGCGTCGGTACTTGCCGGTGAGGAACCCGCCCGCCAGCGGAAAATAGGGCACGATCCCGACGTGATAGGCGCTGCAATACGGGATCAGCTCGCGCTCGATCGAGCGTTCGAGCATGTGATAGTGGGGTTGGATGGTGACGAAGGGCGACCAGCCGCGCAGCTCGGCCAGCAGATTGGCGCGGGCCAGCTGCCAGGCAGCGAAGTTCGACGCGCCGATATAGCGCACCTTGCCGCTGCGCACCAGGTCGTCGAGCACGCGCAGCGTCTCCTCGATCGGAGTCGTGGCATCCCAGCGGTGGATCTGGTACAGGTCGATATAATCGGTCTGCAGGCGGCGCAGGCTGCCCTCGACGGCGTTCAGAATGTGGTAGCGCGACGCCCCGTAGTCGTTAGGGCCCTCGCCACTCTTGCTGGCGACCTTGGTCGCTAGCAGGACGTCGTGCCGGCGGCCTTTCAAAGCGACGCCGATCGCCTCCTCCGAGCGGCCGCCCTGATATACATCGGCGGTATCGATGAAGGTGATCCCTTCCTCAAGCGCGGTGGCGACGATCTCGTTCACGCCTTGCTGATCGACCTTGCCGCCGAACTGATTGGTCCCCAGCCCGATCGCCGACACCCGCACCCCGGCCAGGCCAAGTTGACGGTACTCCACTGCGCGCTCCTCCTTCGCTGCCGGATCCCACGCGACCCAGGATCCGACCATCGGCTCTTTCCTATGGCTGGAATTATAGCACCTTGCCCGATGTCGACTGCTGGCGACGGAGCAGGCTGCCCCGGCGCTGCCCGACGGCGAGGGGCAGGAGCAATAGCGGGGTTATGGCTGCTGCCCGGCGCGGGCGGCTTCGACCAGCGCCAGCGGCCGCACCGGCGAGCCGGTCGCGCCGACGAACTTGAGCGGTGTGCAGACGAAGACGAAACGATGGTGGCCGGCGGCGGCAAGCGCTTCCAGGTGCAGGTTCTCGATGATATAGATCCCGCAGCGGGCCAGCAGCAGCAGATGCCCCGGGAGCTGGCAGCCATACTCGGCGTCCCACATGCCGATCACGTCCCAGGCCATGTTGTCGGCGCCGACGGCGCGCACCTGCCGGTCGGCCAGCCAGCGCGACGCGCTCGCTGCCATGCCGGGGCCGGCCAGGTAGCGATCGCTATCGCCCCAATAGTGTGCGTTCCCGGTGCGCACCAGCACCACATCGCCGGGCTGGATCGTCGTCTGCTGCTGCGCGCAGCACGCCTCCAGGTCGGCAGCCGTGACCGCGTAGCCCGGCTCCAGGGTGGGAACCCCCTTGCTCGCCGCCACGTCCAACAGGACGCCCGGTGCGACGATCGGCGGGATCTCTTCGACGCCCAGGCGGGTGAAACCCCACGAGGTCTGGACCTGGGCATCGACCGGGACGCCGCCGAAGAGCGTCAGGTGCTCGGCCTGATGGCAGAGCGCGTCGATATGGGTACCGCTATGCTCCATGCAAAGGATCGTTCCGGACGCGCTGCTGCGCGGGCCGCTCTGCTCTGGCTGGTAATTGTCCTGATGATGGCGATGCAGGAAGTAGGCGTAGCCGGGCCGGTGGGTCGGGAAGATCGGCATGTCGGTCGTGCGTGGCTGCTCGAGATCGAACACCTGCAGCCGATCGAGCGCGGGGAAGGATACGTCGCTGTTCATAGTCTCTGCTGCTCTGCGTCTCTGCGGTTCACGATTTTCCAGGCATCGTTTGCTCCTGAAACAGGCTCTACCTTCTCTGCGCCTCTGCGGTTCCACCAGCTTCAGCCTGGCTGCGCAGCCACTCGCCGAGCTCCTCGATGTGGCGGCGCAGCGCATGTTCGGCCTGGTCGGGGTCGCGGGTGCGCAGTGCCTCGAGCACAGTGCGATGCCGCTCGGCCAGCTCCCTCAAATCGTGGCCCGAGCGCACGGTCGTGACGAAGGTCCATGTCGCGAGCTGCATGGTATCCCAGATCTTGATCAGCGCGCGGTTGCCCGAGGCCTCGACGATCACGCGATGGAAGGCGACATCGTGATCGGTGTGGCCGCGCGGGTCGTCGCTGCTGGCAGCAGCGACCATCTTGCCAAGCAGGTCCTCCAGGCGCGCGAAATCCGCCTCGGTCAGCCGCGTCACGGCGGCACGCGCAGCGACCCCTTCGAGCGCGGCGCGCACCGGGTAGATCTCGGTCAACTCCTCGACTGACAGGCGGCGCACTGACGCGCCGCGGAACGGCTCGCTCTTAAGGAAGCCGAGCGACTCGAGGTCACGGATCGCCTCACGCACCGGCGCCTGGCTCACGCCAAGCTGCTGGGCCACCCGCGTCTCGACGATCCGATCGCCGGGTTTGTACTCCCCGCGCAGGATCGCACCGGCCAGATAGGCCTTGATCTCCTCGCGCAAGACGCGACGCTCGATCTGGGCCTGTGGAGCAGGCATCGCTCTCCTCATCGGCGCTCTGGCCCCGCGGTGGTCAGGAGCGGCGCCGGCGCAACTGGCGGGCTGGAACCATGCTCAGCGTTTCATCGATTATCGATGGTAGCAGCCGTGTGTCGGTTTGTCAACCGGCACGCTCCTGGCTCCAGCAGCGGTGCGCTTGACTTTCAGCACGGTGCTGGTATACTAGCCGACCAGAATCCAGGGGGCGCCTCGCTCCGCGCCTGCCCACACCACGCGCTGCTGCTCGTTGGTCCCCAATTCTTGAGGTCGAAGGAGTATGGTATGTCCAACCACCTATCTTTGGAGGCACTCACCTACGAGCAGGTCGCCAAGACGATCGACCACTCGTTGCTACGTCCCGAGCTCACCGAGCAGGAAGTGATTGCCGGGTGCGAGCTGGCGCTCCACTACCACGTCGCCTCGGTCTGTGTGAAGCCATGCGATGTGCCATTGGCCGCGCGCATCCTGGCCGGCTCCGATGTGAAAGTAGGCACCGTGGTCGGCTTTCCCCACGGGAGCTCGACGAGTGCGACCAAGGCCTTCGAGGCCCGCCAGGCAGTCGCGCAGGGGGCCGAAGAGCTCGACATGGTGATCAACATCGGCTGGCTGCGCTCGGGCCGCGATGATGCCGTAGGCCAGGATATTCGCGCCGTGGTCGAGGCCGCCGGCGAGCAGGCGATCGTCAAGGTCATCCTGGAGAACGCCTACCTCAACGACGATGAGAAAGTGCGCGGCTGCCGGCTGGCCGAGCAGGCCGGCGCACATTTCGTGAAAACCTCCACCGGCTTCGCTCCCACCGGTGCGACCCTCGACGACCTGCGGCTGATGCGCCGCACCGTGTCGCCGCGCGTGCAGGTCAAAGCTGCGCACGGTATCCGCTCGCTTGACGCACTGCTCGAGGTGCTCGCCATCGGCGTCACACGCGTCGGCGCGACAGCCACCCGGCAGATCCTGGAGGACTTCAAGGTGCGCAAGGGGATCAGCAGTTGATTACGGAGGTGCCCTATGGCAGCGATCAAGGTCGGCGTGGTCGGCACCGGGTTCATCGGGCCGGCCCATGTCGAGGCGCTCCGGCGGCTGGGGATCGAGGTCGCCGGCGTGGTCGGCTCGAGCGCCGAACGCGCAGCGGCCAAGGCAGCCGCCCTGCGCCTGCCGCAGGTCTACCCCAGCTATGAGGCGCTGCTGGCCGATCCGGAAATCACCGTTGTGCACATCACGACGCCCAACCACCTGCACTACCCGCAGGCCAGGGCAGCGATCGCCGCCGGCAAGCACGTGATCTGCGAGAAGCCTCTGGCGATGACCTCGGCCGAGTCGGCGGAGTTGCTGCGCCTGGCCACGGAGCGCGGCATCGTCCACGCGGTGAACTTCAATATCCGCTTCTACCCGCTGTGCCAGCAGGCACGCGCCATGGTCGCCAACGGCGAGCTGGGTGAGCTCTGGATCGTCCAGGGCTCCTACCTGCAAGACTGGCTGCTCCTGCCGAGCGATTGGAACTGGCGGCTCGAGCCGGAGCTGGGCGGCGAGCTGCGCGCAGTCGCCGATATCGGCTCGCACTGGCTCGACCTGCTGACGTTTATCACCGGGCAGCGCGTGATGGCAGTGCTGGCCGATCTGCACACGTTCATCCCGGTGCGCAAGAAACCGACCCGCCCGATCGATACCTTCGCCGGCAAGGAGCTGACCCCCGATGAGTACGTCGAGCAGCCGATCCACACCGAGGACTACGCCAGCGTGCTGTTGCGCTTCGAGCGCGGCGCGCGCGGCGTGCTGACGGTCTCGCAGGTCAGCGCCGGGCGCAAAAACCGGCTCTTTTTCGAGATCGACGCCGCGCGCGCCGCGCTGGCCTGGGATTCGGAGCGGCCCGATGAGCTGTGGATCGGGCACCGCGAGCGGCCCAACGAGCTGCTCTTGCGCGACCCGGCGTTGCTGGCGCCGGCCGCGCGTGCCACCACCAGCTACCCCGGCGGCCACGCCGAAGGCTTCCCCGATACGTTCAAGCAGCTCTACCGCGCGGTCTATCGCGCGATCGAGGCCGGCGGGCCGCCCGCCCACCCCGACTACCCGACCTTCGCCGATGGGCACGAGGAGCTGCTGCTCGGCGAGGCGATCGCGCGCAGCGCCCGCGAAGGCCGCTGGGTCGACGTCCCCAGAGAGCATTGAGGGGTGCCTGGTGTCGCTCTGCGTCTCTTGTGGTGAACCATAAGGAGGCCCGCGAATGAAACTCGGATTGATGAGCGCCGCCCTGCCGCAGCTTTCGCTCGAAACGCTGGCCGACTGGGCGGCCGCCAACGGCTTCGGCATGCTGGAGCTGGCCTGCTGGCCGGCCGGCGAGGGCAAGGAGCGGCGCTACGCCGGCGTCGCTCATATCGACGTGGATAACCTGGACGATGCCAAAGCCCGCGCGATCCGGCAAATGCTCGATGCGCGCGGCCTGGCGATCTCGTCGCTCGGCTATTACCCCAACAACCTGCACCCCGACCCCGAGCACCGCGAGCGGGTGCACGACCACCTGCGCAAGGTGATCGTGGCGGCGCAGAAGCTGGGCGTGGGTGTGGTTGGGACGTTCATCGGCCGCGATCCGTCCCGGAACGTTCCGGACAACCTCGCCATGTTCCGCGAGGTCTGGCCGCCGCTGGTGCGCTTCGCAGCCGAGCACAACGTCAAGATCGCGATCGAGAACTGCCCGATGATCTTTAGCTACGATGAATGGCCCGGCGGCACCAACCTGGCCTACGCACCGGCGATCTGGCGCGAGATGTTCGCCGCCATCCCCGACGAGAACTTCGGGCTGAACCTCGACCCCTCGCACCTGGTCTGGCAGTTCATCGACTACGAGCGCGCCGTCTACGACTTCAAAGACCGCATCTTCCACGTCCACGCCAAGGATATGGAGGTCAATCGCGACGGTCTATATCAGCACGGCGTCATGGCGCTGGGGATGGGCTGGCAGGTGCCGCGGCTGCCCGGCCTCGGTGAAGTGCGCTGGGATCGCTTCATCAGCGCGCTCTACGCCGTCGGCTATGATTTTGTGATCAGCATCGAGCACGAGGACCGCAGCTTCGAGGGCAGCGAAGAGCTGGTCAAGCGCGGCTTCCTGATCGCCAGGAACGCGCTGCTGCCGTATATTGTGTAGAGCTTTCCTGCCCTACGAACCATCCACAGGCATTCCACAAGCCGGATCGGCCTGTGGAAGCCGTCTCAGGCAACCTGGCCCTTCTCTGGCCCCCCTGTCCATCCGGAGCCGGGCGCCGCACGCCGCGTCCGGCTCCGCCGAATCTGTACCCGGCGCAACGAAATTGTGACCGATCCGCTCACGTACCTCGACAGCACTCGCGCTATGATGCCCTCAACATACGTTGCTCATAGTGAGGGGCTAGCACGATGCGCGTCTGGAGGATCGCCAGGTTTCTTGTCGTCTGCATATTGCTTACCAGCATCTCCCCGGCGCCGCCGGGTCACGCCGCCGGGCTGTTGGCGAGCGATGGGCCGGCGGTCTCCTTCAACCCCCTCGCCATCCAGCCGCAGGTCCTCACGCTGCGCGTCCAGCACGCCGCCGTGGTGACGATCGCGCCCGCGCAGCTCGCTGCCGCCGGCTGGGACCTGGCAACGATCGACCCGCGAACGATCCACGTCTGGCGGCGCGGCGCCGAGCTGCCGGCCCAGATCGCCGGCGCAGACGACGGCCGCCTCGATCCGGAGGACATGATCCGGTTCGTCGCCTCGGGCAACGATAGCCCGTTCAGCACCGAGGCGATCTACTGGCTTTCTTTCGACGACCGCCCCGGCCTGCGCGCGCCACTGCCTGCCAACCCCAGCGTCCCTTTCATCTGGGAGCAGGATAACCTCTATCAGTCACGCGGCCTGACCTGGCGCGGCGACCGCTGGTTTCTGGGCGAAGTGACCGCTGCAGCGCCCGATCCCCCGACGCTGCACGCTACGCTTGACCTGCCGGCGACGGCTGCGGCGGGCACGCGCCTGCAGATCGCCGCCTACGCGCTCGCCCGGCGGCCCGGCCACCGCCTGACCGTG
>FLYN01008788.1_pt1 | contig 14155 bp, 12 predicted proteins | sample 1122621 | NCBI WGS metagenome assembly FLYN01 (sample SAMEA4346792, study PRJEB14843) | hot springs metagenome | biome: Terrestrial Biome; feature: Habitat; material: Sediment | place: India | collected 2012-06-12 | depth 1760 m
GCCGAATATCGTTGGATCGGCTCGGCGGGCAGTGGTCTGCGCGCCAGCGCGACCGGGCTGAATAAACCGTTCAAGCGGATCGACGCCGCCCTGTTGCTCGAGACGCGCGAGTTGCTCCCGCTCTGGTTGTTCCAGCGCGCCAGCGGCCGGCGCGATCAACTCATCCTGAAATGTGCGTTGGAGCGCGCAGTTCAGGCGGAGCTGGATGCTGCACCGCGGATCGTTCCGCCGCAGGGGTGGAGTTACGTTCAGGCGACGCCGTCGCTGCAGCTTACCACCTCGGGCGCAGCTTCCGAACAACTTGCCGTGGCGCTCCAGCCGTTCTTCGAGCGCTACGACAGCGCGCTGCGCGCGTTCTCCTACCGACCAGAAGCTCCCCAACTTGTGCTGGTGCTGAATCTGGGAGGAATCGAAACCCAGCCAGCCACCGAATTGTTCACCACGCTTGGGCGCTGCATCGAGCCACGTGAGCGGCGGCTACGGGCCTGATACCAGGGCCTTCCGTCCGCTGACGCCGATGCACCGCGCCATAATGGTGCGCCAGCGACCAACAGGCGAGCTCAATGGCACTGCACTCCGCGCAACCCGGCCAGCACCTCGGCGAAAGCCGCGTGCGGCGCACGGCTACTCAACGTGACGCTGATATCGCGCTCGGTGTGCTCGCAGCGCCAGCGCACCTCGCTGAAATACACATTCCAACGCCGGAGGAAACCGCGCCGGCGCGTCCAATGACGCACCGTGCCCCAATGCTCGCCGATCCGCAGCAATTCGGTGCTTTCGGGCACGTAACGCCGGCGCGCGCGGATCGTGATCGCCAATTCTAGCGCGACCTGCCGGCCGGGGTGGTGCACCGTGTACCACGCATCACCGGCAACAACCCAGCGTCGCGCGCCGCGCACGTGGCAGGCCGCGATCTCGGGGCGAGCCTGGCCGGGCGCTAGCTCCCAGCCCTCCGGCAGCGCCAGGGCTAAAAACGCGCCGGTGCCGAAGAGCAGGTTAGCGGCGGAGATCTCGTGGAGGGTGAGGTCCATCATTAGGATACGTTCGCTGGTAATGCATCAGGCCGTATCCCTACCCTCGCCAGACAGAGATTCAGCCCATGTGCTAGAGGTCATGATCCTATGCAAGCAGCAGGTCCGCAGTCTTCTCCAGCGCCGGTATGCCACGCACCTCGTTGTCGAACAGCGGCAGGACGGCGCGTACCAACCCATCGAAGGTCTCCTCGATCTCGCGCATATACGTATCCTGCATCGTCAGGCGGTTCTTGACGAAGTCGGCCACGTTCTCATTAATGCTGGCCTGATCGATACGCATATTGACGATCACGCCGCCGACCGGGATGCCGAACTCGTGGAACCAGTTGATGAAGCGTTTGATCACCGCGATCGGCAGCGCCTCGGGCAGCGTGACGAAGAAGAACGCCGTCTTCTCTGGGTCGGTCAGCAACGCCTTGGCGTGGGCCATGCGTTCGCGGAAGCTGATCAGATACTCCATCAATGGGTCCCGCTCGTCCTTTTGCTTGCTATAGGAAAGCTTCTCGCGCAGGCTCTTCGCCTCCTGGCGGCTCTGCATCATCTTGTTGACCCACAACGAATAGACCGACGACATGCCCAGCAAGCGGCGCGCGTTGGCGGTCGGCGCAGTATCGAACACATAGGCTTCGTACTCGTCCTTGAACATGAGGTCGATCATGTTCTCGAACATTGCGCTCTCCTCGAAGGCCGGGTTCATCGTCGCGCTTTCCACGAACTCATCGGCCTGGGTACGTATTTCGGCGTACTTGAGGAACCAACTGATCTTCTCGCGAATCTCCTTCTTGGAGCGCTCGATCGTCTCGCGAGTATCGATCTCGTAGGCCCACAGGTTCTCCACCCCTCGAACTGCTCGCGGCGCGCCGAACACGTCCTGCTCGAGCAAGCCGCTCAAGCTATGGACGGGGTTCGTCGACGCCAGCAAGGTGCGCCTGCCGCGGCGTGCCAGCGCCACTGCCATCGTGCCCGCCAGCACTGTCTTGCCCACACCGCCCTTGCCGCCGAAGAACGTATATTTCAGGGCCGGGTGCTCGGCCAGAAACTGGGCCATCGTTTTTTCGATCATGGTGGACCTTTCGTAGAGAACAAAGAACGAAGAACAGAGAACAAAGAACAGAAAACAGAGAACAGCCGTGTTGCGTCTTGTCGCCTGCCGTCTGCCGCCTGCCGTCTGCCGCCTGTCGTCTCGCGTCTGCCGTCTGCCGTCTGCCGCCTGTCGTCTCGCGTCTGCCGCCTGTCGTCTCGCGTCTGCCGTCTGTCGTCTGCCGTCTGTGGTGCCGTCTCTCGTCTGTGGTCTGTGGTCTACCGTCTGCCGGCTGTCGTCTGTCGTCTGTCGTCTCTCGTCTCTCGTCTATTCTTTGTTCTCTGCGCTTCTCAACCGAACATCACCTTCGCCGTGCGTGCGATCATCTCGAGCCCGGTAACATCGCGTTCGAACTCAGGGATGCGCGCAAGCACCTGCTGGCCGAACTGCCGATCGATCTGCGCGAGGTAAGCCTGCTGCATCGCGTAGCGGTTCTTCAGGTAGGTGGGGGCTGTGGGATCGGCCGCGATGTCTTCTGGGATGACCCGATTGACGATGTAGCCGCTGATCGGCACGTTGAAGCGTGCGAACATCCCGGCGGCTTTGACGGTATCAAGCAACACCATCTGCTCGGGGATGAGCACGAAGAAGAACGCAGTCTTCTCCTTATCGGTCAAGATCGACGACGAGGTGCTGATGCGCTGCTTGATGTATTGTAGCTCGCCGAGGATCTTATCCTCCTCCAGCACCTTGCCGCGCTGGGCCTGGGCGGCCATCATCTCGTATTCGCGCATCTCCTCGCGCAGCTTGGTGATCTTACTGATCCACTCGTCGTAGACGCTGGCCATGCTGAGGTAGTACAGCGCGTGGCCGAGTGGCACCAGATCGTAGATGTAATAGTCGTAGCCACCCTGGACGACGATATCGACCACCTGGTCGAAGATCGCGCTCTCCTCCATGGCCGGCTCCGCAGCGGCCGCCTGGATGTAGCTCTCGATCTCGTCCGGGATCTGCTCCATCCCGTACATGTCGCGGATCTTCTGGCGGATCTCGTCCTGGTAGGCCTTGATATGCTGGTCCGCATCGATCTCCTGCGCGTAGAGGTTCGGCATGATCTCGACGGGGCCTTTGCCGAAGATATCGCGCTGGAAGATATCGGAGAGCGACGCCTGTGGGTCCACACTGAACACCAGCACGCGCTTGCCTTGCTGGGCCAGGTAGTAGGCCGTCGCCGCGCTAAACGTTGTCTTGCCCAGGCCACCCTTGCCGCCGAACATAATATAGCGGCGCTCGGGGTAGCGTCGAAAAATATCTGCAAGCGACAATACAACCTCCTGACTTCAGAATCGCACCAGATCGATCGGCGTCTTGAAGCGCTCCTATCTGCAATCACGCCAGCGCGTCCACCAGGTCTTTCTCGCGCAACATGCGGCGTTTCCAGGTGGCGATCTGGGGGACGACGTAGGGCAGCAACCGCAGCGAGTAATAGGGCGGCAGGATCGGCACGCCAAGCAGATCGCCCATGGTGATCAGGATGAAGAGATGCTCCATCGAGCCGCGCGTCTTGAGCGCATGGCGCGTCATCTCGTGGGCGCTCATGCCATAGATGAAATCCTGCATACTGCGCTTGGCGCGCTGGAAGAAGCTCGGCTTTTTCTCTGATTCGGACATAGCTACTCCCCTCTGTTCGTGGTGAAGGGTTTGGAATGGGCTGGAAGCGCTCAACCCGTCCTCAGGTTGCGGCCGCCAGTTTACGGTTGATCAGATCCTCGAGCACTTGCTCGTCCCAGCCGTGGTATTGCTCGCCGCCGACGATGAACGTCGGGTACTTGCGCACACCGTGCCGGAGCGCGCGCCACATCCCGCCGAGCGATTGGGCATCGATGATTTTGATGCGCAACTGACCGGCATGCTGGGCGGCCAGGCGCAAAATCCAGTCGGAGAGCCGCTGCCACTCGGCGCGCCAGTCGGGCGGATAGGAGTCCAGATCGTCCTGGTGCACCTTTCCGCCTACGCCCGCGCCATCGATGAACACCTGGCAATGCGGGCAATGCTCCATCGAGCCGAGCACGTGGGTTACAACTTCGACTTCGAGCATAATCACACCGAAGATGAGAGAGTAGAGATTAGAGAGCAGCGATCGGCAGACCGATCTCCAATCTCTAATCTCTACTTCGCACTAGCGCGCAGCAGGTGCCGGCTGCAAGCCGCCGCGGGCCCGATTGAGCGCCTGCAGACCATCGTAGGCCAGCACCAGTGCGGCCACCGAGAGGAACAGGCCGATCGCAGCGGAGACGAAGTTGCCGAACGACCAGGCGGCCGCAGCGAAGCCCGGCAGCGGCGGCTGGAACGCGAGCTGGAACGAGGCCCAGGCAGTATACAGCAGCGCCGCCACGGTAGTGACGTACATGAAGATGCCGGGGATGAGCGACCAGGTGTACGGCTTGTTCTGCTGCGCCAGCCAGATCGTGATCAGCAGCAGTGCCAGGCCGGCGAAGAGCTGGTTCGAGCCGCCGAACAGGATCCAGATCCGGTTCCAGAACCCGGTCCACAGCAACAGCAGCGTCAGGGCGATCGCCACCAGCGAGCCGACGTGCGGGCTCTTGAAAGCCGGCATCCGATCGCCGAGCAGTTCGGCACTGGCGACGCGCATGAAGCGCAGCACGAGCTGCATCACCGTGAGCGCCATCACCACCAGGAAGACCGAGCCGAAGGCGGCGCCGAACGTCCGCGGGATGCCCAGGTAGCTGAGGAACAGCGCCATGCCGTTGGCGAAGATCCCCGGCGCACCGAGCGCCTTGATTCCCTCATCCAGGTATGCTTGATGGCTGGCGAAGGAGGCCGCAGCGAACGAGAGCGACAGCACGCCCAACACCGCTTCGCTGTACATCGCCCCACCGCCGACCGGCAACGCATCGGTTTCTTTCTCGAGCTGCCGCGCCGTGCCGGAGGTGCTGACGAGCGAATGCCAGCCGCTGACGGCACCACAGCTAATCACCACGAACAGCAGCGGCCAGAGCGGGCTGGCCACGCCGGGCGCGAGCGGGCCAGGGACGGAGAAGCCGCTGTAGGCGTTGATCGTATAGTTCGCGCCTCCACCCACCGTCGCGATCGCGATGCCGATGATCGAGCCCACGATCCCGAACAGCACCAGCCAGAACGACGTATAGTTGACCGGCTGGGCGAAGCGCCAGATCGGCAGCACCGAGCCGAGGTAGCAGAACAGCAGCATTGCGATGCCCCAGAAGAACAGCGGCCAGGTGTAGTTGCCGTAGCCGATGTTCCACATCACCATCGGGGCCGGCTTGCCATCCGCGCCGGTGGTGGCTCCCACACCGTTGATCGCGCTCACGATCGGCTTCATAAAGTCGGTCTGCCCCAGCCAGACACCGACGATCGCAATCGCGACGGTGATGACCGTGGTCCAGAGCAGATCCTTCCGCCAGCGATAGGTCATCTGGCCGGCCAGGACGCCGGCAAGCACCAGGATGAGGAAGCCGATCGGCACTTCGGGGCGGGCCATCAACCCGGCGACGATCCCGCCGAAGGCAGCCATGATCAGCAGCAGGTAGAAGTAGAGGAAGGACAACAAGATCCCGCGCGCACGCGGCGAGATGAGCTTGTAGGAGAGGCCGCCCATCGTCATGCCTTCGTTGCGGACGGCCAGCATGGTCGAGGCGTAATCCTGGACCCAGCCGATGAAGAAGACGCCGATCACCAGCCAGAGGAGCGCGGGCAGCCAGCCCCACTGCGCTGCGACGATCGGCCCGACGATCGGCCCGAGCGCGGCGATGCTTTTGAACTGATAGCCGAACAGCACCGATCCGCTGGCCGGCATAAAGTCAACGCCATCGTTGTACATGGTAGCCGGTGTGGCGCGCTTTGGATCGGCCTGCATGATCTCACGGTCTACCCGGCTGGCATAAAACCGATAACCGAGCGCGACGATGATGATCGTCCCAAGAAGCGCCAGTAAGGCGTTCATACGTTCCTCCTGCTATGTCAGTACATTCGTCGTCGAATGCCCCGTTTTTAGGAACGTAGGGGTATGATGCCGATACCGAGCCTGTCTCTATCGCTGCGGGACCTCCTTTCATCTCATCGAACCTGCTCGCTCATACTCGTAGAAAGCGAGCAGGAGAATTGAACCTGCCCAGAGTGCAGCGCGCTAATGAAGTCAAGAATTCAATTCGGTATGCGAGCCTGTGCAGGCGGGCTTCGGATTCCCTAGCCAGGGTCTTCAGCCCGGCGCCCCGCCGGCACCGAATGCTATTTCTTAATCTTCATCAGCGTGTTGCACGAAACGACCAATGCCGGCGCCACACTACCTGCCACAGGCACCCCGCAATAGCTTGCTCATGTATCGCGATCGAACCCGGCCGCGCTAGATGATGAGCACCAGATCGGCTCACCAGCCGTTGTTCGTCTTCCAGTGCTGCAGAATCGGTGCTTCTTAACCAAGATTATAGCACGCTGCATGAGACGTGACAAGCACACCGCGTTAGACAATCGTTAGAGGCGGGTTTGAGGCGTGGCGAACAGGAGCCGTAGCAGGGGTAGGCGTCTGGGGGTATGCAGATGCCGGCTGGTGCCCAGCCGATGCAGAGCTGGCGCACCGGGGCCAAACCGCGTCCAGTCAGCCCTGGAACCGCACCTGGTCGGAGGCTAGGCTACATGGATGCGCAACGTATGCCACCCCGAAGCACCATCGGGATGCGGCTCAGCCTGAACGTTTGTTTGGAGCGCTCCGCTACCATCGATCGCCCGCACAACCACGACATGGTCTCCCGGGGTTGCGGTCCATTCATAGCGCCACTCGCGCCAGGTCAGCCGCGAGGTCGGGCGCTTGAGTTGGGCCGGCTGCCACGCCCCCCCGTCGATCTGGACCTCGACCCGCTCGATCCCGCGATCGCCAGCGAAAGCATAGCCGCCCAGCACAACCTTCCCGTTCTCCAGAGCTATCCGCTGGTCGTTCCCCAGCGCAGGGTTGGCGGTATCGATCGCCGACTGAGTCTTGATGATCGCCGTATCGGACCAGCCGCGTTGCTCCCAGAAACCTTTATAATCCTCGCCGACGACCTCGATCTCGCCCAGCCATTTGACATTTTTCATGCCGTAGATACCGGGGACGATCAGCCGGGCCGGGAATCCATGCTCAACCGTCAGCGTCGTACCGTTCATCCCATAGGCGATCAGCGTCTGCGGGTTGAGCGCCCGCTCCAACGGAATGGAGTCGGTGTAGCCTTCCACGCTGCGCAATATCACATCGACCGCGCCGGGCTGCACGCCTGCGCGCTGCAGCAGGTCGCGCAGGCGCGTCCCGCTCCATGTAATGTTGCCGATCAGATCGCCGCCAACCTCGTTGGAGATACAGGTGAGCGTGCTGGTTTGATCCACGCGCGGCAGCGTCAGCAGATCCTCATACGCAAGCGTAATAGGGCGATCGACCAGCCCCTTGATGATCAGGCGCCACCGGCGTGTATCCACGTGTGGCGGGGTAAACGTTGTCGCGACAACATACAGCTTGTCGGTTGGTGTAAGTTCGGGGCGCGCGCCCAGGCCGGGGCTGAAGGAAGGATCGGCTACGACGCCGGCCCCGGCGCCGGGCTCAGCGGCAATCGCCGCTGGCGCAGGGAGCAGGGCGCCGGGCAGTGCTGCGGTGCCATCACCGCTGGCGGCCTGTTGGCTGAGCTGTTCCTCGGCTGCCCGGCGCAGCAGCTCGCCCACCGCGGCGCTGCCCACGGCCACGGTGAGCAGGATCCCGCCACTCCGGCGCAGGAACTCCCGGCGTTCAGGCACCAGCGGTGTGGAAGGAGGTGCTTCTATCAGCGCGCGCCGCACCAGGCCGACCAGCACCACTCCCCAGCCGAGCAGCAGCAACGCCATCAGCCCCAGCGCCAGCGTATCGGGGAAGCGCCGAGCCAGGAACTGGACCATCACCGTCAGCACCAGCGCTGCCAGGCCGACCAGCAGCCCACTCGACAAGCTGATCGATGCCTGCTGGCGGGCCAGCAGGGCGCCCATCGCGGTGCCGGCCAGCAGAAAGATCACAATACCACTGAGCGCGACCAGACTCTTCGCGAGCGGGCCAAGTGCCTCGATCCCTTCGGTCGCGAGGCCGCCTGGCGCCAGGTAGGTGATCGCCTGCGCGATGTCGAGCGGAATAAACGGAAGCGCCTGTAGCTGTGCCAGCAGATACAGGACGCCAGCAAGCGCCACCGTCGCTTCGAAGCCGACCAAGGCACCAATACCTAGATCGTTGCGCTGTTTCATAGCGAACCCTTCCGGAGTTGCCGGTAAGCACGGAGCGCGCGGCTCCACCGTGCTCATGAAACCACCGCCGGGTTACACAGCACGAACATCGATCTTACGGCGATCTTAACCGGAGAGCACAGTTATTATAGCAGACTACGTAGGGAGCAGCTTTCCTGGATGGCTTGCTGAAGATAAGCAGAAGGCGGGGACGACCCCGCCTCCCAAGAGCATGGCGATTGGGTTGTGGCTGGCTAGCGGACGCCCTTGACCGCCTCCTTTAAAGTGCTGCTGGCGCTGAACCCGGGCGTCTTCGTCGCTGCGATCCGTATCTTTTGCCGGGTCTGAGGATTCACGCCTTCCCGCTCTTGCCGCTGGCGCACCTCGAACGTGCCGAACCCGGTCAGCGTAACCTTCTCGCCGCGCTTGAGCGCCTCGGTGATCACATCCAGCGCCGCGTCTATGACCTGCTTGGTCTCCTTCTGCGAGATGCCCGTTCGCTCGGCTACGGATTTAATGAAATCGGTCTTCTGCATATGTGCAGCCCTCCTACGTGTACGTATGTGCGGATACCTCTTTCATATGCAGTATACCGTATGTGTCAAGCCCCCTGGCTCATCAGGACGCCCTGGAAGACCTTTGTTGTTTTCCACCTCGGTTTTATGGCTTCCTGAAGCCATGTGTCCGGCACCCTGCGCCATCGGGTGACGAGCGCGGCGCATCCGGCGGGCTGGCACGGGTATCAGGGGAACGTGGTACAATAGGCAGGCACTGCCACAGGACGGCGATCGGAGTGAAGCAATGCCGGAGCGCGCCTACATCGTGGTCGAGGGCGTGATCGGCGTCGGCAAAACGACGCTGGCGCGGCTGTTGGGCGAAGCATTTGGGGCCACTGTGCTGCTCGAGGCAGTGGAAGAAAACCCGTTTCTGAGCGCCTTCTACGCCGACCGGGCGCGCTACGCCTTTCAGACCCAGGTGTTCTTCACGCTCAGCCGCTATCGCCAGCAGCGCGAGCTGGCATGGATTCAGAGCGGTGTTGTGAGCGACTACCTGTTCGCGAAGAACGTCATCTTCGCCGCGCTGAACTTACAGGGCGATGAACTCGACCTGTATCGGACGCTCTACGATATCCTGGCGGAGCGGATTCGCCCCCCCGACCTGGTGGTGTATCTGCAGGCCGATCTGGCAACCCTGCAGGCCCGCATCATTGAGCGCGACCGTCCGTTCGAGCGCAACATGGATTGGGGCTATATCGCGGCCCTGCGCGATGCCTATGAATCCTTCTTCGCCGCTTATACCCAGGCGCCGCTGCTGCCGATCGAAACCGACGCGCTCGACTTGGTGCGCGACCCGGCGGCCCGCGCCTACGTGATCGGCCTTGTGCGGGCGACCCTGGCGGGGTATCGCCAGCAGGGGCTCGATCTCAACGGGTGATAGCTGCCGCCTCTTTACGCTGCATTAGCAGCACCTCAATCGCCTCCTGCAGATTGGGATAGGTGACGATCAGGTCGAGGCTCAGCCCCAAGGCGACGATCGTTTGGGCGACCTCGGGCCGGATGCCGACCAGCAGCACCTGAGCCCCGAGCAGGCGAATCGCTGCAGCCGTTCGCAACAACGCCTGGGCGACAGTAGTGTCGATGACTGGCACGCCCGTAATGTCGAAAATCACGCAATGGGTGTGCAATCGATCGACAGCGGCGAGGACGTTCTCGGATATCATCGCCGCCCGGTCGCTGTCGAGCGCCCCGATCAACGGCACGACCAGTACGCCGTCGAGCACGGGTATCACCGGCGCGCTCAGCGTGCGGACTATCGCCTGGCTGGCACGTAATTCCTCGACCGTCTGCGCCAGGCACAACTCACGCTGTTCGGCCGTCTCCAGGGCCGAACGCAGGGTGGCGGTTTGTTCAGCGATGGTCTCGCCCAGCGAGGCACGGATCTGCTCGAGCTCGCGTTCGCGTGCAAGTGCAGTATTCAGCGCATCGCGCAGCGAAGAGCTGAATCGATCCAGGAACAGAGTGAGCAGACCAACGATCAGGATGAACGAGACCGCCATATCGTCCGGGTGGTTCGGCAGCGGCGCGAACCCTGCGAGCGGCGGGGCGTGCAACTCAAGCGCGGCCGTGACGGTCACAATCGCCACGCTCAGGCCACTGGTCAATAGCAGGCCACGCCGGCCGGCCAGCAACCCGGCCAGGGTGATCGGGATCGCGAACGCGAACGGCAGCAGCCCGCTATTGCGAACTCCGGCGCCGATCATGGAAATCGTCAGCGAGAACAGTATCCCGATCGTCGCGAGCATGATCGACGATCGGAACTGCCCACGCCGAAGGAGGACCAATGCGCTTGCCGAGCAGAGAGTACTCGTCAGATTGGCCAGCATGGACGGGAGATCGCCGATATGCCTTGCCAGCGCAACAAGCGCGATCACGAGATGCGGCAGCGCGACAGCGACCAAGCTGATCAGGAAGATCTGCACCAGTGTCGCCTGTTGGCGTTCGATCGGATCATGGAGCGAAGCGGCATGCAGCCATGCACGAAGACGACCCAGCATACCCCACCCCCGGTGAAAACAAGAGCGGCTTATTGGCAGGCTAGCCTCTGATGAGCTCGGAGGCAGCCGAACGGTAGCCTCAGCGCTGGTTAATGATGCAGGCCGTGGTCGAGGTGCGCAAGATCCCAGCCAGAGCGAGCAAGCCACCTGCCGGCCCGCATGCCAGGCAGGCGCGGTGTGCCACAACTGTTAGCAGCATTGGTATGAACATTCATCGTACTAATGCCCGTAATGGACCGGTTGGCCAACCAGTGATGGGATGACGCCCGCCCGTGCGCGAGCAGCGAACGTTGTCACCGGCTCCTGTTCCGCCAGCACCCTGTCAGGCAGCTGCGGAAGCGTAAAAAAGCAGCAGGCAGCTTCAGTATACGCTGCCTGCTGTTGCAGTGCGTGATCGAAACAGGAACGATCTCTCATCGATTCAGGATGTCCGCGGTCGCCGCTTTCCGCTTCTCTCCCTTTCAGGATGGGAGCACCTCTGCGGAGGTCCTGTCATCGATTTAGGAGTCGGCGATCGCCATCCTGCCACGCACGGAAAGGGAACAAACGTTGTTGGGCCTACTGCCCGTCGAGGTATACAGTCTTGATGCGGGTGTAGAACTCGATCGCGCCCTTGCCCATCTCGCGAAACATGCCGGAGCCACTATGCTTGAACCCGCCGAAGGGTGCCTGCACTGCCGCGCCGGTGGTCGGCTGGTTGACCTTGATCATGCCGGCTTCGGCGCGCTCGGCGAAACGGATGGCCTTGCGCAGGTCGTTGGTGACGATCCCTGCGGTCAGGCCGTATTGGATGCCATTCGCGATCGCGAAAGCCTCCTCCAGGTCGGTGGCTTCGATCACACCGATCACCGGGCCGAAGATCTCCTCCTGGGCGACGCGCATATCGGGCCGCACGTTCCCGAGCACCGTCGGCTCCACGAAATACCCTCGCTGATAGTCTGCGCCTTTGGGAACGCCGCCGCCGGCCAGCACCTCGGCGCCTTCATCGCGGGCGATCTGGATGTACTCCAGGTCGGTGCGACGCTGGCTTTCACTCACCGCCGGCCCCATCTGCACGCCATCGGTCAGCCCCGGGCCGACCTTCAGGGCGCGGGCGGCGGCCACCAGGCGCGCGGTAAACTCCTGGGCGATGGGCCGCTCGACGATCACCCGGCTGGTGGCGGTGCAGGCCTGGCCGGTCAGCCCGAAGCCGCCGCGCACCGCCGTCGCCACTGCTTTGTCGAGGTCGGCGTCGGCGGCGACGATCAGCGGATTCTTACCGCCCATCTCCAGGTGGGTGCGCGTCAGGCGCGGCGCAGTCTTCTGATAGAGCGCGTGGCCGACGGCGTAGGAGCCGGTGAACGTGACGCCGTCGATGCGCTCGTCAGTCACCAGCGTATCGCCGACCGCGCTGCCCGACCCGGTGACCACGTTGAGCACACCACCGGGCAACCCGGCCTCGGCGAACAGTTCGGCCAGCTTGATCCCCATAATCGGCGTAGCCGAGGCGGGCTTAAAGACGATCGCATTGCCCATCACCAGCCCCGGCGCGATCTTCCAGGTCGGAATCGCGAGCGGGAAGTTCCAGGGGGTGATCACCGCCACGACGCCGAGCGGCACGCGGACGCTGTACAGCAGGGTATGTGGCGTATCGGCTGGCAGCAGATCGCCACCGACGCGCCACGCCTCGCCTGCGAAATAGCGCAGCAGATCCACGGCCCGCGCGACTTCGGCCCGCGACTCGGCGCGGGTTTTGCCCTCTTCGCGCGTGAGATCGGCGGCCCACTCGTCGATGCGCGCTTCGAGCAGATTGGCGGCGCGGTGCAGCACGCGCCCGCGATCGGGCGGCGGCAACGCAGCCCATTTCGGCTGGGCCTCCCGCGCAGCAGCGATCGCCGCCCGCGCGTCCTCTGCCGTTGCGGCCGGCACGATGCCGATCACCTCGTCGATATTGGCCGGGTTGCGCACCTCGCTGGTCGCGCCGCTGGATGCAGCGACCCATTCGCCACCGATGAAGTTGCGATATTCCTTTGGCATGAGCGTCTCCTACCCTATCCCAAATTTCGATCTGTCCCATCCCTTTCGGAGGTTGTTGGGCGCCTGCCGAGGGCTCGCGTCACCCATCTCCCGCGCGTGGGGGGAAGGGGTGCGGTGCGCGGGGCGGGGCGCCGCCGCCCCCATCGCTTCTTTTGCCCCGTTCTCGTACATTACGCCGATCGCTGCGCGCGGTGCGCTTCGCCTAGCCGGAAGTGCCGCAGCATCCGTGGCAGTCATGGCTGCGCACATAGCTGTGCGCGGCGCATACGATCCCCGCCGCGTTGTATGCGCACCAGGTGGGCCTCGCATGGGCGGCCGGCCCGCGACTGCTACGCGCCTCGCTCGACCCAGCTGTAAGGATACTTCGGATCCTCAATCGTCAGGGCAACCTGCGTGACGCGCAGCGGGTGGAAGGTGTCCATCATCACCGCCAGTTCCTCGGTGCCCTCCTTGCCGATGCTCGCCTCGGCTGCGCCAGGGTGGGGGCCATGCGGCAGGCCGCTCGGGTGCAGCGAAATGCTGGCCTCCTCGATCCCGCGGCGCGACATGAACTGGCCTTCAACGTAATAGAGTACCTCGTCGCTGTCCACGTTCGAGTGGTTGTAGGGCGCCGGGATGGCCAGCGGGTGATAGTCAAACTTGCGCGGCACGAACGAGCAGATCACAAAATTCGGCCCCTTGAATGTCTGATGAACCGGCGGCGGCTGGTGGATACGCCCGGTGATCGGCTCGAAGTCCTCGATGTTAAACGCCCACGGGTACAGATAGCCATCCCAGCCGACTGCATCGAACGGATGATGGTCGAGGATGTGCAGCGTGAAGCGGTCGCGCGAGCGCACCAGCACCGGGAACTCGCCCACCTCATCGTGGCTCTCCAGTTCCTGTGGCACGCGGATATCGCGCTCGCAGTAGGGCGAGTGTTCGAGCAACTGGCCGTACTCATTGCGGTAGCGCCGCGGTATCTCGATGCTGCCACGCGCTTCGAAGACCACCAGGCGCGTCGGGCCGTTGTAAACGAGCCGGTAGGTGGTGCCGATCGGGATCACCAGATAATCACCGCGCCGGAACGGCAGTGTGCCAAATAGGCTCTCGATCCGTCCCTCGCCCTCGTGGACGAAGATCAGCTCATCGCCCTGGCCGTTGCGGTAAAAATAGGGGCGCCCATCCGGCAGGACCATGGGCTCAGTCGGCAGGGCGATGCTCATCGTCACATCGTTGTTGTGCAGCAGCGGCTGCCGCCCGCTGATCGGGTCGCCGCCGGGCTTGAGTTGGGCGGTG
>FLYN01007903.1_pt1 | contig 14151 bp, 13 predicted proteins | sample 1122621 | NCBI WGS metagenome assembly FLYN01 (sample SAMEA4346792, study PRJEB14843) | hot springs metagenome | biome: Terrestrial Biome; feature: Habitat; material: Sediment | place: India | collected 2012-06-12 | depth 1760 m
CTGTCACGGCGCGTGAACGATGTCGTGAAGTACGACAGCCCGCAGTGGCTCGTCAAGCCGCCGGAAGCCGTGAAGGGGCGTCGCGTGCTGGTCGTGGACGAAATTTCCAGCACCGGCGAGACCATCACAATGGTTAGAGATGAAGCGACCCGCATGGGAGCCAGCGAAGCGCGCTGCGCCGTCCTGTACGCCCACACCTGGGGCACAGCGATTCCGGATTACATCGGCCTGGTTTCGGACGAGCTGCTGCTCAATCCCTGGGATCGAGAGATATTCCAGGATGGCGCGTTCCAGTTCCACCCCGAATATGTCAGCGCGCTGGAACAGCAGGGGTATGAAGCCGACCCATCGCTGTTGATTGGCGTGGGCGCTTTTCCGGCTGCCAAAGGATAGCCGTGAATCCACAGCCCAACGGCGCAAGAGCACAACTCCTGGTGCTAATGGGCGTGCTGGCGGCTGTGCTCGCCCTTCTGCTCTCCACGCGGCCAGCGCCCATCATCACGGTTCACAACGCCGGCCAACTGCGCGAAATCATGCGCCTGGGTCCAGGTGACATCTACAACCCATTTCGGCAACTTGCTTGGAATAATACTGGCGATGCCCTCGTTGCCACGACGGGTAGAACGAGTTATCTTTGGCGGTTCTCCCACAATGTTACGGACACAGTTCAGCTAGATGGGGCTGGCCGCTATACGACGAGAACCCTGTTTTTGGATAACAGTCCAACGGCGTTCCTGGGTTTAGCCCCCAAGCTTACTGTTGATGGATATAGAAAGCGGCAAGCGTCTCCAGACGCTAGAAAACATCACCGTTGCCTCAGACCAGGATTGGAGCCTGAGCGCGGATGGTCACCGAATTGCGCTTGCTAATGAATCGAGCATCTCGGTGATCAATACGTTGACAGGAGAACGGCGCTCTGTTATCCCTGTCCCCGATGGCTACCGCTTCTGGTACAGTCGTCTCACCTTTAATGATGATGGAACGCTGCTGGTAGCTGCTCCTCAGGACAAACAATGCTCCGTTTGTGAACGTCCCATTCGTATCTGGAATGCCGATTCAGGCGAACAAATCATGGTGCTTGCAGCACTGCACAACGGCGTTGTGTGGTCATTTGACTTTAGCAGTGATGGGAGGATACTGGCAGTGGGCGGCAGCGACCAGACAGATGCAGGGGACGCGCTTCTGCAATTGTGGAACCTAAACACCGGCGAAGAGTCAGGGTTGTTTGCTGTCGGTGGACGGACGATTGAACAGATTATTATTAGCCCGGATAACCGGAGGATTGCGGCACAAGGTTTGGGTGACGTTTGGCTTTGGGATGTTGCAGAACTGCTCAAAAGTGGAGCCAGCCGTTTACACCTGCAAAGTGACGGCTATTCGCTCAATTATTCAGGTATTGCTTTCAGCCCGGATGGACAATTGTTCGCAACTGGCTCGCCTTTAGGGGAAGTGCTTCTTTTCGACACGAACACCGGTCGCCTGATAGCAACGCTTCAGGGGCACGAACGACGTATCAATCAAATTGCCTTCCGAGACGACGGACGTTTGCTGGCAACAGCCAGCGACGACGGCACAATTCGCCTGTGGTCGCTTACGGGACGCGAGGTCATAACACCTGCAACAGAAAGCGTAATCACGCTGCCTACCCCGATATTTACTGCAACGCCCACGCTGATCCCCTGACCAACGTTAATGTTTTCTGCGGCGTTTATCGTTATGCTAGAGTCAGGCAAAGGAGGCCAGAGGAAGTAAAATGGATGGGGTTCAACCGACAGCTGGGCGTCTCCTGCGCTGGCTGCCTTTGGTCGTGATCGGCGGCGTGCTGCTGTTCATTTACCGGCGCGCGGTCTCTCAGCCTGTCGTCGCCCCGATGCCATTGCCGCCTCAGCCCACGCTCTCTGCTGTTCCTGCGCCGCCTGCTCAGCCAACCGCCCTGATGCGCCTGGCCCGCTGGCCGTTGTTTATCCTGGCGGCGCTGGCGCTCGCCTGGGTGATGGTCAGCATCCCCAGGCCCTACTCCGCCATCGCTCTGGTGGTCGTGATTGCGATTGCGCTCAACAAGTCTCGCGTGCTGGCGGTTGGCGCAGTCGGCTTGATGATTGACAGCGCCCTTACTTATCGTTCTGTCGTTCATTTCTGGGAACTTCAAGCCCCCGTTCTGCTGATGCTGCTGGGGGCTGTTGCGCTGTGGGCGACCATGCAGTTAGATTGGCGCGCTGCCCGCATTCCGGCGCTGCCCCTCCCGGCTTTGCCCGTAAGCCTATCCGCTCGTTGGAGCGAGCTGCACGTCGGCCTCTTCCTCCTGGGTGTAATCGGCCTGGCCGAACTGATCTGGGTCAACACCTTCCCCTTAAGCACCTCCCAACGCATCGCCGACTCGGTAGATACTCAGCACCTGCTTCTCGTCACGTCTATTTCCTTGATTGTCGCCGGGCTGGGGCGAGCGTCCCTCCCGCGCCGTCTGCCGGCGATCAACTGGGGGATTGTGCTTCCCGTGCTCGCCATCACCTTGCTCGGATTGGCGGTGCGTTTCTGGCAGCTTCACTACACCACGCGCTTCTTCATTGACGAATGGTTTTTTGCCAACAACATACGCTACCTGTGGAGCTGGCGCTACATCCCGCTGACCGCGCCGTTCGACGGCGTGGCTGCCGAGCCATTCCTGTTCCAGTATTGGCAGTCTATAACCGTCGAGCTATTCGGGCGCAACTTTGTCGGCCTGCGCGGTGCCAGCGCCATCATTGGGACGCTGACTATCCCAGCCGTCTACCTGCTGGGCCGAACCCTGTTTGATCGCAAGACGGCGCTGCTGGGCGCGCTGCTGCTGGCGACCTTCCCCCCGCATCTGCATTTCAGCCGCATTGGCCTATCCGAAATTGCGATGGCCTTTTTTGGGGCGGCTTCCTTCGCGTTTCTGGCGCGCGGCGTAATAGCCAACCGCCGTTTTGATTATGCGCTAGGCGGCGCGCTGCTGGGTATGACTCACTACTTCCACGAAGGCGGAAAGTACCTTTTTACGCCGGTGGCGGCGCTGTGGCTGGCGGGCGTCTGGCTGATCTGCCGCCCATCCATCTCGCTGAGAAACGCGCTGTACGCGGCGCTGGCCTGCGCCCTGGTCGCGCTGCCGATCTATACGTCGCTGCTGGCCGGGCAGAAGTCGCTGGCGGCACGTATGGTGGATAACGGCGCCGGGCTGAATGGGGCTTACTGGCAGCAGTTGTTCGACTCCGGCGACTTTCGTGAACACCTGATCCAGCATGTTGCGCCGCCGTTCCTCATCTACGTGCAGCGCCCGGATAACACGCTCTTTTACGCAGGCGGTACGCCGCTCATGCTGGCATTTGTCGCGCCCGCGTTCATGTTGGGGCTGTTCTACGCCTTGCGCCGCTGGTACAGGCCGGGCCCCATGCTGCTGCTCCTATGGGTGGTTGCCACATCGCTCGGCAACACGCTGTTGGTAGACAGCAGCAATGCGGCGCGCTTCGTCGTCGCCTTCCCGGCGCTGATGCTGCTGGCCGCCGCCGGCATTCGCTACACCCTGCCGCTGATATGGCCGGAGCAGCAGGAAGGTGAACAGAAGTTGGAGGAGCGCGCGCCGCTTTATGCTCGTTTGCTGACAGTCCCCAACGTGCAATTCCTCGTGATGCTGGCGCTGGCGGTGGGCATCGCCGCCGCGCAGGTGGATTACTACTTTAACCAGCACATCCCTGCATACAACCAACAGTTCCGCAATAATTGGCGACACCGCGACGCGCAGGACGCCGTGCTGCGCTCGTTGGATTTCCCGCCCGGAACGCAGATTCACATTATCAGCCGGGGAGAAATACCTAACTTGAACGACACACGCCACGTGCTGGATTTCATGGCCTCCGGCCTCGAGTTAAACACGCTGTCGGCCCAGGATCGAACGCTGCCTGATTACATTGCGAGCCTTGATCGCAGCGTTGACCATGCGTTTTATGTGGATCCGTCCAGTACGCAGGTGATCGAACTGCTGCGCCGGCACTTCGAACTGCTGCCCGCACAGGCCAGCCCCTATGACATCTCGCCCGATCATCAGTACATTCTCTACTACGCGCCCGCCGCCGACACAACTACGCCATAGAAACACGCCAGGACTTGTCTATATCGCGCATACCCCCACAAATGAGGGCGTGACAACCCGATCAGTTTGTCGTACATTGATTCTAAGTTAAATTCTCGTTAGGAATCGGTAAAAAGGAAACAGCATATGTTGTACTACTGCGGCAAGCCCGCCTGCCGGGGACACCAGCTTTTCTCGCAGGCGTGCACCGAGCGCCCAACGGCCAAACCCGCCCCCTACAAACCGTCGCGCCAGCTTTACGACTACTTTGATCTGCCCACGACTAATGGCCGCAAGGTGCAGATCGCACGCCCCGCGCTTACACGCTGACGGCCAGCAAGGGCAGTAAGCTCGCGCAGTCGGCCATAATCAGGTTGTGGACGGCTTGCTGCGCGGCGCTGGCATCCCCTGCTTCCATCGCCGCTAATACCCGCTCGCAGGCGGCGATCTCGGTTTCCTGTTGGGGCAGGTTGCGCGGCGCTCGCATCTGGCGCAGCGTTTCCAGCAGCCGCACCTGATTGTGCAGCCTGTTGAGGAGCGAGAGCGTCTGCGCTCGTTCGGGAATGCGCCAGATCGCCTCGTGGAAAGCAAAGATGGTCTCCGTTGAGCCGCGCACGTCCCCACGCTGGAGTTGAATCTGCGCCTGTGACAGTAATTGGCGCAGCCGGCCAATGTCCGCTTTCGTAAGCGCCTCTACCGCCCACCGTACCGCCAACCCTTCCAGCGTCGCCCACAAGGTATACAGCTCCTCGGCCTCGTCCGCCGTGTACGAGCGCACGAACGCGCCGCGCCGGGCGTGCTTCACCACCCAGCCCTCGCCTTCCAGGATGCGTAAGGCGTCGCGTGCGGTGTTCTGGCTCACGTTGTACTGTTGCGCCAGGGTCAATTCCACCAGCCGCTCGCCGCTGATGTATTCTCCTGCCTGTATGGCCCGGCGGAGATGGTGGGCAACGGCTTCGGCACGCGTGGCAATTTGAGTGGTCGTCATGACGCTTCGATGATCGGGTGAATCGCAATCCACCCATACAAACGGAAATTATACCTTAACCATAACACTTGTATCGTGATCTGGCAAGGTGTTTTCCACTTCACGCACGGCGCTAAAGGCGTACCCCGCCAGCCCAACCAGCGCGCTGGTTACGCCGCAGAAGACCATCAGCAGCGCCATCCCTGCGCCTGCGCCCGTCCCCGCTAGCCCGCCGAAGACAGGAGCCAGACTGCCGCCGGGCATCATCGCCGGCTCCAGCAGGTGGTCGGCCAGCAGGCCCGCCAGCGCCATCGAAATGGGTTCAGCTACCGAGGAAACCAGACCCCGCGCTGCAAACACGCGCCCCTGCACTTCCGGCGCGATTTTCGACTGCCAGATGGATTGGCTAGTACCGATGATCGTCGGGATAAACACTTCCAAAAAGAATGCCGCCGTGACCCACACCGGCAGGCTGCGCCCCAGCCCCATGAGCGCGTCGCCCAGCAGCCCGGTCAGCATCAGGCCAATCAGAATCGCGTGAATACGACGCTTGGGGCCGCCCCATACGCTGATGAGCACGCCGCCGATGACGCCGCCCAGCCCCAGCGCCGACTGCACCGTACCCAGCGCCAGTGCGTCATTCCCCGTCCGCGCGAGAATCATCGGCGGGATGAGCGGATAGCCCAGCGCTTCGACCATGCTGAAGGCAAACCCGATGAGAGTCAGTCCAAGCAGGCCGGGGCGCGCAGCAATGTAGCGAAAGCCGTAAACCGAATCTTTCCATAATTCGCGCGGGGCTTCAGTCTTGCTTGGGGGCGGCTGCGGGATGCGCACGGCCAGCAGCGCGCCGACGGCCACGATAAACGTGATGACATCTATCAACAGAATGCCCTGAATACCGATGATCCTCAGCAGGATTCCGGCCAGCACGGGCGCGGCGATGTGCGAAGCGTACTGCGCCAGCGAAATCATACCGCTGGCGCGGGCGTACTGCGACTTGGGCAGCAGCATGGTAATGGCGGTAGCATAGGCTAAATTCTGGAACGCCCCGAATGCGCCGGTTACGGCTGCGGCAACGTACAGATGCCATACCTGCAAGCCGGCGGCACTGTATAAAATCAAGATAGCGAGGGTGGACAGGCCGGCGGCGGCATCGCTGACCATCATCACGCGGCGGCGATCCCAGCGGTCTACCAGCGCGCCAGCCACCAGCGAGAGAAGGAGCGACGGGATGGAAGAAAAAACGCCGATGAGGACGAGCGCCGTTGCTTCGCCCGTCCGTTCCCACACCCATATCATCAGGGCAAAGCGTGACATGCTCGTGCCCAGTATGGACACAACCTGGCCAAGCCAGATTACGACGAACGCCACTGTCCCCACCGGGCGCGCGCTGTCTGCCATTGCCAATCTCCTGTCGAACAAGAAAATTTAGCACTCACCATTACAGAGTGCTAAGTGCGCTGTGCAGAAGATAGCATAGCTTTGTAGGAAAGGCAAACGAGAATTAGCATTCACATATGGCGAGTGCTAATTAAATGACTGATCGCTGTACAACTGCCAGCGCCGCGCACACGGTTTCCACATCCATACCGAAGTGGCGGCTCACAGTCTCGGAGGGGTCGCCGGTAATGGGGTGATCGGTGCGCTCGCCGTCGTGGAACGACTCCAGGTGCAATGGGGACTCGGCGCTGTTGAACCGCCATACCTGGCCGTCAATCACCTTGTTGACGATGACACGGTTGAGGAACAGGCCGCCTGGCCCGTAGTCCTCGGTTGTGGCAGCGCGGTACGCAGCGTCTTCCACCGGTCTGTCAATCAGCGTGAAACAGTACGGATTGGGATGCAGGCTGCGCTCAATCGTGTAGCGTCCTTCGCCGTCCGGCGTTACCGTGTAGGTGGCAAGCGGATGGGGGCGAGTCGTTGGCCTGTCAGAGTCAAGCGGCAGGGAGATAAATAGCGGCAGCCCGACATCCGCCAGCCAGCGCTGGCCGTCCAGATTCAGCACAATGGCCGTGTGGCAGCCCACCTGTGCGCCCATGTTGTTGATCGTCAGATAGCCGTCGTACCCCAGCGCCAGCAGCAGCCGGAAGAACGCATAGTTGCTCTCGAAGCACGTGCCCCCTCCTCCGCGCTCGATAGCGTCCTGCCAGAACGTCTCCGGCCAGCGCGGGCAGTCGGCGGTGTTTTCGGTGCGGGCGCGCCTGGCAATGCGAAACGCGCTCTCCCAGGGCACCGTGCGCGTATACGCTTCAATCAGCGTGTCGAGCAGGGCGAGGGTGGGCGGCGCTTTGGGGACGCCTAAATACGCTAGCACTGCGCTCGTGAGGTCGGCAGACAAAGGTTGTGTAGACATCCGTACACCTCCACACCCCAGGATAGCGCCGCGAAAGGCGATTCGCATAGGCCTTCTGGACAGGAAGTAACTGTACAAAAGGGGCAGGGATTGGTCAACTGCCCCAGAATTTTGTATGCTGAAGAGACTACACACCGGAGGACACAATGGCTCGGTTCAACAATCCAGGCATGATTTTGCTCGGCATCTGGCTGGTCGCTCAAGGGCTGGTCAACCTTATCGGGTTTACATTCCAGGGATTGGGTGTAATTCTGGCGCTGCTGGCGCTGGCGGCGGGCGTGCTGCTCCTGATCGGCGCGCGCCGATGGCGCAGTAACCTGGGGCTGGTGCTGCTGAGCATCTGGTTAATCTTAACCGGGCTGTTCGCGCTTATCGGCTTCACGTTCCAGGGGAGCGGCGTGTTAATGGCGCTGCTGGCGCTGGCGGCAGGCGTGCTGCTCTTGCTGCGCCGGTAATCCGATGCGTATAGCGCGTCATGTCGCTGCAAAATCCCAATGGACTCAACAGTAGGGGCGCACGGCCGTGCGCCCTTACAAAAAAGCTGTGCTGGTTGTACAGATGAGCCAATTACCCGTTCTACGGTTCGACAGCGACCAGCCGGAACTGCGGCACAACCGTCGGCTGTGCATCCGTCGAGTTTTGATACGTTTGCACGCCGGATATGTCCTTCAGGACATCCACCCGATGCACGCGCCCGTCGGCCAGGGCTTCAAAGCGGACTGTCGTTGTATTCTCGGCAGTCGCTTCTGTAGAAAGCAACCGGAAGCCAGGGAGGCTGCATACGCCGGTGTGCTCGCGTAGGAAATAGTCGGCAGCCTGCACCACCGCATCATAACATGAGCGCCCCCGGTAATTCTCCAGCCGGATGTAGCCCTGGCGCTGCGCCTCGACGATCTGTTGAGTATCGCCGGGGTCAATCCGCCCATACGCCACGCCCTCCGGCAGGCAGACGCAGGTCGCCGCGAAGCGATGGCCGCCGATATGTGTGGTCTGCCACACGGCATCACCCCCCACGTTCAGCATTATGCGGAACACCTCCGCCCCGTAGCGGCCACACGAACGGTCACGCTTCGCGTTCGTGCATACGGCAATAAGCCGTTCGTCGGTGGCATGTTCCACCGGAAGCTGCCCGCCGGAGATGTCCAGCCCCAGCAAATCGTCGTAGGTGGACAGCTCAAATTTGTACAGTTGGGGATGTAATTCGTGGGAAACCGCCACGTAAAATGCGATGCCGCCCTTCGGTTGCAGCCGCCGGATAAACTGGAAACGCCCGTTAGGAAGGCTGCCCAGCATGGCGTTAAGGCGGTCTTTGATCGCCTGGGGCAGTTCGCTTTCGTCGAGCGCCTGCCCGCCCCAGGGACGGTTGTATTCCAGCAGCAGCCACACGTCAACGCGGGTCGCTGTGGCGAATAGCTGCTCGCCGGCCTGTCGTGAATAGTCGCAGCAGAGAAATTCCTGCCGGTTCGATGCAATCATCCGTGTTGAATCCCTTCTATCGTCGGCATACGAATTTAGCCCGCTTCCAACCGATTTACAAGACAGGTTAGACAGTGGATGCCTGAGGCTTATCCGCTATTGAATTCGGTTTGCATGAACTTTTATGGCTCTCAGCGCCTCTCCCCTGAATTCGGGGGAGAGGGGGTAAGGATACCTCGTTGCGTATCGGACAGGCCTTTTAGCCTGCGGCGCTATTGACCCCGGCTGCCGCTTCCGTCGCATCCCCGGCCAGCGGAGAAACCTCTTCGACGGCCTTTCCATCGTGATCGGGCAGGATGTCCTCGGCGTTACGAATGGCCGGGAACAGATAGCCGCTAAGTGCTATCAGCGTACCGAAGACGCCGGCAAAAATCATAAGCAGCGCCATCCCTGAGCCTGGCCCGGTTCCCACCAGACCGCTGAAGACAGGTGTGAGGCTGCCGCCCGGCTGCATCGCTGGCTCGAACACGTTGTCCGCCAGCAGCCCGGCCAGCAGCATGGCGACGGGGGCGCTGATCTGGGCGATCAAGCGCCGCGTGGCAAAGACACGCCCCTGCAAATCCGGCGCGACCTTGGCCTGCCAGATGGCCTGGTTCGAGCCATTCAGAATAGGAATGAGCAGGCCGGTCAGGAACGTCGCCGCGCTCCAGACAATCACGCCTCTCCCTAGACCTGCGAGTACGCCGCTCGTAAAGTCGGACAGGATAATGCCCAGCAGCACCCCATGAACACGGCGTTTCGGCCCGCCCCAGGTGCTCAAGAGCAGGCCGCCGACAACCCCGCCAATCGCGCCGATGGATTCCACGCTACCCAGCAGGGTGGTATTGTTGTCGGTGCGCGACAGAATCATTGGCCTGAGCAGCGTGAACGCGAATGTGCCCGTCAGGTTGGCCGAGAAGAACACCAGTTGCAGCCCCAACAAACCGGGACGCGACCAGATGTAGCGGAAGCCGTAAATGGACTCTTTCCAGATGCTCCCCTGGGCGGCGCGCCCTTCGTCGGTCATGGCGGGCTGGGGGATGTTCACCACCAGCAGCGCGCCAATTGCCACGATAAACGTCACGATGTCCAGCAGCATGATTCCGCCCAGCTCAATCGTCGCGTACAGTGCGCCTGCCAGCACCGGCGCGAGGATGCCGGAACCCGACTCGGCCAGCGACATCATGCCGTTGGCCCGCCCATATTGCGCTTTGGGGATCATCATCGAGATTGCCGCCGAGTACGCCGGCCACTGGAACGCCTGGAACGTGCCCTCAATCGCCCCGGCTACGAACAGATGCCAGATTTCCAGTTGGCCCGCCGAATACAGCAAGAACAGCCCGATGGTGGTTGCGCCTGCCGCCAGGTCGCTAATCATCATGACGAACTTGCGGTTGGAGCGATCCACTAGCGCGCCGGCAATCGGGCTGAACAGCACCGACGGCGCAAACGAAAAGAAGCCAACCGCCGCCAGCGCCGTCGCTTCGCCCGTCAATTCCCATGCCCAGATGGCAATGGCAAACTGAGTCATGGCCGTGCCCAGCAGCGACACCACCTGGCCGAGCCAGACAATCACAAATGCGCGCATCCCTGTTGGGCTTTGCATGGTGTATTCTCCTTGGCGCATCTTTTACGTTGCCCATCTCCGCAAGCAGAAGATAAATCCTTCAACAGTGGGGGGCGAGCCATAGTTTCCTTAAAGAAAACCACTATCCTCTATTACGGATTATCAATCGGCATTGTTCATAATTACACCCCTATTTAACCGATTTATTCACTTTACCCGTTTTAGCGGGTTTTAGCAAGCAAAACATTGAGGTCTTTCATAGTACGAACATCCTTACCTATTCATTTCCAGAGGGCTTTGGCAAAGGTAGCTGTGGCTTGGCTTTATTTTCAAGCCGCTTCTGGAATTCCTTGATCCAGCGGGCAGCGTCAGCCTTTCGGCGGTCATTGGCCGCCTCGAACCCGGCCTGCGCCTGCTCCATTAGCTGCCGCGCCCCCTCGTTGTTGCCCTTGCGGTGGTAGAGCAGCGCCAGATAGTACAGCGTTTCCGGGCGTCGGGGATCGGCGCGGTAGGCGTCGGTGAAATGCGCCAGCGCCTCATCCCAGTTCCGGTCATCATAGGCAATCACGCCGCGCCCGTAATGCGCCAGCATCTCGTAGCGGTACAGCTTCAGCGCTTGCTCGAAGTCCGCCAGCGCTTTGTCCTTCACGCCGTCTTCCAGGTAAAAGAAACCCCGCGCCGCATAGTATTCCGAACGGGTGGGCAGCCGCTCAATCGCCTTGTCCATGCTCAGAATCGCGTCGTCGAACCGCCGTTTGGTGTAGGCTTCCAGGGCTTGTTTGTAATATTCATCCGCTTCGTAGCGGGTAAAGCCGAGTCGCTGGGTCAAACGCGCCATACCGTCCTCAATATTGCACGTTCTTCACGAAAAATTCACAAAAGTGAAACCTGCTCCGGCGGTCAACTAACCTATAATAGGTGACCAGAATCTACCGTAGTATACCAGATTGAATGCGGTATCCATTCTTGATTGAGACTACCACCTATCGAGGAAAGATTGGACCACGTGGCCGAATCAATCTCCATCCTGGTAACGGACGACGAAATGGGAATGCTCGTCCTTTACCGTCACATCCTCCAGCGCGAGGGCTTCCGTGTACTCTACACGGTTGACTCCTGGGAAGCGCTGGACATATGCCGGCGGCAGCCCATCGCCCTTATCATCTCGGACATTGTGAAGCCGCACATGAACGGCCTGGAGATGCTGGCCGAACTGCGTGCCGACCCACGCATTCATCACATCCCGGTCATCTGTGTCTCCGCCCGCCTTGATGCGGCGGAATCGGCTTTTCGCCTGGGCGCGCAGAGCTTTATTCATAAGCCCTTCCACCCCGCGCATCTGGTCAAGGAAATCCGCCGCCTGCTCAGTGGCGCTGCCGTCTAGCCCATCTCCGTGTATAATCAGCCCTACAACCTGAACACCATCCTGAGCGGATATGATATGGATTTCGAGCTGACCGAAGAACAGCGCCTGTACCAGCGCGCCGTCCGCGACTTCTGCGAAGCGGAGTTGAAACCCTACGCCGCCGAAGTAGACGAGACTGGCGAGCTGCGCTGGGAAGCTATTCGCAAGATGCCCGCGCTGGGACTTACGGGTATGTCCGTGCCGGAGGAATACGGCGGCGCAGAACTGGACACCGTCAGCGTGTCCATCGCCATCGAAGAGTTGGGGCGCGCCTGCGGCTCGACGGCGCTCTCGGTTGCGGCGCACAATGGCCTGTGCTGCTCGCCGATTGTCCGCTGGGGCACGAAAGAACAGAAAGAACGCTATCTCCCCCAACTGACCAGCGGCGAGTACCTCGGTTCGCTGGCGCTGACCGAGCCAGGCGCGGGGTCTGACCTGGCCGGCGGCGTTCAGACCAGCGCGGTCAAAGAGGGCGATAGCTGGATTATTGACGGTGCAAAAGCCTGGATCACCAACCCCAAACACGCGCCGGTCATCGTCACGCTGGTGCGCACCGATAAGCAGGCGGGGACGCACGGCTTCAGTATGCTGCTGGTCGAGCCGGGCGCGGAAGGCCTGACCATTCACCCGCCGGAGAAGAAGATGGGGCTGCGCGGCTCGCCCACGCAGATGTTGAGCTTCGACGAGGTGCGCGTCCCGCTGGATGCGCTGCTGGGTGAAGAGGGACGCGGCTTCCAGCAAACCATGCAGGTGCTCGACGCCGGGCGCATCGGCATCGGCGCGATGAGCGTCGGGCTGGCGCAGGCGGCCTACGAAGAGGCAGTGAAATACGCCAAACAGCGCCGCGCCTTCGGCAAGCCCATCGCCGACCATCAGGCGATTCAGTGGATGATTGCCGACGCCGCTACCGAGATTGAAGCCGCCCGCACGCTGGTCTACAAAGCCTCGTGGATGAAAGACCAGGGCAAAGATTTCAGCAAGGTCGCGGCGATGGCAAAATTGTTCGCCAGCGAAGTCTGCGAGCGGGTATCGCGCAACGCCATCCAGATACACGGCAGCTACGGCTACAGCCGCGAGTTCCCTGTCGAGCGCATCTACCGTGACCAACGCCTGATGACCATTGGCGAGGGCACGAGCGAAATTCAACGGCTGGTGATTGCGCGCCACGTGCTGCGGGAGTTCGATTAAGTCCGTTTCAATGGAAACACCCTGACCGCCGGGTCAGGGCATCATACTGCTGTATAAAAGGGGAAGCTTCCTAACCTGCTTAGTCGGAAGTCTGGCTGCTTTCAATCACGCCGCAGCCCGCTCGTCCACCGGCATCGCCTGTGTTGAGCGTCGTCTCGTCGGCGTCCGGGTCGTAGCGATCTGCCGGGATGTTGCCGAAGTTATCCGCGCCAGCGTGAATAATCACGGCGCTGCCATCCTCGTCAAACAGGTCGGCCAGCGTGAAGCGGTCTGTAACGAACATCGCCATGCCTGTGCCATCGCTCGTAACCAGCAGCGAGGGCAGGTCGCCGTTGTGCGCGCCGTGATGCGCCGTTTCTTCGCCGATGACGAAGTGCCCGCCTGCCGAGCTAAACGCCCTTTCGCCGCTGGGGTCGCAAGCGCCGGTAGCATGGACGTGGAAGCCGTGAAAGCCCGGTTCAAGGTTGCTGACCTCAGCTTCGACCAGCACTTTACCACCCTCAATCTGTGTAAAGGTGATCTGGCCGAATTCGTTGCCCGCTGCATCTTGGAGTATGGCTGTTGCGGTCTCTCCAACCTCTTCCTGCGCGAGCAGGGTGATTGCCCCCAGAGCGGTGAAGCTCATCAGCGCGAGCAGAATGAAAAACTTGCTAAGACGGTGATACAACATTTCCCTCTCCTTTTGGTTGATAAACTATCGGCAGCCCACCATCAGGCCGCCGCCGTCTCCTGTTGTGAAACGTCCGAATGGACGATATAGCCCAGCAGCACATAACCCAGCCCCATTAAGGCGATGGAGGCAAAAGGCGCGTACTGCGGGCCAAACGCTTCCCCCAGGTTGTAATTGAGAAACCTGAGCGAAGGCAGCAGGCCGATCACAATGGGCAGAGCGTTCCAGCGTGGCAGCGCCTTCGTCTGCACGGCTGAGATGCCAAACAGCACCACGCCGAACAAATGCAGGGCAAAGGCCGCTATAGACACGGTATACAGCGCCTCGGAGAAAAAGGCGGCCCCAAAGGTAAAACCTTTGATAATCGCTCCGGCAATCGCTATACTCAGCCCCCATTTGCCTGACCGGTTCAGCCTGTTCGCAAGCTGTACACGCACGCCAACTAATCCCAGCGCCAGCAGA
>FLYN01006214.1_pt1 | contig 14105 bp, 8 predicted proteins | sample 1122621 | NCBI WGS metagenome assembly FLYN01 (sample SAMEA4346792, study PRJEB14843) | hot springs metagenome | biome: Terrestrial Biome; feature: Habitat; material: Sediment | place: India | collected 2012-06-12 | depth 1760 m
CGAGCGGGCCGAGGCCGACCTGGCATGGCAGCGCCGCCGCCATGCACAGGCCGCGGCCGAGCTGGCCGACCTGGAGGCGCAGGCGGCGGCGCTGCACGACGAATTGGATGCCCTGACAGCTCACTGGCACGATGCGCATGCTCAGCTCAGCCAACTGCGTGAGGAGGCGCAGGCCCGTGCCGCCGGTGAGCAAGACGTGCAGCGGCACCTCGCTGACCTGCGCGCTGCTCTTGCTGCTGCCGAAGGCGAAACGCGGGCCGATCGCGCGCTGCTGCAGGCGTGCGAGCAGAACCTGGCGCGCCTTGACGAGCAGCGCACCAGCGCCGCACAGCGCCGTGCCGAGCTGGCGCAGGAACGCGCGCGGCAGGAGGCCCAGGTGCATGCGCTGGGCACCGAGCACGCCGCGTTGCTGGCGCGGATCGACGAACTGCGCGCCCAGATCGACCCGGCCGAGTCCGAGCTGATGGCGCTGGAGGCGAACCTGTCGGAGTTGGAACGCCAGGAATCCGAAGCGACCGCAGCCCTGCTCGAGAGCGAGTCGGCCCACGGGCGTGCTGCCGTGGAAACTCAGCGCGCGCAAGACCAACTCGATACGCTCCGGGCGCGCGCGGCGGCGGACGATATCGATATCGCGACACTGCCGGCCGATGACGATGCTGTGGACCCCGCCGCGGCCGAACGGCTCGATGCTGCGATCCAAACGCTCAAAACCAAAATTCAGCGCCTGGGCCTCGTCAACCCGCTCGCGCTGGAGGAGTACGAGCAGGAGGCGGCGCACCACGCGTTCCTTACCGCTCAGCTCGACGACTTGCGCCGGGCCGAGACTGCGCTGCGCGAGCTGATCGCCGAGCTCGATGAGGCCATGCAGGCGCGGTTCGAAACTACTTTCCACGCCGTCGCTGCGGAGTTCGAGCGCAGCTTCACACGGTTGTTCGGCGGTGGCCAGGCGCAGTTGTTGTTGACGCATACCAACGGCCTCGGCGCCAGCACGGATGGGATCGAGCGGCTGGGTGTCGATATCGTGGCCCGCCCACCCGGCAAGCGCCAGCAGACGCTTTCGTTGCTCTCGGGCGGCGAGCGCTCGCTCACCGCCGCAGCGCTGCTCTTCGCGATCCTGCGGGTTCATCCATCGCCGTTTTGTATCCTCGACGAGGTCGACGCAGCGCTGGACGAGGCCAACGTCGGCCGCTTCCGCGAGGTCCTGGTCGATCTGTCCAGGCAGACTCAGTTTGTGCTGATCACCCACAACCGAGGGACGATCGAGGCCGCCGACACGATCTATGGCGTCTCGCTGGACGAGGATGGTGTGTCGAAGGTGCTCTCGCTGCGGATGGAGCAACTGGTCGAGTAGGATTCCCGTTTTCTCGGCTGCTTGACAAGCGCCCGAAAAACTGCTACAGTAAAGACGCGATCGAAGATGCGGGAGTGGCGCAACGGTAGCGCATCTGCTTCCCAAGCAGAGGGCTGCGGGTTCGAATCCCGTCTCCCGCTCCAACGCACAAGCCCACCGATTAGCTCGGTGGGCTTTGTCGTTGCCGCAGCCTCGGTGCTACGCTGTGCGTCACGACCCCACGCACCTGTGGCCCCATCCCCTGCCCCTCCTCCACACACAAGGAGTGGGGCACCAGCATGAAGTGCACCACCGCGGAACTCCGTTTCTTATATGTATGGCGCTACGCAGCTCCCAAAAGATGCCGGAGAACCGCATCTCGCCGGTATCCAGCGGATCGCGAGCGGTCGGCTATGTCGGATCGCCATGCACTTGCGGGTTGCAGGCAAGGTGATTACTATGTGGTAAGGCATTACACGGTCAGGGGCCGATCGCTACGGGCTGATACAGGCTTTCGATTCAGCTTGTTTCGAGTTGTGCGATTTGCCTTCCGCTGGTCCATGGGGCAGGGGGATACCATGGGTGAGCAGCGCCGCTACAGAATGACGGATTATCGGTTCGGTCGTCTGGCCCTGACTTTGCGCGAGAAGGCCGGCCTGACGCAGGCGGAGGTGGCAGATGCGCTCGGCGTGTCGCAGCGGACGATCCAGCATTGGGAAGCCGGGACGGCCTTCCCGGCAGCGGCCAACCTGAAGGGCCTGATCGCGCTCTATATGCATCATCATGCGTTTGCCGAAGGACACGAGCGCGAGGAAGCGCGGGCGTTGTGGGCGCAGGCCGATGAAAGTGCCGGGCGACGCAGAGCGCTCTTTGATGAGGCATGGTTTGATGCGCTGCTGCAGCAGCGCATCGCCCCGCCGGCGAGCCAGCCATCCCCAACGGCATCCGCATCTGCGGCGGCAGCCTGGCCCCTGCGCCGTGCTGATTGGGGTGATGCCCCCGAAGCCGCAGCGCTCTATGGTCGCGAGCGCGAATTGGCCACGCTCGCGCAGTGGGTGATCGCCGACCGCTGCCGGGTGGTTGTGATCCTGGGCATGGGCGGCATAGGGAAGACCACTCTTGCCGTTCGGTTTGCCCAGGCAGTGGCACCACAGTTTGCGCGCGTCTTCTGGCGCTCGTTGCGCAATGCTCCACCCCTTGCGGAACTGCTGGCTGACTGCCTGCATACGCTCGCGGAGCAGCCGTCTCCGACCGATCACCTGAGTAGCGAACACACCATCACCCTCCTGATCGACCTCCTGCGCCAGCAGCGCTGCCTGCTCATCCTGGACAATGTGGAGACGTTGCTCGAAGCGGGCAATCTGGCGGGGCGCTATCGCGCGGGGTATGAGGGCTACCGGCAGCTTTTCCAGCGCATCGCCGAGACGGCGCATCAAAGCTGCTTGCTGCTCACCAGCCGCGAAATGCTCAGCGAGCTGGAACCGCTGGAAGGAACCCATGCTGCCGTACGAGCCTTGAAGCTGAGCGGGCTGGCACGGACGGCCAGCCAGGAACTGCTCAAAGATAAAGACCTCTTCGGCCCGCTGGACGCCTGGGATGTGTTCGTGCGGCACTACGCAGGCAATCCCCTGGCGCTCAAGATCGCCGCAGCGACCGTGCGCGCCCTCTTCGGCGGCGACCTGGCAGCCTACTTGCGAGAAGCCCCGGTTACCCTCCATACGCTCAACCAGCTCCTGGAAGATCAGTTTACGCGGCTCTCGCCGCTTGAACGCGCGATCATGGTCTGGCTGGCGATCGAACGCGAGGGGGTGGCGCTTGAGGAGCTGAGCGCCGATCTCGCCGGCGCGGTGCCCAAGCACGCGCTGCTCGCCGCCTTACAGGCGCTGCTGCGACGCTCGCTCGTTGAGCGGAGCGAGCACGGCGCGATCTTTATGGTCCTCCCGGTGGTGTTGGAGTACGTGAGCAATTGGCTGGTGGCGCAGGTAGCCGAGGAGATCATCCGCGGCGATGTTGGCCTGATTGCCAAATACGCGCTCATGAAAAGCCAGAGCAAGGACTACATCCGTGACAGCCAGGTCCGCATGATCGTGCAGCCTGTGCTGACCATCCTGCTGGCCCACTTCGGCGATCCGGCGCGCCTGGTAGCTCATCTGCAGCGCCTGCTGCACCGCCTGCGCGCTATGCCGCCTGCCGATCAGGGCTATGCCGGGGGCAACCTGGTCAACCTGCTGGTCTGCCTGCACGGGCATCTCCGGGGGTGGGATTTCTCGCGGCTGGTGATCCGCCAGGCGTATCTGCAAGAAGCCGAGGCACAGGATGCCAGCTTTGCCGATGCCAGTCTCAGCGACACTCGCTTCATGGAACCGCTCGAAACCATCAGCGCGATGACGCTGAGCCCGGATGGGCGCTATCTGGCGATCGGGAGTTTCAGTGGCCAGCTCCGTGTCTGGCACGTGGCGGACGGCAGGCCCGTCTGGAGCATCAAAAGCGATGCCCGCCGGCCCTGGGCCCTGGCCTTCAATCCGCAGGCGACGATATTGGCGAGCGGTGGCTATCACGGGCAGGTCCGGCTCTGGGATGTGGCCAGTGGGCGATCGCTTGCGGCGCTTGAAGGCCACAACGGTTGGGTGCGCGTGGTCGTCTTTAGCCCGGATGGCAGCACGCTCGTCACCGCAGGTGACGACGCAACGATCCGTGTATGGGAGGTTCGGAACGCGACGTGCCGGCAGGTATTGTACGGCCATCAGGGCCTGATCTGGTCGGCAGCCTTCAGCCCCGATGGCACAACGCTCTTTACGGGGGGAATCGACGGCACCATCCGTGTGTGGCAGGTACACACCGGCACATGTCTTCGGATCATGCGGAAGCACACCGATGGGGTCTTCTCGCTCACGATGCGGTCGGACGGCGCCCTGCTGGTGAGCGGCGGCGAAGACGGGCAGATCTACCTCTGGGATGCGCGCACCGGTGAGTGGCTCACAGCTTTACGCCGCCATGGGACCGGGACCGTGACCCTCACGTTCAACCCAGAAGGCACCCTGCTGGCGAGCGGCAGCAACGAAGGGATCGTGGACCTGTGGCAGATCGATGGCGCGGGCAGCCAGCACTATCTCCGGATGCTCCACGGCCACCGCAACTGGGTGAGCGGGATCGCCTTCGCCCGTCGGGGCCTGCTCGCAACAGCCTCCTTCGCCGGACGGGTGCGGATCTGGGAGGCGCAGAGCGGCAAGGTACTCAAGACCTTTCAAGGCTACAGCCGGCTGATCAGCGCGCTCGCCTTCAGCCCGGATGGCCATCTGCTCGCGCAGGGCGATGGGCAGGGGGGTGTGCGCCTCTGGGACATGCACAGTGGTCATTGTCTGGCCATGGTTCAGGGGCATACCAGCCTGATCCGTTGCATGGCCTTCAGCCCCCATGGCCAGATCTTTGCGAGCTGCGGAGAAGATCGGACGGTAAAGCTGTGGGACGTAGGCGGCCAGTGCTTGAAGACCTTCGAAGGGCATACGGCCATCGTATGGGTGTTGGCCTTCAGCCCCGACGGCACGTTGCTCGCCAGCGGGGGTGTCGACCGTGAGATCAGGTTGTGGACGACCGGGCTGGATGGTGAGACGACAGCGCTCAGCATCCTCCACGGATCGCCCGACTGGATCTGGTCGTTGGCCTTTGCGCCCGATGGCCGGGTGCTGGCAAGCGGCCATACCAACGGCGAGGTGCGGCTGTGGGAGGTGGCGACCGGACGCTGCTTCCAAACGCTGCAGCACGGCACCGGTATCGTCGACGCGCTCAGCTTCAGTGCCGACGGTCGGATGCTGATCAGTAGCAGCAACGACGTGCTGCTGAGGCGGTGGGAGGTGGCGAGCGGGCGCTGTGTGCAGACCGTGCCGCAGGAGGCGCCTGGGAGCAGGCTAAGGGCGATCGCCTTCACGCCGGGGAACCGGATGAAGGCGATCACCTTCAGCGGGAAGCGCATGTTCCTGGCGACGGCGGTGGGCGATCATACGGTGCAGCTCTGGCGCATCGAACCCCACAGCACTGCGCACCAGGTCACCAGCTTCGCCGATCTTCCCGGTGAGGTGTGGGCAGTTGCGCTGAGTGCGGACCAGCGGGCCCTGGCGAGCAGCGACGATGAGGGGACGATCATCGTCTGGGACGCGCAGACGGGCGCCGTGCTGCACCGTTTATGCCCCGATCGGCCCTATGAACGGATGAACATCTCTGGCATCACAGGGATCAATACCGCACAGCGTGCGGCATTGAAAGCCCTCGGCGCCGTGGACGTGGCCGTGGAGGTGGGATAGCGGTCCTCGTAACGCTTTGGAACGCCATGTCATGCTGAACGAAGTGAAGCATCTCGATGTGAATTCGATGAGATGTTTCGCTCCGCTGGATGTTTCGCTCCGCTGGATGTTTCGCTCCGCTCAACATGACAATGTGCGACGGCGGAACCCCTGTATGTTCTTCGCTCGCACACTGCTTTGCTGGTGCTACAGAAGATGGTGTTTCCCTTATCCGCTGGCAACGGTCACGCCATGCTCTGCAAGCAGTCGGCGCAGCATCACCTGTTGTCGGCGCACCATATCGGACGCACGAAACAACTCCCGTGGCCCTTCGTACTCGCTCGACAGGTAGCCGGTGTAGCCTCCCTCGACAAGCGTCTTGATCACGCGGTCCCACGGAATATGCGGATCGGTCAGGTCGTCGGTCATGTCCCAGAACTTGGCGTGGATGTGGAACACATACGGCATTACCGCGGCAAGTTTCGCCGGGTCTTCGTTGAGCGGCTCGGACATAGTCCGACCGACCTCGGCGGCAAGCGCCGGATCGGGCGTACCAAAAATGTATTGGGAATCGGCATGTTCGGCACCCCGCCGCGCGTTTTGGAAGATGCCCGTGTCGATCAACAACCCGAAGTGCCGCGTGCCCGTCTCTGCTACGAAGGCCAGATAGTCGTCAACGATGCGCGACTGCAGCGGCGTCGGCGCATGGATCTCGGGGGCGATGCGGATGTCGTAGCGCTCGGCATCTGGGAGCGCCCGCTTGATGATCTCCCGCCAGATGGGATCGGGGACGAGATCCAACGAGACGACGCCCAATTTGGGCCGGATGATCGGGAAGCCAAGCCGGTGGGCGAGCTCGAGATCGCGCCGAAAGATCGCCAGCCCTTCATCAACCGTGATCGGTCGATCCTTGTGCAGACGGGTGTCGATCCAGGTCGAAAGGCAGGTGGAGGTGAGGCCGTATGTTTGCAGCAGGGCATGCCAACGATCGACCCATGCGGGCTCTGGATGGGGGTAGCCGGGAATGTGGGTGTCGGCCAGGATCTCGACGCCGGTCGCCCCCATGTCTGCGATGTCGGCGAGGCAGTCCTCCAGACTCATGGTGACGAGGAAGTCGCCACCGTAGCTGTAGAGAGAAACACCCAACTGGATATCGGATGGGGGTGTTGTCATCGTAGCTCTCCTGCACTGTCAGCGAACGAGCACCAGCTTGCGCCGGGAAATATTGGTGGTTGGCTGCATCTCGATAGGGATATAGGACCAGCGCCAGGTGACCGATACCTGGACCTCGTGGAGGCCGGGGGCGAGCCCGCCAGGCATCTCCACCGTCAGGATCGCGGGTTCTTCGTACGGCCAGCGCGTGTCCGACGCGCCCGCCAGTTCGGCAGGGCTAAACGTTTTGCCGCTCAGCCCCAACCGGATGCGCTCCGGCGGGAACCGTTCACCATCCACGGTCACCTCGACCTGCTCGATCAGCGAGGCCCAGATGCCGCGATAGTATGGGCAGCGCACCCGAAGCTGGAAGCCAGTGATCTGCCCGTCCTGGGTGACGTTTTTGAAGCCTTTCATCTGAATTGCGTTCGGTTCGAGCATGCCTGTGTCCTCCTCGTTGATGCACCGTGTCCCCTGGTGTGCCCCTGGCTACCACGACGGCGGATGCATCGCTATTCCTCGGTTTGGAGCGCAGCGGCCAGCATCTCGGCTGCGCGCACGGCCAGGGCGACGCTGGTCAGCGTCGGGTTGCAGGCGGTGGCTGTAGGGATCACCCCGTTGCCGCCGATAAACAGGTTGGGCAGGCCCCAGACTCGCGAGTAGGGGTCACAGACCGATGTGCCGTCGTCGCGCTCGCCCATACGCATGGTGCCCTGATAGTGCAACGATGTGCCAGGCGGCAAGATCTGCGGCCCACCCGCCTCGAGCGGCCGGCCGAAGGCTGCTGCCGCTCGTCGTTGTTCTGCACGGGCTGCCTCGAGCGCCGCCCAGTCCTTATCGGTCAGCGCATAATGGATCGTCATCTTGGGCATGCCGAAGTAGTCAGTCTGGGTATCCGAAAACTCGACATAGTCCTCATAGCGGATCTCCTTCAGCGGCACCCAGCCCAGCCCGACGACGTGCCTAGGATTCCCGCGCATCTGGCTGGGGTCCAGTGGGATCGGTGAGACATCAAGGTGCATTACCTGGGCGTGGAATGGATGCTCGGGGGCATGGAAGGGCACCCGGAAAATGCCGATGATCGACTCGCTTGTTGCACGCGCAATGGTGGGCAAACGTCCTGTGGCCTGCAAGGTCGCCCGCGCGCGCGCGATGACGCTCTCGCTCAGCTCGACGGAGGCCATGTTAAACATGTGGTCGTTGAGATAATGGCCAAGCGCCCGTGGTCGAATACCGGATGCCCAGAGCAACTGTGGCGTGCGCAGCGAATCGGCCCCAACGGCGATGAACCGGGCCGTGATGATTTCGCGCTGGCCCGAGGGCAGATGCTCGATCGCAGCGCCGGTCACACGATCGCCTGCGACGATCAAGCGGCGGCAGATCGTCTCGGAACGCAATGTAAAGTGGCGGCTGCCGTCGTTCGCCTCTTCGGCCAGCGGGCCGAGGATCACATCCGGGCCGGTCCAATAGAGACTTCCGTCCGCACGAACCTGGACGGCCAGGGGCATCGGGCCGACCTTCAAACCCTCGGGCAGGATCGAATTGTAGATCTCGCCCAGCGTCTGCTGGATCGCAAAGCCCTCCACCGTCTCGGGGAACGCCGTGGTGGTGACCTTCAGCAACGCCTCGGCTTTGGTGCAGACACGATCCCATTCAGCATAGGGGATGAACGGGACGCGCTCGGTATTACCGGGGCGCGGGCAGGCACAGGTCCAATGCGCCCCCGCGCCCCCCACGTTGGTCGCTGCAGCGGCGGCTGGCATATCGCTCGTGTCCAGGTCGACATCGTCGGGGTTGATGAGATGCGTGCCGGGACGCGCCAGCATAGCGATTCGCTCACGGCCGCGCTTCTCGGCTGCGTGTGCGCGTTCTTCGAACGACGGGATCTCGTACGGAAACTGCGTCGGTCCCTGCGAACGGACCTGCGCCCGGACGCGCTCCTCGGGGTCGGCGATATTTTTGACATGCATGCCAGGGCGCGCGGTGAGCTGCGGGCCAGCATCCACCATGAGAATCCTGGCCGCCGGCGCACGCTCGGCGACGATCCGCGCAAAGGTCGCCCCAACCGGTCCACTGCCTACAATCAACACGTCCACATCGGGGTGGGCATCGGCATGTGTATCGTTCTGCATTGGCATTGTCTCCCTATCCATACGCTGACTATGCCGCGAGCAGCCGCCTGACCATCGCGTGCCAGCGCTGCACTTCCCCAAACTCGGCGCCTTGCACGGCGTCTTGCACGTCCATGAACGCGCTGCCCTCGCATTCGGCCGAGATCGAACCGCGATAGCCACTCTCCTTAAGCAGGGCTATAATCTGTGGATAGGGGATGGCCGGCTCGGTGCCACTTTCGTCGACGTGATAAAACTTGCCGTGGAGATGCCGGCTGTAGGGCAGCACCTCGCGCCAGGCGCCGATAGGCATATGCCCGAACATCGTCATCACCAAATTCACGCTCCCCATCGTGCCGGGGGTAGCGCCATAGTGCTGCCCGGCCTGGGCAAGTGCGGTGAATTTCTCGGGGGCCGGCGCATCGCGGTGCCAGATCTCCCGGGCTGCCTTGATCAGGTGATCGGAGGCGCCAACCTGGCGGAGCCGCCGCCAGTAGCCCTCGGGTGGGCTGGTCATCGAGCAGGAGAAATCGAGCACCAGGCCCAGGTAGGGCGATCCGGTACGGTCGCAGAGCTCGCGCACCACCATCACCGCGGGATGCGCGGGGGTCAGCGGCGCGTGCACCTCGCACGCCAGATGCACCTGCGCCCGTTCCGCAATGGGCACGAGTTTCTCCAGCACCTCCCTACCGACGAGCTGGATGCGCAGCACCGGGAAGCCCAGCTTGCGCGCTGCCTCGATCTGCCTTTCGACGGAAACAATCGTTTCGTCCATCGTCAGCAGGCGACCAGTGTAGCGGCCCATGTCGATGTTACCGCCCAAGGCGGTTGGCGTCAGCCCAAGCCGCTCCACCAGGGCACGAAAATGCGCGGCGAATTCGTCGGAGATCGCCGGGAAGCCGCGGATACTCTGGAAGCCGACGAGCTCGAGGCCTGGCCCGACACCCAGCTCGGCCACCTTCTCGATCAGCTGATCCAACGTGAAGCGGCGCGACAGCCACTCGACGGTGAAACTGAAGAGCGAGGTGCCAAGAAGAATGGTGCTCATATTCGTCGTGTTCATCGGCTGCCTCTCATGCGGCTATCTGGGTGGTTGTATAGCGGTCGCTGTTGATCAGGAACGTGCCCGGCCCGATGGGAATGTAGGGGACGCGAAACGCGACCTCGACCTCCACGGTATGGCGTTCGCCCGCAACTACCCGGCCCGGATCGTGGACGCGCAACACCGCCGGATCGAGCACGAACCAGTCTTCGTCGGCCAGTTCCGGTAGCTCGTCCAGCCGGTACTCGTGGTCGTTGACGCCGAAGCGGATCGCGTTGGGCGGGACCGGCTGCTCATCCAGGGTAAGTTGGACCTGCTCGATGCAGGACAGGGGCAGCGAACGATACCACTCCAGGCGGATCTCCACCTGATAGCCATCCTGGGTAGCCCGCAGGCTGTTATCTTCGATCAGTCTGACAAGCATTGCTATGGCAGACGCCACCCTCCTTTATGAGCTATGCATGCTGCGCACGGATGATCTCTTTTCTGTACACGTGATTCGTGCTTATTGCACCTCGAACGTTCCTTCCAATCCTCCGCTCGAATCCGGCCCGATCCAGATCTTGAAGCTTCCTGGCTCGACGATGTAGTTCATATCAAGTCCGATAAAACCGAGCTCACGCGCCGGCAGCTCAAAACGCACGCGCTGCGCTTCTCCGGGTTGCAGCATGATGCGCTGGAAGCCCTTCAGCTCTTTGACCGGCCGGGTCACCGATGCCACCAGATCCCGCACATAGAGCTGCACGACCTCGGCACCGGCGCGATCACCGGTGTTCCGGATCATGGCGCTGACGATCAGCACACCGTCGCGACCAACGACAGGTGTCTCCACCTGGAGATCGCTATAGGCGAAGGTCGTGTAGCTCAAGCCATAGCCAAACGGAAACAGTGGGGCGTTTGGCTCGTCCAGATAGGTTGACCGGAACGGTTCATAGAACTGCGCTGTCCCCGTGCCCTCTGCGGGCCGTCCGGTGTTTTTGTGCGCGTAGTAGACCGGGATCTGCCCCTCGGCACGTGGCCAGCTTGCCGTCAGCTTGCCGGATGGATTGGCTGCGCCGAAGAGCAGGTCGGCAACGGCGCGGCCGGCGCGAATGCCGCCATGCCAGGCGACGAGCAGCGCATCCACTTGCTCCGCCAGGCGCGGGATCACCAGCGGCCGTCCGCACATCAGCACGCCGACGATCGGCTTGCCGGTTGTAGCAAGCGCATTCAGCAGCTCTTGCTGGCGCCCGGGGAGGCCAAGATGCGCCCGCGAATGGGCCTCGCCGCTCATATCTGCGCTCTCGCCCACCACGAGTACCACTACGTCGGCGGCCTGCGCCGCCGCAACCGCCGCAGGAATATCCACACCCTCGTCGCCGCTGATCGGACAACCCTGTGCGTAGATCAACTGGTCATGGCGCACATAGGCGGCAATGCCTTCGCGCACGGTCTCCACATCGGTGGCTCTACCGGAAAAGGCCCATGTGCCGAGCAGGTCGCTGCGGTTGTCGGCCAGGGGACCGATCAGCGCGATGCGTCCGCTGCGCCCAAGCGGCAGCACGCCTTGGTTCTTGAGCAATACCATCGACTCCTGCGCGACCTGGAGCGCCAGCGCGCGGAAATCATCACGCAGAGTGATCGTGCCGGCAAGCAACTCGTCGGTATATGGGTTGTCGAAGAGGCCCAGAGCGAATTTGAGCCGGAGCACCCGCCGCACTGCCGCATCCACTGTTTCAACGGGCACCGCGCCTTCTTCCACCAGCTCGGCCAGGTGCTGCGCGTAGGCGCCGCTCTCCATATCAATATCCACACCTGCCAGGATCGCCAGGCGCGCAGCGTCCTTCAGATCGGCGGCCACGCCGTGCTGCACCAACTCGCCGATGGCGTTGTAATCGCTGATCACCACGCCCGGCCAGGCCCATTCGTCGCGCAGGATCGTGCGAAGCGTAAAGGCGTTGCACGTACCGGGCACACCGCTGATCTCGTTGAAAGCGCTCATCGTGCTGCCTGCGCCGGCATCGAAGGCCGCCTTGAACGGCGGCAGGTAGACCTCGCGCAGCGTGCGCTCGGAGACGTCAACGGTGTTGTAGTCGCGGCCGGCCTCCGCTGCGCCGTAGCCGACGTAGTGCTTGGGGCAGGCGGCAATGCGACGTCCGCTCGTTAGATCACTGCTTTGAAAGCCACGCACGCGCGCGCGGGCCATCGCCATGCCAAGAAACGGATCCTCGCCCGCACCCTCGGCGATGCGGCCCCAGCGCGGATCACGCGCGATATCCACCATCGGCGCGAAGGTCCAGTTGATGCCGTGTGCCGAGGCTTCTTCGGCGGCGACGCGCGATGCCTGCTCAATGAGTTCGGGGTTCCATGTGCATGCCTCGGCCAGCGGAATGGGAAACACCGTTCGGAAGCCGTGGATGACATCGTGGCCGACCAGCAAGGGGATATGGAGGCGCGAACCGTCAACCGCCGTGCGTTGCAGGCGATTGGTCAACTTGGGATCGGCGGAGTTGATCACGCCAACCTTGCCGGCCCGAATGCGCTCCTCGCTGTCGGGGCGCAGTTCAAGAGGTACCGTAAATGGTTGGCCGGCCTGCTCAGCCTGCTTCATCTGCTGCATCACCGCCGCCCAATCGATCGGCGCGAACGGCGACTCCTGCACCAACTGGCCGACCTTTTCTGCCAGGGTCATGCGTTGCAGCAGGTCGTCCACTCGTGCTTCGATGGTTGGATCAAGGTGGTTGTAATCAATCATTGTTGTTCCAATCGTCGACTTATTCAAATAGCCCCCGCAGATCGTCCGCGATCGCACGTAGTTTGGCGCGAGGGATCTGATCCGGCGCCCGGGCAGCCAGGTCGATCAACGGCATGTTGGCGGTGAAGTCAGGAATCTCGGCAGCGGTGAACCCCGGTAGATGTCGCTCAAGGACTGCGCGCGCGGCCTCGTTGGCCAGCAATTCCCGCACGGTCGTTTCCACTCCCAGGCCGCCTCGCATATCCAAACTGCGATAGTCAAACCAGTCGAAGAACGCCGGTGTCGCGGCGTCTTGGCCGTTGCCACTCGCGTAGAGCGCGAAGAAGACGCCGGTGAAGCCGCCCGCCACCTCCGTCGCAAGATAGCGCGTCTCCAGTGTGGCGAGGATGCGCTCATCACCGCCCTGCGGTCTGAAGGCGAACTCGTAGGTATAGCGATCGGCGCGGACACACAAAGTTACGAGTCCTTCTGGCAGTGGCTCTTGCGCCACCACCGCAACCAGGCTGCCGATCCGCCCGCGGACGCTGATCTGGCGTCCACCGTCGCTGCGGTTGACGAAAAAGTCATAATGGTGGCGGGGATTCATCCAAACGGTCAACCCTGCTTCTTCGCCATCGGAGAGGGGGTGATAGTCGAGAGTCGTCGCCACTTCACAATTCAAGTGTTCTTGCCTGCGGCCCACGAACGCAACGCCAACGCCGTCGTCAAGGCGGGTGGCGTTTCCCTGCAGCTTCAACCAGCCAGGCCGCTCCATGAGCGACCAATATGCAGGATCTGGATTGCCGATGAAATTCCACTGCAACTCCAACTGCGGCGCATCGAAGTCATCACGCGCGGCGGGCGGCTCCCAGGTGACTGGAGTCAGGTGTGGAGCGTCCATCTCAAGCGCGATTCGCCCACCTTCTCCGACCTGCGGCCAGCCGGCGCTGTCCCACGTCACCGGTGCTAAAAAGGTCTCTCGACCCAGGTGATGCGCTGGTGGATAGCCGTTTGGGCGGATGCCCAGGCATACCAGCCACCAACTTCCATCGGTCGCCTCGATCAGATCGGCATGGCCGGTCGCCTGGATCGGGCTGGAGGTGCTGCGGTGGCTCAAGATTGGATTATGGGGGCAGCTCTCGAATGGCCCCCAGGGTGAATTGCTGCGCGCGATGGTCTCCATGTGGCCGTACTCGGTGCCGCCCTCGGCGATCATCAGGTAGTATTGGCCGCCGACCTTGTACAGGTGCGGGCCTTCAGGGAACGAGCCGCCGGTTCCATTCCAGATCGGGCGCGACTCGCTCAGCAGTCTGCCGTTTCCGATGTCGATCTCACTTTGCACGATGGTGCTGATCCGCTGCGCGGGGTGGTTCGGGTCGCTGGCGAATCCGGTGCTCGTCAGGTAAACTTTCCCGGCGTCGAAACACAGCGAAGGATCGATGCCACCCTGCGCGACCCAGATCGGCTCCCCCCCCCCGCC
>FLYN01001135.1_pt1 | contig 14046 bp, 12 predicted proteins | sample 1122621 | NCBI WGS metagenome assembly FLYN01 (sample SAMEA4346792, study PRJEB14843) | hot springs metagenome | biome: Terrestrial Biome; feature: Habitat; material: Sediment | place: India | collected 2012-06-12 | depth 1760 m
CCGGCGGATATCCGCCGGCCCTCTTACCAGTACTCCGACGCAGCCCCCAGCACCTATGCGTCGAAGTACAGGTAAAACTCGTACGGGTGCGGCCGGAGCCTGACGGCGTCGATCTCGACCTCGCGCTTGTACTCGATCCACACATCGAGCACGTCCTGGGTGAACACGTCGCCCTTGAGCAGGAAGTCGTGGTCCTCCTCCAGCGCGCGGATGGCTTCCTCGAGCGATGCCGGCACCGTCTTGAGGTTCGCGGCTTCCTCGGGCGAAAGCTCGTACGTGTTGGCGTCGAGCGGTTCTCCGGGGTCAATCTCGTTCTCGATGCCGTCGAGACCTGCCATGAGCATGGCCGCGAAGGCGAGGTACGCGTTGCACGTAGGGTCGGGCGGCCGGAACTCGACCCGCTTGCTCTTCGGGTTGTCGGTGTAGACGGGTATCCGGCAGGCGGCGCTGCGGTTCCGCGCCGAGTACACCAGGTTGACGGGCGCCTCGTAACCCGGGACGAGCCGCTTGTACGAGTTCGTCGTCGGCGCGCAGAACGCCATCAGCGCGCGGGCGTGCTTCAGCAGGCCGCCGATGTAGTACTTGCACGTCTGGCTGATGAGGGCATACCCGTTCGGGTCGTAGAAGATGTTCTTGCCGTCTTTCCAAAGACTCTGGTGCGTGTGCATCCCGGAGCCGTTGTCACCGAACAGCGGCTTCGGCATGAAGGTCGCCACCTTCCCGTGTTTCCGGGCCACGTTCTTGACGATGTACTTGTACATCTGCAGTTTGTCTGCCATGTTAACCAGCGTGTCGAACTTCATGTCGATTTCACACTGGCCACCCGTGGCGACTTCGTGGTGGTGCACCTCCACCGGGATGCCCGCCTTGATCATGGTGAGGATCATCTCGCTGCGGATGTCCTGCAGTGAGTCGTGCGGCGGAACCGGGAAGTACCCCTCCTTGTAGCGGGGCTTGTACCCGAGGTTCGGGCGCTCGTCGCGGCCCGTGTTCCAGTCGCCTTCGATGGAGTCGACGTAGTAGTACCCTGCGTTCTCCGTCTGGTCGAAGCGAATGTCATCGAAGACGAAGAACTCGGCCTCGGGACCCCAGTAGCTCGTGTCGGCGATGCCGGTGGAGCGGAGGTATGCCTCCGCCTTCTTGGCGATGTACCGCGGGTCGCGGCTGTACGGCTGTTTGGTGAGCGGGTCGTAGATGTCGCAGATGATGCTGAGGGTCGGCACCTCGCACACCGGGTCGCGCCGGGCCGTCGATGGATCCGGGATCAGGATCATGTCGCTCTCCTGGATCTTCTGGAATCCACGGATGCTCGACCCGTCGAACCCGACCCCTTCGACCCAGATGCTGGTCGTCAGGTCGTCCATCTCCGTCAGCTCGCTGACCGGCATCGAGAAGTGCTGCCATAGTCCCGGCAGGTCATTGAACTTCAGGTCGACGATCTGAATGCCTTCGGCTTCGATCAGCTTGGCTACGTCCTGAGGGCTCAACGTAAACCTCCTTCTTCTGAATGTTGCCTCGTACACCGGGCGCCCCCCGCCCGGCGCGCTCTCTCGTTACACGGCGATGTCGCCACGCTCTCCCGTACGGACCCGGACGGCGTCCTCGACGGGGAGGATGAAGATCTTCCCGTCGCCGATGTTGCCGGTCCACGCGGCCTTCAGAATGGTCTGCACCACCCGCTCGGCCGCGTTGTCGTGAACGACGGTCTCGAGCTTGACCTTAGGGAGCATGTCGACGGCGTAGGCTTCGCCGCCGCGCCCAGAGTGGACGATGCCCTTCTGGACGCCGCGTCCCGTGACCTGCATGACGTTGAGTCCGACGACGCCCGCCTGGGCCAGCGCGTCCTTTACGTCGTTCAGCTTTTCCGGACGGATGATGGCTTCGATCTTTTTCATGCTGTTCGTCTCCTCACGCCGGGCTTTCGCCGGGCTGCGCGGCCTGGAAGCGCCGGGCCGCTTGCTCGCGGTCGACCACCATGTAGCTCGGGGCCGCGGCGGGCACGCCGAGCGACCCCATGTCGAAGACGTAGGCGCGTTCACCGTGCTGGCTGGCGTCGAGTCCCAGCGCCTCCTCGGCCTCGGTCACCCTGAGCCCGATGAGCAGGTCGATGGCCTTGAGGATAACCAGCGTGACTGCGCCCGAGTACGCGATGGTCACGCCGACGGCCACGAGCTGCACCACGAACTGCATGGGTTCGCCCTCCAGCAGCCCGTCGGCGCCGAAACCCGCAGCGGCCGTGCTGGCGAACAGGCCCGTGGCGAGCGCGCCCCAGATACCGCCGACGCCGTGCACGCCCACTACATCGAGCGAGTCGTCGATGCCCAGGATTGCGCGGGCGCGGACGGCGAAGTAGCAGAACGTCCCTGCGCCGATACCGATGACGAGCGCCGGCATGGCGTCGACAAAGCCAGCCGCGGGCGTGATGGCGACCAGACCCGCCACGGCGCCCGCGGCCGCACCCACGACGCTCGGCTTGCCGAGAAAGACCCAGCTCAGCCCCGTCCAGGCGAGCGCGGCCGCCGCGGTCGCGATGTGCGTGCTCATGAAGGCGTTGGAGGCGAGCCCGTTGGCCGCGACGGCGCTTCCGGCGTTGAACCCGAACCAACCGAACCACAGGAGCGCCGCGCCCAGCACGACCATGGTGATGTCGTGCGGCTCCATGGGCTCTTTCCCGAACCCCAGCCGCTTACCGAACAGCACCGCCGCCACCAGCGCCGCGATACCGGCGTTGATGTGCACTACGGTGCCCCCGGCGAAGTCCAGGGCGAACCGGTCACCCAGCCAGCCGATGGAGCCGAGCCAACCGCCGCCCCAGACCCAGTGGGCGATGGGCGAGTAGACGAGCAGCGACCACGCGCCGAGGAAGAGCAGCACCGCGCTGAACTTTGCGCGCTCGGCGAAGGCGCCGGTGATGAGGGCGGGCGTGATGATGGCGAACATAAGCTGGAAAAGCATGTACGCCTGGTGAGGCACCGTGGGCGCGAGGGCGATGGCGTTGTCCGCCTTCACGTCCTTCATGCCGAAGAACGTGCGCGGGTCGCCGATGAACCCGCCCAGCCGGTCCTCCCCGAATGCCAGGCTGTAGCCGACGATCACCCAGAGGACGGTGATCAGGCCCAGGCAGATGAAACTCTGCATGATGGTGCCCAGCACGTTCTTGTTGCGGGTCAGGCCTCCGTAGAAGAAGGCGAGCCCCGGCGTCATGAGCATGACGAGCGCCGTGGAGATGAGAAGCCACGCCGTGTCGCCGCTGTCGAGCTGCAAATCCGTAACCACAGTCTTTCCTCCCTCCACGCTGGGGGCGCTTCGTGGCCATACTCTAGAGCCGTTGTGTTACAGACAGATTTCGCGCCGATGACGTTCCTGTTACCGGCGCGGGCGAAGCGGGCGGCAGGGGAGCTTGACTTGACCGATTATCGGGCCGTAGGCTGAAGATGACCGTACTGCAGGGACGTGAGGGGACCTCCTCCCCCTGCCACCAAGGCGTGTCCTCTCGGCCGAGCCTGCAGTACGGCCTTACCTCGGGGAGCGATTACAACCGGGCCGGCGTCCGCGTCGCCGGTCCGGTTGTCGTTGTGTCGGGCGGCATCAGTGACTCGACGATCGAGATGGCCGGAAGCAGTAGCCGACGTTCCGGACGGTCTCGATGAAGGTGTGCGTGCCGTCCTCGATCTTGCTGCGGATGCGGCGGATGTGAACGTCGACCGTGCGAGCGCCACCGTAGAACTCGTATCCCCACACCCGGTTCAGCAGCATCTCGCGGGTGAAAACCCGGCCGGGATTCGACGCGAGGAAGAGCAGGAGCTGGTACTCCTTGTACGTGAGGTCGACCGGCCGGCCCGAGACGTAGACCCGATAACTCCCCCGGTCGATCAGGAGGTCGCCCGCGCGAATCACGTCCGCCTCAGAGCCGCCGGCCTTGAGCCAGACCTGGTGGCGAAGACGCGCGAGCAGCTCGGGCAGGCGCACGGGCTGCACGACGAAGTCGTCGAACCCGATAGTGACGTCGAACCGGGCGAGCTGGTCCTCGGCGAGCAGCGCGATCGCTGGCGTGCGTGCCGGGAACGCGTCGTCCTCCAGAATGCGGCGGAACGCCGCCGGATCGACGTCGCGACCCAGCGCGATGAGGACCGCGTCCGGAGCCGTCTCTTCGAGGCGGGCCGGCAGCTCCTCGAGCGTCGTCGCAGACACGGTGATGCCCGCGCTCTGGAGCCCCGTCGCGACGAAGTGCAGGTCCTCGGACGCGTCGACCAGCAAGACGTGGCGGATCTCGGGCTGCATGGCACGTTATCATACCGCAGACCGGTTTGACCGGCCGAAGGACGGATTTCTATACTGAGGCGGTTGCGCGGGGAGACGGCGCTGCGAGGCGCCGTCGTGATTTGTCCGGCCGCGCGGGCCTGTCCGAGCCAGCGTAGCTCAGTGGCAGAGCAGCGGTTTCGTAAACCGCGGGTCGAGGGTTCGAATCCCCCCGCTGGCTCCAGTGATGCATCTCATCGCCGGCGCTCGCGCCGGCTTCGTGCTCTTCGGGGCGTCACTCGCCTCGCGCTTCCGCCCTCACGTCGTCCCCGTAGGAAGCCACGGTGTCGCTGGACGCCGCGGCGGCAACGACGGCATCGCGCAGGTCTGCCAGAAAGCTGTCGATCACCAGCGCGTGTCGCGGGCTGACCATGAGGTGGATGGCCGGTGGATTCTCCTGGCGATCGAAGTGCCATCCCCGCGCATTCAGGACATCACCGACGGCGAAGATGTCGCGCTCGCGCGAGCCCACCGCCAGCACGGTCATGTCCGGCTCGCCCCACACGTGCAGGCCCGGCGTCGCTTCGATCCCTTCGATGAGCCGCCTGGTCGCGTCCATGGCCTCGCGGGCCAGGCGAAGGTAGCCCTCCTCCCCCAGGTAGTGCAGCACAGCCCAGGCGGCGGCGATAGGCGCGGCCGGCTTCGTCCCCAGGAACGCCTGCGTGCCGTACAGCCCGCCCGGCCAGTCCGAGAACTGAAACACCTGGTAGCGAAGGTTGGCTTTGGGCCGATGAAGAACCACCGACGCGCCCTTGATGGCGTAGCCGTACTTGTGCACGTCCGCGGAGATCGATGTGACGCCCGTAACGCGGAAGTCCCACGGCGGGACGCGATTCCCGAGCCGCTCCAGGAACGGCAACAGCAGCCCGCCGAGACAGGCGTCGACATGGAAGGGGACGCCCCGCTCGGCGGCGAGGGCCGCCATCTCGGGAATGGGATCGATCATTCCGAAGGGATACGCGGGCGCCGAGCCGACCGCCAGCACCGTGTCCGGGGTCAGTAACGGCTCGAGGTCTTCGGCGTGCGTCCGGAGGTCCTCGCGCAGGGGCATCTGGACCCATTCGAGGTCGAGATAGTGCGCGGCCTTGACGAACGCGGGGTGCGCCGTCTTCGGGATGACGATACGCCCGCGGCGGATACCGCGCTCGGCGCGCATCCAGTCGCGGGCCGTCTTCACTGCCATGAAGATCGATTCGGTGCCGCCGGATGTCATCGTCCCGCCGGTGCCCTCGTCCCCGTGGAGAAGGCCGTTCACGATCGAGACGACGTCCCGTTGCATCTCCCGCAGGCTGGGGAACACGAGGGGATTCAGCGCGTTCTCGAGCAGCACGTGGGACGCGGCCGTGTGCAGGACTTCGTCGACGTCCGGTCCGGCGTTGTAGATCAGGCTCCAGGTGCGGGCGTTGTGGTAGTCGGCGTCTCGCTCTTCCAGTGCCCGAAGCTGAGCCATCACCTCCTCGAGCGTCGATCCCCGTTCCGGCAGGCGCTTCACTCACGTCCCTCCAATTCGTTCATACCGGGGCGCCGGGCGCGACGAGGGGCCACGGACGGACGCGCTCCATCACGAGCGCCAGGTCCAGCAGGAGCGCGTCCTCATGGCGACGCGCGTAGGCCTGCAGCCCGATGGGTAATCCTGCGCTGGAAAGGCCCGCCGGAATCGAGATGGCGGGATACCCCGAGATACTGCCGGGAATCGTCAGTGCGCCCGCGTTGTACGGACTCACCTTCACCTCCCCCACGTGGTCGGGCATCGGCCCTTCTGCACGGAACGGTTCCATCGGGCTCGTAGCGCACAGCACCAGGTCCACACGCTCGAAAAGGTCGGCCATCGCTTCGTTCATCTCGACGCGGAACGCCTCAACCTCGGCCGCGTGCCAGGCGCGGTACGACGGCGCGAATTCCATCGCCAGGCGAATCTCCGGCGTCAAGTCCTCTTTGCAGTCGGGCCAGTGTCCCTTCAGTTCCGCGACGAGCGCCGGCAATCCCGCACGCGCCCAGGCGATGCCGTTCTCCGGTAAGCGCACGTCGATGTCGACCCGCTCGAGCCCGGCGGCGTCGATGAGGACGTCGGCCGCCTCCCTCACGATGCGTTCGACCTCGGGGTGCACCACCGCGTTCCCGAGGTCGGGCGCCACGGCGACCCGAAGACCCCGGTGGGAGCGCTTGCCGAGGTTCTCCTCCCAGCCGTCGACGCGGGGCAGGCTGAACGGATCGCGGGGGTCGTATCCGCAGGTCACGTCGAGCCACCGGGCGACGTCGCGCACGCTCCGGGCGACGCAACCTTTGACGGTCGTCAGTTGGCCGTACGCGGCTCGCGGCCCTCGAGGGATGCGTCCGAACGTGCCCTTCAGGCCGACGAGGCCACAGTACGCGGCCGGAATCCGCGTGGAGCCGCCGCCATCGGTCGCGGTCGCGATGGGGACGAGTCCGCCGGCGACGGCGGCCGCGGACCCGCCGGACGACCCCGCCGGCGTGCGCTCGAGGTTCCATGGATTGCGTGTCGTGCCGAACAGCTTCGTTCGCGTGTAAGCGACGAGGCCGAACTCCGGGACCGTGGACTTACCGACGATGATGGCGCCCGCGGCCCGCAAACGGGCCACGTGCGTGCAATCGCGCTCGGCGATGCGGTCCTTGAAGACGACGGACCCGTCGGTCGTCGGCATGCCGGCCACGTCCTCGAGGTCCTTGACCAGCATCGGAACGCCGGCGAAAGGCCCGGGGTCTCGCCCCGCCCGGATCTCGCGGTCGATCTCCTCGGCCCGCCGGCGCGCGCCTTCGGCATCGAGGTACGCGATCGCGTTCAGCTTCGACGCGGCGATGGCCTCGAGCGACGCCTCCAGCGCATCGGCCGCACGAATCTCGCCGTGACGGATCGCGTCCGCAAGCGAGGATGCATCGCGGAGCCAGGGTGGGTTCATCGCGACCTCCCGACGGCGTCTTCGGACGAAGCCGATTCTACGCCGTGGCGAGACCATCGGCCAGAGGCAGAGCGCGCGGTTGCTCCAGACGCCGCGCGCGCCTACCATCGGCGCATGCCCTCTCCCTCGCGATACGCCTTTACACTACTGTTTGGAGTTTTAATCACCCTCGCCGGGTGCCGCGGCCGGAGCGAAGAGGGGACAGGCGGCGCGACACTCGCGCCCGCGAGCGTTGCGGCGTCCCCGACACCGGCCCCGGTTCCCGATTCATTTCGCTCCCTCTACCGGGAGCTCGAGCGCGCCCTGACGGAGGCTCGCGACCGTTACGCCGCGATGCCGACGGCCTCGCGACCGCTCCTGGCCGCGGAACTATTGCCCGCCAACGGGAATCGGGGAGCGGAGCTGCTCCAGCCGGGCGCGATGGAGGGCGTGCGTCTTTATCTGGACGCGCTGCAGCGGTTGGGCGCCCGGGGGGTCAATCTATCGATCGTCTTCCCACTGTTCGGCGAGCAGGAGCCCCGGCGCGCGGAGTACCTCGCCTTCTACCAGGAGGTGGTGGCCGAATGCAGGCGGCGCGGCCTAGCCGTCGGCGTGGAGATGGGCCCGGCGTTCGCGGGCACGCCGTACTCGACCCTGTCGGTCGACTATTCGGGATTCACGCCGCAGTCGTATCTCGACGCCCGGCTCCGCCAGGCGGCGCTGGCAGCCCATGCGCTCGAGCCGGACTACCTGACGCTCGCGGAGGAGCAGGACACCGAGCGCATGCTCACCGGACTGGACCTCACGGTCGAGGACTACGTCGCGATGCTGGGAAGAGCGCGCGCGGCGATCGACCCTCCGCCGGGAGTTCTTCTCGGCGCCGGGTCGGGCTCCTGGGAGCCGCCCGACCTGATCGACAGAATCCTGACGGAGACGGATCTCGATTTCGTGAACGTCCACGTGTATCCGCTCACGAACGGAACCGCGAACTACGTCGACCGTGTCGCCGAATGGGCGACGCGGGCGCGGGCCGCCCGCAAGCGCGTAATTGTCGGCGAGACCTGGCTGTACAAGGCGTCGGTGCAGGAGCTGCGCTCGGGCCTCCCGTACGATCAGGTGTTCGCGCGGGACCTCTTCTCGTTCTGGGCTCCCCTGGACGCCCTTCACATCGAGACGGTCCACGCCCTGGCGAGAGCTACCGGCATCGAGTACCTGTCGTTCTTCTGGAGCAAGTTCTTCTTCGCGTACCTCGACTACGGAGCGTCGCCGGCGGCCGCAGGCGCCGATTTCATGCGGCTGTCCAACTCCGCGGCGGTTCAGGCCATCATCGAACAGCGGCTCACCGCTTCGGGCGAGGCGTTTCGGCGCGCGGCCACAGCCAGGGAATGAGACTTACAGGAGCGAGCGGCGGAGCGCGCGGGCAGGCGCCCGCGTGTCGAAACGGTGCAGGCCCTCTTCGCGCGCGATGCGGTACGCCTCTTCCACTTCCGCGGCGGTGACGCGCCGGTCGAGTGGCGGGAACTCGGAGGCGCGCCACGCGGGCCAGTACTGCCCCATGATGTTGACGTAAGTGTCGGGCGAAACCTCCCGAGCCAGAAAGCGGCACACTTCGCGCGTGCCTGCGAGGCCGCCCGGCAACACGAGATGCCTCACGAGCACGCCGCGAAGGGCGAGCCCATCGGGCCCGAGGCGCAGAACGCCCACCTGCCGGTGCATTTCTTTGATGGCGGCCCGCATCACCTCCCAGTAGTCCTTCACGAGAGACAGCCTCCCGGCGATGCGGTCGTCCGCGTACTTCGTGTCAGGAAGGTAGATGTCGACGATGCCTTCCAGAAGCCGAAGGCTCTCGAGAGAGTCGTACGAGCTGGTGTTGTAGACAAAGGGGATGTGGAGTCCGCGCCGGCGCGCCAGGGCGGCCGCTTCGAGGATCTGCGGTACGTAGACGGACGGCGAGACCAGGTTGACGTTGTGACAGCCCATGGCTTGCAGGTCGAGCATCATGGCGGCGAGCCGGTCCGCGTCGACCTCGCGACCAATGCGAAGCTGAGAAATCTCCCAGTTCTGGCAGTAGACACAGGCGAGATTGCACGACGCGAAGAAAATCGTCCCCGACCCGCGCCAACCGCGCAGGCAGTCCTCCTCGCCGAAATGTGGCGCGTAGGAATGAACGAGTGCGCGATCCTTCACCCGGCAGAAGCCCACTCGCTTCGATGCCCGGTCTGTGCGGTCGACGTTGCACCGCCGCGGGCAGACCCGGCAGGGCGCACGCATGAGGTCGCGGGCGGCCTCGATGCGCTCGCGCCACTCACGCTCCGAAAGGTCGAGATACGACGGGTACATGCCGCGGCCCGTTCCGGCGGTCAGCTCCAGGCATCGGGCACAAGATGCAGGAGGTCGGTTGCGTGCAGCCTCTGGGCGTACTTCACGATGGGACCCCACGGGTGGGGGAGATCGCCCGGGTCCTCTCGCGGCGCACGCTCTCGCACGCAACGGCACACGGTCGCGACGGGATCGTCGCCCGTCGCCCCGGCCCCGCCGCATCGCCGGCAGCGCGGGTCTGCGAAGTGCCGCAGCGCGAGCCGCATCGCCGCGTCCGGATTCATCGGACACATGATGACAGGGCGCGCACGGCGCCAGGAAGGGCAGTTTGTCCTGTCGTGGACTACAGGCTCGCGCCTCCGTCCACGACCAGCGTTTGCCCGGTCACGAAGTCGTTCTCGACAAACGAGATGATGGCCTGCGCGACGTCGGCCGGGGTGGCGACGCGCGCCAGCGGCGTCTGTTCTGCGGTGCGCTGGCGGGCCGGCTCGAATGCGGGACCGAGTCCCTGACGCAGCCATCGGGTGTCGATGAAGCCCGGCGCGACACAGTTCACGCGCACCTTCGGCGCGAGCACGCGGGCCAACCCCTTCGTGAGGTTGATCACTCCGGCCTTCGACGCGGCGTAGGCGATGCAGCTTCCGATGCTGCGGATGCCGGCGATGGACGCCACGTTCACGATGCAGCCGCCGTCCCCCTCCTGGAGGGGACCCGCTGCGGCGCGGCAGCAGAAAAAGACGCCCTTCAGATTCACCGCCAGAATGCGATCCCACATCTCTTCCTGCATGCCCTCGAGGTCGTTGAACGGAACGAAGTAGGTGGTCGCGGCGTTGTTGATGAGGATGTCGAGGCCCCCGAAGGTGTCGACCGTCCGCCGGACCATCTCGCGGACCTGGGCATCGTTCGACACATCGGCGCGGACGAGAAGCGCCCGGCCGCCCGCGGCCTCGACCTCCACCAGCGCGTCGCGGGCGTCCGCCTCGCTGCGGGAGTAGTTGATGACGACGTTGGCGCCCCGGCGAGCGAGTTGGAGCGCCGTCTCACGGCCCACACCCGCTGAGGAGCCGGTCACGATGGCTGTCTTGCCCCTGATGTCCACGCCCTTCCTCCACTCTCGACGATTCGATGGCCGCGCCACGATAGCATCGGCCGGCCGGGAGCGGCAACCATGCGCGGCGCATGCGAGACGGGGAGGCGAATGGTAGACTCGACCCGTATGACGCGGCCGTTGAAGGCGCTCGTTCTGAGCGGCGGCAAGGGGAGTCGCCTGCGCCCGCTGACGTACAGCGGCGCCAAGCAGCTCGTGCCTGTCGCCAACCGCCCGGTGCTCTTCCATGCACTCGATGACCTGATCGAAGCGGGCCTGAACGACATCACCATCGTGGTCGGCGATACGGCCGACCAGGTGCGCGCTGCGGTCGACGCCGAAGGGTTTCCCGCGCGCATTCGCTATGTCCAGCAGGACGCCCCGCTTGGCATCGCCCACGCCGTTAAGATCGCCCGCTCCGCGCTGGGCAGGGCGCCATTCGTGCTGTTTCTCGGTGACAACTTCATTCGCGAGGGCGTCGCGGCGTATGTCGACTCTTTTCGCACAGGGACGCAGGATGCGCTCGTTCTGCTGAAGGAGGTCGACCGTCCCCAGGACTTCGGCGTCGCCGCGTTCGAGGGGGAGCGGCTGGTCCGGGTCGTGGAGAAGCCGAAGGACCCGCCGAGCAACCTCGCGATTATCGGCATCTACTTCTTCGGGCCGCGGGTCTGGGACGCGGTCGAAAACATCCGGCCGTCCGCGCGCGGCGAGCTCGAGATCACCGACACCATTCAGTGGCTCATTGACCACGGCGCCGACGTACAGGCGGAGCGGGTCGAGGGCGTGTGGATCGATACGGGAAAGCACGACGACCTGCTCGAGGCGAACCGCCTCGTGCTCGAAGTCGTCGAGGGCCGCATCGAGGGAACGCTCGACGAGCACACGAGGCTCCACGGGCGCGAGCGCATCGTCATCGAGCCGGGTGCGGTCATCGAGCACAGCGTGATCAGTGGCCCGGCGGCAATCGGGCGCAACACCAGGATCTCGCACAGCTACGTGGGTCCGTTCACATCCATCGACCACGACTGCGTGATCGAGCACAGCGAGATCGCGGGCAGCGTGGTGATGGAGTCGACGGTCATCTCGAGCGTCGGCCACCGCATCGAGCACAGCCTCATCGGCCGGAACGTCGAGGTGCGAGGCGAGCAGCGCAAGCCCCGCGCCTTTCACCTGGTGCTTGGCGACTACAGCCGGGTGAGCATTCCCTGAGGGCGGCCATGACGCGCTATCTCATCACCGGCGGCTGCGGCTTCATCGGCTCCAACTTCATCCGGCGCCTCCTGGCCGTGGAGCCCGACGCTGAGGTCGTGAATCTCGACGCCCTCACTTACGCGGGCAATCTCGAGAACCTCCGCGACGTAGAACACGATCCGCGCTACCGGTTCGTGCACGGCGACATCCGCGATGCCGGGGCCGTCCGCGAGGCCATGCGCGACGCGGAGGTGGTCGTCAACTTCGCCGCTGAGACGCACGTGGATCGCTCGCTTCTGGACGCTGGCGACTTCGTACGGACGGACGTGTACGGGACGTTCGTGCTGTTGAACGAGGCGTCGAGGCTCCCTGCGGGGCAGCTCGCGCGCTTCCTGCACATCAGCACGGACGAAGTGTACGGGGACGTGCCCCCCGGGCGATCGTCGAAGGAGAGCGACGCGTTGCGTCCGCGAAGCCCGTACAGCGCGAGCAAGGCGGGCGCCGAGATGATGTGCCTGGCTTTCTACGAGACGTTCGGGCTACCGGTCATCATCAGCCGGGCCAGCAACACGTTCGGTCCCTACCAGTACCCGGAGAAGGTGCTGCCGCTTTTCATTACGAACGCCCTCGACGACCTGCCGTTGCCCGTGTACGGAGACGGACTGCAGGTGCGCGACTGGCTGTTCATCGAGGACCACTGCCGGGCCCTGCAGGTCGTCCTGGAGCGGGGCGAGCCGGGGGAAATCTACAACGTCGGCGCGGGCAACGAGCGCACGAACATCGAAGTCGCGTGCCGGGTCCTCGATCTGCTCGAGAAGCCGCGCGCGCTCATCCGGCACGTCGAGGACCGCCCGGGGCACGACCGCCGCTACAGCCTCGACACCACGAAGCTCCGGGCGCTCGGGTGGTCTCCCTGCGCCCGGTGGGAGGACGCGCTCGAAGAGACGGTCCGCTGGTACCGGGAGCATCGGGAGTGGTGGGAGCGCATCAAGCTGGACCCGCGCTTCCAGGAGTACTACCGGCGTCAATATGCGGAACGCCTGGCGAACGGGCGCCCTGCGCCGCTCGGCTAGCGGGGAGAGCCGTCCGTGCGAACGCGTGCGCGAGGCGCGCTTTTTCCGGGAATTGTCATGGTGCTGGCTCTGGGGGCGGCCTGCGTGAACGCGACCGAGACGATGCAGGTTTTCGCCTCTCAGCACCGGTTCGTTGCCTTCGTCCGGGACGACGTCCCGCTCACGATACTGGACCTGGTCACTCGCGAGCGCCGTGAGCTTTTACCGGCAGGCAGGTGCATATTCTTCCCCGACCACGCGTGGTCGGCCGATGGAAGCCGCCTCTTGTGTCAGGGAGAGACGGCGTTGCTTCTCGACCCGGAGACGGGCGAGGTCGTGAATGAAATCCGCCGGAATGCTCCTGCGACCTACTGGTGGTGCGGGCAGCATCTCATCGCGGTGTCGTATGCAGGCGAGATCGCCCGCATGGAGATCAGGGACAGCCGGGGGCGGGTAGTGCGCTCGCTGGAGGGCGTCGATCCCGGCCCGCCGCAGATGGGCCGGCCGCCGCAGGGGCACCCGTGGTGCGCGCCCGCGGGCGACCGTGTCGCTTATCGCGATGCGGCCACGTCCCGGGTCCGGGTCGTGCGTCTCGACGACCTTACGGACACCGTCGTGGCTCACGATGCCTGGCCGATGACGTGGACCGTTCGAGGAGACGCGCTCATCGTGGCGCGCGGCTTCCGCTGGCCGGACGAGTTTCTTCTCCCGGAGTACGAGATCTCGCTACTCGACCTCGCGTCAGGGCGAGAACGGCGGCTCCCTTTTCTCGACCGGGGAACCCAGTTCTGGCTCAGTCCGGACGGTGAGACCGCGGTGTTCATTCCCCGCGAGCGGCGCCCGGACGGGCTACCATCGCTCGCCGTCCTGAATTTGCTGTCTGGCCAGTGGAGCCCCATCCCCGAATCCCTCATCACCTACGGCAGCGACTACATTCCGTGGTCGTTCGTGAAGTTCTCTGCGAACGGCAGCACGCTGTACTGGATTTCCGACGCGACCGCGACCTTTGAATTTGATCTCACGCGGGAGAACGCGCAGGTGCGGCCGCTTCGGGAGTGGCGGCAGCCCGTGGCGTTCGCTCCGGATCCCCGGTTCGTCACTCATCAAGACGTCGAGGACCGGGCGCTCGTGCTGTACCTCGCGCGAGGGGATGGCGCTGGCCAGCGCGAGATCGCTCGCGCGCCTACTTCTCCCGCCGGGT
>FLYN01004905.1_pt2 | contig 14043 bp, 12 predicted proteins | sample 1122621 | NCBI WGS metagenome assembly FLYN01 (sample SAMEA4346792, study PRJEB14843) | hot springs metagenome | biome: Terrestrial Biome; feature: Habitat; material: Sediment | place: India | collected 2012-06-12 | depth 1760 m
ATCAGCGTGGCGCTATAGTCGGCGATCCGTGTGCGCCCGGGGGGCGCCGAGCGCCCATGGCCCGGCAGGTCGAGCGCATACACCCGCGCCATGGCGCTCAAGTCGCGCACCTGGTAGCCCCAGTGCATGTGCGTGCCACCGGCGCCATGGATGCAGACCAGCGCCGGGCCGCTGGTTCCGCGCGTGATGTAGAAGATGTCGCCGGAAGGCGTCGAGGCAATAGGCATCGGTGCGAAGCGAGCAGCGAGCCGCCGGCTGAGCCAGGATCGCGGGTGCAAGCGCCCGCCGTGGCGTTGTGCCGGCGAAATTAGCCTGCAACGGTGGTATTATCCAGCGATTCGTATCTGGCTGCAAGTCGGGCAGGAATCCGCCGCGAGGGCTCAGGGATGACCCGCAGAGGCCAGGGGCAGCCGGGTTTATACCAAACCAGGTCGGAGGTGGGAGGGCGGCACGAGCTCGTGGAGGGCCAGCCACGCCCGCTGCCTTGGGCGGGTCCGGCTACACACCGACGGCGCGCTCTTGTGCTGTGCCAGCCACGGCATTGTGCGTTGTGGCTGGCAGGGCAATGCCCATCACTGAGCCGTCGGGGCCGCTACGCTCCAGCCAGATCCGCCCGCCCAGCGCCTCGATGTCGCGCCGGGCGATGCTGAGGCCCAGGCCAGTGCCGGGCGTCTTGGCGAGCGCGCGCGCGCCGCGCCCACGATAGAACGCGTTGAAGAGTCGATCGCGCTCATCGGCGGGGATGCCAGGCCCCTGGTCGGCGATACTGATGATCGCCAGGCCGTCCTGGACCAGCGCAGATATCGTGACCTGGCCACGCTCGCTGTAGCGAACGGCGTTGTCGACGACCTCGTGGAGCGCGCGGCGCAGGCGCGCGTAATCGCCCCACACTGCCAGGCCGGCGGGGATGTGCAGGGCGAAGCGCAGCCGCTTCACCTGGGCAACGATGTGATGATCGGCGATGATATCCTCCAGGAGCGTGGCGAGCTCGATCGCGATCGCATCTCCGCCCGGCTCAGCCTGCGAACGATCCAGACGCTGGTCGAATGCCAGCACACGCTCGACCAGGGCCTGGAGCTGTACGACACTCTCGCGCGCGATACCTTGCAGGGTCGGGGCCATGTCGGGCTGGAGCGCGAGCAACTCCAACGTTAGGCTCAGGCTGGTCAGTGGAGTGCGTAGCTCGTGGCCGACGCTCTCGATAAAGGCGTCTTTGAGCTGATCGAGCGTGCGCAGCTCCCTGTTGAGGCGCGCGATCGTCGTGTAGGCGCGTGTGTTCTCGAGGGCGCTGGCGATGGCTGGTGCGAGCGTGAGCAGCATATCCATGACGCGGCGTGGGTAATCGCGTCCGCTCGCCGGCGGCCCACACCCATAGACGCCGATCAGGCGTTCGTTCCGGCGCAGCGGGATCACCAGACGCACACCGCGCGCAATGAACGGCGCGGCCCACGCATTGTCCTGGGGCGCTGGGATCGGCAGATAGCGGGCAGCGCGCTGCACCTGATTGGTACTGGCGCCGTTGGCGAGGAGCGTTGCGCCAGGGCCATCGGGGGCCTGGCCGAGCGCCACGAAGACGCGGTCATCGGGCGGCTCGAGCATCCACAGCGTCGCGCTCTGCATGCGCAGCCGCGCGGGAAGCTCGTCTACCAGCAGGGCGTGCAGCCCTTCGGGCTCGATCGTCCGGCTGAGCGCCTCCCCCACCTCGCGCAGCAAATCCTGGCTGCTTTGCCAGTCTGGATAAACCAGGCGATTGACGAGCACCTGGAGCCGCCGGCGCAGCGGAACCGCGCTGATCGCGACGATCGTAGTCGCCAGGAGCTGGAGGGGCAGCACCGCCTGCATGCCGAGGCGCGCGCAGAGTGCGATCAGGCCGCAATACAGCCCGATCACGAGCGCGGCCAGCGCGCCGTTGACCAGCGCCGCACGCGCCAGCCGTGCCCGGCGATCCATTGCGGCTAAGGTGATCCGGTCCTGCACCTGCCTGCCCCCTTGTGTGGTCACATGGGAGTTAACGCTCTCGAGGCAGCAGAAGATACGTCTGGTGGGCGAGGATCAGGCGGCATGTACCGTTGGGGTGCTCTCCGATGCTAGAGGGTGATCCGTCTTTCGCTGGTGCTTTTCCAAGCGCGGGGTGAGGGGGTAGGGGTGAGCGTTTTGGCTTGTTCAGGCCTGACCCTTAACCCCTACCAAATCACCAGGCAGCGCGCAACAACGCGGCCATCGCCTCGAGCGTCGCAGGGCGGGGGTTGGTATAGATCGCCGCATCGACCAGCGCGGCCTCGGCGAGGCCGGGGAGCGCCTCTTCGGGTACTTCGAGATCGCGCAGGCGGGAGGGCAGCCCGCAATCGCGCGCCAGCGCGGCCACTGCAGCGATCCCATCCTCGATCACCTCTTCCTCGGGCCGGCCGCCAGCGTTCACCCCCAGGGCGCGGGCGATCCGCGAGAAGCGATTCGGTACAATGGCTTTGTTGAAGCGCATGCCATGCGGCAGCAGGATCGCATTGAGCGTGCCGTGGTGCAACGCGAACTGTCCGCCGATCGCGTGGGCCATGGCATGAACGATCCCCACCAGCGCGCTGGCGAAGGCCATCCCGGCGATACAGGCAGCGATCAGCATCTGCCCGCGCGCCCCCAGATCGTCGCCAGCATAGGTAGCGGCGCGCAGGTTGTTCGAGATCATATCGATCGCCTGCAGAGCCAGGCTATCGCTGATCGGATGGGCCTGGATCGAGACGAACGACTCGATCGCATGCGCCAATGCGTCCATCCCGGTCGCAGCTGTCAGATGCGGCGGGAGAGTCAGGGTCAGCTCAGGGTCCAGCACGGCCAGGTCGGGTGCCAGGTAAGGGCTGCTGAAGGTGATTTTGGTGCCAGCGGTTTCGTCGCGGACGACAGCGAACGGCGTGACCTCGCTGCCGGTGCCGGCGGTCGTCGGAATGGCGACCATTGGAATTAAGGGGCGCTCCAGCAGGTTGAGGCCCTGGTAATCGTGCAGGTGCCCGCCTTCGGTGAGCAGCATGCGCATGGCCTTGGCGGTATCGATCGGTGAACCTCCACCGACGGCGACGATCAGGTCGGCGCCGTGCGTACGGGCCTGGGCTGCAGCGTGCTCGACCACGGTGATCGAGGAATTGGGCGGTACCTCGGTGAAGATCCCCACGACGTCGGCGCTGCCCTGCAACCCACTGCGCACGCGTTCGAGCAGCCCAGCGTGAGCGACTCCCTCGTCGGCGACAATAAACGCCTGCCGGCAACCCATGCGCCGGATCTCATGCCCGATCTCGCCGACCAGGCCAGCTTTGTAGAGCACGCGCGGCCGAACCAGGAACTCGAAAAACTCAACCATGGCCGTGTCCTCTCCGCGGAATCCGGTTGCCGGCTCTATTATACTGCGCCTGTGAAGAGTCGGATGGTCGTGGTGAGAGGGCACGTTCCGGGGGTTCGGCAGGATCAGGGCCCTACCGATGCAGTGAGGGCGCTTATGGATGGCAGGTGCGATCGGGGGATCATCGGGCTACTAGGCTGCAGACAGATCGTCCGCCAGCCCTTCGCGCACCTTGCGCAGCATCGCCCGGCACTCGATCGCATAGTGCGCCAGTTGCTCGTCGCCCTGCGCGCGCGCACCGGCCGCCAGCTTGAACAGCGCGTCTTGAGCGGCATCGGTCAGCAAGATCGGGTACTCCATCAACACCTGGGCCAGCTCGTCCTCCTCATCGGCCTGCAGCAGCGCCTGGACGGCCTGCAGAAGCGGCGCCTGCCCGGTAAACTCGGCGCGCAGCTCGGCAAGGATCTCGCGCCGTTCCTCAATCCCGCGCGCCAGCCGCTCGTTGCCCGCATCGAGGGCCGCCTCGACGCGCGTGGCCAGGTCGGCATCGGCCCATGGCTCCAGTAGGGTGGGGTGGTCGCGGACCGCCTCCAGCAGTTCGTCGGGCGACGAGACCCGCAGGAGCGCCTGGTAGGCCGCATCGGAGAGTTGGGGAACGGGGGAGGGCGAGGGTGGGGGAGCGGGGGCGGCAGTTTCCCGGGCGCCCGGCTCCGTGGACTCGTGGTTGTCTTCGCGGGATGCGCGCATCTCGGCCAGCAGCGTGCGTGCCTCCTGAAGCGCCTCGGCCACCGCGCGTTGCCCCTGATCGAAGGCCACCGCGCTGAGCTGCGCGATCGTGGCATCGGCGGCGGCGGTGAGCAGCACCGGATGCTCATCGACCACCGCCTCGAACTCGGCGGCGTTGTTGGCAGCGATCAGCGCCTGGATCGCGGTGAGGACCGGCGAACTATCGGCGGAGGGCACATCTGGTGGCCTGGCAGCGCCAACGTGATCCCCGGTGCTACGGGCTGGCGCGGCTGGCCCAGGCGGTGCGCGCAATGCCTCGACCGGGCCTTCGCCGCGCGGGCGCCGGCGCGCTCCCTGCCGGCGCAACAATGCCCGCCGGACCCCAGCGACCTCCTGCTCGACCTGGACATCGCCAAGGTAGGGATGGCGAGCCTCCATGGGCAGGCTGCCGATCAACAGATAGAGCAGCGATTGCACCTGCTCGCGCAACTCGTGTTCCGCGGCGCCAGGCGGCGCGGCAAAGTAGACCCGCCGGTTCGCCGGGTCGTGGAACAGCAGCGGGGCACCGGCAGGGCCGCGCTGGCCGCAATGCGGGCACGTGACCACGTTCAGCGTGCCTTCGCGCAGCGCGTGCGCCAGCTCGGGCTGCTCCTCCGCATCCACCAGCATCCAGACCTCGGCCGCGAACTGCTGGCCGCAAGAAGGGCAGGTGAGCGTCGCGTTTTCACTGTAGGAGATCGCCATTTCAGTGTCGCAGGTAAGCGTTCTCCCGTCCCTGGCAATTCAAACCTCAGACCTCTTAACTATTGGGTCGCGAGTTTTTGTTTCTCCTCCTCGACCAGCGCGCGCCGCAGGACCTTGCCGACGAGGGTCTTGGGCAGCTCGGTCCGAAACTCGATCTGTCTGGGGACCTTATAGGGCGCCAGGTGCTGCCTGCAGAACTCGATGATTTCGTCGGCTGTGAGCTGCTGGCCGTCCTTGGGCACGATATACGCCTTGACGGTCTCGCCGCGGTAGGGGTCGGGCACACCGGCGGCGACCGCCTCGAGCACCTTGGGGTGCATAAACAGCACCTCCTCGACCTCACGTGGCAGCACCTTGTAGCCCGACGTGATGATCATGTCCTTCTTGCGATCCACGACGTAGAAATAGCCGTCGGCGTCGGCCTTGCAGATATCGCCGGTATGCAGCCAGCCATCGGAGTCGATCGTCTCGGCGGTTTCGGCGGGCCGGTTCCAGTAGCCCTGCATCACCTGCGGGCCGCGCACCAGCAACTCCCCCTCCTGCGCGCTGCCGAGCGGCAGGTCCGCACCGGTCTCCAGGTCGATCAATTTTGCGTCGACATCGGGCAGCGGGATGCCGATCGAGCCGGCCTTGCGCAGGCCGTTGATCGGATTGCAATGCGTCACAGGCGCCGCCTCGGTCAGCCCATACCCTTCGACCAGCCGCCCGCCGGTCAGTCGCCCGAACGCCTCCTGCACCTCCATGGGCAGCGGAGCCGAGCCGCTGATACAGGCCTTGACCGACTTCAGGTCGTACTCGCGGACCCGTGGATGGTTGATGATCCCGATATACATAGCCGGTACGCCAGGGAATATCGTACAGCGCTCTTTCTGGATGACCGTCATGACATTATCGATCGGGCGCGGGTTGGGGACGATCACCAGCTCGGCGCCCATGTACACCGCATAGATCATCGCGACCGTCATCCCATAAACGTGGAAGAACGGGATGGCGGCCATGAGCTTCTCCTGCCCGGGGTGGGCGTCGGGCATCCAGCTAGCAACCTGGATCGTGTTCGCCACCAGGTTGTGATGGGTGAGCATGGCCGCTTTCGGCAAGCCGGTGGTACCGCCGGTATACTGGAAGAGCGCGGTATCAGCCGGGCTACGCTCGACCTTAGGCAGGGTCGGGGGGGACTGTGCGAGCAGATCCTGAAAGAAAAAGATACCTGGCGCCTTGGGAACTTCCACCCAATCCGGCTCGCGGCGCTGCTTCGCCCGCACCAGGGCGCGCGATGGGAAGCCCAGCGTATCGAAGATGTGGGCGACGATCGTGCGCCTGATCGATGTTTCCGCCTGGATCTCGCGCAGCCGTGGCCAGAACAGGTTGAGCAAGACGATCGTCTCCGCGCCGGCATCGGCGAGCTGGTATTTCAACTCGCGTGGGGTATAGGTTGGGTTGTTGTTGACGACGATCGCCCCGATCTTCATCGCGCCGAAGAAGGCGATCACGAAGTGCGGCGAGTTGGGCAGCATGAGCGCGACACGGTCGCCTTTGCGTACCCCAAGCTCGAAGAGCGCGTTCGCGAAGCGATCGGCCAGCTCGTTGAGCTTGCGGTAGGTCAGCGTCCCCCCGACGGTGAACCGGCCGCCAGCCAGGTAACTTAGCACGAAGTTGGTAGCGGTGTTGTAGGGGAACTTGCGCGCGCTCTCGTCGAGGAAGTGATCAAGAGTGACTGCGGGATAGTCGAGCGTGTGGGGCACGCGCGCGTCGTAGCTCTTAAACCAGGGACGGTCCATGGTCATGCTCCTTGCCCGCGCAGATAGAGCGGTGAACAAAAGACAGTACGTTGCGTACTGCCTTTTGTCTGCACGTGGCGATCACGCCTCAGACATCGTCGCGCAGCCAGCCACGCTCGCGAGCGATGAATTTAATCGTTGCGTCGTCGGGCGGGTAGAGACCGGCGGCCTGGTAGGCATAGGCCAGCAACGCGGCCCCGCCGATCATTCCCAGGCCGAGGCCAATCAGGAATGCCAGGGCCCCAACAAATTTGCGCATCGTACGTTCTCCTCTTGCGCTATTGCATATGGATTAGGGCAGTGCGCTTCGTGCGTGCCCGTATGATACCGCAGAGCAGCAACTGGAGTCAACCCATCGCAGCGAGCGCCTCGGGCTTGTCTGGTCGTTCCCCAACGCGCGGCTTTTGTCTGCCGTGCTGTGCGGCGCCTAAAAGCTCGTGACGCTGCTGTGCCCCGCCACCTCGAGGGCGCATCGCTATGCGCTGTGCCGCCAGCCCGATCCCGAAAGCCTCACCCTCCAGCAGAGCTGGCCTCGCCCGCGTATCTATGCTATGATTGACGCATGCGATAACACCATCGAAGCGCCCTGGCAGTTTGCAGCGAAGGTACGATCGATGGCACGTTGGCTCGACTCGCCCGGCGGCAGGCGCGCGGTAGTGGCTGCGCTGGCTTTGCTCGCAGCGCTGTTGTTGCAGCCCGATGGGGCGTGGGCACAGGACCAGCCTGGTCAGATCGTGCTCGAAGTCATGCCCGAGGTCGTCGCGCTGCCGCAGGCGGGGCAAGGTGCGCGCCAGGCGCTGGTCGTCGCACACAACCGTGCTGCCGTCGAAGCGCGGGAGCTGCGGCTCTCGTGGGTAAGCGACGCCGGCGTGGTCATCGCCATTCCCGCCTCAACGCTTCCTCAGCTGCCGGCTGGCGCAGCACACGCCTGGACGCTGACGCTTACGCGCACTACGCAGAGCGCGCTGACCGGAACCGTGCTGCTGCGGCTGGACTATACGAGCTCTGCGGGCGGCCAGCCCATCTCACGCCTGACGCTCGCTCCACTTCGGATCGATGCGCCGTCGGTTACGCCGCTGGCCCAGGTTGTCAGCATCCAGATCCACGCCTCCGCGGGTGGGATCGACGAACGGCATCCCCGTAGCATCTACCTGGTGCTTACCAATATCGCCAGTGTCCCGATCACCGTCGGCCCGATCACGGTTGATCCGATCGCCCCGCTCCCTGCCGCCGGTGTTACTCCCGAGATTGAGCCCTCTACCGCGATCACCCTGGCGCCGCGCACAACCAGCGCAGTGCTGGTGTGGCTGCGCGCTGGTGCAGTGGTCCAGCCAGGCACCTACCTGGTCGCCTTTCGTGTGCCCGTCGCATGGCAGGAGGGGGGGCAGGCGCAGCAGGGGACGGCGGTTGTGACCCACGGGATCGATGTTGGGGTCGTCGGCGAATCGGCGCTCCTGACGGCGCTGGGCATCCCCTCGCTGTTCTTCCTGCCGGGCTTCCTGGCGGTTGTCACAGCGGGGATGGTATGGCGCATCGGGCGGGCGGCCGATGCAACGTTCGCGCTCCGCCCGCCAGCGCCGGAGTTCTGGGTGGCAGCGATCTCGCTCTCGTTCCTGATCAGCGGTGGTTATCGGCGTATCGTCGGGCGCGACATCCTGGACGCCTATGGGTTGGCCGACATTTTGTGGCTATGGACCGCGTCGATCGTGGTGGGAGCCGTGGGGGTCTACCCGGCGCTCGGGGCGCTGCGGCTCTTCGACCGGGTACGCCGCGGCACGATTGCGTGGTGGATCGGCCGGACCCAACCCAGCGCTCATGACACGCCGCTGGAGGTGTTGAAGAAGCTGGAGCGTCAACGGCTGGGGACCTACCTGGAGCAAGTCGGCTGGACCGAGAATGGCCAGCCACGCACCGGCTACCTGCTCGAGGCCTGGCGGTCAGGGCAGCCGACGCACTGGGTCGGCGGTGAGATCCAGCTCACCTGGCAGGACGCCCCGGCCGATCTGCAGCAGCAAATCCGGGCAGCAGCGGAGCAGGGGCGACCAGGTGAGCTCGCTCGACTCTTGCGCATTGGTCAGCGCGCCGGGCAACTCGTGGTTGGATGGCGGAGCGACGTACCACCCGGGCGCCCGATGCCGGTCGCCACGGCCGCGATCACCGAGCACTACGGCCCGCAGCTCATTCTCAGTGGAAGCTGAGGCGGGGCGCAAAGCGATGGGGCGGCTCTTCGGAGCCGCCCCGGTGCCCGACAGGGCATAGGTGGCAAGGTCCCAACATCATACGGCAGGTGTCCCTGCCACCTCAGTCGACCGCAGTATACACCATCCCAAGGAGCAGAGTCAAATGGCCGTACGAATCAGCGAACTGCGCGCCAGTTTCATCTGGGCGGAAACGATCCTGGCGCCGCTTGCCGCCGCCGCGCCCGGCGCAGCGCCGTTGGCGTTCATAGGCGATCGGGGCGCCTACGAGGCGCACTTCGACGCGCTCTGCTCTCAGGGAGTGCTCGACCTGGGCAACGGCCTGGTGTTGGAGCGTCCCTGGCCGAAACCCTATGGACAGGTGTTCTGGTACACATTCTTCGGCAAGCGCATCGCGCTTAAGGATGTGCGCGGCGCATTGGCGTGGAAACAGCTTATCCCGTTGCGCTGGCAGATCCCATGGCCGATCGCAGCGGCGCGCTGGCCGGGAACGCTTGGGTTGGAGGCGTTCTTCTACCCTCACGGGGTGGCGTTGGTAGCGACTGCCCATGCCACCGGCCAGCGGTTCACCCCTTCGCAAATGGCCGAGGCGTTGCTGGCGCTCCGCCGCGCGGCGCAGTTCACGATCCAATGGCCCGATACAGCGGCGGAGACGCTCCCGCTCAATGCATTGGCCGATCGCGCGCTGGAGCGCCTGCGCGCACTGGTGCTGGCTGGGGCGACTGCGGTGTGGCGGGCGGACCAGGAGCCGTTCTCGATTGTTACGATCGTGCGTGGCACCGGGTCAGCCGGGCAGCCGCCAACGAAGGGCGGGGCACTACACCGGGCGCTGCACGCGCTGGCGACATGGAGCGAGAGCTACCGCCAGGACACGCCTGCAGGGCTGGACGAGGCGCGGGTCGCCGGTGTGGCCAGCGAGCCGGAGGGGCACATCGTCTACGGCACGCGGCGTGGGCGCGTCGTCTGGCTGCCGGCGCTCTTCGCCCGCCCGTCGAAGCTGGCCTGCTATCACCGCAACCTGGTGTTTGCGGCGCTGACGGTCGAAAGCCTGGGTGGGCTGCTGGCGCGGAGCGCTGCGACGCTGGAGCAGCGGCAGCCGTTGCCAGCACGGCAGCGCGATTGTGCGCAACGAGCCGGCGGAATCATCGGGCGAATGCGCGGGAAGGTCCAGGAGATGTATCACACCGGCGGCGCGGCGAAGCAGATCGAGCAGAATGGGCTGACCGCGCCGCTGGAGCTGGTCCGCACGCGCCTGCCGCCGCCTGCCCTTTAGCGCAGCGCTTGGCTGCCTCCATCCGGCCCTGGCGCGAGCTGCGTGAGCCGATGGGCAGTCACTCGCTGGAATCTGTGAGCGGCGCCGAGAGCACCACCGCCTCGGCGGGGGGCTGGCCAGTTGCCGACTGAGCTGCCGTGACCATGACTTCGCTGTACGTATCGATCGGCTGAGGCGCGTTGATGAGCATCTCGGCTGCGCCGTTGTGGTCGACAGTGAACGTGCCGGCCAGCATAGGCCCCCGTGGCGAGGAGAGCCAGCACTGGTAGGTGCTGCTAGGGGCGGGCGGCTTCAGGCCGTAAACCACCAGCACGGCCTGGTTGTGGCCGGGGCGCATATACATCGTCGCGCTGGCACCGTGCACGCCTGGCGCAGCCTTCAGCCGTTGGGCGACGGTTCCCTGCATCGCCATGAGCGTCATCATCTCGTGCTGTCGATCGATGCGACTGCGGGTCTCGAGCGCGACCAGCATCAGCACCAGCGAGATCGCCAGCGAGAGCGTCGTGACGGCGCCCATCCAGCGCGGCAGGCTGCGCAGGCGGGGCATATCACCAACAGCGTCGGTGGGCACGGCAGCGGCGCTGATCCGGGCGAAGAGCTGGCGCTTCACATGGGCGGGGGGGTCCTGTGGGGCGGGGGCATAGGGGAGCATACCGACCACCGTGCGAAAGGATTCCGCCTCGGCGCGACACTCCGGGCAGGTGCCAAGGTGCGCGCTTACCACGGTGGCTTCTGCAGTGTCGAGAGCGCCCAGCACGAAGGCAGGCAGCGCATCGTGGGGATGTTCGTTCATGGTGTGTTCGTTGCTATCGGATCCGCTGGCCATAGCCGCTTCCATCATGTGCCCCGGTCCACCGCTTGGGCGCCTTGGGCGGCCAGGAGCTCGCGCAACTTTTGTAGGCCAAGCCGGACCCGGGTCTTCACCGTGCCGAGGGGGGTTCCAAGCCGGGCAGCGATCTCGCTCTGCGAGAGCCCGCCGAAGTACGCCAGCTCGATCACCTGGCGCTGCTCGCCGGGGATCTGCTCGAGCGCTGTGGTGATCAACCGCCGCTGCTCCTGCTCCAGCGCCGCCCCGACGACATCGGCGGTCGGGTCGATGTGATCGCGCAGCACCGGCCGATCATCGGTATCATAGACCTGCTCGGGGCGTGCGCGCTGGCGGCGCAGTTCATCGATGCTGAGGTTGTGGGCGATGCCGAAGATCCACGCGGCCACCTGTCCTCGCCTGGCCTGAAAGGTATTGCTGCGGCGCCAGACGCGCCAGAAGGTCTCCTGAACGATATCTTCAGCGAGCTCGCCCGTCCCCAACATGCGCACAGCCAGCGCATAGACCACGCGGGCATAGCGGTCGTAGAGCAGTTCCAGGGCACGGCTATCGCCCTCGGCGATGCGCGCCAGCAGCGTCTCGTCGTCGGGCGCGGCCCGATCGCGTCTGAGAAAACGAAGCTCCCGCATCAGGCGGCCCCACGGCGCGGTGCTCGAACGTTCCACATAGGATTACGGCTCCCTCTCGGCTGCGGATGCACCGCGGCCCATACGTGCTTGGATGCTCGAGGCGCCCAGCGACTACTCCGCGCCGGCATCGGGCCAGCCCTGGCCGAGCGTCAGGCGGAGCCGCTGCAGCCCCTGCCGCAGCCAGCTCTTGACAGTACCGAGCGGCGCGCCCAGAGCGGCGGCGATCTCGCTATGGCTGAGGCCACCGAAGATCGCCAGTTCGACGGCCTGCCGCTGGGCTGGCGGCAGCCCGCTCAGCGCCTGGCGCACATCCTCGGCGAGCAATCGGTCTTCGGCATGGCTCTGCGGATCAGCGTCGGACGCTGCGGCGTTCAGCAGCGCGGGCGCCTCGTGCCGCCGGGCCAGTGCGCGGCGGCTGCGCAGCTCGTCGATGCTGCGATTGCGTGTGATCGCCAGCAGCCAGGCCAGGAACGAGGCACCCCCCGGCTGGAAGCTCTCAGCGTGCTGCCACAGGCGCAAGAAGACATCCTGGGTGACCTCCTCGGCCGCCAGGCGATCGCCGAGCAGCCGGATCGCCAGGGCGAAGACGCGCATGCCGTAGCGGTCGTAGAGCGCGGCAAGAGCGTTCTGGTCCCGCTGAACGATCTGGGCCAGCAACGTCTCGTCGCTGTGACCGCCCCCCGACAATGCGCTGGCAGACGGCGATTCGAACGTGAACGGTTGCTTCTGCGCCATGGGCTCCTCGGCGCTGGTCCTGCGGGATGCGCGCATGATAAAGAGAGATGCGGTCTGTGTCAACGGCAGCGATCGATCAACATGGTGTACAATCTGGCAAGATCCCAGATCGCTCCTTTGGTTCTTCACCATCGCTTCACAATCTTCTGCTACGCTAGGCGCATCGGAATCGCTGGTAGCACAAGGAGTTTCGGATATGGAGCGTAGTGGACGCTGGCTGGGATGGATCGCGATCGCGCTAGGGGCGCTGGCGCTGGTTATTGCGCTGGGCGTGCGTGTTCCCTTGCCGGCATGGCTGGGCTTTGGCCCGCCGACCGGTTTCTATGGCCCGCCCGCAGCCGGCCCTGGCCGGCAAGCGCCTGCCGACGGCCGTGGCTATCAGGATCGATGGCACGGGCACGATTGGGCCATGGGCCCACACCACGTCGGCCCTGGCTGGTTCTTCCTGCTGCCGTTCTTCTGGATCGGCAAGCTGGCCCGCCTGGCGCTGTTTGCGCTGCTGGTGGTGCTGGCGCTGAAGGTGCTGGGGGGCGGGCGCGGCTCGAGCGCCCGCGGTGGCGGGCGCAGCGGGCCGGATCAGCCGGGCCCTGAGCCACCGCCCTATACGAGTGAGACGCAGAGCTTATGATGAAGAGACCAGGAGCTGGGGAGAGACGGAGACCAGCTCCTGGCGCGGTTCTTGGTCTTGGGGCGATCGGGGTGGTTGGCTCCGTGGGGGGCGAACGATCGTGTTCCGCCCGTAAGGGTGGACACGATGGTTCGTCCCTACTGGGGGCGCATATGGCGATACGTACCATTGTGGTGGTCGATGACGAGCCAGAGATCGTGGCGATCGCGCGCGATTACCTCGACCGCGCCGGGTTCCGCGTGGTCACGGCTACCGATGGCCCTACCGCGCTACGGCTGGCGCGCACCGAACACCCCAGTTTGCTGGTGTTGGACCTGATGCTGCCGGGGATGGATGGGCTTGATATCGCGCGGGCGCTGCGCGAGGACCCGGCGACGCGGGCGCTGCCGATCATCATGCTGACCGCGCGCGTCGAAGAGACCGATCGGCTGATCGGGCTGGAGCTCGGCGCCGATGACTATATCACCAAGCCCTTCAGCCCCCGCGAATTGGTCGCGCGCGTGCGCGCCGTGCTGCGCCGGGCCGAAGGGCCGCGCGAGCCGCCAGCGGTGCTGCGCGTGGGCGATCTGACGATCGACCTCCAGCGCCGGGCCGTGCGGCGCGGCGGCGTCTTGGTCGAGTTGACGGCGACGGAGTTCGATCTGCTGGCGATCCTGGCGCGCGAGCCGGGCCGGCCCTTCACCCGCGCGCAGTTGCTGGAGCTGGCCTACGACGTCAGCTACGCTGGCTTCGACCGAACCGTGGACGCGCACATCAAGAACCTGCGCCGCAAGCTCGAGCCCGACCCGCGCAATCCGCGCTATATCCTGACGATCTATGGGGTGGGGTACAAGTTCGCCGACGACCTCGCGTAATCCGATCGATCGCGCGGTTCGATTTTGCATTGTGCATTCTGCATTCCTATGAGGCCGCGTCTCTTCTGGATCATCCTGCTGGCCTTCACACTGGTGATCGTGCTGGGCGTCTGTGGGATGCTTGGCATGTTCGGCCTGGCGGCTGCGGGCATCTGGCGGCCGGAGAGCATGCGCGATGGCTTCCACGGCCCGCCGCGGACCTATGTTGACGAGTTGGGCGATTACTACGCTGCGCACGGCAATTCATGGGCTGGCATTGATCGGCACCTGGAGCAGGCCCCGCCGATGCCGCTGGGCTTCCTGAGCTATACCCTGACCGACGCTGGC
>FLYN01005965.1_pt3 | contig 13989 bp, 10 predicted proteins | sample 1122621 | NCBI WGS metagenome assembly FLYN01 (sample SAMEA4346792, study PRJEB14843) | hot springs metagenome | biome: Terrestrial Biome; feature: Habitat; material: Sediment | place: India | collected 2012-06-12 | depth 1760 m
CACCGCAGACCGACGAGAGCGGCCAGCCGGTGGGCGAAGGCGGCCAGGCTGCGCAGCCCGGCGCACCGGCCGCCAGCGACACGCTGCAGCCGGGCCAGTGGATGCTGGTGCTGGCGGTCACCGATCAGGAGGCCGAGATCATCAAACTGGCGCGCGAACAAGGTGTCGGCATCACGCTGGTGCTGCGCGGGCGCGGCGATACGGCAGTCGAGACGACGGTGGGTGCGACGATGGATATTCTGGTCAGCCAGTTCGGGCTGCCGCTGCCGCAGCCAGCTGCCCCGGCGTTCTTTGCCCCCAGCCAACTGACCCAGGTTCCGACGGCTGCTGCGCCGGCAGCAACGCCAACACCCACACCCTAACGCTATCAAGAGGAGTGCCGCATGGCCGAGCAGGGTAAGATTCGCGTTCTGATCGTAGATGACATCGCCGAAACGCGCGATAACCTTGAGAAACTGCTGTTCTTTGAGAAAGATATCGAGGTCGTCGCCAAGGCGGGCACCGGGCGCGAGGCGGTGGCGATGGCCAAGCAGTATCAGCCGGATGTCGTCCTGATGGACATCAATATGCCCGATATGGACGGCATCACGGCGACCGAGGCGTTGCTCAGCCAGGTACCGACGACGCAGGTGATCATGATGAGCGTCCAGGGCGAGCAGGATTACCTGCGCCGCTCGATGCTCGCTGGCGCGCGCGAGTTCCTGATCAAACCGATCAGCGCCGAGGACCTGTACAATGCGATCCGCCACGTCTATCGCTTGCAGACGACCCAGCGCCGCTATGTCCCGGCCGGCCCGGCCGACCAGGGGCCAGGGGGCGACGGTGGTGGCTCGCAAGGCCAGATCATCGCCGTCTTCAGCCCCAAAGGCGGCGTCGGCACCTCGGCGATCGCTGCCAACCTCGCGGTGGCGCTGCGCCAACTCACCAACAAGAAAGTCGCGCTGGTCGATGGCAACCTGATCTTCGGCGACCTGGGCGTGATCATGAACCTGGTCTCGACCAAGACGATCGCCGACCTGGCCAATCGCATCAACGAGCTCGACCGCGACCTGCTCAACGATGTCTTGATGACCCATACCTCACAGGTCAAGGTGTTGCTGGCACCGCCCAACCCACAGACGGGCGAGTTGGTCACTGCCGATCATCTGCGCATGATCCTGGAGTTGATGCGCCAGGAGTTCGATTATGTCGTGGTCGACACCCAATCCTCGTTCCAGGATCGGGCCCTGGCGGTGCTCGACCTGGCGGATCGAATCGTTGCGCTGATGACCCTCGAGATGCCGTGCATCAAGAACATCAAGCTGTTCCTCGAAGTGGCTGATCTGCTGGAGTACCCTGCGGAGAAGACCGTGCTGGTGCTCAACAAAGCCGATAACCGCCTCGGCATCCGGGTCGAAAACGTCGAGGAGAATATCCAACACAAGGTCGCGCTGCAGATCGGCAACGCGCCGCAGGAGATGACGCTGGCGATCAACCAGGGGGTGCCGCTGGTGATCGACAAGCGTCATCACCAGATCGCGAAAGATATTTTCGCGCTGGCCGGCCTGCTGAGCAACAGCCGCGCCGGAGCAGTGGCGAAGACGAGCGCGAAGGCCCCGGCCGCTGCCCAGGAGAACCGCGGGTTGTTCGGACGCTTGCTGGCGAAGCGCTAACCACAGGAGGAGGCCCGGCGTATGTCTTTGCTGAAACGCATCGGCGGCACCACAACCAGCACCAGCGACACCAGCGGCGCCGCGCCGCGGCCAGGCGGCCCGCGACCCGAGATCGGCAGGCTGGGAGCCGCACCACGCGAGCATGAGGATACCACCTTCACCGACCTGCGCATGCGGGTCCAGAACAAATTGATCAGCGAGCTGGACCCCAAGCTCGACCTGTCCAACGCCGCCAAGGTTCGCCAACAGGTCGAGGATATCTTCAATACGATCCTCGACAGCGAGAATATCGTGCTGAGCCGGGCCGAGCGGGCGCGCATGTTTGAGAGCATCGCCGCCGATATCCTGGGCTTCGGGCCGCTGGAGCAATTGCTGAACGATCCCGAGGTCAGCGAGATCATGGTCAACGGACCACGGCAGGTGTACGTCGAGCGGAAAGGTAAGCTCGCCAAGACCGATGTGGTCTTCAACAACGACGAGCACGTGCTGCGCGTGATTGACCGGATCGTCGCGCCGCTGGGCCGCCGCGTCGACGAGTCCTCACCAATGGTGGATGCGCGCCTGCCGGACGGTAGCCGCGTCAACGCGGTCATCCGGCCGATCTCGTTGATCGGCCCGGTGCTGACCATCCGCAAGTTCCGCAAGGAAGGTATCACGATCGAGGATATGATCCGCTTCGGGACGCTCACGCGCGAGATGGCCGAGTTCCTGTCGGCGTGCGTGCGGGCTCGGCTGAACATCATCGTCTCGGGCGGTACCGGCTCGGGCAAGACGACGACGCTGAACGCGCTCTCGTCGTTCATCCCCGAGGACGAGCGCATCATCACCGTCGAGAACGCCGCCGAGTTGCAACTTCGCCAGGAGCACGTGGTCACGCTCGAGTCGCGGCCGCCGAACATCGAGGGCCGCGGCGAGATCACCATCCGCGACCTGGTGATCAACTGCCTGCGCATGCGCCCGGAGCGGATCGTGGTGGGTGAGTGCCGCGGCGGTGAGGCACTCGAGATGTTGCAGGCCATGAACACCGGTCACGACGGTTCGATGACGACGTTGCACGCCAACTCGCCCCGCGATGCGATCGCCCGCACGGAGACGATGGTGTTGATGGCGGGCATGGATCTGCCGGTGCGGGCGATCCGCGAGCAGATCGCTTCGGCGGTGAACCTGATCGTCCAGCAGGCGCGCCTCAAAGACGGTAGCCGCAAGATCGTCAACATCACCGAGGTCCAGGGGATGGAGGGCGATGTGGTGGTGCTGCAAGATATCTTCGTCTTCGAGCAGACCGGGCTGGACGAGCGCGGGCGTATCGTTGGGCAGCTGCGCCCCACCGGCATCCGCCCGAAGTTCGTGGATCGCTTCGAGCAACTGAACATCTACCTGCCGCCGAACATTTTCGGCTACGCCAGCGAGCGATCGTTCTTCTCGTGATCTGCCAACTGGCCGGCACGACCCCGGAAAGGAACGCGTGATGCGTTTGCCGATCACTCTCTCGCCCGAGATGCTGCCGTTTGTTATCGCAGGCGCGCTGTTCGCGGTGATCGTTGGGATCTTTGCGCTGATCGCCCGCAGCATAGGCCGTGGCCCAGACGTGGGCGCGCGGCTCGCGCAATACGCCGATAGGCGGGAGCGGGAACAAGCGGTGGAGAGCAAGCCGCTGGCCAAGCTCGACGCCGCGGTGAGCAAGGGGAAGCAGGGCAGCAAGATCATGCGCGACCTGGCCCGCGCCGACCTGAAACTGACGGTCACCGAGTTCATCGGGCTCAAGATCCTCGCGGCGCTCGCCGGGGCCGGGCTCGGTGCCCTGATCGGGCGCGCCAGCCCGCAGGCCATGCTCCTGTCCGCGCTGGTGGGCGCGATCCTGCTGTCGTTCGCCCCGAACCTCTATCTGATCATCGCCGCGCGGCGGCGCCTCAAGGCGTTCAACGACCAGCTCGGTGACACGATCAACCTGTTGGCGAACTCGCTGCGGAGCGGCTACAGCTTCCTGCAATCGATGGAGCTGGTCTCGCGCGAGGCACCACCGCCGATGTCGACCGAGTTCCGACGGGTCGTGCAGGAGGTCGGGCTCGGCCTGTCGACCGAGGAGGCGCTTGAGAACCTGTTGCGCCGCGTGCCGTCGGAGGACCTGGATCTGTTGATCACCGCAGTGAATATCCAGATGGAGGTCGGCGGGAACCTGGCGCAGATCCTGGAGACGATCGGTCATACCATCCGCGAGCGCGTCAGGATCAAGGGCGAGATCCAGGTGCTCACCGCGCAGGGGCGGATCTCGGCCTATGTCATCACCGGCCTGCCGATCGCCCTGGCGATCATGATCACGGTGATCAACCCGACGTATATGGCGCCAATGTTCACCTTCGGCATGCCGCCGCAGGCGTGGTGTTGCCTGCCGGTCACATCACTGATTATGATCGCGATCGGTTATTTCCTGATCATGAAGATCGTCAACATCGAAGTGTGAGGTGATGAGATGCCCCCTCTCGTGATTGGGATGGGCGCAGTGCTGCTCTTCGGCATTGTGCTGGTGATCTTCGGCCTCACGCGCTCGACCCAGACCGACACGATCGGTGATCGGCTCAGCCAGTTCACCGAGCGCCGAATGACCCTGGCGGAGCTGGAGCTGCAGCAGCCCTTCAGCCAACGCGTCCTGGTGCCACTGGCGCGCACAATTCTGAACACGCTCGGCAAGTACGGCCCCAAACAGAGCGCAGAGCGGCTGCGGCTGAATCTGCAACAGGCCGGCAACCCCGGCAACTTGACGCCAGTGATGTTTTCGGGGATCCGAATCGCCCTGGCGGTGCTGTTGCTGGCGATCTTCGGTCTGATCACGTTCCGCATGATGGCGCCGATGCAGGCGCTGCTGTACACAGTGATCGGCGCCGGGCTGGGCTATTTGCTGCCGGGCATCTGGCTGGGCCAGCAGATCAAAAGGCGCAAACACAATATCGTTAAGGCGCTGCCGGATGCCCTCGACCTGCTCACGATCAGCGTCGAGGCGGGCCTGGCCTTCGATTCGGCCATGCAGCGCGTGACCGAGAAATGGGATAACGAGCTGGCCAAGGAGTTCAAGCGCGTGCTCACTGATGTGCGGCTGGGGCGCACCCGCCGCGACGCGCTCAAGGATATGGCTGCTCGCACCGGGGTCGACGACGTGCAGACGTTCGTCGCGGCGGTCATCCAGGCCGAGCAGCTCGGCGTGTCGATCGGCAAGATCCTGCGCATCCAGTCGGATCAGATGCGCGTGCGGCGCCGGCAACGGGCCGAGGAGGCAGCTCAGAAAGCGCCGATCAAGATGCTGTTTCCGATGATCTTCCTGATCTTCCCGGCGCTGTTCGTGGTCATCCTGGGGCCGGCCGTGCCGCGGCTGATCCGGGGGCTTGGTGGTCTATAGGGAGCGCACGGCTGCGGCGAAGCGGGCAACCGTAGTGATCGACCAGCTGGTGGTTGCAGAGGCACAAAGTTCCGCCCGGCTTTGTGCCTCTCTGCTTTATGAAGTTCAAGAGTTGAATTCGGTTTTGAGCGATGTATCCGGCAAGAAACCCGCTAGGGGGAGGGGCCCAGGGCCTGCGGCCCTCCCCTGCAACGCCACCCAGGCTGGTGGGTGTACATGAATGCGGTGGATGCAACCAGCCCGCGCCGGCGGGCTTCGGATCCCGCAGCCGAGGGCCTCAGCCCGACGGCCAGCCGCTACTGAATGCTATTTCTTATTCCGCGGTCGGTAGGGTGTGCCCCTCCCCCGTCGCCTCTTTTGGGGTAGGGTTGGTTGCCGACCGCGCCACGCACCGGTGGCTCCCACCCCCTGTCCCCTCCCCCACCCGCGAGGGAGGGGAGGAATGGAGGGTGAGGGCCGCACGCCGCAGCATGGTGTGGCGAACCGTGGTACGAACCCTCTGAGCTGGGTGATGGCGATGAGACCGAGCACACCGATCCGCATTGTCAACCAAACCCGCGGCTGTGTTCTGGCCGAACAGGGCGAACTGGCGCGCTCCTTCTGGCGGCGCGGGATGGGGCTGATGGGGCGCACCAGCCTGCCGGAGGGCTATGCGTTGATCATCTACCCCGAATGGAGCATCCACACCTTTTTCATGCGCATCCCGATCGATGTCCTGTTCGTCGGCCCCAACAACCAGGTGGTGGGCCTGCGCGCGGCGATGCCCCCGAACCGACCGTTCGCGGGGGTGGCTCCATGGCGCGGGCGCTATGTGATCGAGCTGCCATCTGGTGTCATCAGCACCACCGGCACCATCGTAGGCGATCAGCTTGTGTTGACGCCGCCGCTGTGAACGAGGCAAGCGCGGGCTGCCCACAGACAGTGGTATAATGCCGGCCATGGCCGCACCCGCCCGCGTAACTCTCCTCCCAACCCATGCCTGGCTCCGGCGCACTGCGCCGTGCGTTGCACCGCTGGCGCTGGTGCTTGCTCCGCTGCTGCTCTACCTGAGCACATTGACCCAGGTCCATACCTTCGACGCGCTCTCCTATGTGACGAGCGTCGAACGCAAGCCGTGGACCGAACTGTTCCACCCGCACCATCTGGCCTACGGCCCGCTCGGTGTGCTGGCGCTGGCCTTCAGCCATGCGATCGGCTACACAGGCAGCGCCGCGCTCCCGATGCAACTGCTGAACGCGACGGCCGGCGCGCTAGGCGTGGGACTGTTTTTTGTGATCGCACGCCGCACGACCAGGCGCGCCGATGGTGCGCTCGCCTCGGCGTTGCTCCTCGGCGGGGCCTACGCCTACTGGTACTACGCGATCGAGGTCGAGGTCTACACGGTCGCGACCCTGTTCCTGCTGCTTTGTCTCTGGTTGGTGATCCGGCAGATCGCACACCCTTCGCGCCGGGGGATGCTGCTACTTGGCCTGGCGCACGGCGGGGCGGTCCTGTTTCACCAGACCAACCTGCTGTTTTGCGCGCCGGTGCTGATCGCCCTCCTGGTAGCGCGGCTCCAAGGCGGCGGGCGAAGGGTGCAACCACCGCGCCATCGTCTGCGCGCCGCTCACCTGGCGGCTTATGGTCTGGCGCTGGCGTTGGCGGTCAGTTTGCCGTACCTGTTCGTCGGCGCAGGTGTGAGTGGCTTTCGCACGTGGGAGTCGTTCGCAGCCTGGATGACAGCATATGCCCGCACCGGCTGGTGGGGCGGGCCGATCACGGCCCGTACGTGGGAGCGGCTCGGCACGGGCCTGACCGACACGCTGGCCGAGCCGGGCGGCGCGCTGCTCTGGCTGATCCTCCTGGGGCTGGTCGTGCTGCACCTGCGGCGGCTGATCGCGGCCCCCCGCCCGCTGGTCGCCGGCCTGGTGGCCTGGCTGCTGGTCTATGGCGCCTTCTTCGTGTGGTGGGAGCCAGACAACATCGAGTTCTGGATCGCGAGCCTGCCGCCAGCCTTGCTGCTGCTGGCGCTGGCGCTGCGCGGCGAGCGGCGCTGGGGGCCAGGGATCTGGATCGCGCTGGCGGTGGCGGGCAGCGCGCTTGCGTTCAATCACGACGCGATCGCGCGGCGCGGCGACCCGGCGACCGACCTGCAACGCGTGATCGCCCGGGAGCTCGGCGCGCGCAGCCAGCCGGCCGACCTGTTGCTGGTGCCGGATGGCCTGCTCGAGCTGTACTTGCCGTACTACGAGGGCCACGACAACTTTCTGTCGCTTAACCAGGCGCTGTTCGACGCCGGCGGCGATTGGCCGCGCGCCTGCGCGACCGTCCGGGCGCGTGTCGAAGCGGCCCTCCACGCTGGCGCCACGGCGCTGCTGAGCGACGAGGTGTTGCACCCGCCGGCGCTGCTGCTCCAACGCCATCACCTGATCCAGGCTGTGATCGACGGCTGCTTCGCGCCGTATCGCGATGCGCTCCAGCCCATCGTGCTCGGAACGACGTTGCCACGCTACTGGCGGCTGCCGACGGGGCAGGAGCGTGCCGAGGGTGAGGGATGGCATTTCGAGGGGTTCGCCGAGGGATGGCAGGCTGCCAATGTGAGCCAGGAACGCTTCGAGAACGGCTGGCGCTTCGTGCCCGGCAGCGACCCTGTGCTCACCAGCCCACTCCTGACTCTCGAAGCCGACCGCTACCGGGCGATCGAGATCCGCATGGCGAACGCCACCCAGGCACGCGATGCCCAGCTCTTCTTCGCTGGCCCCGATGGGCGCATCAGCGAGGAGCGCTCGGTGCGCTGGACGCTCGAGCCGACATCCGAGGCGGTGACCTACCGGATCGAACTCGCGGGCCGCCCGGGCTGGCAGGGGACGATCACCCGGCTTCGGCTGGACCCGGTGGGGGTCGGGGATGGTGGCGAGGTGCGGGTTGAGGGGATCCGTTTGATTGGGGTTAAGAGGTAGAGGTTAAGGGTTCCACGTGCCAGGCAAGTGCTAACAATGAGCTTTCCAACCGCCAGGGCCGCCAAGCATGCGCCATCCAGACTCGGCGCTCCTGGCGGTTCAGCGCCGCGCACGTCTCATTGGAATACTAACCCTTACCCCCTCCCTCTTTGGACGCTGCTTCCCTGGGACCTCGGGCCCCGTTGGCGCCCCGCCAGCGCGCGCCCGGCGAGCAGCAGGTAGCCATAGAGCAACACACCGGAGAGCAACGCGACGGCCAATTTCACGCCGAGCGGCAGATCCGAGGGCGAGATAAACCCTTCGATCGTGCCGGCGACGGCGAGCAGCGGGATGCAACCGAGCAGCAGCAGGGCAGCGCGGCGGGCAGCCAGCACCAGCGCGGCGCGGCGGGTGAGCAAGCCCGGGCGCACGACTGACCAGCCGAGCCGCAAACCGGCGCCGCCGGAGATGAAGATCACGCTCAGCTCGATCACCCCGTGTGCCGCGACGAAGCCCCACAGGTTGCCAGCAAAGCCGAGCGCCTGGGCGGCTCCGGCCACAATGCCGAGCAGCAGGCCGTTCAGAGCCAGGACATAGAGCGTGAAGACGCCGAGCAACACGCCGCCGGCGAACGCCAGAATGGCAACCCGGATGTTGTTGGTCATGATGAACGAGGCAGCGGCGGTGCGCCCTTCGGTGTTGATCTCCTGCCACCACTCACGCTTATCGCGAATATCCTCGATGCGCTCCTCGAGGCCGGGGAACAGCGCGGCACCGGCGCCCGGGTCACGGTAGGCGACCACAAAACCCGCCAGCGCGGGGATACAAAACATTAAAAACGCAGCCAATGTGTAGGCCCACGTTTCGCGAAAGGTGCACGGAAAAGTCGTCGTGAAGAACTCGAGGATACCACGGCCACGCACCCCACGCCCCTGGTAGATGGCAGCGTGGGCGCGGGCGACCAGGCCGTTGAGGTATTCGGTGACGCGGTGGTCGGGAAAGTCGCGCCGGGCGACGGCCAGGTCGGAGGTGACGCTGCGGTAGAGACGGCCAAGCTCGTTCAACTCCTCGGCCGACAACACGGCGAGGCCGCCCAGGTGTGCCTTGTTCAGGAGCGCGGTGAGCCGCTCCCAATTCGGGCGTTTGAGCGCGATGAAGTCTTCAGCGAGCATCGGAGCAGTGTTACCAGGCTGTCGGAAACGTCCACAGGGGGGATGTGGGGGCCCGCGGCTCCGAAAACCCAGTGTGCCGGGACCTGGCGGGTTGCGCTCCCAGACCTCCCAAAGCTCCCCCATTCCGGATGTTGTCCCCCTGAGCGGAGGCGGTCGCCTCTACGAAGGGCCTCGGGCGCGGGCCTATGCCGAGATGCGGCGCTGCGCTCAGCATGACCCGGCTGGTTGGAATACTCAGCCCGATGAGCGCTACGGATCGCCTGCTCCTAGCTCAGCGCGGTGGTTCGTAGCACGCGCGGCAGCGCGCCTCGTAGAGCTCAAGGCCGCCGACGACGATCGTCGGCGCGTCGTAGGGCGCCGGGCGACCGTCGATCAGCCGCTGCGAGCGCGTCGCGTAGGCGCCGCAGCGGACACAAATGGCGTAGAGCTTATCGACCTGCTCGGCGACGGCCAGCAACTGGGCCATGGCCGGGAAGGGCAGCGCGCGGAAGTCCTGATCCAGCCCGGCAACGATCACCCGCAGCCCGCGATCGGCCAGCTCCTGGCAGGTGCGGCGGATGGTATCGGGATCGTCGTCGAGAAATTGCAGCTCGTCGATCGCGACGACCCGCACGTCGTCCTGAAGATAATCGAACACCTCGCGGATCGAGTCGATCGCATGGGCCTCGATGCGCACACCGTTGTGGCTGACCAGGTTGCCGATCACGTAGCGCGTATCGCGGCGCGGCGTGAAGGCGCACAGGCGCTGGCGCGCGATCTGGACGTGATGCAGCCGGCGGATCAGTTCCTCGGTTTTGCCGCTGAACATGCAGCCGCAGATCACCTCGATGCGGCCGCTGGCGCTGGGGCGAGTCATGGGCCCAACTCCTCGCTGAGCAACTGGAGATCGCGACGGCGGGCAGGACCCATCGCGCCCTGCCCACGACAGCGCTCCCCGCTATGCTAGCATAACCAGCTCCCGAGGGCAAGGGCCCCAGGCCAGATCGCAGCCGGCGCCGCAAACCAGTCCCTGGCAGGACTGCGCCCCGCCAAACCGCCCCGACCGGGGTCAAAGCGTTGAGAAGCCCTGAGCGGCCTGGGGCATAGTTGCGGAGGCGCGGGCCGTGGGCTGGCAATAGATTCCCGGAGCGGATCGTACGGGGCGGTTGGTTGCTGCCGGGTTGCGGAGGACGAGTGCACGGATGGGTGCTGCGGTCGGCGCCGCTTTTGGACGTATAATAGCCTGCGGATCCGGCATGGTTCTCTCGTACAGTGCGACGATCCCCGGCTCGCGAGCGGGGATGGGGAGTGCGGTTGCTGATGATGGACGATGGACGACGGACGGCAGCAGGGTAGCTCACGCAGTAGTAAGGTGTTAGCATCATGAAAACCTACCCACCGATCAACCCCAAAGCGCCCTTCATCTGGCACGGCGGCGACTACAACCCCGAGCAATGGCCGCCGGAAGTTTGGGATGAAGACATCGCCCTGATGCAACGGTGCCACGTGAACATCGCCACCGTGGGCGTGTTCAGCTGGGTGTCGTTGCAGCCGGAGGAAGACCGATTCACCTTCGAATGGCTGGACACCGTGCTGGACAAACTGGCCGCCGCCGGGCGCTACGTCTGCCTGGCGACGCCCAGCGCAGCCCAGCCGGCCTGGATGTCGCAGAAATATCCTGACGTCTTGCGCAGCGATGCGACCGGGCGGCGCATGCACCACGGCCGGCGTGTCAACTACTGCCCCAACTCACCCAACTACCGCCGCCTGGCGGTGCAGATGGCGAGGAAGCTGGCCGAGCGCTACAAAGACCACCCGGCGCTCGTCGCCTGGCACATCTCCAACGAGTACGGCGGCTTCTGCATGTGCGAGACCTGCGCGGCCGCCTTTCGCAGCTGGCTCCAGCAGCGCTACCGCAGCCTCGACGAGCTGAACCGGCGCTGGTACACACGCTTCTGGGGCCATACCTACACCGATTGGTCGCAGATCGAGCCACCCTACGCCGACGGCGAGAACGCCATCCACGCGCTGACGATCGACTACAAGCGCTTCCAGAGCGACTCGATGCTGGAGTGCTACAAGCTCGAGCGCGACGCCATCCGCGCGATCACGCCGGATGTGCCGATCACCACCAATTTGATGGGAACCTACCCCCATCTGGACTATCGCGCCTGGGCACCCGACCTCGATGTGATCTCCTGGGACTGCTACCCGTGGCCCAACGCCTATCCCGGCGACATCGCTTTTTTGCACGACCTGAACCGCGGCCTGAAGGACGGCCAGCCGTTTATGTTGATGGAGCAGACCCCCAGCAGCCAGAACTGGCAGCCGGTCAACGCGCTCAAGCGCCCTGGCGTGCTGCGACTGTGGAGCTACCTGGCCGTGGCTCATGGCGCCGAGACGGTGATGTACTTCCAATGGCGACGTAGCCGCGGCGGGTGCGAGAAGTTCCATGGTGCGGTGGTCGAACACAGCGGCCGGTCCGACACGCGCGTCTTCCGCGAGGTGGCCGCACTTGGCGCGGAGCTGGAGCGGCTGGGCGAGGCAACCCTGGGCGCGACGACGCCAGCGCGGGTGGGGGTGCTGTTCGACTGGAACAACTGGTGGGCCATCGATGCGGCGGTAGGGCCGATCCGGGACAAGCAGTACGTCGCCACGGTGCGCAAGCACTACAACGCGCTGTGGCGCCACAACGTGCCGATCGACATCGTCTTCAGCGACTCCGATCTCAGCCGCTACGATGTGGTGATCGCACCGATGTTGCATATGGTCAAGCCGGGGCTGGCCGAGCGCGTGGAGGCATTGGTGGAGCGGGGCGGCACCTTCGTCACCACCTACTTCAGCGGCGTGGTCGACGAGACCGATCTGGCGTTCGAGGGCTACCCTGGCCCGCTGCGCCGGGTGCTAGGGATTTGGGTCGAGGAGATCGACGCGCTTTATGAAGGGCAGGTCAACCATATCGTGCTGGCCGACGACGCGCGCGACGGGATGCAGGCCCGTTATACCAGCAGCCGGCTGTGCGACATCGTGCATAGCGAGGGCGCGCGGGTGCTGGCGACCTACGGCGACGATTTCTACGCCGGAACGCCGGTGGTGACCGAGAACGCGTTCGGGCAAGGCCGGGCCTATTATATCGCTAGCGATCCGGAGGATCGCTTCCTGGACGATTTCTACGGGCGCATCCTGGCTACCCATGGGATCACACCGTTGCTGGTAACACCGCGTGGCGTCGAGGTCGCCCTCCGCGAGACCGACCGCCGCCAACTGCTGTTCGTGCTGAACCACAACCCCGACGAGCAAACGATCACGCTGCCTGCGGGCCAGCGCTATCGGGAGCTGCTCAGCCAGCGCGAGGTCGAAGGAACGATGAGGCTGGCAGGCTATGATGTGGGGATCCTGGAGGCGACCGCGCCAACTGATCGCTAGAGCTTTTCCAGGTGAGGGGTTAGCATTTATTCAACGAGCTTTCCGACTGCCACGAACGCTACGCATACGCCATCCCACCTGAGCGCGTGGCGGCGTGGCAGTTCAGCGCTGCGCGCGTCTGGTTGGAATACGAACCCTTACCCCTTGAGCCGGTATGCTCTTCAATCAGCAGGTATCGACCGGCTGCAGCTCGACCTCCAGCCCGCCGCCCAGCCGCGCCAGCAGGTTGTAGCCGACGCTGAAGAGCAGCACCGCCACCGCCAGAGCTGCGGCGCCGAGCAGCATGAGTACGAAGGCGATCATCAGGAACGTCATCGGCAGGTTTGCCGCCAGCCGGTCGAGCAGTTGCGCCGCCGTGCTCAGCCGCAAGATCTCCAGCAGATCGATGCGCGCGATCGGCTGCCCCAAGAGCGCGATCTCGAGCGGCTCGATCTGGGCGAGGGCCTGGCTAAGGCGCTGGATGAGCTGGGCAGCCAGCCACGCCAGGCCCAACGCCGGGCAGAGCGCCACCAGCCAGCCGAGCGCGCAGCCGACACGCAGGGCCGTGCCTGGGACAATACGCCGAATCGTGTAGCGCATGGATCAGCTCCATGAGAGATTATCTTCCCTCCACGTCCGCGAACCCACGCAAGAGCCCGACTACATTCTCGCCCAGCGCCTCGATCGCGTAGCCACCCTCCTGCACAATCAAGGTTGGGAGGCCCAGCGCAGCGATGCGCCGCCCGATCGCCGGGTAGGCCTCGGCGGTGAGCGCGAAATCGTTCTGGGCCACCGGGTCGCCGCTGAAGGTATCGAAGCCCACCGAGAGCACCAGGAACTGCGGTGCAAAAGCGGCGATCGTGCCCAGCGCCTGCTCCAACACCTCCAGGTAGCGCGCATTGGTGACGCCCGCCTCGAGGGGAATGTTGAGATTGTAGCCCTGCCCGGCGCCTGTGCCGCGCTCGTCGGCGAAGCCGGAGAAATAGGGGTAGTGGCGCGTCGGGTCGGCATGGATCGACACGAACAGCACATCATCACGCGCATAAAAGATCTGCTGGGTGCCGTTGCCGTGATGGAAGTCGATATCCAGGATCGCCACCTTGTTTGAACGCTGAACGCTGGACGCTGAGTGCTGCGGATCTGACACCACCTGGCCCTCGTCCCGCATGCCTCCTTCATCGCCCATCGTTCGGAGGAGGTACTCGGCGGCGATCGCGGCGTTGTTAAAGAAGCAGTAGCCCCCGCACAGATCGCTGCCAGCGTGGTGGCCCGGCGGGCGGCACAGCGCATAGACAGCGCGCTGGCCCTCCAGGAGCAGCGCTGCGCCGGTGAGGGCAACGTCGGCGGCGGCGCGGGCGGCCTGGTAGGTGCCGGCGACGATCGGCGCGCTCAGGTCGAAGGCATAGTAGCCCGGCGCCGCGAGCGGGTGCGCCGACGGGCGGGCCATCCAGCGCACCGCCAGCACACCCGGG
>FLYN01001459.1_pt1 | contig 13885 bp, 14 predicted proteins | sample 1122621 | NCBI WGS metagenome assembly FLYN01 (sample SAMEA4346792, study PRJEB14843) | hot springs metagenome | biome: Terrestrial Biome; feature: Habitat; material: Sediment | place: India | collected 2012-06-12 | depth 1760 m
GCGATCGGGGCCCTGGCCTACTGCCAGGCGCCCCTGCGGCGCCTGCGCCGGCGCGCCGCGGCGCTGTCGGCGCACGAGTTCGCGATAGCTGTGGCGCTCATCCCGCTGATCCGCCTGGTCGGCGACCTGGCGAAGATGTTGGGCTACCCGCTGGGCGTGTGGCGGCGGTGGCGTTCGCCCACGTTGCAGCAGGCGATCAGCAGGTATCAAACCCCGGGCTGTGCCTGGGACTGACCGGTTACGCAGCCGGGGTGGTGCGCCCTCCGCCGCCGCACCGCGGTGCGCGAGCAGGGAGTGCAGGGCACCGCCAGCGTTCATCGTCGGCCGACATCAAGCAGCTGCAACCAATGGTAGTATGGCGCCCGGTCGGGTGAGCTGTTGTTCCTTATCTGGCATCGAACTGAAACCATAATGCAAACACGCACCCGCCATCCCGGATATACGATAGCCTCCGGGTCCTCCTCATAGCAGGCGGCCACATCGCTGTGGGTACGATCGGCTTGTGTTGCCAGGCCCGCGAACGCGGTGCCCTCGTCCAATGTTCTGGATCAGGAGGTGGCGTTATGACATCCCAGGGACACTCAACCGAACCACCGGCAGCGACCAGCAGTGAAACCACCAGCGACAAAGTGTTCAGCATCGAGCAGCACGGTCTCGAGCCAATTCCTGCACAGCATCGCCACGGCCAACCGCGCGATCTTCTATGGACCTGGCTAGGTGGGGCCTACAACTACGTCGCGCTCGCAGCCGGCGCGCTGCCCATTCTCTTCGGGCTCAGCCTGTGGCAGGCGCTGCTCGCAGTCGTGATCGGCAACGTGCTCGGTGCGATCGTGTTCGGACTATGTGCTATTCATGGTCCACGCACGGCCACCGCAACGATCGTCAATACCCGTGCAGCGCTCGGTCATAAAGGCAACCTGATCGCGGCGGGGATCAGCTTCTTCTCCGTCTCGGGCTGGGTAGCAGTGAATTCGGTGCTGGCGTCATTCGCCCTGATCCAGCTCCTCGGTGTCGTCGGCATCGTCTTGAGCACCGCGATGACCGCCGTCCTGGTAGCCTGCGTGCTGATCGCGCAGATGGCGATCGCTATCTATGGCCATGCCACGGTGATGGCGACGGAACGCGTGTTCGCGGTCGCTTCCTCGATCCTGCTCACCGGGCTGTTGGTCTTCGTGCTACCTCATGTTGACTGGCTGCAGCCGGCGGGCACCGAACTGGCCGGCAGCACCACGCTCGGCACCTGGTTGTTGGCCTTAGGCACCATGTTCGCCGGCCCGCTCTCGTGGGCCAACTACGCTTCCGACTATTCGCGTTATCTGCCCGAAGATACCGACTGGAAGCAGATCGCGCTGTATAGTGGTCTGGGGATGGGTATCGCCAATGTCCTGGGCTGCACAATCGGCGCATTGCTGGCCACGCTGGTAGACATGAGCGACCCACTGGCGAACATCCCCCAACTTTTGCCCGTGTGGTACCTGGTCCTTTTCCTGGCAGCCGTGCTATGGGGCGCGGTGGCGAACAATGTGCTCAATCTGTACACCGCCGGCCTCGGCCTGCTGGCACTGCGCGTCCACGCGCCCCGTTGGGTCGCTGTGCTGGTGATCGGGGTTGGCGCCAGTGTGCTGACTTATATCGCGATCTTTGGCTACAATTTCATGGACCTGTATGCGCAGTGGCTGATTCTCACACTGAGCTTCCTGTCGCCATGGGTGGCGATCTTGCTGGTGGATTTCTGGCTACGGCGCGGGCGGTACAACGTCATCGGCCTGCATACCTGGGGGCGTGGTCCCTACTGGTTCCGCAATGGCATCAACTGGTCAGCGCTGGGCATCTACCTGCTTGGAATCGTGGCCGCGCTGGCCTTCTCGAACTCGACCGTATGGGCCAGCCCACTGGCGGTCGATTACCTTGGCGGTGCCGACCTCAGCCTGTTTGTCGGCTTTCTACTGACCGGCACGCTGTACTACTTGGTCGAGTCGCGCCGGATTCGCGCGGCCGTCCGCGCCGAGGCGCCCGCGAGCACTGAGCCGTCGGGCGCTGCAGCCGATCTCGCATCGTAGAAAGGAGCAGTGCATCGAGCGATCTGCCAGGCGCGGGCAGAGCATGCCGTTGGGCAGGGTTCCGGGGCGGGCCTGTGATTCGCCTACCCCGCCCCAGAAGTACCGCAGAAGGAGGGTGTCCGTGGACGAGATTATAGGCAACGCTGCCCTGCTGATCATCGATATGCAGCACGATTTCCTGGACGAAGGCGCTCCCGTCCCATGCGTCGATGGGCCACGCATCATTCCCGGCATTCGACAACTGGCTGCCGCCGCCCGGCGTGCAAACATCCCGGTGATCTACACCCAGGAGGTGCACCGGCCATCCCGGATCGATTTCGGGCGCGAGCTCGATGGGGCGGAGGACCTGCATTGTATCGACGGAAGCCATGGGGTCCAGATTGTTCCCGACTTACAACCCCAACCCGGCGACATCCTGGTGCGCAAGCCACGCTATAGCGCCTTTCTGGGCACCGATCTGCCCTTTGTGCTGAATGGAGTCGGCGTGCGGGCGGGCGATACTCTGATCCTCACCGGTGTAGCTACCGATGTATGTGTCCACTATACCGCCGCCGACGCGCATCAATACGATTACCGCGTGCGGATCGTGACCGATTGTGTGGCCGGCACAAGCCCTGAGGCCCACGCTGCATCACTCCGTGCGATCGAGTACTTGCAAGCACACAGCCTGACAACGCTGGAGCGCATGCTTGCCGCGCTGGAGCGCATGCGCGCCCCGCAGGCAAGCTTTGCCCGCGAGAGGGGTGCGGCCGGCCAATGATGAAGGAGCGTTTTTCCCATGCAAACGACCCATCACGACGTTCGCATCGTTCCCAACGCGGGCTGGGATCAGCGCATTCTCCTCTTCCAATACAAACGGATCGTGACGAATTTTGCGGTGATCAGCGAGCGCTACGTGGTGCTGATCGATACGCTTGTCAACCCGGCCACCGCCGAGGTGATGTTGGATGCGACACGCGACGCGTTGCGCAACGGGCGGCAGTTGCTGGTCGTCAATACGCACGCCGATTGGGATCATTATTGGGGTAACGCCGCCTTCGCTGGCCCTGGCGCACGCCATCCCGCCCCGATCATCGGCCACCGCCTGTGCCGCGCGCGCGTGCTTGCGCCGGAGTCGCAGGCGTATCTGGAGGAGATGCAGCGCACCGATCCGCAGACCTTTGCCGACGTACGGCTCGAGCCACCATCGTTGACCTTTGATGGGCCGTTCGCGATCGCTGGTGGCGACCTGACGCTCGAGTTGATTCACACGCCCGGCCATAAACCCGACCACATCTCGGTGTTCATCCCCGAGATTCGAACGCTCTTTCCGGGTGATGCGGCCGAGGATCCCCTGCCTTTCGTCCGTGATGCCGCAGGGCTCGTGGATATGCGGGCATCATTTGAGCGCATGCTGGCGCTCGAGCCCGAGACGGTGCTGTATTGCCATGCGCCTGGTTCCTATGGCCCAGAGGTGATCCGCGCCAACATCGCCTATTTCAACGAGATCGAGCGGCGCGCCGCGGCAGCGCTGGCTGCGGGTCGCGTTCCCGAGCAGCTCGATACGACAAGCGACGTCGAAGCGTTGGTCGGCTATCCCTTCGCGGAAGTCCAGCACATCGAGGGGTTGGATGCCGAAGAATACGCATTTTATCTTGGTGGCCATCGCGACGCGCTACGCGCGACGCTTGACTACGTTGGCCAACAGGCACGTGCCCGCTAATCCCTGAGAGATGCGCAAATGCGCGGAGGGGCGGTGGAGGAGCCGGAGGAGCGTTTAGCGCATTGCGTCGAGGGCAGGCAGCAGGGCCTGCAGGAGGGATTGTATGAGTAGCGATCCGCACACCAATGAAGACTGCGTCGAAGAGCTCGCCGCGCTGCAGCAGCGCGTCGCATCGCTGGAACGCATGCTCGCCGATGCGCAGCACGTCGAGGCCACGCTCCGGCAGAAAATCGCGGAGCAGGAAGCGCTGCTGCATGCGATTCCGGCGCTTGTCTTTCTCAAGGGGCGCGATCACCGTTATATCACGGTTAATCAGGCCTACGCTACAAGTTATGGCCTATCGATCGACCAGATCGTAGGCAAGACCGATTGGGAGATCTTTCCGCCCGCGATCGCCGAGGCTTATCAGGCTAACGACGAAGCGGTCATGGCCTCGGGGCAGCCCAGGCTGAACGTTGAACTGCCGATCCAGCATCCCGATGGCAGCTCTGGATGGCTTGGTGAGCACAACATCCCCTATCGTGATGCGCACGGCCAGGTCATCGGCATGGTGGGGGTCGCCATCGACATCACGGCCCGCAAACAGGCCGAAGAAGCCTTACGCCAGAGCGAGGCCAACCTGCGGGAGGTGATCGCACAGCAGGAGCGATTGCTCGAGACGATCAAAGAGCTTTCAACACCGGTGCTGCCGATTTCCGATCACGTTCTGATCTTACCGTTAGTGGGGCATATCGATACCGGGCGTGGCGAGCAGATTATGGAAGCAATGCTCGCCGGTGTGGAGCGCTATGGAGCGGAGTATATCATCGTGGACATTACGGGGGTGCCGGTGATCGACACCGCCGTCGCCAATCATCTCTTGCAGGCAGCCCGTGCGGTGCATTTGCTTGGCGCGCAGTGTGTCCTGGTAGGTATCTCGCCCGAAATTGCACAGACGCTCGTACAGCTTGGTGTTGATCTGAGGAGCCTCATCACACTCAGCGACCTCCAGGCCGGGATCAGTTATGCACTGTCGCGATCGAGGCGCCCGACGGCGACGCCAACAAACGGCCACGCGTCAGGCGAGCACCTCCTTAAAGCCGTATAGACGGCGGTATCGCAGTAAGCTATAGCGATCCTCCATGAATGGTCGTGCCGTCTTCTGGCAGCGAGTGCATGCCGCCAGAAGGCGGCACGATGCTCGTTTTCCAGATCGCACAGGATTGCTCTATTCTCCGACGGGCCTTTCGCCGGGGGGAGGTGAGGCGGCTGCCTTGCACTGCCACCGTTTCCAGCACTCGTTCGAACCGCGGCCGCGGGATCTGTGGGAACGCGCAGCGGCACCACACCTTCCTCGAGTGGACAGAGCCTGGAATGGGCTACAGGGGAACGACCTGGCCGATCTGCGTCACCCCGGCGCGTACCCGTTCCCCAACCGCGGGCAACCCTTCAGCGACATCGCGCGGCAGTAACAGGTCGACGCGAGCACCGAAGCGCACGGTGCTCAATCGCGCGCCGGCCTCTACCCGCTCGCCCAGGCTGACCCGGCGGATGATCCGGCGCGTGAGCGGCCCGGCGATCAGCACCACCAACAGCGGGCCCCACCCGGCCTTGATGCCGACATACAGGCGCTCGCTGTGCTCGGCGGCCCGCATATCCCAGACTGGGCGGTAGTCGCCGGGGATGTGCTCGAGGTAGGCGACCACGCCGGCGACCGGGCTGCGCTGCACTGGCACATCGAAAGGCGAGACCGCGATCGCCAGGCGCACGGCATCGGTGTGCAGAAAGCGATGCTCGTAGAGCTCTTCAAGGCCGCTCACAATGCCGTCGGCCGGCGCGAAAAGCGAGGCGGGTGCGGCGGGGGTTGTGCGATCGGGGTCTCGATACAGCAGCGCGGCGGCGGCGGTAAGCGCGAGCGGCCAGGCAGCGAGCCGCGGGCGCACGCCCAGGAGGATACCGGTGAGGCCCAACCCCAGCCCGATCACCGGTGCCGCTTCGGCGTCGAGGCCAGGGAGCCAGGCTTTGCGCGTGGTCGTGACCGTCTGCTCTGGCATTGTTTTCCTGTGCGCTCTTCCCAAGGGAGGATAAGGGGCGGAGCGTGCTCGTAGAGCCAGCCTTCGTGTGTGGAACGGAGGCGGCCAACCTCACTCTGTTTCGATTCTAGCACGCCTGGGGCGAAAAAGCAACACACTGCCCTAGGGCAGCAGGCCCTCCAGCAAGCGCACGACCACACGCCCACCGGGGATATCGAGCTCCTGGACCACATCGTAGATCATAGGGACGAGCAGCTCGGGCGCGCCGGGCCGGGCCACCACCAACACCTCATTTGCGCCGGTCGCCAGCACTTCGCGCACGCGCCCGATCTCGGTGCCCGCTTCATCGACGACGGTCAGGCCGTAGAGCTGATGGATGAAATACTCGCCCTCGGCGAGCGGCGCCGCCTCACGCTCCAGGATGGCGACCTCCGCGCCGCGCAACTCCTCGGCAGCCTCGCGGGTGGTGATGCCACCGAGCGACAACACCAGCAGCCCTGGCTTGTGCTCGAAGACACCCGTCAGCGCATATTCCCTGCGCTCTGGGCCAAGAAAGACCGACCGGATATGCTGGCGCAGATGCTCGACCTGATCCGTATACGAGCGCACCTTCACCTGGCCGCGCAGACCAAACGGTGCGACGATCTCGCCGATCAACAGGGTTTCATCTGGGTCGGGTGATCGCTGAGCCATGGTCATCGAAGCGGACAGCCTGAATACCCGTGGCGACGCCAGGCGCTGGGAAGGCGGCAGCCACCGGCACCCATCACTCGATATCAACGTGGACGCGTTTATTCTGGCGTGCCGCGGCCACGCTCATCAGGTCACGGATCGCCTTGGCGACCCGGCCGCTGCGCCCGATCACCTTACCGGTCTCTTCCGGAGCCACCCGCAACTCGTAGGTCACCGTATAACGCCCGGTGCGCTCGCGGATCTGCACCGCCTCGGGGTTATCGACGAGATTGCGGGCCATATACTCAAGGAGTGCTTTCATCGCTCCTCAGATGTGGATAGCTGGCTTTCGGCGGCCGGTGCGGCTGGGATCAGCTTGCCGTGCTCGTCGAGCACATGGACCTTCTTCAAGAGAAAGGCCACCGTGTCGGAGGGCTGCGCGCCGACACTCAGCCAATAGCGCGCGCGATCGGCTTTGATCTCCAGCACCTTCGGCTGCCGCACCGGGTTGTAGTGCCCGATGATCTCGATGAACTTGCCATCGCGCGGCGCGCGTTTATCCGCCACCACCACGCGATAGCTGGGCTGTTTGGTCTTGCCCGTGCGCCGTAGACGAATGACCACCATACTGCTGTGCTGCCTCCTTCTGACTGAGCGACGCGCATGCGGTTAGCGAAACCGGCGCATCAACTCGCGCGGGTCGATCGGCCCGCCCTTCCCGCCGCCGCTCATCTTCTTCATCATCCGCTGCATCTGCTTGAACTGGCTGACCAGGGCAGTGACATCCTGCACCTGGGTGCCACTGCCCTTCGCGATCCGCTCCTTCCGCCGGCCCTTGATGATCTCGGGGTTGCGCCGCTCTTCTTTGGTCATCGAAAAGATGATCGCCTCGATCCGCTTGAGGTCTTTCTCGCTGATCAGCTCGTCGTTGCGCGCGATCTGCCCCATGCCGGGGATCATCGCCAGAATCTGCTGCAGCGGGCCGAGCTTGCGCATCTGTTGCATGGCGTTGAGGAAATCCTCGAAATCGAAGGAGCCCTTGCGGAGCTTCCGCTCCATCTTGCGCGCCTGCTCTTCGTCGTAGAGTTGTTCGGCGCGCTCGATCAGCGACAACACATCGCCCATGCCCAGGATGCGCGAGGCGAGCCGATCGGGGTGGAACGGCTCGAGCGTGTTGGCCTCGACCTTCTCGCCGGTGCTGAGGAACTTGATCGGCACGCCCGTCACCGCGCGGACCGAGAGCGCCGCGCCGCCGCGCGCATCGCCATCGATCTTGGTCATCACCACGCCGGTGAGGCCGACGCGCCGATTGAACTCCTCGGCGACGCGCACCGCCTCCTGGCCGATCATCGCGTCGACCACCAGCAACTTCTCGGTCGGCTGGACAGCAGCGTTGATCCGCTCCAGCTCCTCCATCAGCCGCTCGTCGATCTGCAGGCGACCGGCAGTATCGATGATCACATAGTTCAGGCCTTCGAGCCGCGCCCGTTGCACGGCATTGCGCGCGATCGCAGGCGGATCCGCCTGGGTACCCTCGGCATGGACCGGGATATTCAATTGCCGGCCGAGCGCTTCGAGCTGCGTGATCGCCGCAGGCCGGTACACATCGGCAGCGACCAGTAGCGGGCGCTTGCCTTTCTTGCGCAGGTGCAGCGCGAGCTTGGCTGCCAGCGTCGTCTTCCCCGAGCCCTGCAACCCGACCAGCATCACGACCGTCGGCCCAGGCCGGGCCTCAAGCAACGGCACGTTGGCCTGGCCCAGCAGATCGATCAACTCCGTGTGAACGATCTTCACCACCTGCTGGGCCGGCGTCAGGCTCTTCGTGACCTCCTCGCCGATCGCCCTTTCGGTGACTTTGGCGACGAAATCCTTGACCACCTTGAGGTTGACATCGGCCTCGAGCAGCGCCAGGCGCACCTGCTTCATGCCCTCGCGAACATCGTCCTCGGTCAGCTTGCCTTTGCTGCCCAGTTTTTGGAAGACCGCCTGCAGCCGGTCGGAGAGACTCTCAAACATAGCCTGGCCTTGTGCTCAACACAAAAAAGCAGCGATCGACTCGCCCTGACCCGCATATTGTAGCGATAAAACGGGGCCACGTCAAATCCCGCAACCAACCGCCGGGCCGCTCACATCGTTGCCCGCCGGGGCGCGATCCTCCCGGGAGCAGGGCGCAGGTGGGTTGGCGGCGCGCGGTGCTGCGGGGAACAGCCCATCCCTCACGGCAGTTCTTCGAGGCGGAAATTATCGAAGCGCGCCTGCACGCTGTCGGTAGCACCGCTGCTGACGATCAGGCCAACCATGCCGCGCACCGGTGTCGGGGCCTCGACGGCAGGCAATTGCTCGCCGTTGATGGTGATCGTGATCGCTCGCCCGCGAACCTCGAGATGAATATGGTTCGTCGCGCCGGTGCCAGATTTCACCGCCTGGAACTCAACGGGCGGAATGATCAGCGTATCGGTGCCATCGGATTCGGAGCGAAGCACCACGACCCCTCCTTGGGGAAGCAGATACAGGCTATAGAAATCGAACGAACCGCCATCGCCGAACATCACCCCATACGCCACGCCATCGCCCGAGCCACGCACGAGCGTTGTGTCGACATCCAGCGTGAAATCGCCCACCCGGGACGAACCGGTCGGCAATGGCTGTTGCCAGGATCGGATGCCGGGGCCGGCGAAGATCTCGTACGCGCCCTCGACGATCGTTGCCCCGCCGATGCTCCAGCTGGCCGCCTCGGGGTTGCTGAAATCTTCGCCCAGATCGAGCTGGCCAGCCTGCCCGGCGATATTGTCGAAGCGCACCACCAGCCCGCCGCTGTCGAAGGTAGTCACCCCCAGCGTCAACTGGCCACCGACATCGATCTCATCGTTGGCGGTAAGCACCTGCGCATCGTTGACGAACGCGGTGATCGTGGGGCCTTTGGCGATCACGCGCAATCGGTTGACCGCCTGGGCGCCAGTCTTGATCCGGGGATCGAACGTCCAGGGCACAAGCGAACGGTAGGTCTGCTTCTGAACCCGCAGCAGCCGGTAGTAGCCCGAGCCGCTGATCGAGAACATCAGGTAGTCGCCAGGGCCAGACTGACGGAAACGAATACCGTATTCGGACGTCGGATCGCCTGCGATCTGCTGGACATCGACGGCCATATCGAAGTCATCGATCAACCCTTCGCTGAGCAGCAGCCCATAGCTATCGTAGTTGGGGATATCGAGGCGCAGCTCGTAGGCCCCGTCTACCACGCGGGCCAGCGATTGCTCCCAGCGCGTGGTAGGCTGGTCGAAGGACTCCTCGATCCGCACCGGCCCGGTTGGCAGCGGGGTCGTGGTTGTCAGCGGCGACTCGGGGGGCGGCGGCGCGCCCGGCCTGGCTCCGATCAAGGGCAGGCGCGTGCGCAACTCTGGGAAAGCAACCAGCAGCGCTACGAGCGCGCAGATCTGCAGGAGCACCAGCGCGCCCAGTCCGGCGACCACCCAGACCAGCAGGCGGCGGCGGGTTGGGGGCGGCTCGGGCGCCCCAGGCGGCGGGCCGATCGGGCTGGGCTGAGGAGCGTCCATCGGGCAACCTCCTTGCAGTTTCGTCCCCGCAGATATCAGAGCTCGTGCATAGTATACCCGATTCCAAAGCGCAGTGAAAGCGTTGGCATGGGCGACACCGGGCTGTGCCCCGTCGGGCCGTGGTAGTCGCTTTGGTCGCGCCATATTGCAATTGGAATGGATTTGTATGGATGCTCCTCTGTGCGGTATACTCCTGCCAATGTGTTCCCCAACTTGGAATCGCTAACCGGCGAGGGATCTATGCAACCTGTGGCACTACTCGGCCTTGGCATTATGGGCACCGGCATGGCCCACAATCTGCTCAAAGCCGGCTTCCCGCTCACTGTCTACAATCGCACACGCGCGAAAGCGGAACGGCTTGCGGAGGCTCAGGCCCGCGTTGCCGATACGCCAAAAGCGGCAGCGGCCAGCGCAGCGGTCGTCATTAGCATGGTCGGCGACGACCGTGCGTCGCGGGCGGTATGGCTCGGGGAGGACGGCGCGCTGGCGGGCGCACGGCCAGGTACGGTCTTGATCGAGTGTAGCACACTGTCCCTGGGATGGGTGCGCGAACTGGCCGACCTGGCAGCGGCGCACGGGTGCGCGTTCCTCGATTCGCCGGTCACGGGCAGCAAAGAGGCAGCCGAAGCCGGCGAACTGCGGCTCCTGGTCGGTGGCGCCGAGGCCGTGCTGGAACGTGTGCGCCCGGTGCTCGCAGCTATCAGCCGGCGGATCGACCTGTTTGGGCCAACCGGCTCGGGCACGCTGGCCAAGCTGATCAACAACCTGATGGGCGCCGTGCAGGCGGTCGCGCTCGCCGAAGGGCTGGTGCTGGCGGAGCGCGCAGGGCTGAATATGGAGCAGGTCGTGGCGCTGATTATCAACGGCGCGCCGGGTAGCCCGCTGGTCAAGGGCAAGGCCGCGCGCATGGCAGCGCGCGACTACGCCGACACGCAGTTTGCCCTCAAGTGGATGCACAAAGACGCCACCTATGCCCTGCGCGTCGCCGATGCGTTTGGCGTCCCGATGCCCACCCTCGCCGTCGCGCGCGAGGTCTACCGCATGGCGCGCAACCTGGGGCTGGATGATGCCGACTTCGCAGCGGTTGCCGAGGCCCTGCGTTCGCCAGCCCACCGCGCCGCGGCGCCCTCATAGGCCAACGGGACCGCGCCCTGCCTCTCTGCAGTGGGATCGTAATCTCAGGCATGCAAAAGCGCCCTTGTTTCGCACCGATTTTGCAACAAACATTGTGCGAACCCAAGATATAATTTTGTAGGCTTGGTTCAGACCCAACTGAACCAGTCCGGCTGGTGGGGCGATGCGTTCCCCCTGCTTCACCCAGTGTTTGGGTGCCTGTCTGACGCGCTTCCTGGCGAGGATCGGGGGCCGCAGGGCTCCAAGAAGACTCTCCACTTCAGGCAGCCCTCAGGCAAAACAGGCAGCTGGAGCGACCATCGGCGTGCCCACGGCTACCAGCATAAGGGCAGCGACCCAACTCACCCATGGAAGAACGCTTACCACCACATCGCACCAAGAGGTATCCTATGACCATGCTCGCAGGCTCCGGAACCAGCCACCTCGACGACGCCTATCAGGCGGGTGCTGCAGCCGCTCGCCAGGCGCTGATCCCGCTCGGAACCCATCCCCCTCGCCTGGTACTGGCGTTTACCGCCGCTCGCTACGATCAGGCAGCGATCGCCCAGGGCATCCGCTCTGTGACCGGCGATGTACCGCTCATGGGATGCGGCGCTGGCGGGGTCATCGGCACCGCTGGCCCCGACCTCAATGGCGTCAATGTCGTGGCTTTCTATGCCGAAGACATGGATGTCAATATCGCAGTTGGTTCAGGCGTGCGCCACCAACCAGCCCACGTGGCCGAACGTGTCGCCGATCAGCTCGAGCGCCATCTGCCACCCCCCACAGCCGACCGGTATGCCGCCGCCCTCGTCCTGGCCGACGGGCTGAGTGGATCGCTTGCTGAGGCCGTGCAGAGCGCAACCTCGGTGCTTGGCCCGCTCTGTCCCCTGGTGGGCGGCGGAGCAGGTGATCTCCATCCCAATCAGTTCGTGAACGCCGAAACCTATGACGATGCTATTGCTATCGCCCTGCTGACCACCAGCGTCCCGATCGGGGTCGGCGTTTACCATGGATGGACCCCCGCCGGCCAGGGGCTGGTAGTCACCCGGAGCCGACACAATATGGTGTATGAGCTGGGTGGCCGGTCTGCTTTTGAAGCTTATGTTGAGTTGTTCCCAGATGAACATCTGACCCCTGCAACGTTGTCTGAATTCGCGCGCCTCCATCCGATCGGTCTCCCGCAAGTCAGTGGCGAATTCCTGATCCGCGATCCGGTGAGTACCTATGCCGATGGCGCAATGGAGTGCGCGGCCAGTGTGCCTGAAAACGCGATTGCCCATATTATGCAGGCCGATCCTGCCACACTGCCTACGGCTGCGGAGATCGCTACCCGTCGCGCGATCGCCAAGCTCGGTGGGCGGCCCATCGCCGCCGTGCTGATTTTCAACTGCGTCACACGGCAGATTATGCTGGGCGATGCGGTCAAAGAAGAAGTGGATCTGATCCGCGGTATTATAGGCTCCGAGACACCCATCGGGGGCATGTTCTGCTTCGGCGAGATCGCTGCCGGCGAAGTCGGCCCTGCCATGTTTCATAATAAGACTGTCGCGGTCTGTGCAATTGCGAAAAGTTAGGGAACCAGCGTGTCGCACGGGCGATCTACCAGCACGGCTACCAACACCTGCGGGGGCACGGTACGTTCCGCCAATGCATCGCCAAGCCCGCTACGCGCAGCACCTGCCCATTGGTCGGAGCTCCAGACCCACCAGGGAGTGCTGAGGAGCGATCATGCTGACACGAGAAACCGAGTTATCGATCCTGTATGAGATCGCTTCGATTTCAAATCGATTAAGCACCGTCGATGAGCTGCTCGCGGTCGGGCTTGACAAAGCCATTCGGCTGCTCGGCACCGAGGTGGCACTCATCTATATGCACGAGCCATCACAGCGCTGCCTGAGAGTGCGCGCCGCCCGTGGTATACGCATCAATCGAGTGCTGGCGGAGCTGCCGCTTCCCGACGAAGCGAGCGGTTTCAGCACCCAACCCCTGGCCTGGGTTGCCAACCAACGCTCCCCCTTCCCAGGCGATCCCCTGCTCGGGAGCTATCCGGTGCAGGCTGCGCTCGGGCTGCCGATCCGCAGCGGGGCAGAGCTGTTTGGCTGGCTCTATGTCGCCCGGCTTAAGCCACTCCCTTTCGAAGACAACGAACTCGCCCTCTTCAGCGTTCTGGGCGATCGGCTTGCCACTGCGCTCGAGATCATTGTGGCGCGCGAACGCGATCGACAGCAGCAGCAAACGCTTGCAGAAGCGAATCAGCAGCTCGAGCAGATGCTGCGGGAATTGATGGAGGCTCATCATCGCCAAGAGCAGTTGCTCCAGACCATCCGGGATCTCTCTACCCCGATCCTGAGCGTCGCCGATGGTATCCTGCTGATGCCGCTGATCGGCAGCATTGATAGCGGGCGCTCGAAGCAGATGATGGAGACACTTTTAGAGGCGGTGAGCCGCAAGCAAACTCAGGTGGTGATCCTGGATGTAACCGGCGTGCCGATGATCGATACCCAGGTCGCGAACGTTCTGCTGCAGACGGCACGAGCGGCGGGGTTGCTGGGAGCCGAGGTGATCCTGTGTGGCATCACGCCTGAAGTTGCGCAGGTGATCATCAGCCTTGGCCTCGATCTCCGTGTGATGCGATCGACTGCTGACCTGCAAGAGGCGATCCGTCTGGCCTTTCGTAAGCGTGCCTGGGCTATCTTGTCCACCGGCGCGGCAGGAGGCCGCGCCGGCCCAGGCTGAGCGGAGGTGCAAAGCATCCCGATGGGGTGAGCG
>FLYN01003270.1_pt1 | contig 13819 bp, 11 predicted proteins | sample 1122621 | NCBI WGS metagenome assembly FLYN01 (sample SAMEA4346792, study PRJEB14843) | hot springs metagenome | biome: Terrestrial Biome; feature: Habitat; material: Sediment | place: India | collected 2012-06-12 | depth 1760 m
GCTGCCATGCGCAGCTCCCAGGCAGCATCGAGCGCCGCATCGCGCAGATCGCCGCTATGCCGCTCACGCGCGCGGATCCAGGCCCGACTCGCCAGCACCGGTGCCGCCGCGGCCCGCGTCGGTGGATCGCTCAACGCGATATGCCGCGCCAGTTGCCGCACCAAATAGCCGTCGGTGCTGGGGCTGAGGCGCTCGAACTGGCCGTTCGACCGCGCCCGGGCCAGCGCTACGTAGGCCGCATGTGCGCCCGCCAGCTCATCACCGGTCTGCCGGGCGACAAAGGCGCGGGTGCTGGGGTGATAGAGCGTGACACGCTCCTCCTGCCATTCCAGCAGTGGGCGCCAGCTCTGCAAGCGGCGCTGAACTTCTGCAACCGGGCGCCCGACCAGTTCGGCGAGCACCGCCGGCTCGATCGGCTCGCCGGCGGCCGCAAGCAGGCCCGCAAGCCGCCGCCCCGTGCTGTCGAGGCGCTTCCACCAGGCCTGATGGAGCGCCTCCAGCCCGGCCGGAAGCGCGCCGGCGCGGACCAGCCCGGTCGCCATCAGCCCGACCGCCAGGCGCACGTACAGAAACGAGCCCTCGCTCTGCGCCGCGACGACGCCGGCCAGGTTCGGGGCACAGCCAAACACTACGGCAGCCTGTTCGAGCCGTTGGCGAAGCTGAGTATCCGCAGCCGGTACGCTGACCCGTACAACTGCCGGCAGCGACGGGGGATCGTTCGGTGTACAGGCCACGACCAGCACGACGCCCGGCGGGATCGCAGCAGGCAGCGGCGGTGGTACCGGCACCGCGGATGCGTCGGGCGGCCGATCGATCAGCACGACCAGCGGGTCGCCGCTGGGGTTGCGCGCGGCGGTCTCGGACAGGAGCCGTTCCAGCGTTGTCGCGTCGCGCCCGGCGATCGGCGGCACCAACGGTACCGGCAGATCGTGCAGCGCCAGCAGTTGGGCGCAGAGCGCCGGAAGCCCCGCGCCTGCGTCGTCCTGTGGCAACCAGAAAGCGTAGCGGCGCGTCGTGGCCAGGTGGCAGAGCAGCGTGGTTGTGCCGCTGCCGGGGGCCCCTTCAAGCGCGATCAGGCCGCCCGGGCATGCGTGGATGTGCGCCTCTAAGACATGCACCAACTCCGGTCGCGGGACAAACCGCGCAGTGCGCTCGGCGATCCGGAGCGCCTGGCGCGCGATCGAGCGCTCGACCTGCCCCAGGAGGTAGGGAAAGGCCGACAGAGCAGCGATCACAGGTGGCGATCGGTCGGGTATCATGGCGGTCAGCGATGTCCACGTGGCTTCCCCCCTGGGCAGTGTCGTTCGAACCAGATGATCGCGGAGACCGCGGCCAACACCAACAGCGCCGCGGCGATATATCCATCGGGGAAGCGCGACTGGGCGATATAGACAGCGACCATGCCGCAGGCGCCGCTGATCAGGTAGCATGTCAGCACCGCCTCGCGGCGCGTCAGCCCGAGCGCAACCAGACGATGCGAAAGATGATCGGTCCCGGCGGCCGTGAGCGGGTTGAGGCCGCGCCGCAACCGCGAGACGAAGACCAGCGTCGTGTCGAAGATCGGCAACGCCAGGACACACACCGGCACCAGCCAGGTGATCCAGGGCACGTTGGAGGGGAAGCGCAGCTTGATACCCAGCGCGGCAAGCAGAAACCCCAGGAACAGGCTGCCGGTATCGCCCATAAAGATCGTCGCTGGATTGAGGTTGTAGCGCAGGAAGCCGATGCAGGCGCCGATCAATGCCGCCGCCATCGCGCCCACCAGATATTGGCCGCTCATCGCCGCCAGGAGCAGAAAGAAGGCCGCCGCGACGGTCGTGATGCCGCCCGAGAGCCCATCCATGTTGTCGAGCAGGTTGAGCGCGTTGGTGATCCCAACCACCCAGACCAGCGTGATCGCCCAATTGAGCCAGCGCTGCTCGAAGAGCTGGACCTGCGTGCCGCCGAGGATGAGCACCACCGCGGCCAGCAACTGGCCGCCGAGCTTGAGGTAGGCCGACATGCCCCAGTGGTCGTCCGCCAGGCCGAACAGCGAGACCAGCGTCGCTCCAAGCAATGTTCCAACCAACTCACGAACGTAGGAGCGGTCGCCCAGCCCGATGAGCGCGATCACAAATGCCGCGTAGATCGCCGCGCCGCCGAGCAATGGCACCGGCGCCGCATGGATCTTGCGCGCACTCGGCGTATCGACTACCCCTGCATGCAACGCCAGCCGGCGCGCCAGCGGCGTGCCCAGCACCGAGAAGGTCAGGGCGGTCAGGAAGATCAAGAGGAATTGGGTCATGGAGATCGTCGCTCGCAGTGTTGATGGATCCTTGCACAGCCCATGCGCCGCGCATGTGGATTGGATGGTAGCACGGCTGGTTGCGCGCGTCAACCGCCATGCGGCGCCTGCGGTGTGCACACGACGATCATTGCCGCGCAGCACTGGTTGCACCTGCCGCGGGCCGTCGCTCACGAAAGAAGCCGCGCCAGGCTGACCCCCAGAAAGACCCCGACCAGCCCCAGGCCGACGCTCGCCAGGATGTTCAGGCCGGCTGCCAGCCAGCTCCCGCTGACCACCAGCTCGTAGGTCTCGTAGCTGAACGTCGAAAACGTCGTAAAGCCGCCGAGCAGCCCGGTGACGATCAGCAGCCGCCAGGGCACACCGATCGCCAGCCGCGTCGTTCCGAGCGCCAGAACGAACCCGATCGCCAGGCTACCCACGACGTTGATCACCATCGTCCCATAGGGAAAGGTTGTGCCCCATTGCCGCGCTGCCCAGATCGACAGGGTGTAGCGCAGATTCGCGCCAATCGCTGCGCCAATGGCGATCGCCAACATCGTCATGACGTAGTTCCTTCCCCGAAGCCTACGCTGTAGCTCGTTCCACCTGTCGATGAGCCATCCGGAACCGTCGCGTTCCAGCGGCCGTCTGCGCAAGTGCGTCTGCTCTTCCATGCGATCCCTGTCCGAGCGATCCCCAGATGAAGCCGGATACTCACCTGGCCCGCGCAGACCGCCGGTGCCCTGGCATACAAAAGCCTCTACGGATCCCGCCAGCCAGGCCGGCGTCCGTAGAGGCTATCATCCGCAGAAATGCACGGCGTTACGCGAGCCTCATCGCGTTCAACTGAGCCGCATTATAGCAGTACCAACGCGCCGAGTCAATCCCTTCGCTCCACGGATCGGCTATAATGGCGTCCAGCACACAAGTTTCGGAGGTGAGTTTTGCACACCGCCATGGGATGCGATCGCTGCCCTCCATCCCCTGAAGGTCGCTGCCCAACGAGAGAGCGACGAAGTCAGTCCGATGCTGGACGTTCGTCGCTCTGGCCATCCCATCAGTGCCGACCGGCTGACGATTCGGAGTCCCTATCCTGACACCACGGAGTACCCTATGCCCCCTATCGACCCGGCACAACGCATCGCCGAGTTGCGCAAGCAGATCCGCTTCCATAATTATCGCTACTATGTCCTCGACGATCCGGTGATCGGCGATGGCGAGTACGACGCGTTGATGCGCGAGTTGCGCACGCTCGAGGACGCGCACCCCGACCTGATCACATCCGACTCGCCGACTCGCCGCGTCGGTGCAGCCCCCTCCGAGACGTTCGCCCGGGTGCATCACCCGATCCCGATGCTCTCACTCGGCAACGCCTTCGACGAAGCCGAGCTCCGTGCCTGGCACGGCCGTATCATCCGGCTGCTCGGCCCCGACGCGCCGCTCGCCTATGTGGTCGAGCCGAAGATCGACGGCCTGGCGGTCGCGCTGACGTATCGGGACGGGCGCCTGGTGCGTGGCGCGACCCGTGGCGACGGCGAGGTCGGCGAAGATGTGACCGCGAATTTACGCACCATCCCTGCGATCCCACTGGTCTTGCACGACCCGCTGCACGATGCAGGAGGGCAGCACGACGCCGACCCGTCCCCAGCCTTCCCTCTTCCCCCCGTGATCGAGGTTCGCGGCGAAGTGTATATGCGCGTTGCCGACTTCGAACGCCTGAACAGGCGGCTGGCCGAGGCCGGTGAGCGCCTGGCTGCGAACCCGCGCAACGCAGCGGCCGGCTCGCTGCGCCAGAAGGACCCCAACGTCACCGCCGCGCGCCCGCTGCGCTTTTTCGCCTATTCGGTCGGCCTGGTCGAGGGGATTCAGCTCCGCTCGCAGTGGGAGGCCTTGCAGTTCCTCCGTGCGCTGGGCTTCCCGGTCAACCGCGATGCCCGCCGGCTCGAATCCTTCGACGCGGTGATCGCCTACTGCCAGGCGTGGATGGCGCGTCGCGATATCCTCGACTACGAGGCCGACGGGATCGTGGTGAAGATCGACAGCTTCGCCCAACAGCAGGAGCTGGGCGTCGTCGGGCGCGATCCGCGCTGGGCGATTGCTTATAAATTCCCCGCCCGCGAGGCCACCAGCAGGCTCCTCGATATCGTCGTCAACGTCGGCCGCACAGGGGTGATCACGCCCAACGCCGTGATCGAGCCGGTCACGATCGGCGGCGTGGTCGTGCGTAACGCCAGTTTGCATAACGCCGATTATATCGCCGAGCGCGATATCCGGGTCGGCGATTATGTCACGATCAAGCGCGCCGGCGATGTCATCCCCTATGTCATTGGGCCGGTGGTCGCGCGCCGTGATGGCAGCGAGCGCCCCTGGAGCATGCCCGAGCGCTGCCCGGCCTGTGATACCCCGCTCGAACGCGCTGCGGGCGAGGTGGCCTACCGCTGCCCGAACTTCGGTATCTGCCCCGCGCAGCTCGTCCGCCGGATCGAGCACTTCGTCTCGCGCGGCGCGATGGATATCGCCGGTATCGGCGAGCGCCAGGCCCAGCTCTTTGTCGAGACCGGCCTGGTGAAGGATGTGGCCGACCTGTACCTGATCCGTCCAGATCAGCTCGCCGGCATGGAGGGCTTCGGCGCGAAACGAATCGCTAATCTGCTGGCAGCGATCGAGGAATCGAAGACCCGCCCGCTCCAGCGCCTGATCGTCGGCCTGGGCATCCGCTTCGTCGGTGGTGTCGCAGCCCAGCAATTAGCCGCCCACTTCGGCTCGCTCGACGCCCTGGCTGCGGCGACCCAGGAGCAGATCACGGCCATCGAGGGCATGGGCCCGACCACCGCCGCCAGCATCACCCAGTTTTTTGCCCTCCCCGCCAACCGCGCACTGGTGCAGAAGTTGAAACACGTCGGCGTCCAGACCGCTGCGCCCCGACCGGAGCACACTGCCGGGACGGCGCTGGCCGGCAAGACGTTCGTGATCACCGGGACGCTGCCGTCGATGAGTCGCGAGCAGGCCGCTGCGCTGATCGCCAGCCATGGCGGCAAAGTGACCGGCAGCGTCACCAGCAAGACCAGCTATCTGCTCGTCGGCACCGAGCCGGGCGGGGCCAAATACAACAAAGCGCGCGCGCTCGGTGTACCCATGCTCGACGAGGCCGGGTTGCTGGCGCTGATCGGCGCCACCAGCGCGCCGGTTGATACCCCGGCACCTCAAGCGGCAGCGCCCGGCGGGGATCAGCTGCCGCTCGATCTCTAGCGAGGATTCCATGAGTCGCAAGCCGCTGGCGCTCGCCAACTGGAAGATGGCGATGACGATCGCCCAGAGCCTGGCGTTCGTCCACGATTTCCAGCAGCTCGCAGGCGACCTGCTCGACTTGGTCGAGGTGGTGATCTGCCCGCCCTTCACCGCACTATGGCCTGTGGCACAGACGCTCCGCGATGGGCGCCTGTATGTGGGCGGGCAGAATATCGCGCCATCCAATGACGCAGCGCGCACCGGCGAGGTCTCGGCAGCGCTGTTGGCCGATGTCGGCTGCCGCTGGGTGATGCTTGGCCACTGGGAGGTCCGGCGGCATCTGGGCGACGACGATGCGGCGGTCAATCGCAAGCTGCACCTTGCGCTCGAGGCCGGGCTGCGGCCGATCGTGCTCGTCGGCGAAGCGCGCGATGAGGCGGCACCGCGCGCGGCGGTGCTGGAGCGCCGCCTGGAGGCGATCTTGCAGGGCTGCCAGGCCACCGAGGTGACCCGGCTCGGCTTCGTCTACGAGCCAGAGGGCGCGATCGGCGCGGATGCCCCGGCTGCGCCGGAACATGTCGCGGAGGGATGCACGCTCATCCGTGGGTGGCTGCGTGCGCGCTGGGGCGATCCGGTGGCCGGCAGCGTGCGGATCATCTACGGCGGGAGCGTTGCGCCGGAGCACGCCCCCGGCCTGCTGGCCCATCCCGACGTGGATGGCCTCGGCGCGTCGCGACGCGGGCGCGATGCCGCAAGCTTCGCCCAGATTGTACGCCAGATCGCCCATGCAAAACACAATAGGGGTTAAGGGTTGGCTGTCCATGCAGTAGCGCCGCACCCTGATGCATGAAAAAGGGACTCGAGCGGTTCGCGGTCCCTTCGCTGCCCCTTCTCCCCTCCATTCGTCGGGGGCTCCGACCCCGGCCCGAGCCGGGACGAGGGCTCGGGGTCCGGGCAAGGCTCAAGGGTAAGCCTCGGTGCTCGGTTCGGGGCGAACACGCTGGTTCACCCTGCCGGGTTCTCGGTTCTCTTTTACATGGGGGGATTCGGCGGATGCTGTCCGGAAAGCGGCGCGATACGGGGATTGAAGTGGAGCCTATCGGGTGTTAGAATGTGAGGTGGACGGGATCGCCCTTTGGCCCATGGGTGCTGGTGGACGGTTTCCGTTCACTCTATGTTAGCCCACTTACATTGACCATCAGGAGCACGTTTGAAATGTCAGGAGATTTATTGCTTCTCATCGCGCTTGCATTTTTGGGAGTGGCGATTATTGCGGCCATCATCTTGGCTTATAAATACCTATTTATCAGGGGACAGATTGCCGAATACGCGCGACGAGAATGTGAATAATGGCGGGCAAGAGAATTTGATACAATTAAACAACAGCGTTTGGAAATAGCGCGGCGCGAGATGCAAATCGTATTCGAGCAGTGGAAGAACCAATACGAGCAATCCACCAGGCAGGACGCTATACAAAAAGCCAAGCAGTAACGTTGGGAAAAGTCACCGAGCAATTTATCCCTTACCTACCAGATTTCTCCTATAATCCTAAAGATGCGCGGTTTATCGGTAGCCCAGTCGATTTTGTGGTCTTTGATGGGCTAAATGAAGGAGAAGTAAGAAATATTGTCTTCGTGGAAATAAAGGCAGGCGTTTAAATACGAGGGAAAGACAGATACGGGGCGCTGTTTGCTCTGGTCACGTAGGTTGGATAGAAATACGTCCCCCTTTCAAGGTAAATGAGCCTTTTGAGGCAAGTGGAGAGAATATGTAGCAGAAAATCGGGCTAACACGCGCTTCCAGCCGACCGCTCGCTTCGCTCGCGGCGGCTAATGTCCAGGCCGTTAGCCCACTTGCAACAGACGAAAGCGGCATAAGGTTGGGCGTGGTTGTTCCGTTCACAAACCCATGATGACCTCTCTTACGAACACGCACAGGCTACGCAGGGTCAGAAAGGATCATAGATGGAAATCGTAAAATCGCTCTTCTACTTTATATTAGCAGGCCTATGTGAAATAGGCGGCGGATATTTGGTATGGCTTTGGCTTCGAGAAGGAAAGAGCATTTGGTTTGCTCTCATAGGAGCATTTGTGCTGGTTCTCTATGGCATCATCCCAACTCTACAACCAGCCAACTTTGGGCGCGTGTACGCGGCGTATGGCGGGGTTTTCGTGGTCCTATCCATCTTATGGGGTTGGAAGATTGATAAAAGTACACCAGATAGGTTTGATCTGCTTGGTGGCGTTATTGCCCTGATAGGCGTCTTTATTATCATGTATTGGCCGAGACGCTGAAAACAAGCGTGTACAGCGACTGGATGCGCCCAAGTCAAAACAAGTACATGAGAAAGTAGGCTGCTAGCTGAAAGGGAAGCCATCGACCGTAAAGACCGCATAAAGCCGATACGAGCATTCCAAACCAGGATGCAGGCTACCGATCGGGTTGCAGCCGACATTGCTTCGTTGCGCTCCACAATGCGGCTGAAGCGCGGCGTTGGGCCGCAGCTATCGATGCCTTCCACCATGAAAGCCGAAAGCTACCCCCTAACCTCTCGCCTGGAGCAGTAAGGCCCTATGACCGCATGCGATCATCTGGCCTATCTGGCGCTCGGTTCCAATCTCGGCGACCGGCGTGCCAACCTGGTGGCCGCGGTCGAGCGGGTGCGCGCGCAGGTGCGCGTGGAGGCGATCTCGTCGCTCTACGAGACCGAGCCGGCCTACGTCGGCGATCAGCCGCGCTATCTCAACGCGGTACTACGTGGGCATACCGCACTGGAGCCGGCTGAGCTGTTGGCCTTCCTGAAGGGGATCGAGCGCGAGATCGGGCGCGTGGAGGGGCCGCGCTTCGGCCCGCGGGTGATCGACCTGGATATCCTGCTCTACGACCGGCTGATCCTCACCACCAGCGAGCTGACCATCCCGCACCCGCGCATGGCCGAGCGCCCGTTCGTGCTCGTGCCGCTGGCCGAGATCGCACCGGATCTCATCCCGCCTGGGTGGGCGGCACCGGTGCGCCAGCTCGCTAGCCAGGTACGGGGCCACGGCGATGTGATCGCCAGTGTCGGGCGGCTCGGCGATTGATCGCGGCGCTATGGCTGCTCTGCGAGCAGCCACTCGAGAAACACCGCCACGACCTCTGGGTCCCAGTAGGTTCCCGCGCCGGCGCGCAGCCGCGCGATCGCCTCATCGATCGAGAGCACCCGGTTGTAGGGCCGCTGTGTGGTCATCGCGTCGAAGGCGTCGGCGACGGCCACGATGCGCGCGCCCAGCGGGATGGCCTCGCGCGACAGCCCATCGGGGTAGCCGCGGCCGTCCCAGCGCTCGTGATGATGGCGCACGATCGGACCGACCGCTGCTGCCAGACGCAGCGGCTGGACGATCCGCTCGCCGATCACTGTATGCTGCTGCATCAGCCGGTACTCGGCTGGCGTCAGCGGCCCACCCTTGCGGATAATGACCTCATCCACGCCAACCTTGCCCACATCGTGGAGCAAGGCCCCGTAACGGAGGGCGACAAGCGCCTCGCCGTGCAGGCCCATACGCTCGCCGATCGCGCTGGCATAGTGGGCCAGCCGTTGCAGATGGCCCTCGGTATAGGCATCTTTGGCTTCGACCGCCCGCGCGAGCGCGAAGATCACATCCTCCGCTTGCTCCCATCCGTCGCTGCGCCGCTTGATACGCAGCAGCGCCCGTACCCGCGCCTCGAGCTCGCGCGCGTCGACCGGCTTTTGCAGATAATCGTCGGCGCCAGCCTCGATGCCCTGCAGGCGCGCCTCGCGCTGATCCTCGACCGTGACCATGATCACCGGGATGCGCCATGTCTCCTGATTGCGCTTGAGCGCAGTGCAGACCGTGCAGCCATCCATGTCTGGAAGCTGGACATCCAGGATGATCAGGTCTGGCGGCCGTGCGGCAACCGCCCGCAGCGCTCCGGCCCCGTCGCCGACGAGCTCGACCGTGTGCCCGCACAGTTCCAACAGCGATGCCAATGCACCGGCTACTTCGTAGCTGTCGTCGACCACCAGAATATGGCCCGGTTCATCGACATCGTCCTCCAAATACTGGCTATGGCTCAGCGAGTGCGGCCCTTTCGTTTGGATCGGTAATGTCAACATCGCGTCGCACTCCTCTCCCCCACCCTGGCGGCGCAAGTAGCATGCGACAGAACGATGCCGCAGGGACACTTCCATCGAAGGTCTGGTTCAGCATGGGCTGAACCGGTGTGATCGCCGGGGATGGGTCGGAGGGCGCTCGATTCCCTGCCTGCCCCATGCCCAAAACAGTGGCGGTGCTTGAAGTAGGATGCCCTGGCTGCCTTGAGTATATACGGCTGAGATGACGAACAGATGAATAAAAATGGGCCGAATATGCACGAGTCGAAAACCGGGCGCGGAAAGTCCACCCGGGAAATAAACATATCTTCATCTCTCTCAAGACAGCCAGAGCTATATACTATAGCGAAACGTAATTGTCAAATTTCTGTATACCGGCCGCCTGCCGGGCGGCGGTCGCCCGCCATGGTTGCTGCCCATCTGCATAGCTTTGCATCTATCCGCTGACGTGTTACAATAGAGCAGACTCTCCGCCGCGATGGAGGTTCATATGAGGCGGCGCTGCGTGGGCGATGAGAAGCGACAAACGCCTGTGGGCTATAGCGGCATCAAGCGCCCGAAGGCGAGCATGCGCGAAGCAGGCCCCAGGCTTCCTTCCTGTCCAGGAATGGTAGCGGATGGAGCGCGGTGAGCAGCAGGAGCGCCCTGCTGCCTCCATCCGCTGCCCACCAGGGCGAGCTTTGCATGGGTCAATCGTTGTGCGCAACGCTGGAATGCCGAGGTTGAATATGAGCGAAAAGCGACCTAAAACCAAACCGCGTCGGTCGAGCAAAGTCAAGTACGAGTGGAATGCAGCGGCGATCCGGGCGCTCCGTGAGTATATGGGCATGACCCAACGCGAGATGGCCGACGAGCTCGAGGTACGCCAGCAGACGATCAGCGAGTGGGAGACAGGCCTGCATAAGCCGCACCGCTCGACCCAAAAAACGCTCAGTATGATCGCTGAAAGCCGAGGGTTTCGCTACGCGCAAAGCCTCGAATCCCAGGATTCCACCTCATGAGTCATCCCGAACGTTCCAATGGCCTCGATCGCTTGCTGTAGCTCGCTCTCCCCTCCCCCGCTCTTACGGGGGTAGGTTTTTCCAGCGACTGCTACGCACGCCCCTCACTCCCACACGTGGGGGCAGAGGGAAAAGCGGTTTAATGCGGATGAGTCACGCTTCCGCTTGACATCGATCCGGTAACGTGTTAGAATAGCACAGAGTTTCGATGGAGCGCATACGCGCTCTTTTTTACCTTCCCTCTACACGGTTTAGGATAAGCCCGCCCGACGGCGCTGGCCACGTTGCGCCTGTTCCTCGCCCGACCCGCGATCGGCTAGAAAGGGCCGCCTATGCGACAGACCATCCCGCTCCCATCCTGCGCCGAGCTGCGCGCCCTCTATGAGGCCGGCCAGAGCACGCCGGTGCTGGCGCGGCGCTACGGCTGCAGCCCGGCGACGGTCGCCAAGCGCCTGCGCGACTGCGGCGTCACCCTCCGCAGTTCGCGTTTCCAGCCCGTCGCGGTCGACGAAGCTACCTTGCGGCGGCTGTACCTGGTCGAGCGCCTGCCGATCGCAGCCATCGCGGCCTACTTCGGCATCTCGATCAGCACCGTCGGCAACAAACGGCGCCTCTACAAGATCCCAACTCGCCCGCGGCGCTAAACGATCGGGCCGCCGGCGGCCCTGCCAGTGGGCGAGCCAACCGTATCACATGCCTGCCATAGCCCGAGCGGCCGTCGTCGGGGCGGCGCGATTGCACCCGGCTTTATTTGAGCTCGCGCTTCAGGATTTTTCCGGTCGCCGTCTTTGGTAGTGTCTCGCGGAACTCGACCGAGCGCGGGTACTTGTACGCCGCCAGGCGCTCTTTGCAGTAGGCGATAAGCTCCTGCTCGCTCACCGACTGGCCCGGCTTGAGCGCCACCACCGCCTTGATCTCCTCGCCCAACGCCGGGTCGGGCACGCCGATCACCGCCGCCTCGGCGATCGCCGGGTGCCCATAAAGGACCTCTTCGACCTCGCGCGGGTAGACGTTGAAGCCACCACGGATGATCATATCTTTGACCCGGTCCTTGATGAAGAAATATCCATCCTCATCCATGGAGGCAAGATCGCCGGTGTAGAACCAGCCCCCCTTGATCGCTTCGGCCGTGGCCTCCGGGCGCTTGTAGTAGCCCTTCATGACGTTGTGGCCGCGGATGACGATCTCGCCCAGTTCGCCCACCTGCACCTCACGCCCCTCGGAGTCGACGCAGCGCATCTCGACCCCCCAGATCGGCGTGCCGATCGAGCCCGGCTTCGGCGGGCGGTCCAGATGATTGAACGAAGCTACCGGCGAGGTTTCCGAAAGCCCGTAGCCCTCGAGGATCGTCACATTGTACTTCTTGTTGAACGCATGCATGACCTCCACCGGCATCGCCGATCCACCGGAGACGCATGTGCGCAGCGCCGAGAGGTCGTATTTATCGGCCTCGGGGAAGTTCAGCAGGTAGAAGTACATCGTCGGCACGCCGGCGAACAGCGTCACCCGATCGCGCGCCATCACTTCAAGCGCTTTTTGCGGCTCGAATCGCGGCAGCAACGTCAACGTCCCACCCGCATAGAGCAGCGTGTTCATCACGCATGTCTGCCCAAAAGAATGGAACAACGGCAGCGCCCCCAGCCCAACCTCGTCTGTCTTGACCGGGAGCAGCTTTTCAACGCAGACCATCGCGTTGAAGAGCATGTTGAAGTGCGTTAGCTCGGCGCCCTTGGGCCGCCCTGTCGTGCCGCTGGTATACAGAATCACAGCCGTGTCGTCCGGCATGGTCTGAAAGGTGTCGAACGTCGGTGGGTTATCGGCCAGCAGCGCATTGAGCGGTAGCGCGCCATCGGGGAGCGGTAGGCTCCCCGTGCCCATGCCCGCCGGCGCCTGGGCCACCAGCAAATGACGGCAGCTCTCCACCTTCCGAAAGCCCTCAGTCGCCTCCTCCAGAAACCCTTCCCAGGCGATCAACGCCACAGAGTCGCTGTCTTCCAGATGGTAGGCGATCTCGTGCCGCTTGAACAACACGTTCAGCGGTACGACCGTCGCGCCGGTCTTCAAGATCGCATAGTAGCAGATGACGAAATGCGGCGTGTTCGGAATCATCATCGCAACCTTGTCGCCAGGGCCGATGCCCAGCTTCACCAGCCCGTTCGCGATCTTGTTGGCGGCTCCGTTGACCTCGGCATAGCGCAGCTTGATGTCGTCAAGGATCACTGCGACCTTGCCAGGATCACGGCGCGCACTCAACTCTAGCAGCATCGCCATGTTCAACATCGAACAGCTCCTTTCTGCGCTTCCTTGTTCGTAATCGCCAGCATGCGGAAGAGGGAGATGGGGATAGCTCGATTATAGAAGCGACATAGGGGGATGTCAACCGTGCAGCAGAGTACCCCAGGAGGATACGCTGACCGTCAACACGGCCGATATCGCCTACGACAGCTGGCAACAGGTGCGCGTGCGCCAGCCGGATGGCAACGAGATGCTCACCAGTACTGGCTTGCAGATCTATGTGCGAAACGGCCATCCGATCAAGAACATCACCGATCGGCCCGATTTCGCCGAGGCGCGCGGCTGGTATACCGATGCAGGCTACGCCACGTCCATGCTGCTCGCCCTGCCCACCGGCCCGGCCTCAGGGATCTGGGAGCCGTCGGTCAAGCCGGAAGAGGGAGCCGACGGTATTCCGATCACTGGCTACGATTGTGCGCTGGACACCGATTTCCACAACCGCAATCCGGGCATTCCGGTCTTGCAAGGCAACAGCACCTACCGCGGGAAACTGCGGATCGACACCACCAGGCTGAGCAATGGCTGGCACCGCCTGTTCCTGAAGACCGACGCCTTCGATCCGGCCACCGGATCGACCAACTCTGGCGTGCCGGCGGTGTTCTTCGAGGTGCGGAACTGACCGGTCTGCTTCGGCGGCAAGGCTACAGCAGGAGTAAAGTCGGGATGGGCTGTGCCGTGGCCTCTGCTTCCCCATCTGACGGACAGGTGCCTGTGACTGACCTTAGCGTGGCTGCGTTGCGCACAGCAGTCCAGCAGCCCGGCGGGCTATGGATGGGCGCAGGCGGGCCGTTTGCGGAGCAAAGGGCCCACCTGCGCCTTCGTTCGCCCTCTCCTCACCCGCGGGGAGAGGTATCAGGAGAGCGGCTCACCCCTACCGGATGACGATCGGTAAGTACCGGCGGGGATTGGTCAACGACG
>FLYN01003094.1_pt1 | contig 13818 bp, 8 predicted proteins | sample 1122621 | NCBI WGS metagenome assembly FLYN01 (sample SAMEA4346792, study PRJEB14843) | hot springs metagenome | biome: Terrestrial Biome; feature: Habitat; material: Sediment | place: India | collected 2012-06-12 | depth 1760 m
TGGCAGCAAGACTTTCCCGCGCGTCGAGCCAATAGCGGCAGCGCTTTCCCGCAAAACCGGGCGGCCTGTCAAACTGGTGCTGCGCCGCGACGAGGAGTTCGTTACGCTCAACCGCCATCCCGTCGTAGCAACCGTGAAAATGGGTGTGAAACGTACTGGCGAGATTACCGCCAAGCAGGTGACGCTGTATTACGACACCGGCGCATATGCGGACACTGGCCCCGGCGTGGCGCAGAAAGGCGGTTACGCTTCGGTTGGCCCATATAAAATCCCACATGTCTGGGTAGATTCGCTCTGTGTGTATACCAATTTGCCGCCTAACGGCGCGTTTCGCGGCTACGGCGTCACGCAGTGCGCGTTCGCCTCCGAGATGATGATGGACATGGCCGCGCACGCGATTGGTATGGACCCGGTGGAGTTTCGTATCAAGAATCTGCTGCACGACGGCGACCATTTTGCGACAGGCGAACGTCTGGAGGATGTCGCGTTCGAGGAATGCCTGCGCGATGCAGCGAACGCAGTCCATTGGCGGGATGGTGTTCGCGCTGAAACAGGTGAGGGCAAAGTGCGCGGCAAAGGCGTGTGTGTGCTGCTCAAGGGAATGACGACGCCGAGTCGTTCTACCGCGCGAGTTGAGATTGACCAGAATGGACACGTCACCGTTCACATGGGTACCATCGAGATGGGACAGGGCGCGCGCACCATCGCAGCGCAGATCGCCGCTGAGATATTAGGACTTGACTACAAGAAACTGATCGTCACGCTGCCCGATACGACTTCAACGCCCTTTGACGTGCGCACCACCGCCAGCCGCTCGACCTATATGATGGGGCAGGCCATCGAGCGCGCGGCGACTGACCTGGCGGACAAGTTGCGCGCGCAGGCGGCGCTGTTGCTGGGCGTGCAGCATCATGAAATCAGCTTACGCAGTGGAGCGGTCTTCACCGGAGACATATCCGTATCCCTCGCTGAGATTGTGCAGCGAACGGAAGTCGAAAAAATGGTCGGCGAGGGGGAGTTTTACAACGAGGGCAGCCTGAACCCCGATACCGGCCAGGGCATCGCCTCATCCCACTGGCATCTGGGCGCGGCGGCGGTGGAGGTCGAAGTGGATACCGAAACCGGGCAGGTGCGGCTGGCGCATGTCCACGCGGCGACCTACGCCGGGCGGGTCGTCAACCGCTTCACAGCCGAGTTGCAGAACGAAGGCAGCATCCTGATGGGCATCGGCAGCGCGCTGTTCGAGGAAATCCGCTTCGACAACGGCCAGGTCATCAATCCAAATCTCTCCGACTACATGCTTCCCTCCATCATGGACTTACCCGACACGATGACACAGCATCTTATCGAGCGCGACGGTGCGCTGCCACACGGCCTGGGTGAAACCGCCCTACCCGCGATTCCGGCTGCGGTTGGCAATGCGGTGGCACACGCGATTGGCTATCGAGTTCGTAGCCTGCCGATCACGCCGGAGAAGGTGCTGCTCGCCATTGTCGAAAAGGCTGACCAGCCATGAGACTCGAATTCACCCTCAACGGCCAGCCCGTCACACTGGACAACATATCGCCATCTACCACATTGCTGACTGCGTTACGCGACCATCTCAAGCTGAACGGCACACGGCTAACATGTGGCATCGGCATGTGCGGGGCGTGTACGGTGCTGGTGGATGGCGAAGCCATGACTGCCTGCCTGCTGCTCGCGCCAATGGTTGCCGGGCGCAGTGTGACGACAATTGAAGGGCTGGCGCAGGACGGGGAGCTGGATGCAGTGCAGCAGGCTTATGTCGAGTGCATGGGCTTTCAATGCGGCTACTGCACGCCGGGCTTTATTCTCACGACTCACGCTCTACTCAAAGAAAATCCACATCCTACCGACGAGCAGATCAAGGCGTATCTGGCGGGCAACCTGTGCCGCTGCGGAAGTTACTATAAGATTATGGACGCGGTGAAGTTGGCAAGCGAGAGGATGAATAGTTAATATTTGAACCACAGAGACACAGAGCACACAGAGAAAGTTTGACAAATTCCTTTGCACTTTTGCGTTAAGTCTTTAGCTGAAAGCTGATTGCTGACCGCTGACAGCGACAAATAGCTTTCTTGAGGAGTACATATTTATGGACACCGTTCGAGTAGGCATCATCGGCAGCGGCTTCGTGGGCGACATCCACGCCGAAGCATTCAAGTTCGTGCCGGATGCGAAAGTCGTCGCCGTCGCCTCACCCACGCCCGGCAAAGCGAAAGCCTTCGCCCAGAAGCACCACATCGAACACGCCTTTGAGGACTACCGCGACTTACTGGCGCTCAAGGACGTAGACATGGTCACGCTGGGCATCCCCAACGACCTGCACGCCGAAGTGGTCATCGCCGCTGCGCAAGCCGGCAAGCACATCGTCTGCGAAAAGCCGCTGTGCCTGACGCTGGAAGAGGCTGACCAGATGATTGACGCCTGTAAGCAAGCCGGCGTGCTGTTCATGTACGCCGAAGAACTGCTGTTTGCCCCCAAATACGTCCGCGCCAAGCAGCTTGTAGACGAGGGCGCAATCGGCAAGGTCTTTGCCGTCAAGCAGAGCGAAGAACATTTTGGCCCGCATTCCCCCTGGTTCTGGGACGTGCGGCGTTCCGGCGGCGGCGTCCTGCTGGATATGGGCTGCCACTCGATAGAATATGGCCGCTGGGTGCTGGGCAAGCCGAAGGTCAAGAGTGTCTTTGCCAGCCTGGGCACGTATGTCCACAAAGACAAAACCGAAGGCGAAGACCACGCCTTCTGCATCGTCGAGTATGAAAACGGCGCGGTCAACATGGCGGAGAATAGCTGGGCGAAGCACGGCGGCGTGGATGACCGCTGCGAAATCTACGGCGACAAAGGCTTCACCCGCGCCGACCTGCTGCGCGGCAGCGCTCTGCTGACCTACAGCGAAGTCGGCTATGGCTACGCGGTTGAGAAAGCAGCCACGACACAGGGTTACACCTTCACCATGTTCGAGGAAATCTGGAACTATGGCTTCCCCCAGGAGATGCAGCATTTCGTCCGCTGCGTTCGCGGGCTGGAAGAACCGATGGAAACGGGCGAAGATGGCCGCGAAGTGCTGAAGATTCTTTACGCCGCCTACCAGTCCGCCGGCGAAGGCCGCCGCATCGAGTGGCCGTATGATCCGCCGCAAGTCGCCAAGCCGATAGACCTGTGGAAGCGCACACCCGCTAGAATTTGAATTGAACCACAGAGACGCAGAGTTCACAGAGGAACAGGTACAAAGTTGAAAGTGAATACGTTCCATAAAACAAACCGCTTTTAACTTTTAACTCTCTCTGCGGTTAGAGACTTATTGTTCGCCAATAGTTACTTAGGAGATTACAATGGCTGTCAAAACGGATGTTATTGACCAATTTTTAGGCGATGCTTCGACGCCAATACAGTGGACAAGCGAAGAGGAAAAAGGGCTGCACTTCTGGTACGACGATCTCCACTGTCCGCAGCCGATCTCGCCCATGTGGTTCGATGTCGGCGGCTGGTGGTATACGTGCAACTACATGTACCGACGCTTTGGCGTGCCGTTTGGCAAAGATTGGGTGGCGAAAACCGTCAACGAATACGTCTTCAGCGCCGTCGTGCCGCGCGACCCAAAAGAGGCCGAGCAGCTAGGCGCGTATTATGGCATGGTGATGCCGGTCTACGCTGAGAACTTTCTGAGCTGGTGGAAGAACCGTTACCTGCCAGAAATCCACCGCAACTTTGAATTTCTTGACACCTTTCCAATGGATACGGCCTCGCTGCCCGAACTGATGATACTGCTGGAAGACGCGCTGGACATTCAGGAGCGCCACTTCCGCATCCACTGGATTCTCAATCTGGCGCAGTTCCAATCATCGCTGGATTTCGGCGCGGCATTCGCGGAAGTCGTCGGCCAGAACGACCCTGAACTTATCGGGCGTATACTTGTATCCGATGAGGATCGCAACTGGGACTCCATCCGTGAATTGTGGCGGCTGAAGGAGAAGGTCAAGGCCAATCCTACGTTACGCGAGGCGTTCCAGCCGGAGACGCCGCAGGGCGTTCTCAAAGTGCTGGAAACCAGCGATGAAGGAAGGGCTTTTCTCAAAGACATTGACGCCTACAAGATGGAATACGGCAACAAAGCCATTTACACGCACGAGTACATTTTCCCCACCTGGCGTGAGAATCCCGCACCGATTATTGAGGCCATTCGGGGACAGCTTATCGACGATTACGATTACCACGCGGCGGTCAGGAAGCTGCGCGAAGGACGCGATGCCGCCATCGCCGAGATGTGGTCGCGCGTTCCCGCAGACCGCAGCCAGGAACAGCGGGATAAATTGCAGAAGGCGCTTGACCTTGCGCTGAAGATGGTGCCACTAACGCCTGACCACCATTTCTACATGGATCAGGGGACGTATGCCCGCGTGCGGCTGGTGTTCATGGCAATCGGGCGCAAGCTGGTGGAGCGCGGCGATTTCAACCAGCCCGACGACGTTTTCTACCTCAAATATGAGGAACTCCGCATTCTATCGGCCAATCCGTCGGCGTTCGACGCAAAGGCGCTGGTCAGGGAGCGCCGCGAGACTCGTGAAAAGGCATTTAGCATCCGCCCGCGCAACTGGGTCGGCACGATCACGGAATGGTCGCTGCACGGTGAGCCGTACAAGACACTCTGGGGCTGGCCTGACGTGTACACGAAAGAGAAGGAAATGGCGCAGCAGCCTGTCGGTACGGTGAGGGGGCTGGGCGCATCGGCTGGCGTAGTCGAAGGCACAGCGCGTATCGTCCACTCACCGGACGAGTTCGACCAGGTGAAGAAAGGGGATATTGTGGTCTGCAAGATGACCAATCCCGCCTGGGTGGTCGTGTTCACCAAGATCGGCGGCCTCGTCACCGACGCGGGCGGCGCGCTGTCGCACCCGGCAGTGGTCTCGCGCGAGTTCGGCATTCCCGCCGTCGTCGGCACAGGCATCGCCACGCAGCGCATCAAGACCGGCCAGCGTGTGCGCGTCAACGGCGCGGCAGGGCTTGTCGAAATTCTCAGTTAATTCATGGACGTTCTCGTCAGGGCGTAGCGTGCTACGCCCCTACAAACCACACTTCCTCAAGGGGTACAGCATGTGGACGCGCCAGGAAATTGAACAGCACAGCGTAGATATGCGCCAGTTCGCCGACTTCCGGCAGTCAACGCTCGACAACGGGATGCGCATTGTCGAGGCGTACAACAGCAGCGGCCTGACTTTCAATATTCTGCCAGATCGCGGCCTGGACATCTGGCAGGCGTTCTATAACGGCCTATCGCTGACTTGGTGCGCCCAGGGGTCGCCCTATCCTCCCGACATGGGGCAGGAATGGCTGCGGCAGTTCAACGGCGGCCTGCTTGTCACCTGTGGCCTGACCCATGTCGGCCACCCAGAAACCGACTCCATCACCGGCCAGTGGCGCGACATTCACGGGCTGTACAGCCGCCTGCGCGCAACGAATGTCAGTGTTTCTCGCCAATGGAACGCCGGTAACCAGTATGTGATTGAGTTGAAAGGCGTGGTCTGTGAATCCATGCTGTTCAGCGAGCAGTTGCGCCTGGAACGCACGTACACCCTGACTCTGGGCGAACCGGCGATTCACATCCACGATCTAGTCACCAACGTGGGTGACATGCCCTCGCCGCTGATGGTGCTGTATCATTTCAACGTCGGCTTTCCACTGGTGGGCGCAGGGGCGCGCCTGCATACCCCCGACGAGAAGGTTGTGCCACGCGATGACCGCGCCGTGCCTGGGTTAGACGCATGGCCGGAGTACAACGCCGCCACCCCGCAGTATGCCGAGCAGGTATTTTTACACCATGTCAAAGCCGATCACGAGGGGATGTCCGAGGCGCTGCTCGCGCGCAACAATCTGGGGCTATCCATTCGCTGGGATACCCGTACCCTGTCCTACCTGACGCAGTGGAAGAACACCCGGCAAGGTATTTATGTCTGCGGCATTGAGCCGGGCAACTGCTGGCCGGAAGGGCGCAACATGGCGCGCGATAGTGGCCGCTTAGTGATGATTGAGCCGGGTGAGAGCCAGGAATTTTCATGCAGCCTGACCATGCTGGGCAGCGCCGAAGCCATTCAGGCTTGCCAGCAGCGCATTAACACACTGGCACAGACAGGCCGCGCCGTACAGGGCTGTGATGTAAGCGGCTATCCGATTTAGGGCAGGCCAGCCGGAAAACCGCAAAAGCGGTATAATCGGGCTGAGGGGGATACCTCACTCATCTGCTCAAATCGGCTTTGTCGTTCTCATCATGCGCCTGGTCTATATTGCGCTCGGCTGGATAGCCGGCATCATGCTCGCCGCAAACAACAGCGCCAGCCCGCCGCTGATCTGGGCCGGCCTGGTGGTCATGGCCAGCGCCGCTCTCTGGCTCGCCAATCCTGAACAGCGCATGGTGATGGTTGCGCTGCTGGCCTTTATGCTTGGCGGCCTTCGCCTCTCGCTTTATCCAAGAACGGACGACATCACCCGCTATGTCAACACCGGCGGGCTAACCATCGAAGGCGTGATTATTGACGAACCCGATATTCGAGATGACCGCGTGCAGTTCCAGGTAGACGTAGACAGCGTGACGCGCGCCGGACAGACGCTCGCTACCAACGGATTGGCGCTGGTGCAAGCGCCACGAACCGCCGGAGTGCGCTACGGCGACAGAATTGCGGCGACGGGAATCTTGACGATGCCAGGGGAATTCGACACGTTCTCCTATGCGGACTTCCTCGCTCGCAGCGGCGTCTTTACCATTATGCGCAATGCTGCGATTGAAGCGCGCTCGAACCAGCATGGAAACGCGCTTTACGCCAGCCTGCTCGACCTGAAATCACGCGCGCAGGACGCCATTCATCGCCATCTGCCCGACCCGCAGGCTGCACTTCTCAGCGGTATTTTGCTCGGTAACGAACGTGGCATTTCGCCCGAAATCAGCGAAGCATTCAGCGCAGTTGGCGCGGCGCACATCGTTGCAATCAGCGGCTATAATATGGCTATTCTTAGCGAAACGGTGATGCGCCTGCTCGCTGCCGTTCGCGTGCCGCGCCGGTGGGCAGCTACGGCAGGCATTGTGGTCATCATCGTCTACACGCTTTTTGTCGGCGCGAACGCTGCTGTCATCCGCGCAGCCATTATGAGCAGCCTGCTCGTCGTCGGCAAACTGTTCCGGCGCAAGACTTACGTCCCCGCATCGCTGGCCTTCGTTGCTTTGCTCATGTCGGCGATAAATCCAACAGTGCTCTGGGACATCAGTTTCCAGTTGAGCCTGTTCGCCGTCCTGGGATTGACGTTGTTTGTTGACCCCATCTCGAAGGCATTCAATTACATCCTTTACCGGATTTTGCCACGATCTACTGCCCCTACCGCGAGCAGCTTTCTGGCTGAGCCGCTCGCCGTCACGCTGGCGGCGCAGATCACAACCCTGCCGCTCATTGTGCTGTACTTTGGTCGTCTGTCTCTGACTTCAGTCGTCGTCAACCTCTTGATTATCCCGGCGCAAGCGCCGCTGCTCATCATCGGCGGGCTGGCAACGCTGCTGGCGTGGCTGCCGGGTCTCGCCCAGCTTCTCTACTGGTTTGATCTCATATTTCTCTCCTGGACGATCAGCATTGTCCGGCTGTTCGCGCGGCTGCCGTTTGCTGATGTCGAGTTCCATGTGGATCCCCGTCTGGTCGCCCTGTTTTTTGCCATCTTGATAGGAGGGTCGTTGATGCGCGCCACCCAGCCTGCCTGGGCATTGTCGTTGGGGCGGTTGATCCGGCAGCGCGCCGTCGTCGCGGCTACGGTGCTGGCCGGTCTCTCGACGTTCGTTCTCATCGGCGCAGTCGCCTTAAGCCGACCGGACAATGCGCTGCATGTCTGGTTTCTCGACGTGGGACACAGCAATGCCGTGCTGGTGCAAATGCCGCGCGGCGCGCACATGCTGGTGGACGGTGGGCGTTTTCCGTCGCGCCTGCTAACCGCGATTGGCGACCGTCTCCCGTTCACAGATCGGGAAATCGAAGTGCTGGTCATTACCCAGCCGGATGAATTTGACATCGGCGCGCTTACGGCTGTCCTGCAACGCTATGACGTTGGCCTTGTCCTGAGGAACGGGCAGCCCAATATGAGCGACTCTTTTCTCCAACTTCAGGATATGCTCGCCGCACATGAGGTTGTGTCCGTTCGCGCTGGCTATACAATAGAAACCAATGACGGCATCCGGCTGGAAGTCCTGCACCCTCAACAGCAGCCATCGCTCGACGACAATTTTGACGACAACACACTGGTCATGCGGCTGACCTATGGCGAGGTCTCATTCCTGCTGACATCCGATTTGAGTGTAGAAGGACAAACTACACTGTTGGAAGCCGGTCAGTGGCCGCTGGCGAGCGTCATGCAGTTGCCACAGCGCGGCGCTCAGCGCTCACTCGACACCGATTTTCTCGACGCGGTACAGCCACAGGCGGTTGTTATTCAGACAGACCCGGCCAACCCGCGCGGCGACCCTCACCCCGATGTACTGGCGCTGCTGGAGAACGTCCCGATATTCCGCACCGACGAAGGCGGCACGATTCACTTCTGGACAGATGGAAGCGCATTGTGGGTGATCGAGGAAGGTTAATAGTACTTTTAGGCTATCGCAAGGGGCAGTAGGATAATCTGTAATTCAACCATAGGGGGATAAGGAGGAAACGAATGCTCAAAAATCATTTGCGTTTGATTTGTATATTTGTGATTGTAGCCTCGGTATTTTTGACGGTCTACGCAGGTCTACACTTCAGGGGAGCCGCCGGATGGTCTTCAGGGTCGCTGGTTGCCGTAGCCGACATCAGCGGCTTTGGCAACAACACCGGCACAGTAACGGTAACGTTACGAGCGTGGGGAAGCGGGTTGACTGCCTTTTGCCAGAACCGGGGTGGTAATCTTGCTCCTGGGCAGAATCCGGTCAACGTGAACGTGAGCACCTCCCAGGTCGCACGTCCGGATAAGAACGGCTCAGCCACCGTCACTTTCCATGTGAACCTTCTGCCGTCTACCAGGGCAGCCGGCTGTCCAAACGGCAACTGGCGTGTTGTTGACCTGATCGGGACCATCAATGCCAGTCTGGAGGCGGTGGATTCGGCTACGGGCGCTTCCGACAGGCAAGATTATGTCTGCCAGATTCACGAAGCGCTCCAACAGGTTGACTGCGTGCTGACCTCCGGCTAAAGGTTGCCGAACCCATGACTGTAAACGAGCGGCTGGCCCGCTCGTATTCGTTTTCAGACATGACCCTCAACTTGGCTTATCTTTGTGGTTTGCGCCAATTGAGAGTAACATTGTCACTCAACGCACCACACCTGTAGGGGCAATCCGGGAGCAAGGCTATGGACAGCCAGGTAATTGGCTACCGTTACCAGCTTCTCGATAAGCTGGGCCAGGGGGGAATGGGATCGGTTTACAAAGCCTATGACCGACTAAACCGCCAGTTCGTCGCCCTCAAACAGGTCGTCGCAAAAACCGGCTTTCCCTCTAGCCCGGTTGATGACAGCGAGAGCATTCGGCTGTCACTGGCTCACGAGTTTCAAACACTCGCCTCCCTGCATCACCCGCATGTCATCGGCGTCCTTGACTACGGCTTTGACGCATCGAAGCAGCCTTATTTCACGATGTCTCTCGTACATCCATCGCAGCCGATCACACAGGCCGCACAAGGACAATCCCCCGCAACGAAAGTCAAACTCCTCATCCAGATGCTCCAGGCGCTTGCTTACCTGCACCGCCGGGGCATCATTCACCGCGATCTCAAACCGGATAATGCGCTGGTTACTGCCGATGGCGAGGTGAAAGTGCTGGATTTTGGGCTTGCCATCCTGCGCGAACAGCGGCGGGATGATGACTCGATCTCTGGCACGCTTGCTTATATGGCGCCAGAAATGGTGCTGGGCACACCGGCCAATGAAACCACCGATCTGTATGCAGTCGGGGTCATGGCTTATGAGATGTTTGCCGGACGACATCCTTTCAGTGTTGAAAAACCGGGGCAACTCATCCAACAAATCCTGGCGAGCGCTGTTGATTTAGATCGAGTTGACGCCAATGACGCCATCAAAGAAATTATTGGCCGACTGCTCGATAAAAGCAGTGACCGGCGTTACAGCGGCGATGCTTACGCAGTTATTCGGGCGTTGAGCGAGGCGCTGAACCAGCCGGCCCCCCAGGAAAGCGCTGCAATCCGTGAAAGCTTCCTCCAGGCAGCTCAGTTCGTGGGTCGTGAAACAGAATTGGTTCGGTTGACCGGCGCGCTGGAACAGGCGTTACTGAGTCACGGCAGTGTATGGCTCATCGGCGGCGAAAGCGGCGTGGGAAAATCACGCTTGTTGGAGGAGCTACGGACGCGCGCGCTGGTACGTGGCGCGCTGGTCTTGCACGGCCAGGGCATCGCCGAAGGTGGACTGCCTTATCACCTGTGGCGCGAACCCTTGCGGCGTCTGGTTCTGTCTGCCGAAATCAGCGATGCCGAAGCCAGCATTCTGAAACAGATTGTACCGGATATTGACGACCTACTGGGACATGAGATTCCCTCCGCTCCTGCTCTGGAGGGAGAAGCCGGTCAGCAGCGCCTGTTCAGGGTCATTTCTGGTATCTTACACAGACAACAACAGCCCACTGTGCTCATTCTCGAAGACCTCCAATGGACAACCGAAAGCCTGAGCCTGTTGGAGGTGCTTATCCCGCTGACGAAAGAGTTGTCGTTGCTGATTGTCGCCAGCTATCGAGACGACGAAGCCCCGCAACTCCCAGAAAGACTCTCAGGAACGCAAGTCATCAAGCTGGAACGGCTCAATGACAAGGAGATCAAGCAGTTGAGCGGTTCCATGTTAGGCGAGGCGGGAATCCAGTCCGAGATGGTGGCGTTTTTGAAACGGGAAACCGAGGGTAACGTCTTTTTCCTGGTCGAGGTGGTGCGGGCGCTGGCCGAGGAAGCGGGCGGATTAAGCGAAGTAGGCAGAATGACCCTGCCGGCGCGCGTCTTCGCCGGCGGCGTACAGCAGGTCGTCCAACGCCGCCTGCAAAGTCTGCCAGATAGCGCCCGTCACATGCTGCAAATGGCCGCCGTTATTGGCCGCCAACTCGATCTGGGACTGCTCGGCCTGCTTGCGAGCGATATAAACCTGGATGAATGGCTGGCGACCTGTTCCAATGCTGCCGTGCTCGAACTGGTGGAGGAGCGCTGGCGTTTTTCACATGATAAATTCCGCGAAGGCGTGCTCAGCGCGCTTCCAACCGATGAGCGCCAACGATTGCACAAACAGGTTGCCGTTGCCGCCGAAACCCTGTATGCCCACGCCCAAGATGAGTACGCCGGGATGATCGCCGACCATTACGAGCAGGCCGGGGAACAGGCTGTCGCCGCCCACTGGCACGCCCGCGCCGGTCAACACGCCCGCGCAACCTACGCGCCAGAGATTGCCATTATTCACTACCAGAAAGCCTTATCCTTCTGGGCAAATGATATGCCCGAGTCGCAACGGCTGGAAGTTTACAAGGGTCTCGGCCACATGCTCCAGTGGCAGGCACGCTATGTCGAGGCGCTTGAAACATTTAAACAGATGCAGCAGGCGGCGCAAGCGGTAGGCGACCTGTCATCTCAAGCGTATGCCTGGTGCGGCATCGCGGGCGCGCAACTGCGCCAGGGCCAGGTGCGTCTCGCGTTGGAAAGCGCTGCACAGGCCGAGGAGGCCGCACGAGGTGCGGCTGCGCATCACGCCCTGACAACGGCGCTCTACATGAAGGGCTTATGCCAGTTCCGCTTAGGTAACGTCCAGGCCGCTCTTGAATTGAGCGAACAGGTGCTGGCGTTGAGCACACAAATGGAAAATCGCCCTCGCATGGCGCAGAGTCTCAATCTGCTCGGCGGCGCGCACTTCAGCCTCGGACAGCTTGACGAGGCAGACCGCCATTTCCAACGCGCGCTGGCGATCTTCCAGGAACTCGGCGACCGCAGCGAAGTGATGATTTTAATGAACAACCTGGGTTGGCTGGCCGGTGCGCGGGGCGATTACCAGACGGCTTTCTCCCAATACGAGGCCGCGCTCGCCATTGCGCGCGAAATCGCAGATCGAGATTCGGAAATCGTCTTTCTGTGCAATCTGGGTGGAGCGCGCGTGGCATTGGGAGATTATGAAGCGGCAGAAGCGGACTTGCTGGAGGTCATTCGCATGGCTGCCGTCACGCCATTCCGCGAGCTTTCCGAGGCGTATCGTTTTCTGGCCGAAGCCTACCTGGGACAAAACAAAACCGACGACGCCTTCACTACAGCCCAACGAGCCTTAGCGCTTGGCGTCGAAGTTGAATCGCAAGAATACATTGGCGTCGCCTGGCGCGTGTTGGGACAGATCGCCGCGCAGAAGTCGGCCCCACTGCTCATTGAAAACGGCGGCCAGGCCCAACTCTATGACGCCGTCGCCTGTTTTACCGAAAGCGCCCGTATTTGCCAGGAAAACGGCCTGGATGGAGAACGCGCCCGCACCCTGCGCGAATGGGCAAAATACGAACTCCAGCATGGCGACGGGGCGCGCGGGGCAAACCTGTGGCAAGAAGCGCGCGATTTATTCGTGCGCCTCACCGCCCATCTGGAGGCTGAACGAATGGGCGATCTGCCCGCCGCCAGCGCCAGATAAGGCGTTTATCCCCCCCGCTGCTCGAAAAACCAGAAGCCGAAGAACAGCAGCCCGCCCAGAATGCCGGTTAAAATCGCCGGAGGGCGCGATTTATGCGCTCGGGTAAGGCCAGCCACAATCAGGGGAAATGTAAAAATCAGAATGTGAAGCAGCAACGTGCCGAAGTCTCTCTCAACGAGCACCCTCACGTTTCTCAGTATCTGGAGCTTGTCCACCACCGCAGCAAAAGCGACAGCAGCCATCATCACCGTCGTTAAGAGCTGCTTATCGGACTGCATAAACATCGTGGCAAGCGCCAGAAAGAAAATCAGATAGAGCATAATGTTCCAGATCAGACCTGGTTCGGAATTCGGGCCAAGCGCTGCGATGATGTCCTGTACGTCAAGTCGTGTGCTCTGCGCCAGCAGCATCGAATAATTCCTCCTGATAAATGCGTGTTGCGGTTTCCTTTCTTATAGTAGCACAGCCCGTCATTCTGTACATATAACCCTGATTAGAATTTGAGCGAGGCCTGCTATCCGCATCAGCACGCCGTCGCGCTCCAGGATAACTGCACGTTTCATATAATCCTATGTTATGCTCTACATATGGCGTCACGAGAACAACGATTACCAGCATTCTTCACGTCGTTTCGACAGCAGGCGATGCGGCGATGGAACGCGCTTGACCCGGCCACGCGCGCGCTGCCTCAATATCTCTGGCGCGCGGTGGTTAACTTCAACGCCTACGGCACACCCCGCGCCGCCGCCCTCGCCTATTACGCCATTTTCTCGATCTTTCCACTGTCCTTATTGCTCGCCATCGCCATCGGCAGCATTCTGGGGGATACACTTGTCCAGGAGCAGATCGGCGCGGCGCTGCCCCTGTTCCTGCCGCCCGGCACCGAACAACTCTTGCTGGAGAATATCAAACCGGAAGCGCTGGAACTGGGGCGTTCTGCTGGATTGTTAGGCCTGGCCGGCCTGATCTGGTCGGGGCTGGGGCTGTTCTCAAATGTGACCTCATCGCTCGACCTCATCTTTCGCGTCTCCGCCCGGCGCAGCATCTGGCGGCAGCGGCTGGTGGCGCTGGTCATGGCGATTATTCTGGTGCTGCTCGTCACCGCCTCGTTTGTCACCTCCGGCGTGATGGGGCTGGCCTCGGCGCT
>FLYN01007063.1_pt2 | contig 13772 bp, 14 predicted proteins | sample 1122621 | NCBI WGS metagenome assembly FLYN01 (sample SAMEA4346792, study PRJEB14843) | hot springs metagenome | biome: Terrestrial Biome; feature: Habitat; material: Sediment | place: India | collected 2012-06-12 | depth 1760 m
GCTTTCACAGGAGCTGCCGACGCCGGCCCATTTCGAACAGGCTGCCGGCATGGTGCGCGAGGACGATATCGCCCAGAAGCTTATCTGCGGACCCGATCCCGAGCGGCATATTCAGGGCATCAGGCGGTTCATCGACGCGGGCTACGACCATGTGTATGTTCACCAGATCGGGCCCGACCAGGAGGGCTTCTTCCAGTTTTATGCCCGCGAGGTCCTGCCGCAGCTGCAATAGCACCGGCAGCGCCGGGAGCGCAGCGCGCCCGCTGTGCTCCCGGCGCTACTTCACCGCCCGCTCCTGGATGGCCGGCGTCAGGTGAAGGAGAAACCAGTCGCGCGCCAAACGCGCGACCTGCTCGAGCGCGCCTGGCTCCTCGAAGAGGTGGGTCGCCCCAGGGATGATCTCGAGGCGCGTTTCAGCGCGCAACTGCGCCATCGCCTCATGGTTCATCGCGATCACCGGCTCATCGCGCTCACCGACGATCAATAGCGTCGGCGCCCGGACGCGCGCCAGCGCCGGGCCGGCCAGGTCGGGCCGCCCACCACGCGAGACCACGGCATCGACCAGCTCGGGGTACTGCGCGGCGGCCAGCAGCGCCGCGCCACCACCGGTGCTGGAGCCGAAGTAACCCGCCCGTAGCGCGCGGGTATCGGGATTCTGGGCCAGCCACTGCCTGGCGCCGACGAGCCGGCTGGCGAGCAGCCCGATGTCGAAGCGCAGGTGGCGCGTTCGCATGTCCACCGCCTCCTCGTCGGGCGTGAGCAGATCCATCAGCAGCGTCGCCAACCCGGCGGCGGTGAGCACGCCAGCGACGTAGCGATTGCGCGGGCTGTGCCGGCTGCTCCCGCTGCCGTGCGCGAACAGCACGATGCCGCGCGCGCCCTCGGGTATGGCCAGATTCCCCTCCAGCGCGAGTGCGCCGATCGGGATCTGGACGACTCGTTCTGTGGAAGTCGTTGGTGCTGTTCGATCCATAGCTTTCTCCCCCTTCTGTTGCAAGGGGCATACGGGCAGATAGCGATCGTCCTCCATCATCCCTGCCCCTCTGCCGTAGTCGGCGGTGGGGAGGCCCGGTGAGCGGGGAGTGGGCCGGCCGGGTTAGAGGTTTGCGATGCAGCGGCGTGCTCACGCGCGGCGCGATCAAGCAACTCGCGCACCTCGTCGTCGGTCGTCTGAGCAAAATTCTCGTACCACAGGCCGACGGCATAGAACGGCTCTGGCGTAATCACGCACACGATCTCGTCGACTTCCCGGCGGAACTCGGCGCAGATATCGGGCGCAGCAGTGGGAACGGCCACAACAATGCGGGTGGGCTGCTGCTGGCGCAGCGCAGCGACGGCGGCGCGCATCGTCGATCCGGTCGCCAGACCGTCGTCCACCAGAATGATCGTCTTTCCGCGCACATCGGGCGGCGGGCGGTCATCACGATACAGGCGCTCGCGCCGCTCGAGCTCGCGCTGCTCCTGTGCGACGACCGCTTCGATCACGTGGTCGGGGATACGCAAACCGTACACGACCTCGTCGTTGAGCACGATCACGCCGCCGGTAGCGATCGCGCCCATCGCCAGCTCCTCGTGCCCCGGCACGCCCAGCTTGCGCACGACAAAGACGTCGAGCGGCGCGTTGAGGCCCCTGGCTACTTCAAAAGCGACAGGAACGCCGCCGCGCGGCAGCCCGAGCACCAACACATCCGGACGATTGGCATATGCCGCGAGCCTGGCTGCCAGGATCTGACCCGCCTCAGTTCGATCGCGAAATTGCCGTACCATCTTGTGCCTCTCACAGTAGCGAACTCGGCTGCCAGCGCTCCTCCTCTTCTCCGATTAGGATGTCTCTTTGTGCCACGCGCTCCTTGTAGGTGCGGACCTCGGCTGCCGTTTTCTCATCTTTCACCTGCGTCCTCATCGCTCACGCGTACCAGCAATACCGGGCAGGGCGCATGTCGCAGTACCGCGTCGGCCGTGCTGCCGAAGATCAGCCGCCCCAACCCGCCCCGCCCGTGGGTCGTCATGGCGATCAGCGCGGCACGCGACTCACGCGCCCGTGCGACGATCACATCGGCGGCCACGCCCTCGTGGTGCTCGTGGGTCACCGCAAGGCCCCGGCGCCGCAATCGCTCGGCCAGCGTGCCGAGGTAGCTGGCCGCTTCCTGCCGTTCGGCCTCGATGATCGGCGTGGGATCGACCGGCATAGGCCGGTCGGCTGGCATCAACGGGGGCCCGGTGCTTGCCGCCGAGGCAGCGAGCACCTCCGGCGGCGTCGTAGCGCGCAACAATATCACCGCCGACCCGAACTGCTCGGCCAGTGCTTCGACATACGGCAACACGCGCTCCGCCAGCTCCGAGCCATCCAGGGCAACGATGATGCGTGTGTACATAGCGGGTGCAGGTTGGTCTTCCGGATTGGATCTATCCTCTCCTGGCTTCACGATCCGCCTCCCTCGCGCTATTCGCGGCATACATTATGCCACCGTTCGAGCCGGCCTGTCGAGCATTGCTTACCTCTGGGACTCACCTCAGGAGGATGATCTCCTGCTGCCCTGACCGCCGGGTGGGTTCCCTTCCGGAGCATGCTCATCGTCGGGGTTAGGTAAGGTTTCCGGCGCTGGCCCCCTCGTCTTCCCTGGGTTGCCGCCATCGGCTGGGCTGCGCTTGTAGTCGGGCACAGTTCCACTTATGGCCTCAGGCTGCGTTCCCGTGCTCTCAATGCCGGATAGCTCGCCGATCTCGTCGGTGACATGCCCGGTCGCGCCGACGCCCGACGAGCCGCCGGTGCCTCCGATGCCCGCTACAACGCCTTTGTCGCGCGCGCCGGTCGTGCCAGCCGGGCCGCCGCTGCGAGCCGTGTCGCCTCGATGGCTGGTGTCGTACTGTTGTTGCACCGCCTTGGAAGCGCGTGGGGTTCGCTCTTCGCGGGCATGCTCGATCTCCTTCCCAAACTACGGATGCGCGTCGATGCACGCCATCCAACAAGGATCCTCACATGGCAGGGGCAGCAAGACAAGTGCCAGAAGGCACGCCTGCGCTCTCCCATGGGGAGCGATTGAGGAGGTGAAACTTTCCGACCCTTTCCAGCCGTAACTCGTGTAAAATATCCAGGAGTTCCGCCCTCATCATCCGGCTGGGAGGGTTGGCCGTGGCAGCTCTGCCACCCTGGCCACTGCCGCCTATGGCCTGCCAACAAGCGATGAAACGCTGTCTGTGGCTCTTCAGTCTATGGCTCGCAGCCTTCGCCGCCGCCTGCTCTTCGGTGCCCGACTCCGCTGCGCGCACGCCAGGCATCATCGCGCCACCCACCCCCGTCGCTGCTCGTGGCGTGCCGCCCACAGCCACGATCGCTGACCAGTACGCGGCCGCGCGCGAGCAAATGGTCCAGGAGGGCGTCATCGGATGGGGGATCACCGATGCGGCAGTGATCGCAGCGCTGCGCGCCGTCCCCCGCCACGAGTTCGTGCCCGACGAATATCGCGCGCAGGCCTACGAAAACCACCCGCTCCCGATCGGCTATGGGCAGACCATTTCACAGCCCTACATCGTCGCGCTCATGACCCAGGCCACGCGGGTCGATTCCGATGACCGGGTGCTGGAGATCGGCACCGGCTCGGGCTACCAGGCGGCGGTGCTGGCCGAGATCGTGGACCAGGTCTACACAGTGGAGATCATCGGGGCGCTGGCTGAGCGCGCGCGCGAGCGGCTGGCCCGCCTGGGCTACACGAACGTGGCCGTCCGCCATGCCGATGGCTATTTCGGCTGGGAGGAGCACGCCCCCTTCGATGCGATCCTCGTCACTGCGGCTCCCGATCACATCCCTCAGCCGCTGGTGCAGCAACTCAAGGTCGGTGGCCGCATGGTCATCCCGGTCGGTCCGGTTGGCGGCTACCAGACCTTGTGGCTGGTAACGCGGGTGAGCGCGGATGCGGTGCGCACCGAGGACCTCGGTGGTGTGCAGTTCGTGCCACTGACGCGCCAGGAGCAGCCCTAACGTGGGCGAAGGTGAACGAGGCTGGAGGTACGGGACCGGAGCCGGGAGACGCGAGATGCGAGACGCGAGAGACCCGACACCAGGGACCAGAGACCAGAGGCAAGACCGGAGACACAAGTGTAGCACATGGGGCTGAGCATCAACCCGATGGATCACGTATCGCGCATTATAGGAGCAAATGCCAGGAGCGCCCCGGCATAGGCCAGCGCCCCTAGCCACAGCACGACCGAGAAACCCCACGCGAGCGCCAGCAGCACCGCCAGCACCGCGCTGACGACCGAGAAGCTGCCGTTGATCGCCCAGGCCCACGGCACCAGCGCAGCGTTGCGCGCCTCGAGCACCTGCAGGCCGCCGGCGAAGGGCAACCCCATCAGATAGCCCAGCGGTGCCAGCGTCAGCACCGTTATGCCGATGCGCCCGTCCTCCGGCCAGCGTAGCGCCAGCGCCGACAGGTGTTGTACCATGGGTGGATACACCGCGATCAGCAGCACCAGGGCTGTCAGCCCCCGTCCTGGCTGCCAGCGCCGCACGGTCAGGCTGCCCAGGCCTGAAAAAATGAGGAGGGCGAACAACACCACCGCCAGCGCCGTCACCGGTTGCTCCAGGATCAGGATGAACCGCTGCGCCAGCGGGATCTCGACGAACAGGAACGCCAGCCCTAAACATGCGAAGTAGACGAACACCCGCCAGCGTGGCCACCTTGCTCGTGGGCGAGGGTGCGATTCGCGGTTCGCGGGTCCCGGATCGCTCGCCGCCGTCCAGCGCTGCCCAGCCAAAAGCAGCGGAGCGACGATCAGGGCCGCCGACGCCAGCCCGACCAGCACGAGCAGCGCGACCAGGACGAAATAGCCGCTGCCGCCGAACGGCTGCCAGGTGCGGCCCAGGGTGGCCAGGACCTCGGGCGTCTGCTGCCAGGTGAAGTAGTGGAAGAAAAACGGACGGTCGTCAGTCGGCGGGCGGATGTCGAAGCGATACGCAGCGTAGGTCGTGGCCGGATCGCTCAACAGTTCGACGAACAGCCTGTGATAGACCGGATCGGCCAGCACATTGTAGCGGTTGATCTCGTCTGGGCGGATGCCGGGGTAATAGACGCCGTCGAACCCGCGTCGGGTTAAAAACGCCCGGACTGTCTCGAGCTCGCCGGGTGCGAACGGGCGTACGCCGGCGATCACCGTCAGTGTGCGCAGGGTGCGAAAGGCGATCAGGTGATCGGCGGGGTTGCGGCCACTCGCAGCCAGTGCTGCCGCCATGGTGCCGAAGGTGCGCGCGCACTCGCTGGGCGGCGTTTGCAGCCAGCGCGTCATCACCAGCAATCCGTCGCCGTCCAGCACGCGCAAGTAGTCGCCGAAGGCCTCGACAGTGTAGAGGTAATTTTCGGTCAGGCTATAGGCGCCCGAGGTGACCGGTCGATAGGGGTCGGTGAGCGCAACGATCACCAGGTCGAAGCGCCCCGGCGCCGCGCCGCGTACGAACACGCGCCCGGACTGGTTGACCACCGTCACGCGCGGATGGGTGTATAGCCCGCCGGTGAACGCACGGTACAGGTCGCGGACCGTCTCGATCACCAGGGCGTTGTCCTCGACCGCCGTCACGTGGGTGGCGCCGGCTGCCAGCGCCAGCAACACATCCAGGCCTGTCCCCGCCTCGATCACCAGCGTGCGTGCGCCGGGGCGCAGGTGGTAGGCCAGCCCGTTCGGCATGTAGTCGGCCAGCAGCGCCGCCTGCCCGGATTCGGGCGCCAGGCCGGTGATCGGCATGAGGTTGTCGCCATCGAGCAGCAACCCGGCCTGCGGCGGCGGCTCGACGGGCGCCAGCAGGCTCAGGCCGGGCATGCTATGAATGCTGCTGCTCTCGATCACATCCACCCGCGCCGTGGCGTCCCAGTCGGTGCGCACGTGGCGCGCGTCCGGTGCTTGTGCCAGCACCGGCAGGGCCTTGTAGGGCGAGAGGCGCTGTTCGAGGAACGCCGGGCGCACAAGCAGGGCCGCCAGCCCGGCCAGCCCGAGCGCCAGGGCGGCCAGGCGTACGCGCTTCAGCGCCGGCGCGGGATCGCTGAACAACAGCCCGGCGCCACAGCCCAGCACGGCGGCCAGCAGCAGTGCACCGACGCCGCCGAGCGTCTTCAGCGCCGGAAGGCTGGCGACGCAGCCCAACGCCGAGCCGATCAGGTTGGCGCCGTAGACCAGATGCGCGCCTGCCCCCTGTGCCCGGCCCCCAGCCACAAGCTCGCCGCCCACCAGCAGCCCGCTGAACAGAAACGGAGCCGCGGCGGCCAGGAAATACAACGCCAGGTAGAGCACCTGGCGCCGGTCCCAGGCGATGCTGAACGAGTCGAATGGTAGGTAATTGATGAGCAGGTAGGTGCCCAGCGTTGCTGCGCCGAAGGCCAGACATAACTCACACGGGGCAAGGCGGCGCCGCCAGATGCTCAGTAGCGACCCGCTGGCACCGCTGCCCAACAATGCCAGGCTGACGGCCATGAACGCGAAGTGATAGAACTGCTGGACGGCGAACAGGCGCAGCAGCGTCAGCTCAAGCAGCAGCATCGCGGCGGAGATGAGCACGATACCGGCATAATACAGCATACGCATATCGGCGTGCGTATCAGCCACCGCGGCGCGTCCACCTGCGGATGTAGATTGTCGATTGCGGATAACCGGTGGCGTATTCCGGCGCTATGGGGCAGGCAGGTGGGGAAGGGATCAGGGGTAGGCCTGCGGCCCGCCCCTCCAACCTCACCTGCATTCGGGTTGCTTCCCGCCCCTAGCGGTGGTGGAAACGCGTGCGCGCCACACGTTCGGTGCTGGATCCCGAGCGAGGTCCGCTTGCAAAGGGCGCGCGCGAATCATACCACATCTGCAGCGCCCTGGAGTCACACTACGGCCGCAAAGGAGTTGGCGTCAGGATGCGGTCGCTGTGCACCTGCATTCCCGTGCCATCCACAACCTCTCGCTCCCGCTCAAGGAGCGGGGGCAGGGGGATGCGGGTATGGCGCGCCGCAGGACGCCATGCATACACCGTTCGATCCCGTGGACGGTCCGCCCTTAAACTGCGGGTGGGGACGCAGTGGTGGCCTGCCTTGCTCAGCGCGGGGGTAACTACTACTACTTTGTCAATTTGCCGGTTTAGCTTAGCGCAGCGACGCAGAGCACGCGGAGGTTGTCAATCATTTTCCGCATCTCTGCGCCGCTGCGGTGCGAAAAAGTAACAAAGTAGTGCTAACCGCCCTGGCGGCCCATCCCCGTATACAGGGCCATGATATTCCCCGTCGGGTCGGTGAAGATTCCATACCAGCCGACGCTGGGGATCTCAGTCTTGGGCACCAGGACCTTGCCGCCGCGCGATTCGACTCTGGCAAGCGCGGCGTCGATATCGTCGGCGCCGATGTAGAGCAAGGGTTTGCCCACTTCATGCGCCGGGTACCCGCTCGACATCGTTTCGCCCGCCTTGACGAAGGCCCCGCCGGGGCCGCCCTCGGCCTGGAACTGCAGGTAGTTGTAGGTCAGGTCGAGATCCAGTTTCCAGCCGAACACATCAGCGTAGAACTGCCCCAGTTCCTGGGGATCGCCGGCCGGAATTTCGATGTGGACGATCGGATGGCTAGCCATGGGTCGCTCCTTTCTTCAAAAACGAAGAGTGTGCAGCCCTTCGTCATCGCTTCTGGGGGGAGTGTGGCTGCTTCGTCGCTCATGCCCACACCCAGGTGGGCACAGCCCCATCATCGCTTGAATCCGCGCCTGCTGCTGGAAACGGGCGCATGGCCGCTCCATTCCACAAGGGGATCCAGAATCCGGTAGCTGGTCTGCTGCGCGAACCCGGCGATGGCTTAGGAGTAGTACAAGAGAAGAATAGCACAAATGTTCCGATATGCAAGCGGGACTTTAGGAGGATCTTGTCGGCACGGGGTGGCCCGCGGCCCAAGCCGCCGTGCAGCGTTGGGGGCTGGTTAGGGCCCCCACGCCAGGCCCGAGTCGGCATCGATCCGCATGTCGTGGGTGATCTGGCGCGGATTGAGCGCACGCAAGGCTCCTTCCGGGCCGAGCTGGAGGTTGGCCACCCACAGGTCGAAGCTGTTGGTGCCAGGCGCGATCGCCAGGAACGCCAGCATGCTGCCGTCGGGGGCGAAGGCCGGCGCGCGCGCGGCGCCGAGGGTGGTGAGGCGGGTGGGGGTACCGCCCGTGGCCGGCATCACGAACACATCGGTGCGGCCGCCGTCGCGGGCGGCGAAGGCCAGCCAGCGGCCATCGGGGGAGAAGGCCGGGTCATAGCTTTGTTCGGGCGCGCCGGGCAGCGGCTCAGCCACACCGCTCGCGCGGGTATAGCGATAGAGCTGTGGTGCGCCGGCAGCGGCGGGTGCGTAGGCGAACACGATCGCAGTTCCGTCAGGCGTATAAACCATGCGGCCCACGTGGCCGCGATCGTCGGCGTAGAGCTGAGCCCGGCGGCCGCCAGCGTTCGCCGGCATGATGTAGAGCGAGAAATGGTACTCGGCCGCTGGCTGGCCGAATGGCGGTCCGTATTGTGAAGCGAACGCGATCTCCCTCCCATCGGGAGAGAAGGCCGGGTAGAAGGCCCAGATCGTATCGTAGATTCGTTCGTAGCTGTGCGGTGGGTAGTGGGAGCCGTTGTTCGTCAGTCGCAACGGCTCGCCGCCGTCCACAGGCACCACCATCAGATCACTGTAGCTCTCGCCGCGCTGGATATAGGCGATTCGGGTGCCATCGGGCGACCAGGCCGGCTGAACGGCGTCGCCGCTGTTGGTGAGTGCGCGCCCACTATCGGCCTGCCAGAGCCACACATCACCGCCCATCACGAACAGCAACCGCCCCGGGAGCGTCACCCCCTGTGCAGCGACAGTTGGTGCTGGGCCGACGGGCCGGGCTGTCGGCCGGGGATCGAGGGGCAGCAGGGCCGGCAACGGCGTTGGCTCCGGGGCGCCGGGCCCGCAAGCAGCCAGCACTGCCACCAGCAGCACCGCCAGCAGGCGTTGGAGAGCTGGCCGGCGATTCAGGTGCTGGGGGCCAGGCGCACCATGGGGGCTACCCGTTGGGGCGTGTCGAGTATGCTTCAGCATCAGCGTCGCTCGATCTCTTCGTGCTCGGCCAGCGGCTGGGGGCTCGCCCGCGCGCGTGGGCTGCGTCGGCGCCCAAACCAGCCGAACATGCGGCGCCAGATATAACGCGGCGGCATATGCTCGGCGCGCAAGAGATCGGTCGAGATCGTCGGAGGCAGCAGCGCGCGCAATGCCCCCGGCACCGCCTCGAAGTCCATCGGAGTCTGGCCGATATGATCGCCGTCCACCTGCACCGGCAACGGGCGACGGGTCTCGATTCGGACGCGGCGGGCACGATGATACTCGATTCGGGGGTCGAGCGTATAGCGCTGGAGCAGGATCGAGAGCAGCCGGAAGGGCGCGCCGCGCAGGCTGTTGCCCTTGATGATGCACACATCCAGCAGCCCATCGTCCAGGCTGGCGCGCGCTGTGATTTTGAAGATGCCGCCGTAGAGCTGGCTGTTGCCGAGCACGACCATCAACACCCGGCTGCGGATCGTTTTGCCGTCGATCGCGATCCGCGCACGCGTGCCCTGAAAGCGCCAGGCCAGGTTGAACGCCCGGATGATGTAGGCGAAGATCCCCAGGCGCTGCTTCTCGTAGGCGCGCACCTCAGCCGTTACCGCGGCATCGAAGCCGACGCCTGCCATCAGCAGGAAGTAGCGATCCCCGGCGCGCCCCAGATCGATCGCCCGCACCTGCGCATGGAGCAGCGCCTCCGCGGTGGCGCGCGGTTGCAAGGGCAGCCCCAGCTCGCGCACCCAGACATTGACCGTGCCGATCGGCAGCGCCGCCAGCGCCGCCCGCGTCCCCACCAGCCCGTTGACGACCTCGTTGACCGTGCCATCGCCGCCGGCCGCGACGACCAGATCGTAGCCCTGGGCGGCCGCCTCGCGGGCGATCCGCGTGCCATCGCCCGGCCCGGCGGTCGGCTGCAAATCAACTGTCCAGCCCGCTGTGCGCCAGACCTCACATGCCAGGTGCAGGTCGCGCTGGAAGCTCTCGGCGTGGCCGGCGATCGGGTTGAAAACGATCAGCGCGCGAGCGTTTGGGGGGATGCTTTCAAGCATAGGTGTGTATCTGTGGCGCGAGCGACCACATGCTCACGCCGCCCGTAGTATACCACGTTCTGCAGCGCGACAAGAGGACGCTGCTCTCACCGCTAGCCCCCCGCTCCCCGAGCCATACGCCTCCTGCCGATGACACGGCAAAATAAGGTTACGAGGGGGTATGGCCAGCGCCACACCCGGAGAATGTGGTATACTCAGCCGATCAGGTGCTGGCCAGCTCCGTGCAGAGGTGTGCGATGCTGGATACTATCGAGCGTCGACCGGCCATCATCGTGGTCGACGACGACCCGGTCCTTGCGACCGTTCTGCAACGGCTCATCCGGAAGACGGCAGCCAGTTACGAGGTGGTCTCGGTCGCCGATGGCGCTGCAGCGCTCGCACAGTTTGAGCAATGGCAGGTACCGCTGGTGATCACCGATTACAACCTGTTATCCAGCCTGACCGGCTTAAAGCTCACTCAGGCGATCAAAGCACGGTCGCCCAATACCCGTGTGGTGCTGATCAGCGCGTATGCGACGCCCGAACTGGAGCGGCAAGCGCGCGAGCATCAGGTCGACTATTACCTTCCCAAGCCCTTTCTGCTCCAGGATCTCGAACAGATCGTGCTGGCAGTGCTTGGCTGAAGTTTACACGCCTGCAAAGGGCCCCCAGCGCTGTTCCGTCCCCATGCGCTGGGAGAGGAATCAGGCGGGGGGTCCGCCCCGTGGGGGGCAGGAGGGCTTACGGGGGTAAGTTGTTCGCTTCGCGCATCCAGACGCCAGCTGCCCTCACTCCCCGCTCCAACTGGGAGCGGAGGGATGGGGTTGGCGCCGGGCTGCGGGCGTCGCGAGAACGTGCCCGGCGCTTCATCTGCGCCCCCGCCCCCACACGTGGGGCGGGAGCAGGGGTGGGGTAAGCGAGCGCGGGGGCTGGCGCAAAAACTCCCGACGGAGCCAGGGATGGGGGTTCCGTGCCCGGTACGCCGGGCCGACCGCGGTGCGGTTTGGAGCACGCGGGGGCAGGTCCGATCACAGTACGCGACCATGCACGCCCGCGCCAGCCCAATAGGCTATCTGCCCCTCAACCCTACCGTGCGGGCACGGAGGAAAAAGGCCCTGCACACCGGATGCCGGTATGGCCTGGCCCAAACCCATCGTCATGCATTATGCATACGCCCTCCAGCCAGCCGGGCATCGAGCGAGATCGACTCCAGCCCGGGCTTGAGCAACCTGGAGACCGGACAGGCCTCTTTGGCCTGCTCGGCCGCCGCTTTGAACGCTGCCTCGTCGATCCCCGGCACGTCGCCCTCGGTATCCAGATGGATGTTGGTGATCGTGAAGCCGCTATCGGTGCGACGCATGGTCACCGTCGCGGTGGTACGGATCGCATCCGGTTTGGCCCCTTGCCCGCTCAAGATGTTCGAGAGCGCCATGCTGAAGCAGGCGGCGTGGGCCGCAGCGATCAGCTCTTCGGGGTTGCTGCCGGCTGCCTGTTCGAAGCGCGACGAGAACGTGATTGGTGCATCGCGGAGCACGCCGCTCTCGGTCGAGGCTTTGCCGCTACCGCTGCGCAGGTCGCCGGCCCAGGATGCACTCGCGCGCCGTTCGATGTCGGGCATCGTTCACTCCTTTCTCGATCGAACATGGCCAATCCAAACCCTACCGTTTGAGCGTGGGGATGGGCTGCCCCCACAGCACCTGATCCTGCCAGGGACACCCTACTCCGCTGCTTCGCGCGGTGCGCCGCCTTTGATCTCGCCGGGAGTCTCGATCCAGCCGCGGCGCAAGGCATAGAGCACCGCCTGGGTGCGGTCGTTGAGCGAGAGCTTGCGCAGGATCGACGAGATATGGTTCTTGACTGTCTGGGTGCTGATGCCCAGCGCATCAGCGATCTCTTTGTTGCTGCCGCCGGCCGCGATCCGCTCCAGCACCTCGATCTCGCGGTCGCTGAGGGGGGTGAAGAGCGGGAAATCCGCGTCCGGCGTCGTCGAAAGGTCGTCCGGCAGATTCCGGAATTGCGAGAGCAGCCGGCTGGCAACCTTCGGCTCCTCGAGCACGACATCGTTGATCACATACTCGCCGCGTGCGACGCGGCGCAGGATGTCGGCCAGATCCTTGGGGTTGATGTCCTTGGAGCGATAGGCGGCAGCGCCGGCCTGGAGCGCATTGAACGCCTGCTCATCGTTCTCGTAGATACTGAGCATCACCACGCCGACGCGCGGGTACTGATGGCGCAACTGGCGCGTCAGCTCCAGGCCGCTCATACCGGGAAGATTCAGGTCCACCAGCACGACGTTGGGCTCCTGGTTGGGGGGCGCGGTCTGCAGCCATTGCAAGGCCTCTTCGCCGCTGGAAGCCTCGCAGACGACGGTGATCTCGTCGTAGGCGGCCAGCGCCCAGCGCACGCCCTGGCGGAACAGCGGATGGTCGTCGACGATCAGCAGCTTTATGGAAAGGTTGGGGGGCACGGCAGCGGCTCCTTTCCCTGGGCGCTCAGCCAGCGCCGATACGCTTCGACCGGATCGGACAGCCCGGCAACACCGGCGGCGACCAGCAGGCGATGCAGCGCCACCAGCGGCAGCCCAACCACACAGGTATAGCTGCCGACCACCTGGCGCACCAACCGCCCCCCCAGGCCCTGGATACCGTACGCGCCGGCTTTATCGAGCGGCTCACCCGTCGCGACGTAGGCAGCGATCTCGGCGTCGCTCAACCGGGCGATCGTGACCTCGCTCGCGACCAGGTCGAGCAGCAGATCCGGGCCAGGAGCCAACCGATCGTGTGCGCCGGGCTTGGGTCTGCGGTCTCCCAACGCTTGTCTGAGCACCGCCAGGCCGGTATAGACCGTGTGCGTCCGCCCGGAGAGCCGGCGCAGCATCGCATGGGCATGGCACGGGTCGCGCGGTTTGCCAAGCACATCGCCGTCGAGCACGACGATCGTGTCTGCTCCGATAATAACACCAGCAGGGACTTCGGCGCAAGCGGTGGATGCCTTGCGCCAGGCGAGCATGGTTGGGTGAACCGAGCGCGGGAGCGGGGCAGGAGGCAGCGCCGCGATCAGTTCGGGCGGCGGTGGAATCTCCTGCTCCTCGGCAGCGGTGGCGATGATCTGGAAAGGCACGCCCAGGTAGTGCAACAGCTCACGGCGCCGAGGCGAGGCGGAGGCCAGGATCAGCGGCAACCCAGCGTGTGGAGCAGCCATAGCGTGCGTTCACGGCCCGGTTGAACGGCGCCCCTGATGTGTGCAGGGCTGCAGGGCCGCTAGCCCGGCAGGCCCCAGGTGGGCACGTAGGCGCACGGGCCGAGGACTTGATGCACCCTCAGGCCGTGCGCCAGCCCGGGCACGGTGCACCGCACACGTGATCAATGCGTGTAGGTAGGACGCTCGTTCACCGGCTCGTTGATGTAGAGGTTCCCTTTGTGGATCTTGAGGTTAAACCCGCAATTCGGGTTCGTGCAGACCCACGCCTTGTACATCACCGCTGCCCCCTCGGTCCCGTAATCGGACAGCGGCACCAACTCACCTTCGCCGCACTTGCGACATTTCGGCCATGCTGCAACTTCCATCGGACTCACTCCTCTTCGGACCCCACGCACGTCCAGACTTGCCAGTGCATACGGTTGGCCCGCTGCAAGGCGCTGATACATCATGAACGAAGATCGGCTCGCGTCATGCGGCGCCCGCCATTATA
>FLYN01000655.1_pt1 | contig 13729 bp, 15 predicted proteins | sample 1122621 | NCBI WGS metagenome assembly FLYN01 (sample SAMEA4346792, study PRJEB14843) | hot springs metagenome | biome: Terrestrial Biome; feature: Habitat; material: Sediment | place: India | collected 2012-06-12 | depth 1760 m
GCCGCGGTCGCCACAGCACCGGGTGTCGCCGTCGGCGCGCTGCCGGTTGGCTGGCCACCACAGGCGGCCAGGAGTAGGATGGGCAACAAGGCCGCGATCAGGAATCTGTGCATGGTTTCACCTCACAAAGCCGGCGCGCAACAGCCCGCCGCCCATGTGGGCAAGCAGGGCAGGGCGCGAAGCCGGCCGAGCAAACAAAAACGATCGCCGACCTGGGGCTGGTCAGCGATCGCATCGCACTGGCGCTTCCCTACGCTGGTATGACCCAGGTCAGGTTCCGAGGGTCGGCGGCATCGGTCGGGCCGCCCTCTCAGCCAGGCTCACCTGGCCCCCCTAGCGATATCTGGTTGTTACGCCGACGTACGATACCACGCAGCAGCGAGGTTGTCAAACCCGGCCTGGGGGCGGACCGCCCGCCCAAAGGCCTGATCCACAAGCGCGACCATCCACCCAACGGGTGCTGCCGGCCGGGGGGCTGTCGAGTGCGCGCGCCGCGTTGCACCTGGCAGGCCCCAGTCACGAGTCACAACCCATGGTGCCAGTTCGAGCCGAAGTGTACTAGATGACCCGCTGGCGCCCGGCGCGCGGTTCTGGTCCCCTGACCCCCGCCAACACCTGCCGCCAGCGTGCGAGCCAACGGGGCGCGGGCGCTTCCAGGAGCATGCTCACCAGCACGCCGCCGAGCAACAGCATGCCGTAGAACTTGTAGGAGACACCGGCGATCGTCAGGATGCCCATCACCGTGCCATCGTAGAAGCTCCACTGGTTGCCGTAGGCGATCAGCGCGAAGCCGGCCGCCAGCACCACCGCGCGCAGCCGGCTGAGCTCGCGCTCACGAAGATGCAGCAACAGCGCGGCGAAGGGCACGAACAACAGCGTCTCGTAATGCATCCATGCCGCCGGGACGGCCAGCACCATCAGCACCAGGAACTGGCTGTATTGGAGCGCATAGTGGGTGCTGTCGGGCCGCGCCGGGCGCGCCGCCAGCACACACGCCAGCACCACGGCCAGGCCAGAAAGCGCGTTGGCGATCAACGTGATCGCCCGGTTGTGGTAGATCGCTGCCACCGTCGGCGTATCAGTCAGCCGCGCCAGAAAGCCGGCGATCGTCTGATTCTCGACCCACGACGTGCTGCCACCGATACGCGGCAGCACGTCGGTCAGATAGATGCGATGCATCTCCCAGCCCATCACCAGCACGGCCACGCCGTTGCAGATCACCATCCCGGCCACGAAGCCGGCCAGCGCGCGCCAGCGCCGTTTGATCAGCAAGAACCCCAACAGCAATACCGGGTAGATTTTGAACAGCGTACCAAGCGCCACCAGCGCCCCGGCCACCAGGTCGCGTTCCCGTTGCAGCGCCCACAGCGCCAGCGTGACGATCAACAGCAGCGCCAGGTCGATCTGGCCGAACGCCAGCGTGTCGGCGAAGGGGCGAAAGTTCAGCACGATCACCACACCGGCCCCGGCTGCCGAGGCCAGGTGCAGCCCCCACATCCGAAACCAGACCAGCGCCGTCGCGCTGATCAGGCAGGTGTTCAGCACACGATGGAAGAACAGAATGCGCTCGCCATCCTGGAACACGAATGGCACAAACAGCATGCCATAGAACGGTGGGACTTTGAAAACGTGGCCGAAGTGATTGGTCGCGACGGCCTGGAGATCGTAGAGCGAGCCGCCGCGCGCCCAATCGCGCGCACCCCGAAACAGGATCCAAAAATCGGGTCCCTGGCGATGGAAGGCGAACCAGAGCATGTAGCCCAGGTGGGCCAGCGCAGCGACTGCGAGCAGTGCCAGCGCCCAATTCTTGAGCGGGTGAGCACTCTCCATCGTCCATCGTCCGTTGCCCGCCATCCGCCGCCGCAGCCCGTACCAGCCGGCGAGTCCGGCGAGCGCGAGCACAAGCCCACCACCGATCCACAACGTTGCAGAGGGCGGGCGCACGTTGCTGGCACCATCGGCGGTCATGACGAGCTGGAACAGCGGCGCCATCCACCAGGCCACCGCCAGGTAGATCGGGAGGTCGGTGCCATGCACCGCGTGCCGGCGGTCTTTCCCAAGGGTGGTGAGCCCACGCGCGATCGCGATCCCCAGGCAGCCCAGCCCGAGCAACGCCGCGATGCGCTGCACGAACGGCAGCACCTCGAGCGGGCGCGCGAAGCTGCCCCAAGCTACGAGCACGATCAGCGCCGCAGCCAGGCCACCGGCCGCACGGCGCCCGGCCCCGGCACAGCGTGGCAACAGATAGGCCAGCGCGCCCAACCCGGCGCTCCAGGCGACCATCCAGAGCGAGGGCACCACAGGCAGCGCCGCCCGCGGCGCCAGCATCACCCGGTCGACCACCACACCGAGCGGGCGCGGATCGTTCGGCAGTATGATCGTGTCGCTGCGCAATTGGACGCGCAAGGCCCAATCGAACCGCGTGCTGCCCGGCACGAGCACCCGATAGATCCGCGCGCCGCCGCTCGCCGGTTCGACTGTGAATGCACCGATGTTCCGGCCATCGGCCTGCAGCTCCACATGCGGGTCGGGCTGCTCCAGCGGGCGGCTGTTGAGCAATCGCAGCACCAGCAGCGCCGGCACGCCGTCCGGCGGCCGCAGCAGTGCCATCGTCGCGGCGCCGGTCGTCCAGCGCACGCTCGTGTCGCCAAAATACTCGATCGCGTGAAACCCATGGGAGAGGTTGCCCGGCAGCGCCAGCTCGACGAAGCGGCTGTCGCGCGGTCCGATGTCGACTGTGAGTGGCCAGGCGCGGTTGTATCCGGCCGCCAGTAGAACGACAGCCAGCAGCGCCGCTGCAAAAACGCCGAACACTGAACGATGAACGATCGGGTACCGGCTACGCGTTGCATCGTTCATCGTTCATCCTCCATCGCTCCAACGAGTGCCACACGTACCGCTGCCACCACGGCCTCGACCTCCGCCTGCGTGAGCTCGGGGTAGAGCGGCAACGACAGCACCTCGCGCGCCAGGCGCTCGGTCACCGGCAGGCCACCGGGAGGCGCGAAACGAGCATAGACCGGCTGACAGTGCACCGGCACCGGGTAATGCACCGCAGTCCCGATCCCGCGCGCCTGCAGCGCCGCCTGCAACTGATCCCGGTTCGCCGCGCGCACGACGTAGAGGTGGTAGACGTGACTTTCATCGTCCTCCGGCAGGATGAGCGGCAACCCCGCCAACAGCTCGCGGTACCATCCGGCACGCTCACGCCGCAGCGCGTTCCATTCTGCCAGGTGGGGCAGCTTGGCAGCCAATAGCGCCGCCTGCAGCTCATCCAGCCGCGAGTTGATGCCCCCCGGCTCGCCGGTGTAATACTTCCGCTCCCAACCGTACTCGCGCAACCGCCGCACCTTCTCGGCCAGCGCCGCATCGTTGGTCACGATCGCGCCAGCATCGCCCAGCGCGCCCAGGTTCTTCGTCGGGTAGAAGCTGAAGCAGCCGCATGCACCCAGGCTCCCTGCGGCTCGCCCATCCCGCCGTGCACCGTGGGCCTGGGCACAGTCCTCGACTACCGGGATGCCGTGGCGGTCGGCGATCGCCAGGATCGCCTCCATATCGGCCATGCGCCCGTACAGGTGCACCGGCATAATCGCCTTCGTGCGCGGCGTGATCGCCGCGGCGAGCGCTTGGGGGTCGAGCGTGTGGCTGCGCTCGTCCACGTCCACGTAGACCGGGCGAGCGCCGGCCTGCAGAATCGTCACCGTGCTGTAGGGGCCGGCGTTCGCAACCGTGATCACCTCATCACCAGGGCCCACCCCCAGCGCGACGAGCGCCAGTTGCAACGCCTCGGTGCCGTTGGCAACCCCGACCGCATGGGCCACCCCGCAGGAAGCCGCAAACGCTGCCTCGAAAGCGCGCACCTCCGGCCCCAGGATGTACCAGCCGCTGGCCAACACCCGCGCGGCAGCCGCGTCCAACTCGCCGCGGAGCGCCTCGTACTGGCGTTTCAGGTCGCCGAACGGAACCTGGAGCATATTCCCCATCTTTGCACACCACCAACCTTGTCAGCCTGCCAGCCTGGCAGCTCGCCATCTCGTCACCAATAATACTCCTTCTCCCTCCGGTAGAACTCCAGCGTCCGGCGCAGCCCTTCGCGCAGCGGCACCTTCGGGCGCCAGCCGAGCCGCCCCTGGATCAGCCGATAGTCGGCATAGTAGTCGCCGATATCGATCGGCTTGCGGTCGGGCGGATATGGCACGATCTCGTAACAGCCGGAGCCGTTGATCTCGATCAACAGCTCGGCCAGGTCGCGCAGGTTGATCGTCTCGTCGCTGCCCAGGTTGAAGATCTGCCCATCGGCAGCCGGGGATGCGGCGGCCAGCAAAAGCGCCTCGACCGCGTCGTCGATATAATTGAAGTCGCGAATCTGGCGACCATCACCCCACACCTCGATCGGCTCGCCGTCGATCAAGCGCTTGATCCAGATCCCCAGAAAGGTCTGCCGGGCGTCTTTCACGCGCATGCGCGGGCCGATCGTGTTGGTCATGCGCAGCGCACAGGCGCGGATGCCGTAGACGTTGTTGTACAGGATGTGGTACCACTCGCCGGCCATCTTGTTGATCCCGTTGACATCCACGGGATGCAACGGGTGCCGCTCGTCCACCGGCAAATAATCGGGCTTGCCATAGATCTGGCGCGTCGAGGAGTAGACCAGCTTGAGGTGCGGATTGTGCTTGCGACAGGCTTCCAGGATGGAGAGCTGCGCGCGGCAGTTGATCTCCAGATCGGTATAGGGGTCGCGCATCGAGTCGAGGTGCGAGGTCTGCCCGGCCAGGTTGAACAGGAAATCCTGCCCCTGCACCAGATAGTCCATCGAGTATTCGTCGCGCACATCGGCGATGTTCACCCGCACGCGGTCCTCGATCCCGGCGATGTTGCGCAAGTTGCCGCCGTAGGTCGGGATCAGCGAATCGACCAGCGTGATCTGCGCGCCCAGATCGACGAGCCGGTGGGCCAGGTTCGAGCCGATAAAGCCCAGGCCGCCGGTGATCAGCACCCGCGCACCGTCAAACGTGTGGGCGAAAGTATTCATGCACTTCTCAGATCTGGCACGATGACACGATGATTACGATAACGCGTGCATCGGGTCAGCACGTCATTGCGCCACCTTGTCAGGGATAGTCGCACGGCGAGCCTTGATGTTCTGCAGATGCTCGCGGCGCACGACCAGCTTCCACCACAAGATCGCCAGGTGCGGAATCACCCGGCTGAGCCGCCGGAAGTTGAAGAACTGGCTCTTGCCATAGCTGCGATGGTAGTGGTGGACGGGGACCTCGGCGAAGCGGAAGCCGGCATCCTGCAGCTTCTTGACCAGCTCAAGGCAGATCGTGCCATCGGGCGACTCCAGCTCGATCACGTCGAACACCTTACGCCGGATCAGCCGGAAGTCACAATCCACGTCGCGCAGTTTGAATCCGAACAGGAATTTGACGATATGATGATACATCCGCCCAATGATGATCCGATGGAGCGGATCGTGGCGCTCGATCTTCCAGCCGTTGACGACGTCGACATCGTCGCGCAGCGCGGCCAGCAGCAGTTTCAACTCACGCGGGTCGTATTGGGCGTCGCCATCGGTGTAGAAGATCAGCTCCTTGGTGCAGGCGGCAAAGCCCACCCGCAATGCCCCACCGTAGCCCAGCGGCTCGCGATGCGCCAGGAAGCGGAATCGTTCGTACTTGCGAGCGAGCTCCTCCAGCACTTCGACGGTGTAGTCGGTGCTGCCGTTCTCGACGACGATCACTTCGTAGTCGTCGGTCAGCTCGGCCAGCGTGCTCAGGGTGGTCACCACCAGGCTGCCGATTGTGCCACCGTCGTTGTAGGCCGGAAAGAACGCGGAGATACCTGGCCGCTGTTGTGCCATCGTGTCGATTCCTTTGCCTGCTATGCTTCGTGCGGCGCGATTATAACATACGCACGCCCTGGTGCTGCGCAGGCTGGCGCGCGGTCAGCCGGCGCATCCCGCACCGCCCGATCGTGCTGGACTATGGCCTGGCCGTGGTATGATGGTGGGGAACTCGATCCGCTTTCGGTGGCCTTGAATGGAGGGGAGCGAAGCCGGGGTGGGTTGCGGGCCCGCTCCTCACCCCACCCAATGGATTGGACGCCCTGGCTCGCGCATTGCATTCTGTAAGGATCACTTATGCCCTCAGTCGCGCACCTGCTGCGCCCGGATATCGCAGCGCTCGAGTCCTACACGCCGGTCGTGCCGTTCGAGGTGCTGGCCGGGCAGCTCGGGATCCCCGTCGAGCGCATCATCAAGCTCGACGCCAACGAGAACCCCTACGGCCCCTCGCCGCGCGCCGTCGAAGCCCTGGCCGCCTTTCCGCACTACGCGATCTATCCCGACCCCGACCAGCGCGTGCTGCGCGCTGCGCTGAGCCGTTATACCGGCCAGCCGCCGGAGCGCATTATCTGCGGCGCCGGCTCGGACGAGATCATCGATCTGCTGATGCGCGCGTTGGTGCAGCCCGGCGACGCGATCGTCGATTGCCCGCCGACCTTCGGCATGTATGCCTTCGACGCCGGGATCCAGGCCGCGCGTGTGATCAACGTTCCGCGTGACGAATCGTTCGAGCTCGATCTGGAAGGGATCGCCGAGGCGGTCGAGCAGAACGCCGCCAGGATGGTGTTCGTCGCCTCGCCGAACAACCCGAGCGGCAACCTGACGCCGCGGGCTATGCTCGAACGCCTGCTGGATCTGCCCGCGCTGGTGGTGATCGATGAGGCGTACGCCGAGTTCGCTGGTGCCAGCGTGGCCGACCTGATCGGGCAGTATCCGAACCTGGTGGTGCTGCGCACGTTCAGCAAATGGGCCGGGCTGGCCGGGCTGCGCATCGGCTACGGGCTGGTCCACGAAGAGCTGATCGCGCATCTTTGGAAGATCAAACAGCCCTACAACGTCAATGTGGCTGCACAGGTGGCCGCGCTGGCCTCGCTCGAGGATGTAGACTACCTGATGGCCAACGTGGCGAAGATCGTCGCCGAGCGCGAGCGCCTTTATGCAGCGCTGCGATCACTGCCCGGGCTGCAGGTCTATCCGAGCCAGGCCAATTTCCTGCTCTGCCGCCTCACCGGCCGACCAACGACCGGGCTGGCGCCATCCATGTCGCCCGCGCGCGCGCTGAAAGATACGCTGATGCGGCAGGGCATTCTGGTGCGCTATTACGATAAACCCGGCCTGACCGATTGCATCCGCATCAGCATCGGCACACCCGAGCAGAACGACGCACTGCTGACGGCGCTGCAGGCCTTCTTCAACCCAGAAATGTCGAAAGCGTGACCACAAAGACCAAAAAACCACAAAGACCCAAAGATAAAAAAGGGATCGACCGACCTTGCGCCTTTGTAGCCCAACCAGACGCAACGAACGACCACATATAGTGGTCCTCTCTCTGATGTCTAAAGACGAACGTCGTGCCACCTTCAGACGGTATTTGGTAAAAGATCATCAAGCGGCATTCCAACTCACGTAGGATTGCTATATATCAACCCATGCCCCCAACCCCCCACATGACACCAACATCACATGACACCAACATCACATGACACCTTTGTAGTTCCAACAGGAGGACCGAATGCCATCCGAATCCCTGCCCGATCTGCGCGACTTCGCCGCCGAGCTGGCCTGGCAGGCTGGCAAGGTCACGTTGCGATACTACCAGACCGAGCTGACCCCCGAGCTCAAGGCCGACCAATCACCGGTGACGATCGCCGACCGTGAGTCCGAGCGGTTGATGCGCAAGCTGATCGAAGCCAGCTACCCGCAGCATAGCATTCTGGGTGAAGAAGAGGGCGAGACGCGCCCCGGCGCGACCTACCGCTGGATCCTCGACCCGATCGATGGGACGCGGTCCTTCGTGCGCGGCGTGCCCCTCTACGCCGTGCTGGTCGGGCTGGAACGCGACGGCGAGGTGATCGTCGGCGCAGCCTGCTTCCCCGCGCTGGGCGAGCTGTTGGTCGCAGCGCGCGGCGAAGGCTGTCTCTGGAACGGCCGGCGCGCGCGCGTCTCGGCGGTGCGGGCGTTGCGCGACGCGCTGGTGGTCTGTAGCGACGCCGAGAGCATGGCACACCACGGGCGCGGCGCGGCCTATCAACGCATCGTCGCCGCGACGGCCCTGCGGCGCACCTGGGGCGACGCTTACGGCCACGTGCTGGTGGCCACCGGCCGCGCCGAGGTGGCGCTCGACCCGCAGATGAGCATCTGGGACTGCGCAGCGCTGTTGCCGATCCTGGAGGAGGCTGGGGGCACCTTTACCGACTGGCGCGGTACGCCGACGATCGACGGCGGCGAGGCGATCTCGACCAACGGGTTGGTGCTGGAGGAGTTGTTGGCGCTGGTGCGGGAGCAGAAAGCGACCTGATCACTTTCCGATCAGCGTCCGGTTGTCCGGCGCCACAACCATGCCGTTAGGAAAGGCAATGTCATCGGCCACCTGGCGCACTAACCCATCGGGCGTGATCAGGGCAATGATGCCGGGGATGAACGATCCACCGCCGCCGAAGTCGAAGTCGCTGCCGTTGACGTAGATGCTGCCCCGGCCATCCACCACGATTTCATTCCAACCCCTGGCCAGATGGCTGAGATCGGCATACGACACGAATGCCCTATCCGGATCCTGGCGCAGCGGACGCACCTTAGGGCCGGCCACCACCAGCAGCCGCCCACCAGGCAGCCAGCCGATCGAGAACGGCATCGTCGTCGGGACATACGCCACACCCTCGCTCCTGCCTGCCAGATCGAGGGCGATGATCTCCTGCGCGCCCCAGTTGGCGAACCACAGCCGTCCAGCGCGGCGACTCACTGAATCATGAGGCCGCTGATCAGTGTCGTCGGGTCAGACATGGGCGGCTCCTTTCGCGCTCAATCGAAGGGCGGCCTGATCGTGACTCTGGTCCTCATCGCTCATCCAAGCCTGGTGGACGTCAGATCGAAATCATGTTCCCATGCCACCCCATCAGTGGATTTCTCCCGGCGGGCCGTACATGGTCCGGCCGTCCGCGCTCAAACGCCCTTCAAATATATCGAGCCACCCGATGCCGCAGATGGCGTGCACAACGGTCAGCGCCTTGCGCACCGGCAGCACCCATTGCCACGCCCGCGCCGATGGCACCGTCGGCGTCGCGACATGACTCATCATCATCTCCTCCGTTACACGCGCCCGGCTGCCGCGCGCAGACGGGGAGCAACCTGCTGCATGAACAAGTGCAGGGTTTCATAATCGAGCGGCGCGCGCTCCATCAACAGGAACATATCGAAGCCGATGGCGATGTACGGTGCCAGCGCCGCTGCGACCTGCTCGGGCATACCGACGATCGCCATCTGCCGCGCCCGTTCGGGTGGCACCTGGCGCTCCGCGGCGAAGCGCGCCAACTCCTCGGCCACCTGGGCCTCGTCGCGGCGCACGATGGCGGTGCAGACCAGTTGCTTCCGGATCGCAGCCTCATCGCGCCCCACGGCCTCGCAATGGCCGCGCAGCACGTCGAGTTTATGCTGGAGTTGGGCAACCGGGGCGGGAAACGCGTTCCAGCCATCGGCGTGTTCGGCGACGATGCGCAGCGTTTTCTGCTCGCCGCCGCCGCCGATCCAGATCGGCGGGTGCGGCCGTTGCACCGGTTTCGGCTCGCAGACCGCGTTGGCGATCGTGAAATGCTTCCCTGCGAAATCGGCGTGCCCCTGTGTCCACAGCAGCTTACACACCCGGATCGCCTCGTCCAGTTGGGCCAGGCGCGCGGAGGCCGGCGGAAAGGGGATGCCGTACATGCGGTATTCGGCCTCCAGGTAGCCTGCGCCGATGCCGAACTCTAGCCGCCCGCCGGAGATCACGTCGAGGGTCGCGGCCATCTTCGCCAGCAACGCCGGGTGGCGAAAGCCCACACTGGTGACGAGTACCCCGATGCGGATGCGTGTGGTGGCTTCGGCCAGGGCTGCAAGCGTCACCCACGCCTCGTTCCACGGATCCGTGTCACGCGCGCCGAAGATCGGATTGGGCATGAGATGATCGCCGACGGAGGCCCAGTCGTAGCCGAGGCGCTCGGCCTCCCGCCAGTACTCCCGGCGCGCGGCGTAGGGGAGGTCAACGGGCCCGGCCTGGATGCCGAAGCGTAGGGGATGGGATGATATCATGGCGCTTGTGTTCCTTTCTGCTCGTCTCTGCGTCGCGTCGCTCGCTCGGGCCGGCCCTCCGCGGCGTCACAGGCTCGGTTTGGCCACCATCGCCCAGACCGCCGAAAGCAGCACGAGGAGGTTGATAATGTTGAGCACGACAAGGCGCCGCCGCAATGCGTTCAGGCACGGCTCATCTGGTACGGTAGCTGCGGCGGCGGCACGCAAGCGCCGATTCGTCGGCCCGATCAGTGCGATTCCGAGCGCGAGCGACACCACGATCGCGGCCAACCCCCAGACCACCCACAACGGACCGCCCAGATTTGAGACAGCGAGCATCACCATCCCGGCGAGCAGCGTGAGGCCGGAGGCGGGCCCGATGACGAACATGCCATTCACGCGCATCAGTCGTTCCATAGCCGCCAGCACCGCCGGATCCTTTTCGCGCGCCGAACGCGTGCTGATGATGCTGAAGGCGAGGAACCCGCCAAGCCAACCGATCGCGCCGACGATGTGCAAGAACTTGAACAGGGTATAGACCGTGACCATACAACCCCCCCCCAGTATGCTGTGTGCGCGGAAGGCGCTACTCGAGCTGCTCGGCAAGCCCGACGATGATGCCTTCGGGGCCGCGCACATAGGCGAGCCGATACGTGTCCTCGTATTGCACCACGTCGCCGACCAGCTCAGCGCCACGGGCACACAGGCGCGCGACGATGTCGTCAATGTCCGTGACCGCGAACATGATGCGGCGGATGCCGAGTGCGTTCACCGGAGCGTTCGCGGGCCCGGTGCTGATCGCGTGTGGCGTGTGGAACTTGTCCAGCTCGATCCGTCCATGGCCGTCCGGCGTGCGCAGCGTCACAAGGGTCGCCCGGACGTTCTGAAGGCCGATCAGGCGATCGACCGAAGGCCCCTCCACGGTCGTCTCGCCCTCCAACTCGAGTCCGAGTTCGAGAAAGAAGGCCTTCGTGGCCTCGAGATCATCGACGACGATCAGCACATTGTCCATCCGTAGAAGAGTCATGATTGTCCTTCCTAGACTTGATAGATGCTGCGTGGGGCGGGTCATGATCCGATTCACCGACAGCAGCGTCAGACCGAGGTCGCGGAGTTTCGCTACCAGCCCGAACAGCGCCGCCTGATCGCCTACCGAACCGGCGAGGACGGTTTCGCCGCTATCGTGGTGGGTGATGGTGAAACCTTCAAGCCATTCTGACCAGTGCAGCGGCAGATGTCCGTTGACTCGGATTTCGTATCTCACCGGCATCATCCGGCTCCGATCTAGCTGACTGGCTGGGGCAGAGCGAGCGGCGCGGCGCGCTGCCGCTTCACACATGACCTTGCCACCGGCTGTGTTTCAACCGCGCCTGCGGCACAGGCAACGCGGCGCGATCAGGCAACGACCAGGATCGCCACGCCGAGCAGCAGATCGATCACCGCGCAGAACTCGGCGTAGGAACGCGCCACGACCCGGTTGCGCCAGAGGTGGAGGGCATCCCACAGGCTATGCGCCAGCAGCGCGCCGGCGACCAGGTAGGCACCGACCGGTGGCGCCAGCGCCAGCGCCGCCAGCCCCAGCGCGCCGAAGAACAGCATCGCCGCCGCCTGGAGCGAAAAGCTCGCAGCACGCCGCCGCGTTCCACGCGCCAGCCCCAGCGCCAGCAGGCCAAGCGCGGCGACAAGCATCAGCGCGGGCAGGAGCGGCACGGCGTCGAGCGCGCGCAGCACACCCAGGGGCACAAAGCCGATCAGGAAGATGATCCACGCGGTGCGGGGCTGATTGATCGCCGCCGCGCCGACATAGATCAGCGCCATGAAGATCACCAGCGCCGATAGAAACGCGACAAACTCGCGGTTCAGGTTCAGATCGAACACCGTCAGCGCCACGACCAGCGCGCCGAGCGCCGCCGGCCAACGGTGGAGCAGTGCGTCAAAGCGGCGGCCGGTACGCTGGGGCTCGTTGTGTGCTTCGATATGGTTCTCACCAGTCATGCGACGATGCTTTCTGCTTGGGGTGACTGCGGCGCGCCCGTCGCACGCCGCTGCTCCAGCGTCATCCGCGCCGCGGCGCGCCGTCGGGGATCGGGCCGCTGAGCTGGCAGCCAGCCAGCTGCCAGGTGGCCTCCGGCCGCACCCAGATGAGTGAGAGGCGGAAGCGGCCCCCCAACACCTGGCTGCCGTAGGTGGCATGCTGCGCCTGCACCCCCACCAGCACCGCCGCCGCACCGTAGTCGCGTACCTGTGGGTCTTCGAGCGCCAGCGTCTGGTAGGCCAGGCCGTTGCGATAGCGCTGCAGCCAGTCCTGTTTGCTGAGCACGAAGCCGAATGGCCCGATCCCGACAAAGTCCTCGGTGAGGGTGCGATCGAGAAAGGCGGTGTCGCCCTGTAGCTCGGCGGCGACCCACTGCTGTGCCAGGGCGAGTATCTGGCCCTGTGTCGCCGCTGCACGTGCGGCCTGATTGACATTCTCGTTCATGATTTCCTCCTGGAAATGTCGCACGATGCGAGTGCTAGTGGGTCGCGTTCGTCGCGTCGCAGGCCCATCGCTCCCTGCGGCATCGCTCAGCTCACCCGTCCGGTGCTGCCCGGCGGGCCGTCGAGCACGGTCGGCACGTACTCCAACAACTGGAGCCCACCGTCGAAGGTGCGGCTCGCCACGAGGTCGAGCCTGACATCGGGATACCCGTCGTAGATTCGGTCCTGGCCCGTCGCGCCGTTGATGACCGGGAAGACCACGACGCGGAAGCGATCCACCAGCCCGGCCTGCAACAGCGACCGACACAGGCTCACGCTTCCCAGCGTGCGCATCTCGGCGCCGTCCGCCTTCATCGCTCGCACGGCCTCCACCGCGCCCCCGCTTACCAGCCTGGTGTTCGGCCACGCCAGCGGGTTGCTCAGGGTCGACGAGAAGACCACCTTCGACATCCCGGCCAGTTCCTCGGTGCCGGGCTCGCCCTCGTCGGCCAGCCTGGACATGAGCCGGTAGGTGTTGGCTCCCATCAAGAGCGTGTGCCTGGGCTGTTCGTCCAGCCAGCCGAGATACTCGGTGCTCTCCATGCCCCACCAGCCCGGCCAGCCCTCGGCGGCGCCGTAGCCGTCGAGCGAGGTGATGAAGTCGATTATGAGGGTTCCCATCAGATTCCTCCTATCCTGAAGCGGGACGTTCCCGCCTGCGTCAACGCGAAGGCCGGCTGCCAGGTTGCCACGTCTGCCGGGGCTGGAGCAGCGCCTGTTGGCAGCAGCGCTCGCTTCACCGCCGTTCACTGGCGATGGCATGCCATGCAGGCAAATTCGGAATTGATCATGATCGGCGCGTTCGGCGCATTGAACACCGCGACGTTGGCCTGAGCTCGCTGGATGCGCTGTTCTAGCACCGCCTGATACTTCCAGCCGGCGTAGTCCTTGGACAGCTTCGCATTGGCGTATACCTTTTGTGCGGTCTGCCAGTCGCCCGCTTTCACCAGCATGTCGCCCATGTTCAGAAAGAACCCTTCGAAGTTGTGCGGCGCGATCCACGAGTTCCAGCAGGCGCGCTTGCTCCCCTCTTGGGTTTCCAGGGCCATGTACGGTGCATAAGTACTCGGACAAATTTCCCTTGACAAAGGCCTGTTCCATGGCTAT
>FLYN01001180.1_pt1 | contig 13701 bp, 14 predicted proteins | sample 1122621 | NCBI WGS metagenome assembly FLYN01 (sample SAMEA4346792, study PRJEB14843) | hot springs metagenome | biome: Terrestrial Biome; feature: Habitat; material: Sediment | place: India | collected 2012-06-12 | depth 1760 m
GGCGGAGCCCGCTCCGGGGCCACCGGCGCTGCGGGCCCCAGATCCCCACCGGCACGACGGGCGCCCCGGCGGCGAGCGCCACCCGGGCCACTCCGGTCCGCCCCTCCTGGAGGGGTCCATCCGGATCGGGGTTCACCCGCCCCTCGGGGAAGATCCCGGCCAGCGCGCCCGCCCGCACCGCGGCCACGGCCTCCTCGATGGCCCGCTGGTCCCGCTCGCCCCGGCGGACCGGGATCTGGCGGAACCGGCGGAGGACGAACCCGTGGAGGGGACGGCGGAAGAACTCCGCGGCCACGAGGAAGCGCACCGGCCGGCCGCGCTCCGCGGCCAGGAACGCGAGGAGGATCCCGTCGAGGGCGCTCACGTGGTTCGCGGCGAGGACGGCGGGCCCGGCCGGGGGGATCCGCCCAGCGTCCAGCACCCGGATCCGGAAGGCCAGCCGGAGGAGCGGCGCGAGGAGGATCAGGCCGGCCCGCCACCACGGGCCCAGCCGGTCCCGGGGGGCCGGCCGGCTCACCCCCCGAGCCTCCGGCGGAGCTCCTGCTTCAGGATCTTCCCGGCCGGGTTCCGGGGGAGCTCCTCGACGACCTCGGCGGTCCGGGGGACCTTGAACCCGGCGACCTTCCCCTCCAGGGATCGGAGGAGCTCCTCCGGGGCCGCCGCCGCACCGGGCCGGAGCACGACGAAGGCGTGGCCCACCTCGCCGAGCCGCTCGTCCGACCGGCCCACGACGGCCGCCTCGGCCACCGCGGGGTGCTCCCGGAGGGCCCGCTCCACCTCCGCCGGGTATACCGGCTCGCCCCCGGTGACGAAGACGTCCTGGATCCGGTCGACGATGTAGACGAACCCCTCCGCGTCCACCCGGGCCGCGTCGCCGGTCCGCAGCCAGCCGTTCGCGATCGCGGCCGCGGTCGCCTCGGGGTCCCTCCAGTACCCGGCCATCACGTTCGGCCCCCGGACGACGATCTCGCCCACCTCGCCCGGCCCCACGTCGGTCATGTCGGGGCGGACCACGCGGACGTCGGTGAAGAACGGGGGGAGCCCGGCCGAGCCCACCTTGCGGACGGCGTCCCGTCGGTCGAGGAGGAGCGCCAGCGGCGCCGCCTCGGTGAGCCCGAACCCCTGGAGGAAGGGGATCCCCCGGTCCAGGTAGGTGCGGATCAGCTCCTCGGGGACCGGGGCGCCGCCGGAGAGGCAGAAGCGGACCGTCGAGAGGTCGGTCCGCTCCCACCGCTCGGAGCGGGCCATCGCCGCCAGGAGATCGGGGGCGGCGAAGAGCGTCGTCACGCGATGGCGCTGGATCAGCTCGAGCGCGAGCTCGGGGTCGACGGCCGCCGCGACCACCACCGTCCCGCCCTTGAAGATCGTGGGCAGGACCGTCACGCCGAGGCTGCCGATCCGGTGGAAGGGGGCGAAGGCCAGGGTCACGTCGTCGCTCGCGAAGTCGGCGACCGAGAGGAAGTTCGCCACGTTCCACGTGACGTTGGCGTGGGTGAGCATCACGCCCTTGGGGCGGCCGGTCGTCCCGGAGGTGTAGGCCAGGATGCAGAGGTCGTCCGGGGAGACCGGCTCGTCGAGCGGGTCCGGCGGGTGGGCGGCCACGAGCTCCTCGTAGCCGACGTCGTCGGCCGACGGGCCGGCCAGCGCGAGCCAGCGCCCCACCGGGACGCGGTCCCGGACCGGCTCCACCGCCGGAGCGGCCTCCGGGGCGTGGACGAGCAGGGCGCAGCCCGCGTGCTCCAGGATGTAGGCGACCTCGGGCGGTGCCAGTCGGTGGTTCATGGGGACGAACGCGGCGCCGAGGCTCCCCGCCGCGAACAGGGTCTCCAGGAACGCCGGGTGGTTCGGCCCGGCGTAGGCCACCCGGTCCCCCCGGCCGACCCCGAGCGAGGCCAGGCCGTGGGCCAGGCGGTCCACGCGCGCTTGGAGCTCCCGGTAGGTCCGGCGCTCCTCCCCGAAGACGAGCGCCACCCGCTCCGGGCCCATCCGGGCCCGGCGGGCGATCCACGACCCCAGCCCCTCGTTCCGCACTTCGCCTCCCCTCGGTCACCGACAGTCTGCCGGAAGCCGGGACGAGGCGCCCTCAGGGCTCCCTATACTGCGCGGCGTGGATCCCCGGGACCTGGCCCGCAGGCTGGAGCGGCGGTACGACGAGTACGTCGAGGCCCTCCGGGAGATGGTGAACATCGACTGCGGCTCCTTCACCCCGGAGGGGGTGAACGCGGTGGCCGACCTCTGCCAGCGGCGGTTCGAGGAGGCCGGGTGGAAGGCCGAGCGGATCCCCCACCGGCCGACGGAGGGCGAGCCCCGGCTCGGGGACCTCCTGATCGGCCGGCTGGAGGGGACGGGGAGCAGGCGGCTCCTCCTGATCGGCCACATGGACACGGTCTTCGACCCCGGGACGGCGGCCGAGCGGCCGTTCCGGATCGAGGACGGCCGGGCCCGGGGTCCTGGGGTCTCGGACATGAAGGGCGGGCTGCTGGCCGGCTTCTTCGCCGTGGAGGCCCTGCTCGAGGCGGGGTTCGAAGGGTTCGGTCGCATCACCTACGTGTGCAACCCGGACGAGGAGATCGGCTCCCCCTTCTCGCGCTCGTACATCCGAGAGCTGGCCCGGACGGACGCCGACGCCGCGTTCGTCCTGGAGAGCGCCCGGGCCAACGGGGACATCGTCTCGGCCCGCAAGGGCGTCTCCGACTACCGGATCGAGATCGTCGGTCGGGCGGCGCACGCCGGGGTGGAGCCGGAGAAGGGCCGGAGCGCGATCCTGGAGGCGGCCCACCGGGTGACCGCGCTCCAGGCGCTGAACGGCCGGTGGCCGGGGGTGACGGTGAACGTCGGTGTGATCCGGGGGGGGACCCGCCCGAACGTGGTGCCGGAGCGGTGCGAGCTCCACGTGGACGTGCGCTCGCCGGCCGAGGAGACGCTCGCCGCCGCGGAGGCCGAGGTGGAGCGGGTGGCCCGGGAGACCGTCGTCCCCGACGTCTCGGTCCACGTGGAGGGGCACGGCTGGCACCGCCCGATGGAGAAGAGCGATGGCACGGCCCGGCTGGTGGCCCTGGCCAAGGAGGTGGCGGCCGAGCTCGGGTTCGAGGTCCGGGACGCCGCCACCGGCGGAGCGTCGGACGCCAACACGACCGCCGCGGCCGGGGTGCCCACGCTCGACGGGCTGGGTCCGGTGGGGGGCGACGACCACTCGCCGGCCGAGTGGCTGGACCTCACCTCGGTCGTGCCCCGCACGGCCCTCCTGGCGGGCCTGCTCGCCCGGACGGCCCAGGCGGGCTGAGATCGCGGCCCGCCCGCGGGCTGCTCTATCCTCGGGGTGGAGGCGAACGAGGGCTGGTGTCCTCCCCGGTCTTCAAAACCGGTGTGCCGGCGAGAGCCGGCAGGCGGGTTCGATTCCCGTCCGCCTCCGCTCGCGCCGACCTGCGGAAGCGGGGCGACAACGTCGCGTACGAACACCATCTATCCGGACCCTTCACCGGCGGGCGACCAGTCGGGGTCCCCGTCGTCGGCTGGATCGTTCGTCAGCCGCTTCACTTCGCTCCCGTCGGCATGCATCACGTACACTTCTTCGTTGCCATCCCGGGTGCTGACGAAGGCGATCCCGGCAGCGTCGGGGGACCACGTGGGAGAGACGTCGTCTCCCGGGTGGTCAGTGAGCCGCTCGATCCCCGTGCCGTCGGCGTTCATCACGTAGATCTCGAGGTTGCCGTCCCGGTCGCTTGAGAAGACGATCCTCGTGCCGTCGGGGGACCACGCCGGGGCGAAGTCTCCGGCCGGCCCCTCCACCAGCGGCTCCGCCTTCGTGCCGCCGGCGTTCACCACGAAGATGTCGAAGTTGACGCCGCCGAGGTCTCGGCCGAAGGCGATCTTCGTTCCGTCTGGAGACCAGGCCGGCGCGAAGTCATTCGCCGGGTCATCGGTGAGCCGGCGCATCTCCGTCCCGTCGGCGTCCATCACGTAGATCTCCCCGTTGCCGTCTCGGTCGCTGGCGAAAGCGATCTGGGTCCCGTCGGGAGACCAGGCGGGCATGCCATCGGCTCCGGGGCCGTCGGTGAGCCTTTCCAGCCCGGTGCCGTCGGCGTTCATCACGTAGATCTCGAGGTTGCCGTCCCGGTCACTCGAGAAGGCGATCCTGGTTCCATCGGGGGACCAGGCAGGGCCGGTATCCTCGCCGGGGTCATCGGTGAGCCGCTCGAGCCCGGATCCGTCGGCGTTGACCACGTAGATCTCGGCGTTGCCGTCGCGTTCGCTGGCTAGGACGACCCGTCCCCCCAGGTCGGCGGCCGCTGTCGGCGTTCCCGCCCCAGCCGGCTGGCGCCGTTCCTGGCCGCACCCCGAGAGGAGGACGGCCACGGCCAGGGCCGCTCCACAGACCCGGCTGATGATCCGGACCGATCGTTCACCGGGGCCGGTCATCGGACCCCCCTCGGCGCGCGACCGCCGGCAGGTCCGCCGGGGGCGCCACGAACGAACTCGGCAAGAACCGCAACCTCGGAGTCCCGCAATCACGGCCTCAGCTGCCTCCGCTTCCCTGACCCGGGCACGCATTCTGAAGCATCGCGGCCAGGCCCGGAAGTGATAGGTCTGGTCCATGGACAGCGGGAGTGGTCGCGGATGCGACGACCAGCTCGAGTTCGCATAGGCGAGGAACGCTAAGGACGCCCGCGTACGCCAAGGCGAACCAGGACCTCGAAGTGTCGCCTGCCACGTTCAAGGGACCACTTGAACGCAGTTCTTGCCACCACCGTGGGACCACCCGCTTGCCAGTCATGGGACCACCCCCGTGGCTCCACGGAACCGGCCCCATCGCGTGCTACGCAGCGCCCGTCGTCGAGGGCGGGAGGTGCTGCGTGGGGTTCCGGGAGTGAACCGCCCCGGGTTTGCCGGAGGTGATGTTCCCCCACTTCGGTGGAGTCGCGTCGTTTGATTCTCCATGTCACCGACCACGAAGGAGGGTGGCATGGCGAAGGGGTATCCACCGGAGTTCAGGCGCAGGGTTCTGGACCTGATCGCGTCGGGGAGGAAGGTCGCGGACGTCGCCCGAGACCTGGGCGTGAGCGGTCAGACGATCTACAACTGGCGCAAGCAGGACCGGATCGACCGGGGCCTCGAGCCCGGGATCACGAGCACGGAGCTCGAGGAGTTGGCAAAGGCCCGGCGGCGGATCGCAGAGCTCCAGGCCGAGGTCGCCGCGATGAAGCGCTCACAGGAACTCCTCAAGGAGCTGGTGCCCCCAAAAGGAAGGTTCGACGTCATCGCCCAGATGGCGTCTGAGGGCCACGCGGTCAAGACCTGCTGCCGGATCCTCGGAGTCTCCCAGTCCGGCTTCTACGCCTGGAGAGAGAGGCCGGTGTCGGCGCGAGTGATCCGCCACGCCTGGCTCACCGGCCTCATCACCCAGGTCCATCCCGAGTCCCGGGGGACCTACGGGGCGCTGAGGGTCCACGCCGAGCTCACCTCGGGGCTGGGGGTAGTCGTGGGCCACAACGCCGTGGCGATGCTGATGCGGCGCGCTGCCTGCAGGGACTGTCGGGGGCCCGCCGCCGCAAGCTCGTGCGCCAAGTGCCGACCGCGGCCGACCTCGTCGACCGGCAGTTCTCCCGAGACGCACCCGACGAGCTCTGGGTGACCGACGTAACCGAGCACCCCACCCGGGAGGGCAAGGTCTACTGCTGCTGCGTGCTCGACGCTTACTCCCGCCAGGGTCGTCGGGTGGTCGATCGATTCCTCGCCGACCGCGACGCTGGTGACGAACGCACTCGGGATGGCGATCGACGCCCGAAAGCCGAGGCCCGGAGCGCTGATCCATTCCGACCACGGCACCCAGTTCACCTCTTGGGCGTTCACCGAGCGGGCGAAGCGCTCGGGTCTGCTCCCGTCGATGGGCTCGATCGGGGACTGCTCCGACAACGCGGTCGTCGAGTCGTTCTGGGCCAGGATGCAGGTCGAGCTGCTCAACCGGAAGCGGTGGAAGACGAGAGTCGAGCTCGCCACCGCGATCTTCGAGTACATCGAGATCTTCCACAACCGAAGGCGCCGGCACAGCTCGCTCGGGATGCTCACCCCGATCGAGTACGAGAAGATGAACCGACCGTCGAAAGTGGCATGAGGTCAAGCGGCCTGACTCCACGGAACCGGGGGCACATCAGAGTCTCCATGAAACCCGGGGTGGTTCACGCCCCTGGTCTCCTCCTGGAGTGCCGGAGAAGGACTCGGCCTACGGGCTGTGGACGGCCTTCAGGACGCCCGCTTCGAGGTCAAGGCCCTCCTCACCACGCTCACCGAAGCGTACCCGTGGCCAGGGACATCTCATACACCACTTGCCCAGACGCGGCCTTGACTTCCCATGAGACGGGTGCCTAGGATTGTCAGGTATGGCATCGGCGATCCGCGACCATCTCGACCTCCTCCTCCTCGCCGTGCTGCGGGACCGGCCGGCTCACGGGTACGCGGTGATCGAGGAACTCCGGCAGCGCAGCCGGGAGGCCTTCCACCTCCCCGAGGGGACGATCTACCCGGCCCTGCATCGGCTCGAGCAGCACGGGCTCGTCCAGAGTACGTGGGTGGAGGTCACGGGGCGGCGCCGACGTGTGTACCGCCTCACCCCTCGCGGTCGCCGGGCTCTCGACCGTGAGCAGCGATCGTGGGAGAGGTTCGCATCGGCGGTCCACTCCGTCTTGGCCTGGGGAACCTCGCAGTGATCGACCGGTACCTCGCCGAGCTGCGACGCCTCCTGCCAGGCGAGGACCAGGACACCGTGGCGGAGGTGCAGGACCATCTGCTGAGCGCCGCCGAGGCCTGCGTGAAAGCGGGGATCGTCCCCGAGCAAGCCGAGCGCCTGGCGGTGGAGAGATTCGGGGACGTGCGTACCGTGGCAGCATCCCTCGCCCCTGGGAAGGAGGAGGTGCACCTGATGAAGAAGCGGACCGTCTTCACGCTCTTCACGCGCGCCGCAGCTCTGGCCGCGTACGGAGCCGTCCTCACGGGAGCGGCAGCGGCCGACTCCTTTGCCCAGAGGATGTCCTCCGACGTGGTCCCCACCCTCGCCATGCTGGTCATGTTGGCCCTGCTCGTTACCGCGACCCGGCTGAGATACGCCGGACGGGTCGGGGTTACGGGACTGGCGATGGTGGCCGTGACGCTGGCGAGCGTAGGGCCGGTCGTCGACTGGGACGGAACCGATCTCGGGGCGGCCCTCGGGCTCGCGGGCCCGGCGATCGCGTTCGGTGCTCTGGCGGTGACGCTGCGCAAGTCCGGGTTCGTTTCGACCCCGATCCTCGTCTCCCTCGGCAGTCCCGGGATCGCCGCGGCGGCGGCCATCGTCGGCGTCGCCTGGGGGGCCGACCTCGGAGCGCTGCCAGCGGCACTGCTCCTGCCATTCGGCGCGGCGATCCTTTGTCTTGGCGCTCAGCTTTGGAGGGAGGGTGGCACTCCGGCGCCCGCGAGGTCGGATTGAGCCCCACCCCGGTCCGAACGAGGGAGGACCGCGCTACCCCAGGGACATCGCTCACCATGCCGCCTTCGGGAGAGGGCCTCTAACCTACAGGGGGTCTATGGGGCGGGGAGGACGCGAACCTCGGACCTAGGATCATGAGTCCGCCAGATGCGGGAGGGATACCTCTTCAGCGAAGCCAGCCTCTCGGATCGGCTGGCACGACGAGCGGCCGAGGCTGTGGCCGCCGCCAGGTCGATCCCTCCGGAGCGGGTCCTCCAGGTGCCGGAGGCCGATCTCGTCGAAGAGCTGATGGAGCGGTACGAGGCGAGCCCCCCGATCCTGCGGCTCGAGGAGCGCTACACCGGCGGCGCCCAGGGCGCGGAGATCGATGTGAGCCGAGATCCTCGACGCGTCGTCTTCGATCGCGGGCGGCCCCTCTACATCCCCGGCACCCGACTCGCGGTGCACGTTCCCTTCAGATGGCGACCCGGAACTGTTCCGGTTCGCCCCCAGCACGCGCACCGCGGTGCTCCCGAGGGGCGAGATCCGGGGCCAGGAACTCATCGTCAGCCACCAGGCCCCCGCGGACTCCCTCGCCCCCGAGGAGTTCCAGAGGCGGCTCGAGGGGGAGATCGAGCGGATCCAGCGGTATCTGGGATGGGTGGCCAAGGACTGCAGGTCCTTCAACCAGGCGCTCCGCCAGACGCTGGAACGGGCCGTCCACGATCGGAGGGAGAAGGTGCTCCGGGACCGCGCCCTCGAGGCCTTCCTCAAGATCCCCGTCGGTCGGCGGCCGGAGGCGAGCCCCGTGTTCGCCGTCCTCCTACCGAAGCGGCGGAGGGTCGTCGGGGCGAGACGCTATCGACCCGGGACCCTCCCCTTCGCGCCGGAGCCCGCCATCAGCGACGAGGACTACGCGGCGATCCTGAAGACGATCACCGCCTGGCGGGCGGCCGTTGAGCGGTTGCCGAAGACCTTCGGCCCCATGGGTGAGGAGGCCCTCAGGGACAACCTGCTGGTGGTGCTGAACAACCAGTTCGGCACGGGCGGCGGGGAGCTCTTCAGCCGGAAAGGGAAGACGGACATCTTCATCCAGCAGGACGAGGTGCGGTCTTCATCGCCGAGTGCAAGGTGTGGTCGGGCCCCAAGGCGTTCTCCGAGGCCCTGGATCAGTTGCTCGGCTACCTGGTGTGGCGGGACACGAAGAGCGCCCTCATCGTGTTCATGCGGCGGGAGAACGTAAGCGACGTCCGGGCCAAGGCGGAAGCCACCATCCGCGCCCATGCCCGCTTCAAGCGGGAGCGTGGAGTGATCCAGGGCGTTCTCGTCTACGTCCTGCACCACGAGGACGGCGCGAACAGGAGATCGAGGTCGGGCTCGTCATCGTTCCCATCCCTCCCGTCTCCTGAGCGGGCGATCCCCCTCGGGGTCGGTCACCTTCGCCCAGCGGTCGGCATGTCGTCGGCTCTCGCGAGGCCTCGCCATGCGCGTCCCCCGGGCTGGGGGTGGCACCGCGGCTGGGTCCTTTCATAAATCGGCCTCGGTCAGATCCCCCCCGCGGAAATCCCTGCCCGGGCGCCGTGCCGCCGGGCGGAAACGCGGAGCACCCCGCACCTCGATCCGCATCGGTACCGCCCGCTCCCACAGCTGCTCCCGGTTCAGGCCCGAGGCCTCCGGGGGTGATCCCCCGGAATCGACCCGGGCTCGAGCGCCCCAGGCATCGATCAGCTCGGCGGAACTGCTGAGACCCCATGTCCCAGGCTACGTAGAGGGTCGAAGTGATCCCGTCAACCTTGCCCTCCGGAGGACTCCCCGACCCCACCCAAGTCGGCCGGACGCAACTTTACACGAGCCCGCTCAGGTCCACGGAAGAGAACACAACGAGTTCTGGCGCTCCCCCCAGGAGCCCGTGCGCGTGGCGGCGCTACTCGGTGTCGACGGGACCGATGTCCACGATGGGGAGACCAGCTAGGCCAGGGTCCGCTCCCTCATGGCCCCGCTCCGCAGCGGCGCGAGCCTCCGCCGCGGCTTTGTGCGCCGCTTCACGGCTCCAGTAGGTGCCGACCCAAGGTGTCGGGCGATCCTCCCCCTTCCACACGCGCCACCCCCACACAGCCGGGGTTCCGGGCCGCCAGCCGGACCCAGTCGTGTCGTCTGGGTCGATATTGGTCTCGGGGTCCTCGGGGCGCGGGATGCCGACTTCGATGCGGTGGCGGAACCGAAGAATCGCGTCACTCGCTTCAGCTCCCCTCAGCTCCCGCCCGTGCCGGAAGACGGCCACGCTTCCCGCAGGTTCGCGAGAGACGAGACCGGTTCCCTTCACAGTGCGCGCCGCCTCGTTGGCCTCCTCTTCGGTGGCGAACCGCCCGACTCCCTGGTCGCCGCCGTAATGCGCCCACCAAACGAGGTACACCATGCCCGTCCTCCATTCGACTGCGATGAGCCGCGCGGCCGGTGTTCCTCGATCCATCGCAGGATCGTCGCGATGAGACCCCGCGCCCGTCTCGCCGACGCCACTGGCGCCGACGGAAACCCGCTCCCGAACGCCTCAAGGAGAGCTCGGCCGAAGCGTGCACGGTTTCTCCGTGCGAGCTCGTAGACGTAACCAAGGAAACGCTCGCCGATTCCCTCGGCGAGCAGGAGAAGACTCGCCCACGCTAGAGAGTCCTCGCGATGAACGAGAAGACGAAGCACCTCCAACATCTTCCGGTTGTTGTCCTCGGCAAGCAGTCGGTCCACCGCGTCCGGGTCGGCAACCGGGACTCCCCGCCGTGCGAGTTCCCGTTTGATGGGCTGGCTGAACCCGCCTCCATAGTCGCTACGTAGGAGGACAGGAATGTCCCCTGCCTGGACCGCTTCGCTCTTGATGAGGTTCTCGACGAGCGCTCCCACACCGCGCACTTCACCGACGTCACTCCCGTGAATGACAGGAGCGCGACCTCACCGAGTGTAGACCCCTCCCGCGGTTGGAGGCGGGGTCGTCCGGGATCTTCGATCTGGGTCACCCTCGATGACGTAGGTCGCCCAGTCCACGATGCTCGCCCCACAGCGCTGCGTCATCGACAGCGTGTAGTCGGATGCCCCTGGGTGGTTCATGACCAGCAGCACATCGTTCAGTGGGTAGCACTTGGTGGCTACCAGCAGGACATCGTGCAGTCCCGAGGACCGCGAGGAGGTCATCGGATCGGGTGAGGGGCTTCGAGGACGACCTCCCCAGAGCACGTGACGACGAGGATCTGCGCCCGGACGCGGATCGTGGCCACCACGTACTGGTGCACGGTGTCCTGCGGCATCGGGATCTTCTCGCCGAACAGGTTTGCGCATCCGATCGGAGCGGATGAGCCGCACGGCCTCGATGTGTCCCTGGCGAGGGAGGGTATCGGGGACCCGGTAGCGCCTTGGAGGGAACTGCGTGGCCCGCCCCGAGGCCGCCCACGCCTCGTCGGGCGTCTTCCCGCCGAGGGTGGAGTAGCGATGCCGGGCGTCGTGGAAGGCCTCGAACTCGGCGGCCCGCTCGGTGAGGTGGGCGAGGTCCCGGAACCGCTCGGTGCGGAAGAAGCTGTTGTCGAACACGTCCTGGAAGTGCTCGATGGCCCCGTTCCGCCATGGCCCCTCGAGCAGGATGTAACGGACCCGCACCCCGAGGTCGAGGCAGGCCCGCACCACGGGGCCGAAGCGCCGGGGGCCGCGGATCTCCCCGCGCAGCGAGGGGGCGTGGTCGAACTGGGACACCTCGGGGATCCCCAGGCGCCCCCAGGCGGCCACCAGGTGCTCCGCGAGGGTCTGGGGGGTGGGGCGGGGAAGCGGCTCAAGCGCGACCCGGTGGCTGCCCACGTCCATGACGTTCAGGGAGTGGACCTCCTGGGCGCCGTCGAGGTAGCGGGGGCCGAGCGGATCGACCTGGTGGAGCACCCCCGGCCCCACGGCGGACGCCCGCCTCGGGTAGGGGGTGCCCTTGGCCTCGTAGCGGCCGCGCTCCCGGCGGCGGGGCTTCGAGCGGCCCGCCCGGCGGATGATCCCCTCGATCGTCCACGGCTTCGGGAGCTCGGCCTCGGGAACGCCCATCGCCAGGAGCTCCCAGGCGACGGCCGCCTGGCCCCGCTGAGCCCTGGGATCGGCCTCCAGGCGATCGCGGGCCGCGAGGACGAGGGCGACCATCTCCTCGGGGGTGGCCCTGGGCGACCGGTGCGGGCGCCTCTCCCGGGAGGCGAACACTCGGCCTCGCCGGCGCCGTAGCGGGCCGCCCACTTGAACACCCACCGCTCGGTGCGCCCCAGCTCTGCGGCGATGCCGGCCGCGTCCTCTCCGGCCAGGTGGCGTCGCACCGCCTCCTTGCGCAGACCCTCCTCGTCCGCCACGTCCCGCCCTCCTCGCTCGGCTCTACGGGGAAGGCGGGACCAAGGGTTACATCCTTGGCATCCGCTGAACGATGTCCTGCAGGAACGGGCAAGGGGGCGACTGACCGATGTCCTGCTGTTTACGGCTGAACGACGTCCTGCCGGCCGTCAGGTAGGACGGCCGACATCCCCCATCCTCGTGGTCAGAGCACGGCGTCGGCGAGCCGGTGGACCTCGTCCGCCCCTCGCTCCTGATCCAGGACGAGGATCACGGCCTCTGCCCCCGCGTCCTCGAAGGCCCGGAGGTGCGAACGGGGATCCGGCCAGAGGTCCCGGGCCCACAACTGCGCCTCGGCGGCGATCGGCCGCTCCCTTCCGACCTCTGCGCACGCGCGCTCGAGGAGGACCCGAGCCGCCTCGAACCTCGCGGGATCCGCCGTGCTGAGGTTCCATGCGTGCGCGTACTGAGCCGCGATGCGCACGACCGGCGCGCTGCCCCCGCCGACGACGAGTCGCGGCGGGTCGATACCGACGGGCCCGAGGCTCGCACCCGAGAGGCGGAGAGTTCCATCGGTCACGCGCTCCCCGCGCAACAGCGCGGGCAGCACGCGGCAGGTCGCCTCGAGCCGAGCCACCCGCTCCGCGAACGGGGGGAACGGGATCCCGAGCGCCTCGTGGTCGTGGCGGGCCAGCCAGGACGAACCAGCACCGAGGCCCACGTCGAGCCTGCCCCCGCTCGTGGCCTGGACCACCGCGAGCTGCCCCGCGAGCAGGAACGGGTGGCGGAGACAGACGTTCAGGACCCGCACCGCCAACGTGATGCGTTCCGTCCGAGCGGCCATGCTCGCGAGGAGGGTCGGCGCATCCCACGCCGCCCCCGGCCTCGGCGAGGCCGTGACGTGGTCGAAGCAGGCGAGCAGGTCGAACCCCGCCGCCTCCGCGGCCCGCCACGAGCTGGCGAGCTCGCCGAACGACCATCCCCACTGCCCGGGCTTCACGCCCATCCGCATGATCGAGGAACCTATCGCGACGCGGCCGGTCGAAGAACGAGACCTACGACGAGGCGGTCAGGCACCGCACCATGGCCACCATCGCTTCAACGGCGTCGGCGTCCCGGAGGCCTTGGCGCCGTCCCAGGGAGTACCAGGTCGAGAAGTCGGTCGCGTGGCCGATGCCCGCACGAAGGAGCTCCCTCCGTCTCCCTCGGACCGGCCAGGGGTGGACCAGGACGTCTCGGATCGCGGCGAACCAGTCGAACACGCCGGCCTCGGCATTCGCTCGCTGGAGAGCCGGGAGGAGGGGGAGGTCCCGGGTCACGTTGGCCCAGAGGGACTCGTTCCGTCGGTAGTAGCCGTACAGCTCCTCAAGCCCCGCGCGGAGCCGCTCCTCCGGGTCCCTGATCCGTGCCCATCCGGAGGGGTCGGGGCGGGGGCGGGTCTCCAGCCCGTGCGTTACGCACGCTCGGAACAGCGAGAGCTCGTCCGGGAAGTGGCGGTAGACGGTGGCCCGCTCCACCCCCGCCCGGTCCGCGACGGCGCTGACCGTCGTGCGGGCGGGGCCAACCGTGGCGTGCAGGTCCAGGGTGGCTGCCGCGATGCGGCGGCGGGGCCGCTCCATCGTCTCCGCCCGCCGCTGCAGCCGGTACCGACGCGCCCCTCTTCTGTCAGACACTACTGTTCACCCAACCCTTGACAGCCCACGGCATCCGGCCTATCGTCGCACATCACGATACACCTCTGTATCACGATTTCCCGCAGGGAGGGAGGCGCGATGCCGCCGCAGGCCACCGCCAGCGAGATCCCCGGGTACGCCTTCGGGTCACCCGAGCTGGCCAGATCCCCGGTCCCCCCGGCCGATCTGGAGGCCCTGAAGCGGACCATCGGGTTCGGGGAGGAGGACCATCGGGCCTTGCGGACGGCCTGGGAG
>FLYN01000676.1_pt1 | contig 13662 bp, 10 predicted proteins | sample 1122621 | NCBI WGS metagenome assembly FLYN01 (sample SAMEA4346792, study PRJEB14843) | hot springs metagenome | biome: Terrestrial Biome; feature: Habitat; material: Sediment | place: India | collected 2012-06-12 | depth 1760 m
CAACCTACTCGCCCTCGCCCAAGGCGCGGCGCATCGAGTTCCGGGCCCCCGACCCAAGCTGCAACCCGTACCTGGCCTTCGCTGCGATGCTGCTGGCCGGCCTCGATGGGATTAAGCGCAGGATCGAACCACCCGCGCCGCTGGATGCCGACATCTACGAGCTGTCGCCAGAGGAGAAGGCCCATATCTGCGGCACGCCCGGCTCGCTGGCCGAGTCGCTCGATGCGCTGGAGCGCGACAACGATTTCCTGATGGTAGGCAATGTCTTCACCGAGGACCTGATCGCGACCTACCTGGACTACAAACGCTCGCGGGAGCTAGTGCAGGTGCAGATCCGGCCGCATCCCTACGAGTTCTTCCTGTATTACGACGCCTAGATCGAGGCGGATATCGCGTATGGGCGAGGCAGCCCTCACCAAGCTGTGAGGGCTGCTTCTTCATCAAGGAGTACGTTATGGAGGCTATCAACGGGGCGGATACCGCATGGGTGCTGACTTCTGCCGCGTTAGTGATGCTGATGACCCCGGCCCTTGGGCTGTTCTATGGTGGCCTGGTGCGGCAAAAGAACGCCCTCTCAACGATCATGCACAGCTTCTTCATCCTGGCGCTGATCAGCGTGCAGTGGGTGCTGTGGGGATATAGCCTGGCGTTTGGCCCCGATAAGGGCGGAATCATCGGTGGGCTTGAGTGGCTGGGGTTGAACGGTGTCGGCGCTGAGCCCAACCCAACCTACGCCGCGACGATCCCGCATCAGGCGTTCATGGTCTACCAGATGATGTTCGCGGTGATCACGCCCGCACTGATCTCGGGAGCTTTCGCTGAGCGCAAACGCTTTAAGTCCTTCGCGATCTTCTCGCTGCTGTGGGCCACGCTGGTCTACGATCCGGTCGCCCATTGGGTCTGGGCCGACGGCGGCTGGCTGCGCAGCCTGGGGGCACTCGATTTCGCCGGTGGCACCGTGGTCCATATCAGCTCCGGCGTGTCGGCGCTGGTCTGCGCGGTGGTGCTCGGGCAGCGCCTGGGCTACGGCAAGGAGCCGATGGAGCCCCATAATGTGACGATGACCGTGCTTGGGACGGGGTTGCTCTGGTTCGGCTGGTTCGGGTTCAACGCCGGGAGCGCGCTTGGCGCGGGTGCGCTCGCTGCCAACGCGTTCGTGACTACCAACACGGCCGCGGCGATGGCGGCGCTCACCTGGATGACCGCGAGCTGGATCCGCCATGAGCGCCCAAGCGTGCTCGGCGCCACTGCCGGCGCGGTCGCCGGGCTGGTAGGTATCACCCCGGCCGCCGGCTTTGTGACCCCCACCGCCGCACTGCTGATCGGCTTCCTGGCCGGGCTGGGGTGTTTCCTGGTCGTCGAGTTCGTCGTGCGTCGGCGGGTCGACGATGCGCTGGACGTTTTTGGCGTCCACGGTGTGGGCGGGATGATCGGCGCGCTGGCGACGGGCGTCTTCGCGACCAGGCTGGTCAACCCGGCCGGTGCCGATGGCCTGCTCTTCGGCAACCCCGGCCAGCTGGCGGTGCAGGCCCTGGCGGTGGCCGCGGTCGCAGCGTATGCGGCGGTGGTGACCTGGGGATTGCTCAAACTGATCGATGTCGTGATCGGTCTGCGCGTGTCGCCGGAAGAGGAGCAGCGTGGGCTCGATACGACCCAGCACGGCGAGGCGGCCTACCAGCTCTAGCAACGCCGCCCAACCGTGTGCTTGTTGTGGTGCAATGGCACCTGTCTGTCCTGGCTGATGTGCGATCTCAGAATAACGCTGCAGGAGGTCTCTCATGGAACTGATCATCGCGCTGGTTCTGTTCCTTGGCATGATCGCCAGCTGGATCATGCTGCCGGGCGGTACGCCGGCCAGTGCCGCACACACCGAAACCGAGGTCGTTTCTTCATCGCCGGCCCGGCAGGCGGCCTGATCGACCACCCCGGTTTCCTTCCCCTTTAGAAGGGCTGTCATGGCGTAGTGACCGCGTCGTGCGCTGCGGTCGAACAAGCGTATAGCTCCTTTTGGCAGTCAGGCGCACCGCGCTCAACCTGTGCGTTGGGGGCGGTGCGCTTTGCTGTGGATTGCATTGGATTCTTTGTCCAAATGCGGCGCAAGTCTGACGCTGTGGCGACCACACTGTGCCCTTCGGAAACCTCTCGAACCCCCCGTTTTGTGCAGATCATCCGAAAGACGACGACCCACGTTCAGATGATGTACCTGTAGCGCGATCGCGCGGCACAACCTATCATAACGCTGTCGCGGGGAGTTCCTCGGACCCGTAGCAGGGAGGCGACGCCGGATGGATCGCTGGCGATCCACTGGATCGATGGTGATCCAGCCGGCGTCGTTGTGTGTTGAAGAGGCGTGATCGGGATGGATACGACGATCTCTATGCTCTTACCGCTCGCGGGCATCCTGCTCGGCGCCAAAGTTGCTGCCCAGATCAGCCATCGGTTGGGGTTGCCGGCAGTCTTCGGTGAGCTGGTGCTTGGCCTGGCGCTCGGCCCTTCGTTGCTTGGCTGGCTGGCCCCTAGCGAGACGCTGCGTCTTCTGGCCGATGTCGGGGTCATTTTGCTGATGTTCATGGCCGGGCTCGAGACCGATATGGTGGCGATGCGGCAGGTCGGGACTGCCTCGCTGCTCACCGCTGTCGGTGGGGTGGTGCTGCCGCTTGGCGGTGGGCTGGCGCTGGGGGTGGCGTTCGGCCTGGAATGGCATCACGCGCTGTTCCTCGGCGCGGTGTTGACCGCCACCAGCGTGAGCATCACGGCGCAGACGCTGCGCGAGCTTGGGCGGCTGCGCGCACGCGAGGGTGTGGCCATCCTTGGCGCGGCGGTGATCGACGATGTCCTCGGCGTGCTGGTCTTCGCGCTGGTGATGAGCCTCTCCGGGTCGGGGAATGTGCTACTCACGCTCGGCAAGATGGTGGTCTTCTTTCCGCTCGCCTGGTTCGTCGCCGATCGAATCGTGCCGACGTTGGTGCGCTGGGAGCGCCATCTGCATCACCGCGAGGCAGGCCTGGCCGTGCTGGTCGGTCTGGTGCTTGTGTATGCCTGGGCAGCTGAGGCGCTCGGCAGCGTCGCAACGATCACCGGCGCCTACCTGCTGGGAGTCGTGGTGGCGCGCCATACCGACACCAGCCACCTGCTCCACCACGGCACGGCGGCGATCGGGTATGGGTTTTTCATCCCGATCTTCTTCATCAACATCGGGCTGCAGGCCCAGGCTGCCGGGCTGGCTGCTGCGCCGCTGTTCACCGCCGTGCTGATCGCCGTGGCGATCGCTGGCAAAATCGTGGGCTGTGGCTTTGGTGCTTGGCTGGGCGGTTTGGGCCGCCGCACCGCCCTGCTGGTTGGCTGTGGCATGGTTTCGCGCGGCGAGGTGGCGCTGGTGCTCGCCGGGGCCGGGTTCGCGGCCGGGATGTTGGATGCGCGCCTGTTTTCGATGCTCGTCGTCGTGACCCTGGCGACGACGCTGGTGACCCCGCCGTTGCTGCGGCTCGCCTACCTGCAGCGGCGGGCTCACGCTGAAGCGATCGGTGCGCTGCCTCGACCCATGGAGGTGCTGGCAGACTAGGAAAGAACGCTCGCGGCAGCGGTCGGGCCGCCGCTGCCCCCATCCGCGCACGATGGGCCGGCCACGCGGCCGTCGGGTCGCCGTACTCGGGCAACGCCCTGGCTCTGAGCTAGATCGGGCCGGACGCCGCACCGGATTACGGCGAGGTTAAACAAGCGAAAGGCAAGGGGAGCACAATGAACGAACAACTTCAGTTGCTCACAACTGCTGCGAACATCCTCTGGCTGCTTCTGGCAGGGTTTCTGGTCTTCTTCATGCAGGCCGGCTTTGCGCTGGTCGAGACCGGCTTCACCCGCGCCAAGAACGTCGCGCACACCATGATGATGAACATGATGGTGTTCTGTATTGGGGCGATCGGCTACTGGATCTGTGGTTTCGCGTTTCAGTTCGGCGCGGTCAACTTCACCTACCCCGAGGTCAACGGTCATGCTGCCTGGGCGTTCTCGCCGCTGACGCTCGGCGCCTGGGTCGATGCCAACGGCACCCCGCTGCTGGCTAGCGGGCTGCGGATCGGCGAGCAGATCGGCATCCTCGGTACCTCCGGCTTCTTCCTGCAAGGGATCAGCCTGGGCGCTGCGGGGATCTTCGCCTTTTTCCTGTTCCAGATGGTCTTCATGGATACCGCGGCCACGATCCCCACCGGCTCGGGCGCCGAACGGCTCAAGTTCATCGGCTTCGTGATCATGGGCTTCTGGGTCAGTATGCTGATCTACCCGGTCGTCGGCAACTGGGTCTGGGGCGGCGGCTGGCTGGCCAACCTGGGCCGCATCGCCGGCCTGGGTAACGGCGCCGTCGACTTCGCGGGCTCGGGCGTGGTCCATATGACCGGCGGCGCGGTCGGCCTGGCGATCGCCATGGTGCTCGGGCCGCGGATCGGCAGGTTCAACGCCGACGGTAGCGCCAACACCATCCCCGGCCACAACATCCCGCTGGGCGTGCTGGGAGCGGTGATTCTGTTCTTCGGCTGGTTTGGCTTCAACCCCGGCTCGGCGATCGGCCTGATCACACCGGCGGTGCTCGATGCGAACGGTCAGGTCACGACGGCGGCGACCATGATCCCGATCAACCTGTCCAGCCTGGCAGCCGTCAACACGCTCCTGGCCGGTGCGGCCGGCGGCCTCAGCGCCATGGTCTACATGTGGCTCTTTGGCCCGAGCAAGAAGCCCTCGCCGGGCTTCTCGGTCAACGGGATCCTGGCCGGCCTGGTGGCGGTGACTGCCCCATGCGCGTTTGTGACCGGCCTCGGCGCGGTGGTCATTGGGCTGGTGGCCGGTGTGCTGGTGTGCCTGGTATCGTTTGCACTGGAGCGGGCCAGGATCGACGACCCGGTCGGGGCCGTGCCGGTCCATTTCGCAGGCGGTATCTGGGGCGTGTTGTCGGTCGGCATCTTCGCGGCCGGCAACCCCGATACGGCGGGCTGGAACGGGATTGCAACCCCGGTGACCGGTATCGTCGGCGGGAACTTCGTTCAGATCATCCCGCAGTTGATCGAAGTTCTGGCGATCGCGATCTGGGCGTTCGGCCTGTCGTATGCCTTCTTCAGTGCGCTCAAGCGCATCGGTATCCTGCGCAGCCGTGCCGAGGACGAGGTCGCGGGGCTGGATGTGCCGGAGATGGGCGAGCGGGGTTACGCTCCGGATGTGCCTGTGCCAGGGGGCCAGGTCGAGCCCGTCCTCGTGCCCACCGGTGGCGTCAGCCGGGCTGCTGCCGGCTAACCTGCTCGTGCTGACACCGCATCGTGGGCAGCGCCGGCCATACCGCCGGCGCTGTGCGTTTGACTGGTATGGGCAGTGCTGGCACGTCCTCTGCTACATGCTCGGGTGATCCTCAGCCGCTCGGGCGTCGATTATCTCGCACGGAAGTGCTGGCACGTCCTCTGCTACATGCTCGGGTGATCCAACCGGGCGCAGCCCGGCTCAAAACCGGTCTGAAGCTCGCTGTAGTGGCTGCTGATCGGCTTCTCAAAGCCATGCAGCGCTACGAAAGGAGGTTGAGCCATGCCCCTGACGATCACCCTTGGCAGCGCAGTGCAATGCACGGACGGCAAAGGCGGTAGTGTCAGTCACATCGTGTTCAACCCGACGACCCAGCACGTCGACTACCTGGTGGTCCATCGCGGCCTCTTCGGCGGCCACGACCATTGTGTGCCGGCGGGGCGGATCAACGCTGCCGACGCGGATCAGGTGTCCTTGGCCCTTACGGTCGAGGAGTTGAAAGAGATGCCCGAGCTTGAATATCGGGTCCCCGGCGAGTCCTTCCGCCAGCGCAGCATCCCCGACTATTGCGTCGCGCTCGATAAAACCACACCGCTCAGGGATCGCAACGGCGATCTGGTCGGCCATTTTCATGGTGTGGTGCTGGATCCCGAGCATCGCGTTGAGCGCATCCTGCTGGACAAAAAGGACGATCCCGGTATCCCGGTCGACCGGGTTACGGCGTGGAACGAAGACGGGCTGACGGTCCAGCTGGTGGAGCAGATCGTTGGCTGAGCGCGCCGGTGCGAGGGCACATAACAATTTTGTCAAGCATTTCACAAGTGCCTTGACATGCCTTTTCGGCAGGTGTATACTTGCCCTGTCGGAAGCGATTCCGGCCACGTATCCGTGCTCTCCTGGCAGCTATGGCGTTTGCGTAGTCACCGCATCGCTGTGCCAACGCCGACGTAGCGGGGCAGCGTAGCGCCAGCACCCAGGCCAGGGCGCTCGAACCGACGCGCCGCAGTACACGCTGGCCTGGGCCTGACACGAGGGAGCTTTCTACGGAGCTCTATGGACGCCAGTCATTCATGCTCGCGGCACGCAATCGACCGCGCGGTGGTCGTCTCGCGCTGTGATCGGGCACGCTTCGCTCGCAATCGCCGCCAGGCAGGGAGGTACGGCCCCGCCTGACAGATGGCGTTCCGTTAGCTCTGCGCGCCCCCACACCGCGAGGTTGTGGGGGCCTTTGTTTGTCCTCCAGGCCGGCCAGCGCGCTGCCCCCGCCCGTCGGTGGCCATGCCCGCCAGCGATCCAGCCACGGGAGGACTCGCATGACGACCTTCGCTCTCCGCGGTATCTCGGCTGCCCGGCGCGCATCCGCGTTGTATTGTGCCATCCATGGCAGCGGCACGCCACTCGTGCTCATCCACGGCGTAGGCGCGAGTGGCGCAATCTTCCGGCCGCTGCTGCCGGCCCTCGCCAATCGCTACCAGGTGATTGTTCCCGATCTGCGCGGCCACGGCCAGAGCCGTTGCCTGCCCGGCCCCGACAGCCTCGATCGGCTGGCTGCGGATGTCGAGAACCTGCTCGACCTGCTCGGCGCCCGGTCGTGCTTTGTCTTTGGGTATGCCGACGGTGGCGCAGTCGCGCAACAGCTCGCACACGCCTACCCGCACCGGGTGCGTGGCATGGTGCTGGCCTGCTCCTACGCGCGCAGCGCGCGAACGCTGCGTGAGCAGATCGCGCGCCGGCTGCAGCCCGCGTTGTTCCGCTTGATCGGTGCCCCCGGCGTGGGTGTGCTGGCCGCCCGCGCTGGCTGCCCGCGCGGCGCGCCCGCCGACGATTATGCCTTCGTGCGCGCTGCGGTCGCGGCCAACCGGGGCGAGCGTGTCGCCCACCTGGCACGAGCGTTGCTGGGCTTCGATAGCCGGCCCTGGCTCCCCACACTGGCCTGCCCGGCGTTGATTGTCGCCGGTGAGGCGGATCCGATCATTCCCCCGGCGCACGCGCACGAGCTGGCCGCCCACCTCCCGCGGGCGCAGCTCCACCTGATCCCACAGGCGGGCCACTGGCTGGTCAAGACGCACACCGCTGCGCTGCTCGAGATTGTTCTGGCCTGGCTTGGTGCGCAGGAGGTAGCGCCATGATCCGGCTCACACTCGCCAATATCGAGGCGCTCGAACAGCGGGTGCGCGACGCGCTCGAGGCCGATGACCTCGATGGGCTGCGGGCGTTGCTGGCCGGCCAGCATCCGGCCGATGTGGCCGACGTGATCGATCGCCTGAGCGATGAGGATCAGCTGCGCGTCTTCCGTTTGCTCCCGCCCGGGCAGGCCGCCGAAGTGCTGGACGAGACCAGCGCCGATGCCACCCGCGAGCTGCTTGAGCACTTGCCGCCCGACGAGGCCGGCGACCTGCTCGATCGCCTGCCCATGGACGATGTCGCCGAGATCCTGGCCGAAGATGTGCCCGAGCGACAGCAGGATTTGCTGGCGGCGATGGAGCCGGATGATGCCGCCGAGGTGCGGCTGCTCTTGCAGTACCCGCCGCAGAGCGCCGGGCGGCTGATGACCGAAAAGTTCGTCCAGGTGCGCCCCGAGATGACTGCCGCCGAGGTGATCGCCCATTTGCGCCGGATCGACCCGGAGGTGGAGAGCCTGACGTACCTGTATGTGCTCAACCCGGCCCAGCAACTCGTCGGCGTGGTCCCTCTGCGCGCGGTGATCACCGCCCCGCCCGAGCGGCGCATCGGCGCGATCATGTCGACCCAACTTGTGACGGTCACGCCCGAGACCGACCAGGAGGAGGTCGCCCGGCTGGTCTCCCAATACGACCTCCTGGCGCTGCCGGTGGTCACGCCCGACCAGCGGATGCTCGGCATCATCACGGTGGACGATGTGATCGATGTGTTGGTGCAGGAGAGCACCGAGGACGTGCTGCGCTTCGGCGGTATCGAGGGCGGCGATGCCGGCCAACCCTACTTCAGCGTCCCGATCCGGCGCTCGGTCCGCAAGCGCATCATCTGGTTGCTGTTTTTGTTCCTGGCCGGTACCTTCACCAGCAGTGTGCTCAGTGTGTTTGAAGATGAACTGTCGGAGATGATCGTGCTCTCGGTCTTCATCCCACTTTTGATCGGCACCGGCGGCAACACCGGCGCCCAGACTGTTTCGACGGTGATTCGGGGCCTGGCGCTCGGCGAGATCCGCTTACGCGACACCTGGCGAGTGATTGTGCGCGAGCTGGGCAGCGGGATGCTGCTGGGGGTGCTGCTGGGGTGCATCGCACTCGGCTGGGCGCTGGTCTGGAGCAACTCGCTCGCGGTCGCAGCGGTGGTCGGGTTCTCGATCGTCGCGATCTGTACCTGGGCCAACACGATCGGGTCGCTGGTCCCGTTGATCGCGCAGAAGCTCGGCATCGACCCGGCGACGGTCTCGGCGCCCATGATCACGACGCTGGTGGATGCGACCGGGCTGGCGATCTATCTGTTGATCGCCAAGGCGGTGCTCAGACTGTAATCAACGCACGACGAGCGGGAGATACGTCAGGTACCCCTCGTGTGCGGGTAGCCGGTCGGAAACATTGCCGGCGGCATCGCGCAGGCGCACCCATACGTCGGTCGTGCCGGGCGGAAGTGCCAGAACCGGCTGAAAGGGCTGCCAGTCGCCCGCTACATCGGCATGCCCTACCAGGACCTCCGCCACGCCGCTGATGCCATCGCGTGCCTGCAGCTCCAGTTGCGGCCTATCACCGGTGTGTACAATCGCCTGGCCGGTCGGCGGCTCGCGGTCAAGCAGCACCGATCGGGCGATCGGTGGTGCTTCAAGGCCGCTGCTGTCGCGGAAGCGCACATAGATCGTGTGTGCGCCGTCGGTCGGGCTGAGCTGCCAGCCGACGCTCGCCTGGGCTGGCACCCAGTCTATCCCCGCAAAGAAGGGATCCTCGCTGAGCTGAACCCACGCACCGGCAGGCGCCACCAGCCCAATCGTGATGGCGGTGGTGTTGCTAAGGGACGGTACGTTCACGTCGTAGGCTGGCGCCGCGCCGATACCACTCACTGTGACGGCCTGGCTCACGCTGGGCGAGGCCGCCCCGATGCTGTTCAACGCCCGCAGTTCGACCGTATGCTGCCCGTCGTAGAGCGGAAGGGTGGCGCTGACCGCTTCGAGCGCGCTGTCGTAGGCGCCGTCCGCGGGGGGCAGGGCGATCCAGGGCCCGCCGTCGATGCGGTATTCGACTGCGGTGATTGTGTTGAGGGTCGCGGGTGGCTTGCTGGGAGAGGGCCATGGCTGGTCAAAGCCCTGCCCGGCCAGCGTCGGTCGCCCGCCAGCCGGTGGCTGGGTGAGCGTCACCTGGAGCGCCGGGGTTGTGTCGAGCGGATCGGGGATGCTATCGTGGTCCTGGTCGCGATACCCAATCTGGCCAAGCGCCGAGTCGTCGATCGCGCCGGAGGCAAAAGCGGGCAGCGGATCGAGCATGATCGAGCTGAAGTGCGTGCCGCAGTTGTTGGCCTGGCTGTTGGTGGTCGGCACATCCAGATAACCGCTGCGCTGCGTGCACGGTGTTCCCGCCGCGGCATACTGGTCGAGCGCGCCGAAGATATGGCCGAACTCATGGGCAACGACTGGTGTCATCTGGCTGGTGCTGTACGGCCCGACATCGGAGGTGATCACCATGAACGGGCCGCCGATATAGGCGTAGGCGAACAGGCCATCGGCGAAGCGACCGTCTGCGTCGGCCGCACTATTGACGATAAAGATCGTCGTCGCCCAATCGGCACTATCCGCACGGAGCGCCGCGGCTGCAGCATACGCCTGATCGAAATAGCTCGCGCCAGAATAGCCGAGCCGGCGGAGCACGTCACCGATCCACTTGCCCTCGTCGCTCAGGCGATGCTGGATCGGCTCATACTGGGAGCCGACCACTCTGTCGCTCAGGTCGAAGCGGAGGCGTGCGTTGGGTAGCTGCTTGCGCCACCACTCCAACGCATCGCCAATTTTGCTGCGGATCGTGGCGATCTGATCCGCCGTCCAGTCTTCGCTGGATGGCTCGACCCCCCCCTCGCTTTCAACAAAGACGAGCTGGACTGCCACATGTCCGGCCAGGAACCCGCTGGGCTGATTGGGTGTGAAACCGGCAGCGCCGGACGTGAGCGCTGGTGAGGGGGGCGGGGGATGCAGGCCGTCGCCGGCGAGCGGGTGCCCGGATGGATCTTGGGCGGGCGGTTGGTCGCCGAACGCCGTAGCTGGGGAGGCTGGTAACCAGAAAGGTAACAGGACAAGCATGAACACGGCCAGGCTGACCGATCGCAGGAGCTTCATGATTCCTCATCGCGCGCCAGGGTGGTGGCACGTTATCGTCGATTGATCCTGGGACGCGGCGCTCCGCTACCCTGCCAAAGCATACGCGCGCAGGCGGGAATCAGCTAGAGGTCGATAGTCCTGTAGCCGCTAGGCTCTTCTTACCCTACCTGGCTACCACGCAGGTAGTCTTAACGTACTATTAACTTTTAGCCGGAGAGGGATTATGATACAGGAAGGATCGCCAGGGGAAGGAGCGTACCGTTGCGCCAGAACCCTTCGATCTGGACTTGGCCGAAGCGGACCGTGCCGCCGCCCGCGCTCTGCAACCGTTCGACCAAGGCGCGATCGCGTAGCGGCGCACGGAGTTTGATCTGGCGCGCGCCCGGCGCGGGCAGGCCGCCGGCGCCGAGCTGCTCGACGAGCAAGGCCGCATCGTCGCGGGCAAGGAGCGCCCCGACGATCCGCACCAGCTGGCCATCATAGGCAGCGGGGCTTTCGAGCAACACTGCGATGGTTGTCTCCTGGGGAGCAAGCGCCTGCACAGACGGATCGCGCAACTGATAGCGATAACTGCCACCAGGGCCGTAAGCTCCAGGCCCTTCCAACCTGCCGCGTGCCAGGACCACGGCGTAGCGCAGGTCGCCTGCCGGGTACAACCTGCTCTCAAGGGTATTCGCGGCATCCGCAGCCAGCCAGATCTGCTCTTCGAGGCTCGCCAACGGCTGAGGGATCGGGCCGGCGCTGAAGCTGAGGCCATCGACCAGGCGCGCCCCCATCCGATCGACCACCAGATACCCCGCCGTCGTCAGGTCGGTGCCGCCGGGCGCGGACGCGGCGAGCACCAGGGCCTCGGCGAGCGGCGTGAAGCGCAGGGGCGTTGGCGTCGGTGGTGGGGGTGGCACACTCGCTTCGCCGCAGGCAGCGAGCAGCATGAGAGCCAGCAGAATCCAAAGGCGCATCGGTTGACCTGATCTTGGCACAAACCTCCGCGCTCGATCATACCATAGCTCGAGGCCCCCCGTGGCGCCCACCTTTTGCACAGCTATGGCAGGCCTAGAGAGAGGGCTGATAGGTTTTGACAGCAACCGCAGGCGCATTGGAAGGCTCGAAAATGGTATACTGAGCTCTGGTTCGGAAGTTCACAAACTTCCCGTGAATGGTGGGAGTGCACAGGTATCGAAAGGCACATGGTATGCGCAACTCACGGCTTGGTGGGTTCTATCAACTCAATCCGTTCGAGCGCTTGCAGGCAGTGAAGTCCTTCGACGGATTGACCGACGAAGATCTGCGCCAGCTTCACGGTGGCAGCGGAGCCTTGACCGTCGAGCGCGCCGACAAGATGATCGAGAACGTGATCGGGACCTTCAACCTGCCGCTGGGCATCGCGACCAATTTTCAGATCAATGGGCACGATGTGTTAATCCCCATGGTTGTCGAAGAGCCATCGATCGTGGCTGGCGCCAGCTACGCGGCCAAGCTGGTGCGGGCGGGCGGCGGGTTCCAGACCAGCTCGACCCCGCCCGTGATGATCGGCCAGGTGCAACTGGTTGGCATCGCCGATCCGCACTGCGCCCGCCAGGCGATCCTGATCCACAAAGACGAGATCGTGGCGCTGGCGAACCAGCAGAGCACGAGCCTGCGGGCGCTGGGCGGCGGCGCGCAGGATGTCGAGGTGCGGATCTTCGAGCGCAGCCCGATGGGCCCCATGCTGGTCGTCCACCTGCTGATCGATTGTCGCGACGCCATGGGCGCCAATGTCGTCAACACGATGGCCGAAGCGGTGGCGCCCTTGCTGGAGCGGATCAGCGGTGGGCGGGCGTATCTGCGCATCCTCTCGAACCTGAGCGACCGGCGCCTGGCCCGCGCGCGTGCCGTCGTGCCGCCACATGCGCTTGCGCGCGACGGGCTGAGCGGCGCGGAGGTGATCGAAGGCATCCTGTGGGCCTATGCTTTCGCGGTGGTGGATCCATACCGCGCGACGACGCATAACAAAGGAATCCTCAATGGCATCGACCCGATCTTGATCGCCACCGGCAACGACTGGCGGGCGGTCGAGGCCGGGGCACACGCCTACGCGGCCCGGAGCGGCCAATATACCTCGCTCTCGACATGGGAACGCGACGCGGAGGGCAATCTGGTAGGCACCCTCGAGATGCCGCTGGCCGTCGGGATCGTCGGCGGCGCCACCAAAGTCCACCCGGCGGCGCAGGCGGCGTTGAAGCTGCTCGGCGTGCAGCACGCCAACGAGCTGGCCGAGATCTGCGTCTGCGCCGGGCTGGCCTCGAACCTGGCGGCGATGCGAGCGCTCGCCACCGAAGGCATCCAGCGCGGCCATATGAGCCTGCACGCGCGGCAGGTCGCGCTGGCAGCGGGAGCACACGGCGCAGAGGTCGATGAGGTTGCTGCCCGCATGGTTGCGGAGGGCGCGATCAAGCCGGCGCGGGCGGCGGCGATCCTGGCCGAACTGCGCGGGGTGACCGCTTAATCCGGTTTCCCGAGTTTTCGGAAAGCTGATCTGTTGTCTTGGCAGGCCACGAAGACACAAGGCGGTGCAGGGCCTGGATACCGTTGTGTCTTCGTGTTTTGCTGTGTAGGCCGTCTAAACCAAACCAGGAGATGGACTGATGATGCGTCCCAGCACACCGGTCGGGCTGATCGGCTACGGCGTCTATATCCCGCGCTATCGGATCGCGGCCCGAGAGGTTGCGCGGGTCTGGGCCGGTGGCCAGGGCGGCCTGCCGGTCGAGGCGAAGAGTGTGCCCGGCCCCGATGAAGACACGATCACCATGGCGATCGAGGCGGCGCGCAACGCACTGATGCGCGCTGGCGTGAGTGCCGAGCGGCTCGCGGCGGTGTGGGTCGGTAGCGAGAGCCATCCCTACGCGGTCAAGCCCTCTGGCACGCTCGTGGCCGAGGCGCTTGGCGCGACCCCCTGGGTCAGCGCGGGCGACTGGGAGTTCGCCTGCAAGGCCGGAACCGAGGCGCTCACGGCTGCCATGGGGCTGGTCGGCAGCGGCATGGCCGACTATGCGCTGGTGGTCGGAGCGGATACGGCACAGGGCCGCCCCGGCGACGCGCTCGAGTACACCGCTGCGGCGGGCGCG
>FLYN01000875.1_pt1 | contig 13637 bp, 9 predicted proteins | sample 1122621 | NCBI WGS metagenome assembly FLYN01 (sample SAMEA4346792, study PRJEB14843) | hot springs metagenome | biome: Terrestrial Biome; feature: Habitat; material: Sediment | place: India | collected 2012-06-12 | depth 1760 m
GACCTCTGGAGCGCCGGTTGGGCGCAACTGGGAACACGGGCCACATGCCATCCACCACATGCCAGACGCCACACACCCCACAACACATGCCACATGCCACATGCCACATGACACACATCACATGACACACATCACATGACACACATCACATGCGACACGCCACGCGACGGGAGACACGAGATCGGAGACAAGAGAAAACACAGCTTGATTCGCTTTTGTTCTCTGTTCTTTGTTCTCGGCTCTAAGGGTTCTTGTTTCACCCTGAGGCACCCATGCACGAGCGAGGCACCGACATCTTGATCATCGGCGGCGGGCTTGGTGGAGTGGCCGGCGCGCTCGCCGCCTTGCGCCTGGGCCGGCGGGTCATCCTCACCGAAACGACCGATTGGATCGGTGGGCAATTGACCACCCAGGCAGTGCCGCCGGACGAGCACCCGTGGATCGAGCAGATGGGCTGCACCGCCAGCTACCGCCGGCTGCGTGCAGGCATTCGCGACTACTATCGCCGCAATTATCCGCTGCTTCCGTCCGCCCGCGCCGACCCATATCTGAACCCCGGCCAGGGCAGCGTCAGCCGGCTGTGCCACGAGCCGCGCGTGGCGCTAGCCGTGCTCGAAGCGCTGCTGGCGCCCTATCGAGCCAGCCGCCAGATCGAAGTACTGCTGCGCCATCGCCCGGTCGCAGCGGAGGTGGACGGCGACCGGGTGCGCGCGGTGACCCTCCACGACGAGCAGGCCGACACGCCGACCGTGATCAGCGCGCCCTATATCCTGGATGCGACCGAGCTTGGCGATCTGCTGGCGCTGGCCGGCGTGGAGCACGTCATCGGGGCCGAGAGCCAGGCCGAGACCGGTGAGCCCCATGCGCTGCCCGGCGCACCCGACCCGCTGGATCAACAGGCGATCACCTGGTGCTTCGCCATGGACTACCTGCCGGACGAGGATCATACGATCGAGAAGCCGGAGGACTACGACTTCTGGCGCAGCTACCAGGCCGACTTCTGGCCAGGGCCGCAGCTCGGCTGGATCGATGTGAACCCGGAGACGCTCCAACCGCGCCAGCGCGCGATCTTCGACGGACCGACGGACCGTGCCGAAGGCTACGATTTCTGGCACTACCGGCGCATCTTCTACCGCGGGCACTACCCCGACGGCCTGTATCCCAGCGACATCACGCTGGTCAACTGGCCGCAGATCGACTACTGGCTGGGGCCGCTGCTAGGGGTATCGGAAGCACAGCGCCAGGCGAACCTGCGCGCCGCCCGACAGCTCAGCCTGTCGCTGCTCTACTGGATGCAGACCGAGGCGCCCCGGCTCGATGGTGGGTATGGCTACCCGGGGTTGCGGCTGCGGCCCGATGTCGTTGGAACGAGCGACGGGCTGGCGAAGCACGTGTATGTGCGCGAGAGCCGGCGCATCAAGGCCGAATTCACGGTGCTGGAGCAACACATCGGCGTGGAGGCGCGTGGCACACGCCAGGGCGCCGAGCGCTTCGCCGATAGTGTGGGCATCGGTAGCTACCGCATCGACCTGCACCCCAGTACCGGCCTGCGCACATATGTCGACATCAGTAGCTGGCCGTTCCAGATCCCGCTCGGCGCGCTGATCCCGATTCGCGTCGAGAACTTGCTGCCGGCCTGCAAGAATCTGGGCGTCACCCACATCACCAACGGCTGCTACCGGCTGCACCCGGTCGAGTGGAACATCGGCGAGGCGGCAGGGGCGCTGGCAGCCTACTGCCTTGAGAAGGGCCTGGCACCGCGGCAGGTGCGCAACACATCGCAGCACCTGGCCGACTTCCAACGCATCCTGACTGGCGTCCTGGGGATCGAACTGGCCTGGCCCGAGCCGCGCATCACCGCACGCTGACGAGCGCCCTGCCGCCCCAACACCATCACCCGATCGCCGCCATCGTGAACTGCTGGCCCTCGTCTTGCTCCGTAATCTGCTACAATGTACGCGCCGGGATCGCTGGCCGGGAGTGGTTCGGCCGGGCGTTCCCGCTCCGCAACCCTTGCACGCTTGTCTGCCGATGGGCGGGGCGAACGGTGTTCGATGATGTCCGAGTCGGCCAAACCAGGCCCCAGCACGCCAACCTGCCGCCGCTGCGGGCGGTTTCTGCGCACGCCCGAGGAGCTCCAGCGGGGCTACTGCAGCCGCTGCCCGCTGCCCGCCCAGGCGGCGGACGACCGGTCGGAGATCTTTTGCTGTGGCAGCGACCCGCCCTGCCCCTCGTGCCCGTATGTCGTGGGGTGGGGCGATGCTGATGCCGGGGACATAGCGCGGTGGAGCGAGCAATGAGCGGCGAAGCGGAGCTGTACCTGGTGCAAGAAGTCCACAACTTTGGTGGCTTCTTCGGCGGCGACACCGTGACGCTGACCGCAACCCGACGCGATGCGCCAGACAACGAGCGGGTGCTCACGATCGACGAGCGGGTGTTCACGAACGTACGCGATCGCCATACGATCACCGCGGGGATGCTGCTGGCGTTGGCGCTGACGGGCGAGCGCGTCGATCGTGCCGAGCTGCTCGGCGCGGCGACCTACGCCGGGCTCCGAGCCGCGATCGGCCCGCCCCAGCCTGCCGGCCCGCTGGAGGCGCCCCAGATCCTGAGCTATCGCTGCGATGCCTGCAACCTGTGGGTCGCCGGCGTGCCGGAGGGGCCGCCCGACGCGTTGCGCTGCCGGCTCTGCGGCGGCCTGCTCGCAGAGCCAATCAAGGGGTAGGCGGCTCGCGGAGCGCGCGCACCTCATCGTTGCGCCGGAGCCGCGCCATCAGGTTGCGTTTGGCAGCGTAGACGGCTGCGACATCGACGAAAAGATCAGGATGCCGCGCCAGCACCTTGCGCGGGGGTAATGCCAGGCCGAAAACCTCGTAGAGGATCACGCGCTCCTGCTCGCTGGTCGTCAGGTCCCAGCATAGCTTCCAAAGCGCCCGCCGATCGAGCCGATCGTGCACCGGCTCCTGTGTCAACAGCACCTCGGCATCGAGCCGGTCGATCGTACGTTCGTGGGCCATCTGTGCCCGCGCAAGATCGAGCACCACCGTAGTGGCGCAGCAGCGCAGGTAGCCAAGCAGCGCCGCGATAGTCGGGAAATGGGCGAACCGTTGTGCCGATAAGGCCATCCAGGCGCGGGCAAAGGCCTGGTCGGCCAGATCGTCGCTCGACTCGTTGAGCTGCGCGAAAGCGCTACACCGCTGCACCCACACCACGAGCAGCCGGTGATAACGCTGGTGGAGCTCTGCCCACGCCTCTTCATCGCGGCCCACAATCGCGCGCTCGAAAAGCGCATAGCTGTCGTCGTAGCGCGGCCAGCTCGATGGCTCGTCTTCCATGCCAGGCGTCCTCCGGCAGCCTCCTCCAGCACGGCTGTGATCCCCAACAGCGCGGGGAGACCATCAGGCGAGACCAAGGTTAGGCTCGACATCGAGGTCCCAGCCGCTCTGGCGCCCGGCCTCGAAGCGATAGAATGCTGCCGCGGCGATCATCGCCGCGTTGTCGGTGCACAGCGAGAGCGGTGGACAGCGCACCGGCACATCCGCGCGCCGCGTCAATTCTTCGCGCAGCCGTGCGTTCGCAGCCACGCCGCCGGCCAGCAAGATCTCGGTCGCCCCATAGACGCGCGCCGCATCGACCGTTTTCGTGACCAGCACATCAACTACCGACTCCTGGAACGCTGCAGCGAGTTGGGCGACAAATCGATCCGTCGTCGGTTGGGCATCGCTGGGGTGCGACGGCTGGCCATCCGAGGCCGGGGCTGATTTTCCATGAGCCCGCCGTTCGTCCTTCGTCGCCAGCCGGGCCTCGCGCGCCTGGCGCCCCTGCACCTGGTGCAGCACGGCGGTCTTGAGCCCGCTGAACGAGAAATCGTAGCTGTCGCGCAGCCAGGCGCGCGGCAGCGTCAGGTTGCCTGCAGCCTGGGCCGCGACACGCTGAATGGCGGGGCCGCCAGGGAAGCCCAACCCCATGATGCGCGCGGCTTTATCGAAGGCTTCGCCGGCAGCATCGTCGCGCGTCTGCCCAAGTAGCCGATAGCACCCGTGATCCTCCAGCAGCGCCAGCAGCGTATGGCCGCCCGAGACGACCAGCGCGACCAGCGGAAATTGCGGCGGAGCCCAGGAGGCCGGGCGATCGGAAGACCCAGCGGAGCCACCCGCTGCCTTCGTCCCCCCCTGCCTCCGCGGCTCTTTGCTTCCTTCGGGGATAAGCCAGTTGGCATAGATGTGCGCCTCGAGATGGTTGACGCCGACGAACGGCAGGTCGCGAATCCAGGCCATGGCCTTGGCCGCGTTCAGGCCGGTCAGTAACGCACCGGACAGGCCAGGGCCATAGGTAGCCGCGATCGCATTGACCGCATCCCAACCGCCGGGCAACGCCCGCAGTGCATCCTCGACGACCGTCGCAAGCGCCAGGATATGCTGCCGCGAGGCTACCTCGGGCACGATCCCGCCGTAGCGCCGATGCTCCTCGATCTGCGAAGCGACGATGTTCGAGACGATCTCCCTGCCCCCGCGCACGACCGCCGCAGCAGTCTCGTCGCAGGAGGTCTCCAAAGCAAGGATCGTGAAATCAGCCGGGAGTTTCGCTGTCATTGTAACCCAATCCAATCTGTGTTCGTCGAGCCTGATATAGCGTTTCAGGCCGGTTTAAGACGGGCAGGGCCAGCGTGACCGTTGGGGGCACGCTCACAGCTATCCTTGCAGCGGCGAGGATGCAGGCCGCACGGCGCACGCCAGCTCCAGATGATCCCTTTTCGGACAAGAGTTCCGCAGTGCTGCCCCTGCTCTCCGCTCGCCGCGGTGCCGGGCGCGGGCAGGGGGAGGGCACACCATGCCGACCGCGGAACTCCTGTTTCTGAAAGCCTACCGCGTATAGCACTATTCTACCACGTATCCAGCGCGGATAGGAGACAGCAGCGTACAGCACCAGGGAAGCCCGGGTGCAGTTCGCCCACCTGCGCGAGCGCCGTGCTGCCGGCCCCACGCGAGAACGTCGCAAGGTATCGTTCTATTCTGTAGCAGGCAATACCTACGATAGCGCCACGTAAACATCATCATCAGCGATCTATCAGGCACTTCTCAGCGGAATCGGGCCGATCCTGGCGTACCATAGCCCATGAAGGGAATGGTGTCATCCTCCTGCGTATTCGAGGCTTCCCGCATGCGTACCCGTATCTTCTGCACGACCCTGTTCGTCTTGCTGGCGGTGCCGCTGCTGATCCTGCCACATGATGCCATCGCCCAAACCGGTACCGGCGTCGGCCAACCCGACCAGGCGGTGTTGTTGCCGGCGCAGGCCCTGGCCATCACCGCCGGTGCAGAGTACCTCTCGGCGCCGACCGAAGCACCGCGTCCTTTCACCCATATGCTGCTACGCCGTGAGGCGCATATACCGGCAGGTGCCGCGCTCACGCTCTACGTGCGCGCCTCGATCGACGGCACGGCCTGGAGCGCGTGGCACGAGGTTGTTGCAGACGACGACCTGTGGCGCGAATCCGATGGGCCGGATGTCGAGTGGAGCCAGGTGATCGACGTAGGAACGACGGCGCGCTTCTGGCAGGTGCGCGCCACCTTCAGCGCCGCGCCCGATGGCGCCACGCCCGACCTGCGCCAGATCGATGTCAACACCGTCGATGCCACCAGCTTCGGCCCCCAGCAAGCCCCCGGCCTCGCTCCGGCACCGGCAGCGCCCGGCAAGCCGCCGGTGGTCTCGCGCACTGGGTGGGGCAGCCCCGACGGCCAGGGCAGCCGGGTGCCACCGGACTACTACCCGGTCAACCACCTGATCGTCCATCACACCGCCGACAGCAACTCGCTCTACCCCGGCGAGCCAAACTGGGCAGCCCGTGTGCGTGCGATCTGGTCCTTCCATACCTACACCCGCGGATGGGGCGATATCGGCTACAACTATCTGATCGACCCCAACGGCGTGATCTACGAAGGGCGCGCCGGCGGCGATGATGCAGTCGCCTTCCACGACACCGCCAATTACGGCTCGATGGGCGTGGTCCTGATCGGCACCTACGCCACCGTCCCGCCGACCGCTGCCGCTCAGAACGCGCTGGTCGACCTGCTGGCCTGGAAAGCGGCGCAGAAGCATATCGACCCACTGGGCAGCTCGTATTACTACGGTTGCGCGATCTCGCGCTACTGCTACCCGTTTAATCCCGGCGCGATCGTGCCGAACATCGCCGGGCACCGCCAGGTCACGCCCGGCCACACCAGCTGCCCCGGCGACCAGACGATCGCATACCTGCCGGGCATTCGCAATCGTGTCAAGCAGGTGATCAGCAACGCCGACAACGGCGATCTGGTGATCGACGAGCTGGAGAGCGGCTTCGCGCGCAGCCCCAATACCTGGCACGAAGCGAACTGCGGCTATGGCGGCCATACTTATTGGACCTATGCCACCGATGGTGCACCCGAGAACAGCGCGACCTGGCGCCCCAACATCCCCACCACGGGTACCTATCGGGTCTTTGCCCATATCCCACAGGGCTGTGGCCTGGCGCCACCCCCCTATGCCTCCACCCGCGCGCGTTACAGGATCACCCACGCCGGAGGAGTTGCCGAGCGGGTGGTGGACCATAATACCGCCACCGCGTGGGTCGATCTCGGCGTCTACCAGTTCAACGCCGGCACCGCTGGTGCGGTCGAGCTCTACGACAACACCGGCGAGCCGCTGAGCGCCGGCAAGGTGATCTTCTTCGACGCGATCAAGTGGGTGCCCGAAAGCGCCAGCACCAACGTCGAACTCGTCGGCGTGCGCTTCGATCGGACAACCGTCGCCGCTGGCGAGCTGCTCAAGGTGACCTTCACGGTCAAGAACACCGGCGCAACGATCGCACACACCCAAGATCCCCAGGCCGGCACCGCGCCCGATGGCAGCTTCAATAGCGGCCTGGCCGGCCACGCCGACGACGCCTATGTCTACGACGAAGGCGAGTGCTTCCTCGGCAATAGCTCCGGCAGCTACCCGGCGTTCCCGAAAGAAAGTGGGCGCTTCCGAGTCGTGCTCGGTCCGACCGACACCAGCGGCATTCCCTGCGTCGGCAATTTCGGCGGCTATCCCTGGCGCTGGGGGCTCAACGGCGATCTGCAGCCCGGCGAGACGCGCGACATCGTCGGCTACGTGCGCTTTCGAAATGATGGCACCGCCAACCGCACGCTGACGCTGCGTGCCGGCCTGATCCAGGAATACGTGCGCTACTTCGCCGAGCAGGTCAACCCGACGACGATCACGATCACACCCGAGCGAATCGCACCCGATGCCGCAGGCTACGACGAGCTACTCAACCCGCTCGCGCGGGTGTATCGGTTGGGCGAGATCCCCGATAATTTCCTGGCCCGTACCCGCAACCCGCTTTCGATCCCGCGCGGCGAGTATGTAGGCAGCTTCGCCTGGAACGGCGCGTTCATCGATTGGGCGGCCGGTGGACCGCTCGGGCTGACCGATCAATTCCTGGTCGAGCAGACACGCAGCTTCCTTGCGCCGACCAGCGGAACCTACGTCTTCCGTACTACCAGCGACGATGGCTCGTGGCTGTGGGTCGACGACCAGCCGGTGGTCGTTAATAATGGCCTGCACCCGGCCGTGGAGATGACCGGAACGATCGAGTTGGGCGCGGGTGTGCATGTGGTCGCGTTCAAATACTTCGAGCGCGCCGGCTTCGCAGCAGCCGGCTACGACGTCCAGGCGCCCGGCGATCGGGGATTCAAACCGCTGCCCGATGGGCTCGGTGGCGGTGCGCTGCGCCTGGGCGCGACCTTCGTCGAGCACCCTTCCATAACGATCGCCGCCGATGATATGGGCGGCAGCGGCATCGTCGCGGTGCGCTGGAGTTGGGATGGCGTGAACTGGCAGGACGAGCCCGGCGCGATCCTCCGTCTGGGCCGCCTGCAGAACGGCACGTACCACCTGCGCTACCAGGTGGTGGACGCCGCCGGCAGCCAGAGTGATGTGCGCGAGCTGCGCTTTACGGTGGATACTAACCGACCGATCTACCGGGCCTACCTGCCGATGAGCGGGCGCTAGGGGACCGGCCTGGTGTTCTGATTGTGGCGCATCGTTTGTGTGCGCCATGCCACCTGATCGAGCGGCGCGCCAGGCCCGCATCCCCTGGCCAGGTGGCATCGGGCTGTGGTCGCTGCGCTCCCGCAGCCCGATGCCACCCTCCTTGCCCCCACGGGTGGGGAGGAGGCAAGGAGGGCGGGGTATCACGGGGGCGGAAGGAAAGGGGCGCAGGCAGCGCAGTGGCAGGAACGCGCTACCACTTCTTCTGGCCGGGGACCACGGTGCCGAAGATATGCGGCGGCAGCTTGAAGCCATGGGCTTCCAGGCGCGAGGTGAAGCGTGGCCGCGTGCCGGTGGGCCGCAGCTCGGTGATCAACCGACCCTCCGGGGTCTTGCCTTTGATATCGAGCACAAAGATATCCTGCAAGACCACGACATCCCCCTCCATGCCCTGGACCTCGGTGACGTGCGAGATTTTGCGCTGCCCGTCCTCCAGGCGCGTCTGTTGCACGATCAGGTCGATTGCCGAGGCGATCTGTTCGCGGATGACCTTGAGCGGCATATCCATGCCAGCCATCAGCGCCATGGTCTCCATACGGGCGATCGCATCGCGCGGCGAGTTGGCGTGCAGCGTCGTCAGCGAGCCATCGTGGCCGGTGTTCATCGCCTGCAGCATGTCCATCGTCTCGCCGCCGCGGCACTCGCCGATCACCACCCGCTCGGGGCGCATGCGCAAGGAGTTGATCACCAGGTCGCGGATCGAGACCCGACCGGTGCCGTCCACCTCGGCCGGCTTGGCCTCCAGGCGCACTACGTGATCCTGGGACAGCTTCAGCTCGGCGCTGTCCTCGATCGTGACGATCCGCTCATCTTCGGGAATGAAGTTCGAGAGCACGTTCAGCAGCGTCGTCTTGCCGGAGCCGGTGCCGCCGGAGACCACGATGTTGAGCCGACTGACGACGCAGGCGCGCAGGAACTCGGCCATCTCCGGGGTCATCGACCCAAAGCGGATCAGGTCGTCCACCGTCAGCTTCTTCTTGGAAAACTTCCGAATGGTGATCGAGGGGCCATCGATCGCGCAGGGGGGGATGATCGCGTTGACGCGCGAGCCATCGGGCAGGCGCGCGTCCACCATCGGCCACTTGCGGTCGATGCGGCGGCCCAGCGGGCGGATGATGCGGTCGATCACCTTGAGCACGTGCTCGTCGTTGGCGAAGCGGACCGGCGAGAGGCTCAGCTTGCCGCGCTGCTCGATATAGACGGTATTGGGGCCATTGACCATGATCTCGGAGATCGCGTCATCGCGCAGCAGCGGCTCGATCGGGCCGAAGCCGAACAACTCATCGGTGACCATCTCGTAGAGCTGCTTGACCTGAGCGTCGCTGAGGCTCACGCCACTCTGGCGATAGTAGGTCGCGAAGCGCTCCTGCAGCAGGCGCTCGGACTCGGGCGTACGCTTCAGATCGGCCTGGTTGCCGAGCGAGCCCTGGATGCGATCCACGATCCAGAGCGAAAGCTCGAGAAGCCGCTGGTGCGAGACATCGCCGCCAGCCGCGCCGGCGGTTGCGGGCAGACCGCGTGTTTCAAGCGCTGCGGGGCGCTGGGCTGCCTCTGGGGCTGATGGCGCGCCGATGCCGCCGCCGGCCAGTGCAGGGCCTCGCGTCTCTGGCAGCGGGGGCGCCGCCACGACATTGGCTGGTGGTGGCGGTGCAGCGACGCTGCTGGCCGGGGTGGGATCGTTGGGCTGCGGCGGGCCACCGAGACGTTTCAAGAGCGACATGGGCGATTCTCCTCTGTATCAGCCTATGCATGGTGCAGCATGCAACGGGCCTGCGCTAGGGCTCAGGTGCATACCGCACACAGCGCGGATCACGACAGCTTCACGAAGTAGGCCTCACAGGCCCGGTCGATCAATTCCCTGGTCATCGCCGGTGCGATGCCACGATACTTGGCCTCGTCCAGGATCTGGTCGCACAAATCGCGCGGGTGGCAGGCGCGCAAATCGCGCCGCACCTTCAAATAGTGCTCCTGAATGAGGTAGCGCAGTGCGTCATCGCTGTAGGGGATCTTCTTGGCCTTGCAGACCAGCTTGAAGATCTCGCGATATTCGTCCGGCGATGGATTGGGGACCTCGATCTTATGGCGAATGCGCCGCAGAAAAGCATCATCGACCAGATCCTTCGGCGAGAGGTTGGTCGAGAACACGATCAACACATCGAAGGGCACCTGGATCTTCTTACCTGTCTGCAGCGCCAGGTAATCCACCTTCTTCTCCAGCGGCACGATCCAGCGGTTCAGCAAATCCTGCGGTCGGCATTTCTGCCGACCGAAGTCGTCGATCAGGAACAGGCCGCCGTTGGCCTTGAGCTGGTAGGGCGCCTCGTACACCTTGGCGATCGGGTCGAAGATCAGCTCCAGCTGCTCCATGATCAGCTCGCCGCCGACGACCACCTGCGGCCTCCGGCAGAGCACCCAACGGCGATCAGGGGCCTGGGGGATCGTGCCCGGCATACCACCGGCGAACGGAGGCACCTCGGGGGTTGGCGCCGGGGGCAACTCCACCGGTTTGTGGTTGAGCGGGTCGAAGACCTTGATGATCTGCCCATCGACCTCGATGGCGTAGGGGATCAGCACGTTGCCGCCAAGCATATTGGCGATGCCCTCGGCGATCGTCGTCTTGCCGTTGCCAGGCGGGCCATACAGGAACAAGGAACGAGCCGAGTTGGCAGCCGGGCCGATCTTATCGAGCATCCGCTCGCTCACCACCAGGTGCGAAAAGGCGGCGCGCACCGTGCGGGCATCGACCACCATATCGCCGACCGCCTGCCGATGAACCATCGCGACGTAAGCGTCCAGCGGCACGGGCGCGGGGCCGGCATACTGGGAGCGCTCGAGCACCTCGTTGACTTTGAGGCGCCCTTTGTTGGCGATCACATATTGGAACGCGCGCTCGCTGAAGCCGCCTTGCGTGCCGATGATATCGACGTATTCCTCGAGCTTGAGGAACTCGAGCACCTTGTCGAGCACACCCAGGAAGGGCAGTTTGGTGACCTCCGCGATCTGCTGGGCGGTGATGTTGCCGTGGAAATAGACGACCTTCAGGACGAGATCGGTCAGAAAACCCATCCCGAGGCCGGTTTCCGCGATCGAGGTCGGCTCGGCAGGGATTGCCACTGCGGTATCGGGGGGTGCCGCGGAAGCGGCCTGTGGTGTTGGTGGGGCCGAGGTGAATTCGCTCAACCGAAAAGCCATGGGGATCCTCCTATGCCGGCGGCGCCTGCCATGGCGCCGGGCGAATATCGGCAAGCGCGTCGAGCGGGCTAATCATAACGATCTGATGATATGCGACCAACATGAAGCCGCTATGGTAGAGCAACGACTCGGTGACGGCATCGTAGACGCGCGCATCGGTGACGGGCAGAAAGCGCGAGGCATCTTCGTTGAGCTCGTCCTTCAGGCGCTTCTCGGGTCGCACATAGATGTGACCAACGATGATCTGATGGTCGGTCCGAATAAAGGCCAGGAGCATATCCTTCGCGACGCGCGGTGTAAAATATTTCCCCTTCTGGTCGATGCGCATATCCATGGTCGGCTCCTCGCTGCTGTCATTCCGTAGGGCCCAGAACCCATACACGACTTCTAGAGTGTACGCCGTCCTGAGTGGTCAGGGCTGATCAAAATGGAAGCGATTTGGTTTCGGATTCGGTATTCGAGCCACATCGCGCGCCTGCGGACACAAAGAATAAGCCGGCGGCATGGGCCACCGGCCTCAAGTATAGGCGCCTGGCTGGGGGAAGGCAATAGTACGAGGGAGCTACCTCCAAATAGGACAAACGCCCGGGCCGCCGATCAGCCATCGGTGCTGCCTGCGAGCGTTCTGCCCGAACCGTGGACCAGGACGCAGGCTATTCCTCGTTGAGGTCTTCCTCCTCGGTAATATCCTGCTCGATATCCTCGAGGCCCAGCTCCTCTTCCTCGCCGCCGAAGGTTTCCTCCTCGACCTCCTCGCGCTCGTCGATAACCTCCTCCTCCTCCAGCAATTCCTCGCCGTACTCATCGTAGCGCGTGGCCGCCACATACCCACCACGCAGCGCCCCTTCGCCGAGCTTGCCGGGGAACGAGACCCGGCCGCGCTGGCTGGGGTCCTGGTAGATTTCGCGGATCAGCACGCGCAGCTGGTGCCCATTGTTCTGGGCGATCGCCGCCGCATAGCGATTGCCACTGGCCATCAGCTCGCTCAGGCGCTGCGCCAGCTTCGGTTCGAGCCGACCGATCACATTGCCCTCGACATCGACAACTAGCACATTGCGCCCGTCTAGGCGCAAGTCGACCTTCTCGCCGGTGACGGCGGCATCGACGGCGGGGCTACGGGGGACATCCACCAACGTCGTAAGCGCAGTTTTGCCCGTTTCGGTGATAAAGAGGCGCAAATCGACGAGCTGACGGGTGGTCCTGGGCGCTGCTGCAGCGCCCGCGTGCGCCAGCAACTCCTCGATGCGCTCGAGGTTCTTGCGGGCGATCCCATTGCTGGGGTTCAGCCGGAGCGTCTGGAGATAGGCATCGCGGGCTTCCGCAAGGCGGCCCAGCTCGAAGTAGGCCTTGCCGAGCCGATTATAGGTGTCGGCGTCCTCGCCGAGGCTCAGGATCTGGCGATTGGTCTCGACCGCCTCCTCCCAACGATTTCTGGCCGCCAGATCAACCGCCTGTTCTTGCAACCGGCGGCGCAGACGCAACTTTTCATCCTGCTTGGTCAAGCCATACTCCTTCAATCGCTGCAACAAACCGTGTCCTGGATGGTGGGGGCGTGGCAGGCCACCCCGGCCGCACGGCCGGCAGTGAACCGCCCACAGGCACGCCCGACCGATTTGGGGACCGATCCTCAACCCGGGCAGGGTGCCATGGGAGATGCATGCCCTTTGTTCAGCCCAGCGCTACAACCTGGGGCATTCAGCAATCCCAGGATTGTTGACACAGACCAGCAAAGCCAACAGCGCAACACTATTGTTGAGTGCGTGGGCGATAACGCAGGGGAGCAGGCTGCCGGTGCGGTGCATCCCCCAGGCCAGCGCCAGGCCCATCAGAAAGGCCGGAACGAGCAACCCGCTCAAGCCCTGGGTTGCCGCCAGCGCGTGCGCAGCCATGAAGAGCAACGCGCTCACCAGGTAGGCCAAAGGCAGCCCCCAGCGCCGGGTCTGGAACGTCTGGCGCAACGCGTTGAACGCATAGCCACGAAAGAACGTCTCTTCGCCGATCGGCGCGAGGATCGCTGCACCGACCAGGAACAACGCCTGCCCGACATAATCGCCCTGGAACAGCGGATATTGGGCAGCCTGGTTTTGTTCGATTCCGATCGACCGAAACAGATAGCTCAGGAGCGCGTTGCCGGCCAACACCGCCACTCCCAGCCCCACCCCGAACAGCGCCAGCCGCAACGGCGCACGCGCCTGAAAGCCGATCGCGGCCAATGGATCGCGGCGCAGCACCGCCACGCGCAGCATCGGCACGCCGATCAAGATCGCGTTCTGGATCAACAGCACCACAAATGCGCCGCCGGCGCCCAACAGGCGGTTGACTGTTTCCTGATCCTGCGCCAGGCGCTCGAGGCTCGCCACGTCCGCCGGATT
>FLYN01007849.1_pt1 | contig 13637 bp, 9 predicted proteins | sample 1122621 | NCBI WGS metagenome assembly FLYN01 (sample SAMEA4346792, study PRJEB14843) | hot springs metagenome | biome: Terrestrial Biome; feature: Habitat; material: Sediment | place: India | collected 2012-06-12 | depth 1760 m
CAGGCCGCGCGGGCGCGCCACCAGGCGCTGCGCGATCTGCCCGGCCAACTGGCCGACGGCCAGCGCGTTGCGCTGTGGGCCAACATCGGCCACCCCGACGAAGCCCGGCGCGCGCTGGAGCACGGTGCCGAGGGCATCGGCCTGTTTCGCACCGAGTTCCTGTTCCTCGACCGTTCATCCCCCCCCGGCGAGGACGAGCAATTCGCCGCCTACCGTGCGACGCTCGAGACCATGGCCGGGCGGCCTGTCGTCGTGCGCACGCTCGACATCGGCGGCGACAAACCCCTGCCCTACCTCGATCTGCCGCACGAGGCCAATCCGTTCCTGGGCACGCGCGGGCTGCGGCTGTGCATGCGCTACCCCGAGCTCTTCAGCATCCAGGTGCGCGCGTTGCTGCGGGCGGCGCTGTACGGCGATCTGTGGATCATGTTGCCCATGGTCGCTACGCCGGAGGACCTGGCCTGGGGCCGCGCACAGCTCACCGCCGCCGCTGCTGCGCTGGAGGCCGAAGGGGCCGCGCATCGCGCCGATGTCCGGCTCGGTGTGATGATCGAAACGCCCGCTGCTGCCGTCACCGCCGACCTGCTGGCGGAGGCAGCGGCCTTCTTCAGCGTTGGCAGCAACGACCTGACCCAGTATGCCATGGCCGCCGATCGCGGCGCAGCCGAACTGGCTGCGCGGTATCCACACGACTCGCCGGCCGTGCTACGCCTGATCGCCCAGGCCGCCCAGGCCGCCGCGCGCGCCGGGATCCCGATCGGCGTCTGCGGCGAGCTCGCCGGCGTGCCTGCTGCTGCGCCGGTGCTGGTGGGCCTGGGGATCGCCGAGCTGAGCATGGCGCCAGCGTCCATCCCATTGGTCAAGGAACGCCTGCGCACGATCACGCTGGCCGAAGCACAGGCCGCCGCACGCAAGGCCCTCATGCTGCCTCCCGAACCCGATACTTCCATCGGTTGAGCGTGCTGCAACGCACCTGGCCAGGTCGCCGATCAACCTTCCGCTGGCCGCGGGCCTGCCCCGTTTGCGCGCCCGTCGTACGTTTTTCCATGCCTCGTGGTATAATCCCCGCGCACGGCGATCACGACGACAGGCTACAGGAAACGCCATGACCAACCTCCCGGCGCGGGTGGGGAATTATCAGCTCGAACGGCAGATCGGCAAGGGCGGGATGAGCGAAGTCTGGCTGGCCCGCCATCGTTTATTGGATGACCGCCAGGTCGCAGTGAAGTTGCTGCTGACGCAAGACGCGGAGTGGATCGAGCGGTTCACACGCGAGGCGCAGATCACCAGCCGCCTGCGCCATGAGCATATCATCCAGATCTACGACCATGGCTATCAGCACCCCTATTACTACACGGTCATGGAGTATGTGGCAGGCGGCGCGCTTCGCGAATTGCTCAAAGGGCATCGACCGTTGCCGCTGGAGCTGGCCTTGCACGTGCTCCGCTGCGCCGGCGCGGCGCTCGACTACGCGCACACGCACGGCGTCATCCACCGCGATGTATCGCCGGGCAACATTTTGCTCGAGCAGGGCACCAATCGCGTACTGCTGACCGACTTTGGGATCGCCCGCGAGTCCGGCAAGGTCGGCCTGACGACCGTGAATAAACTCATGGGCACGCCCGGCTATCTTTCCCCCGAACATGCCTCGTCGGCGGCCGCGGTCACACATCTCTCCGACATCTACAGCCTGGGGGTCGTCTTGTTCGAGATGCTGAGCGGTGCGCTGCCGTGGAACCACAACCCCGGTATGCCCAACAGCAGCGGCGGCCCGTTTGAGCCCCCGATGTCGTTGCGTAGCCGCGGCGTTCAGGGGCTGCCCGCCGACGTCGATCGCATCATCCAGACTATGCTCGCGCTCGACCCGGCCAAACGCTACCCGAGCGCCCGCGCGGCGATCGAAGACCTCGAGCGCGTGCTCACCCGCCATACCAGCCCTACCCAGGTGGTCAACCCGGCGCCTGGCGATGGGGCAGGAGCGGCGCCGCGCCCGCGCGCCCCACTGACGGAGGTCGTCGAGCCCCACCCGGTCGAAAAAGTGCTCCGGCCCGACCTGCTCAAAGGGCCGCTGCAGCAGGCGCGCAAACGCGCCGAAGAGCTTCACGACCCGCAGGCGATCGCGGCCCTGCTCGACCGCTGGAGCAGCGAAGGGATATTTCGGCGCAAGCTGCTCGGTCGCCAGGCTGCGATCCATCGCATCACTAGCACGAACATTTACTTTTATACGCTGCGCGTGCTCTACGAGACCCGCGAACCGGCTCAGACGATCGAGGAACCTGATCACCAGGCGCTGCCGATCCCGCTCGAGAAGGAAGAGGACCGCTGGAGCGTGGGGTTGCCAGCCCCCAAAGGCTTCGCCGACGATTCAGGAGGGACGGTGCGGCTGCCCGGATCGACGCGAGTGATCGCCTGCCAAGGCTGCGGCGGGATCGGCAAAACGATCTGCCCGCGCTGCCAGGGCAAACAGCGCATCAGTGCCAGGCAGCCGAACAGCGACCGCCGCACGGCCAGCGGAGCGATGCCAGCGCGCACCGGCGGCACTACCGCCGCCGCGCCTGCGTCGCTGTTGATCCCCTGCCCGGACTGTTCGGGCACCGGCGGTCTGCCCTGCGCACACTGCGAGGGCGCCGGGCGGCTCGTGCAGAAGAAGACGATCACCTGGCGCCGGCACGCTGTGACCTTCAAGGCCCACGACGACCTGCCGCGCGTCGACGAGCAGTGGCTCGTGCGCAGCTGCGAACTCAACGAGGTCTATTGTGAGCAACAGCCTGGGGGGCTGCGCCCCGAATGGCGGCTGATCCCGGCGCTGAAGACCTTGACCGACGCCGCGCTCGCCGCCGCCGATGAGCACACGCGCATCGCACTCAGCGAGGTGGCGATCGCCTTCATCCCGGTCACCGAGATCGTATTCGACCTGGGTGGCCGCCCGAGGTCCGCAGCTCAACAAGGGACCGGCAAACTACCCGCGCCAGCCTCCGACGCCGGCCTGTATCGCTGGCACATCTATGGCTTCGAGAATCGGCTGCCCAGGGATTGGCGGTTTCTCAACCTGGACCGGATCGGGCTCGTGTTCTTCGCCCTGTTGTTCGTGCTGGCCCTGGCCGGGCTGCTGGCGCTCCTGCTCTAGTGGGCGGCTATGTCGCTACCTGAATGACGACGGCCGCCCCGGTATCGCCGGCCGCGCAGCCGGTGACCAAGCCATAGCCGCCGCCTTGCAACACCAGCTCTTCGATGAGCTCGATCATCAGCCGCATGCCGGTCGGCCCCTGCGGGTGCCCCCAAATCAGGGATGAACCGTAATTGTTCATGGCTTCCAGCGGCACTCCAGTCTCGCGCGAAAAATAGATATCGTTCACAGCGAAAGGGTTGTGGGTTTTCACGGCGTGGATGTCGCGAAGGTTGAGCCCCGCCGCCATAAGCGCGCGCTGGGTGGCCGGGACCGCCGCCTGCGCCATATAGCCGCGCGGCACACGCGCCTGCCCATAGCTCAACACCTGGATCACAATCCCCGGCTCCTGGCTGAGTTCACGTGCGCGCTCCCGGGTGGTGACGATCAGCCCGCAGTTTCCATCAGCCGGGTGGGTCTGGCCGCCATAGGTGACGGTGCCCCCTTCCAGCACGGGCTTCAGCCGGGCTAGCCCTTCGGCCGTGGTGGGAACGATGCCCTCATCGCCGGTCACGGTCGCGATCACCGTGCGCTTTGCCGGATCTCGAACTTCGATCGGGGTGATCATAAAGCGTCGCTGAAACGCAGCACTGTCCTTTAATGCCTCCTGATATTGCTGATAGCGCAGCAATGTGAGCGCATCCTGCTCCGCACGCGTGATCCCACATGCCCGGGCCACGTTCTCGGCGGTTTCGATCATGGCGTTGTTGGCGAACGGGTCGCAATGAAAGTTGTCCCACACCCACTCCTCGGTCTCACCTTTGCCACCTGGGCCCAGTGGATTCGGGTAATAGATATGCGGTCCGTTGCTCGTCCGATCGCAGGTGATCGCCAGCACCGTCGGCTGGGCTCCCAGCTCGACCTCCAGGGCAGCGCTGGCCAGCACGCGCGCCGAGGTGGCACACGCCTGGTTGATGATGGGCCCCGTAATCCCCACCGCGCCGATCAGCCCGGCGAGCCAGGGCGCGCCGTAGAAACTGTGCCGCTGCGGCACTGTCATACCCAGATGAAGCGCACTGAAGACCTGCGGAGCGATCCCGCGCTCCTGGAGCGCTCGCCGTGCCACATCGGCAGCGAAGATCAGAGCGTGGAGATGGGCAAAGCTGCCCTGCCAGCGACAAAAGGGCGTGCTCCAGTACCCGCCGTATGGAATAAACACCCTATCAAAGCGCATCGCGCCCTCCTCAATCGCGCCTCGACATCGCGAGGAGTCGCCGGGCAATATCCTGCAAATGCGACCGCATCGCCTGGCCAGCGTGCTGCGGATCACGACCCGCAATTGCCGCCGCGATCGCGCGATGGTGGGCGATGAACTCCTGGCGCACCTCGCGATCACCGATCAGCCGGTTAAGATCCTGGGCCAGCAGATTGCGAATCGAGCTCAAGATAAAGGAGAACACGTTGTTGCGGGCCATCTCGGCAATCGCCATGTGAAAGTCGACATCGGCAGTGATGTAGCGTGCAGGCACGTTCATATTCTGTTCCATGGCCTGGATCGTCGCCATCAGGTCGGCAAGCTTCGCCTCGGTGGCACGTTCGGCAGCCAATTCAGCGGCCCGAACCTCGACCACATCGCGCGCCTCGATCAATTGCTCGACTGTGGTATGCCCCAGGTGCAGGCTCAGCGTGGCGATCTCGCTCGCATCCTCGAAATCCGGTGGCGCCACAAACGTCCCCCCGTTGTAGCCCCGGCGCACGATCAACAGGCCAGAGAGTTCGAGCACCTTCAGTGCTTCGCGCACGGCCGTCCGGCCAACATTGAACTGTGTGGCCAGCTCCGCCTCGCTGGGGAGCTTCTGGCCGGGCTTCAGATTGCCAGCGTAGATCTGCTGCCGGATGGTCTCGACGACAGCTTCAAAATTGCGCTTGGGTGCTGGGACGGGTCCGAACAGCTGCTCGATCGGTTTGTCCTCAACCATTGTTTTCTCCCTAACAATCCAACGAGCCATCACAGCCCAGTGGGGGTGGGAGCCACAGACCCCCGAACACCCCGTTGCGGCGCCACCCCCGCCGCAGGTGGGGCCCGAAGCAAGCATAGCCTCTCCAGCTCCCCCAAATCACGCCATAGCTCCGAGCGGACCTACACGGTGCGGTGTGGGGCAGCATCACCGGCGGATGGCGCCCTCTTGACATTAAAGACTGAATACACTACAATACTATCACCTGATGATAGTATGTTTCTGCGGGCCTGTCAACATGCAGCGCCAGCGCACCAGGGCGACGTCATCGTCCTCCGAACGGAAGGGGCGGGAAGCGGCAGCCTCCCCCCGGCGTAGCTGCGCGCCGCTGGCAGGGTGCGCACACGTTCGTGGCAGGCCTCGCCCTTCACCCGGCTCAACGTTAACGCAGCCCTACCATCCCACCACCTCGCCTGCGTCTCCACCTTAACCAGTCCAAAGGGCGGGGTGGCCGGGCCTCCATGCCTGTGCCGATCTCGCCCCACGGTCGAGGTCGTTCTGCCCATGTTGTGCAAAGTATACCGCACCCTACCAGACGGGATCGATCGGCTCCTTCGGACCTCAGTGAGCGGGAGGCAGGCACGATGTACACGGTGGATATCGATGTTGGCGGTACCCTGACCGACGGCCTCTTCAGTGATGGGCAATCCATCAGAACAGTCAAGGTTGACACCACGCCGCATGACCTGACCGTCTGTTTCATGGATTGCCTGGCTGCAGGCGCTCATCAATTCGGCTTCGATGAGCTCACCACCTTTCTCCCACACGTTCGCCTCATCCGCTGGTCCACCACGATCACATCCAACGTCCTGGCCCAGCGCACCGGCCCCAAGCTAGGGTTGTTCGTCAGCACGGGCCACGAGGGCGACCTGTATGCGCACACCGGCCCGAGCCCGGCGCTTGGCACGCTGGTGGCCGAAGCCGATGTGATCGGACTGACCCGACCCATCGAGCCGAAGACGGTGCTGCAGGCGGTCAAAGAACTCCTAGAAAATGGTGTTCGCCGCGTCTGCGTCAGCCTGAGCGAGGCCTTCCAGAACCCGGGCGACGAGCAGACTGTCAAGCGGATCATCGCCGCCCAATACCCCGACCATTTCCTGGGCGCAGTGCCGGTGCTATTGGGGAGTGATGTGAGTCATTATCCCGACGATAGGACCCGCACGCATCAGGCCTTGATCAACGCATACGTACATGGCCCGTTGGCCACCTCGCTCTACAAAGCAGAGGATGACCTGCGCGCCCTGGGATATGATCGCCCGTTGCTGATCGGCCATGCGAACGGCGGTGTGGCCCGCGTCGCCAAGACGAAAGCGCTCGACACGCTCGAATCGGGGCCAACGCTGGGCCTGTTTGCTGCGGCGTATTTCGCCCGCCAGTATGGCCTGCCGCAGGTCGTTTCGCTTGATGTTGGGGGCACGACCGCCAAGGTGGGCCTCATCCGCGACGGGCGCCCGGTGCTAACGCGCAACGTTGACGTCTTTGGGATCCCGCTGCGCGCTCCAGCCGTGTTGGTGCGCTCGATTGCGCTGGGCGGCGGCAGCGTGATCCGGGCCGATCCAGGGACGCACCAGCTCCAGCTCGGCCCCAGGAGCATGGGCGCGTACCCAGGACCGGCGTGTTACGATCTCGGCGGCACGGAGCCGACTCTCACCGATGCTTTCGTGACGTTGGGCTGGCTCAACCCCAACTATTTCCTGGGCGGCGCCCGCCCGCTGAATCTAGGCGCCGCGCGCGAGGCGCTAGCGGAGCAGGTGGCAAAACCGCTCGGCGTCAGCGTGGAGGAAGCCGCGGCACTGGCGATGGATGCTGCAGTCCAGATCGTGAGTGCTGCGATTGGTGCGGCGCTGGACGAGGTCGGCTGGCGACCGCCCGAGTGCACCCTGTTCGCCTTCGGCGGGAATGGCCCGATCCTCGCGTGTGGGGTGGCCGAGCGCACCGACCTCCCCCGCGCCTATGTCTTCGCGCTGGGCGCCGTTTTGAGCGCCTTCGGTTCAGCACGCTCGGATATCGTCCACGTCTATGAGCATGGGCTCAACCTGACGCTCGCCAGCCCGGCCGCCCCTCAGCACTTGGCCGCAGTCGTCGGCTGGATGCGCGATGAAGCGCTGCGCGATATGCAGGGCGAGGGCCTCGACCTGGCCATGGTCGACCTGGCGCTTGAGTTGGAGCCCGCTGAGGATGGCCACGCGCCGATCGCGCTTGCCGTGCCGCTGGACGCCGCCATGCGTGGCGATCTACGGGCGGTGCCGGAAGCTTACCGCTCCACGCCGTTCGCGCTCGCCCGGCTCCGCGCCACCTACGCCATGCCCGGCTACGAGCCGCCGCGGCGCTTGCTCAGCCCCGGCGACCCGGCCGCAGCGCTCAAAGAGCGGCGCACCGTTGTCTGGGGGCGCATCACGCACCTGGTGCCCATCTATACCTGGGAAGCGCTGCGTCCAGGCCAGAGCGTGTCCGGCGGGGCCATTCTGGAAAGCATGGCGACCACCTATCCGGTGCCGCCTGGTTGGATACTCCGCATCGATGAGTTCGGCAATGGCCAGCTGACGAGGGGGTAGGCATGGAACGCATCCGCATGACTGAGTACCTCGACCTCGATCTGGAGGACGAGCTGTGGTATTGCAATCGCTGCGGGCGGGCGCTGATCTCGGCGCGCCAGAACTACAAGCACGGGTGCCTGGTCTACGATCGCGATCCGCGCGAGATCCATCCCCCGCTGCTCGACGCCGCGTTCACCTTCTCCCCCGACCCAACATGGGTGCGCATCGTCGAGTTCTACTGCCCCGGGTGCGGGACTCAGATCGAGACTGAATACCTGCCGCCCGGTCATCCCATCACCTACGACATCGAGCTGGACATCGACAGCCTCAAGGCTCGCATCGCACGCGGCGAGCTGATCGTCCGCGATGGGAAGCTGGCCGTTCCGGAGGTGCATGTATGAACGACGGGCAGATGAACTCGATCGACATCGACGTAGGGGGGACCTTCACCGACCTGGTATTGCTCGTGAACGGCCGCACCGTCCAGGCGAAGGTGCCCACTACCCCCTATGACCTTGCCGTCTGTTTTGCGAACGTGATCGAGGCCGGCGCACGTGAGCTTGGCTTGACGCCCGACCAGCTCCTGCCACAGATCGCGATCGTGCGCTACTCGACGACGATCGCGATGAACCGGCTGATCGAGCGCAAAGGGTTGCGCCTGGCCTTGATCACCACCGAGGGCCACGAGGACGCGGTGCTGATCGGGCGCGGTGCGCAATGGGTGGATGGCACCCGGGTCCAGGAGCGCCGCAACCTGGCCGTCCAGAACAAGCCGGCGCCGCTTATCACGCGCGAGATGATCGTTGGGGTCAAGGAGCGGGTTGATGCCCAGGGGCGCGTTGTCCGGCCCCTAAACGAGGCCGATGCGCGACAGAAGATCCATGCCCTGGTTGACCGGGGCGCGCGGGGCTTTGTGCTCTCCTTGCTCTGGTCGTTCCTGAATCCGACCCACGAGCGGCGCCTGCGCGAGATCATCCGCGAGGAGTACAAGGAGTACCATATCGGTTATGTGCCTGTCGTGCTCGCGAGCGAGGTGCTGGGCAAGCTCGGCGAATATCAGCGGACGATGACCGCCATTCTCGACGCCTACCTGCACCGCGCCATGCAGATCGAGCTCTCGGCGATGTGGGATAAGCTGCGCGAGCACGGCTACCGCGGCTCGTTTATGATGATCCACAATTCCGGCGGGGTGGCCGAGATCTTCAAGACCACTGCCAGCCGGACCTACAACGGCGGCCCGGTTGCCGGATTGATGGGCTCATACCACATCGCCAATCAGCTCGGTTACACCAACGTCGTCACAAGCGATGTAGGTGGTACCAGCTTCGACATCGGCCTGATCGTCGACAGCAGCGTCCGTAATTATGAGTTTCGACCGATCATCGACCGGTGGATGGTGGGCATCACCATGCTCCAAACGTTGTCGATCGGCGCTGGTGGCGGCTCGATCGCCTGGATCAATCAATTGGTCGGCAATCGGCTGGAAGTGGGCCCGCAGAGCGCCGGCTCGCTGCCTGGCCCGGTGTGCTACAACATGGGCGGTACACAGCCGACGGTCACCGACGCTGATGTGGTGCTGGGCTACATCAATCCCGATCATTATTATGGTGGGCGGATGAAACTGGACAAAGCACGCGCCGAGCGGGCGATCCACGATCGAATTGCCCGCCCACTTGGGATCAGTGTGCCCGAGGCGGCCGCCCGCATCCGCAAGATCGTCGAGGCGAATATGGCGTCGGCGATCCGCAAAGAGGTGCACCTGCGCGGCTACGACCCGGCGGAGTTTATTTTGTTTTCGTTTGGAGGTGGCGGCCCGACCCACGTCGCTGGCTATCGTACGGACATCCGGCAGGCGGTGGTATTTCCGTTCTCACCGGTTTTTTGTGCCCTCGGCTCGTCGATCATGGACCTCATACACGTGTATGAGTTGTCCAGGCGCATGATCCTCATGGAACCCATCTCCCAGCAGTTCACGACCGACTATGAGCCGTTCAACCAGGCAGTCCAGCGCCTCATGGAGCAGGCGCGCGCCGATCTGGAAGGCGAAGGGCTGCCAGTGGACAAGGCGATCTTCAGCCTGGAGCTGGATATGCTCTACGGCGGCTTGATTCATGTCAAGCGGACGGCTTCCCCGGTCCTTTTCCTCCGCGGGCCGTCCGATCTGCAGGCGGTCTACGAGGCATTCGAGCGTGAGTTTAGCCAGGCCTTCAGCCCATTGGTGGTCAACAAACCTGGCGGTGTGTATGTCGACAACTTCGTCCTCAAGGCCACGATCCCGACGCGCAAGCTCAGCCTGCCATCCCTGCCGCTCGAATCGCCCAGCCCGCGCGCGGCCTACAACGGGCCGCGCCTGGCCTACTGGCCTGAACGCGCGGACTTCGTTGAAACGCCGATCTATGCCTTCGATCGGCTGCGGCCCGGCAACATGGTCGAAGGACCGGCGATCATCGAAGCAGAGTACACGACCGTTGTTGTGCCGCCGGGCATGCGCTTCCGCATGGACAACCATGCGCTCGGGATCCTTGAGGACACCGGGTAGACCTGCGGGGTGCGAACGGTTCAGTGGCGTGCAGGCTCCAAGAAGCAGGTATGAGGAGGTTCCCGATGCCGATTCCAACGCTCGAACAAAAATTGAACTGGCTGAAACCCGCCCCCATGACCGAGGCAGAGCGGCGGGCGCTTGAACGGGTGACGCCGGGCGACTACGAGATCGGCGTGCAGCGAACGAACGACATCCTCGATGAAGCGATGGAAGTCTTCATGCGGTCATGCCGCAGCTCGATCGGCATTGCCGGCGACTCGATGGTCGCGCTCTACACCGCGCAGGGCGACCTGGTCAACGCCTCGTGCGGTACCTACCTACACTCGGTCATCACCCCCATCCTGATCAAGTACATCCTGGAATACTACCAGAACAACCCCGGTATTCACGACGGCGACTTCTGGTACGCCAACGATGCGTTGTATGGCGGCATCCACAACCCGGACCAGGTGGCGATGGTTCCCGTTTTCTACCAGGGCCAGCTGATCGCCTGGACCAGCGCGGCGGTGCATACGACCGAGACCGGTGCCACCGAGCCGGGCGGCATGCCGGTGAGCGCGCGGGCGCGCTTCGAGGAAGGTATGCACCTCCCGCCAATCAAAATCGGTGAGCACGGGAAACTTCGCGACGATTTGCTGGAGGTCTGTGCGATCTATGGCATTCGTGCACCACAGATGTTTTTGGGCGATCTGCGGGCGCGGTGCATTGGTGCAGACCGTGCCCGCTATCGGATCCTGGAAATGTGCGAGAAAAAAGGGCCGGAATTCGTCATCGGCCTGTTGCGCAAAATGCTGATCGAGGCCGAGCAGGGGGCGCGCAAGCGCATCGCCTCGTGGCCCGACGGCAAATACCGCTCGGTCAACTTCGCCGATGCCCTGGGCTGGACGCAGGGCCTGGTGCGCTCGTGCGCGCTGACGCTGCACAAGCAGGGCGATCGCTTGGTGTTCGACTTTAGCGGCACCTCGCCCGAGAACCCTTCGTCGTACAATGCGCACGCCCAGTCGATCGTCGGCCATATCTCCAATTTCATTTACGAATATATCTTCCACGACCTGCCCATCTCCAGTGCGACGTTCGCGCCGATCGACTTTTACTTCCCACCAAACATCTGCCTGAACCCCGACGTGCGCGCCTCGACATGCAATGCGGTCATGATCGCCACCGGGACGATGAGCGCCAACCACAATGTCTTCGCCAAGGCCATTTTCGGCACGGAGATGTGGCAGCAAGCCTGCGCCTCCCAGGGCAACGCCGGCAACGCCCTGGTGATCGCCGGGCTGTCGCAGTGGAAGTTGCCCTTCGCCGATATGCTCGCCTACTCGCTCAACACCGAGGGGCAGGGCGGCCGGCCTACCCAGGACGGCGTCAACGCCTTCGGCTTCCCGTGGTGCGTGTATGGCCGCGCGCCAGACGTGGAGTCGTTGGAGAACGAGTTCCCGCTCTTCATCCCGATCTCGTCGCACTGGAAGGATTCGTGTGGCCATGGGAGGTACCGCGGAGGCGTGGGATGTGTGCAGGTCTGGGTGGCCTACAATGTTCCGCAGGTGTTCTTCATGTCGATCGCCGACAATAGCAAGATCCAGACGCCACAGCCGCTATTCGGCGGTTATGCCCCCTGTACCGTGCCCGGCATCAGCATCCGCAAGGCCGACCTCTTGCCGCGGCTGGCCGAGGGGGATGGGTTCAACCTGGATCTACGCGAGATTGTGGAACAGAAGGCCATCCAAGGAGACTGGCAGGTCGAGTTTTTCGCCCGCTCGGTGCGCCCCTATCAGGTAGGCGACGTGATCACCATCAGCTTCAGCACCGGCGGTGCGGGCTATGGCGATCCGATCGAGCGTGACCCGGAGCGGGTACTTCAGGATCTGAAGGATAACCTGATCTCGGCCTGGTCAGCGGAGACCATCTACAAGGTGGCCTTCACTGCGGACTCCAAGCGGGTCGATTGGGAGCGGACCGAGCGCTTGCGCTATGAAGAGCGGCAGGCCCGCCGCGCGCGCGGCAAGCCGTGGGATGCCTTTATTGCCCAGTGGTCACAGCAAAAGCCGCCGGAAGAGATTCTGGAGTGGTTCGGTACGTGGCCCGACGGGACACCGAACAAGGCGATCTTTCGGCCCTAGCGGATGTGCTAACCATGCAAACGCCGCGACGAATCGTGAAGAGCCTGCTGCGAGACCAGCGGCCGCCCTATCCGTTGCTGATACCGCTGGTCTTCACGCTGGCCGCAAAGGTAGCGCATGTCGCGGTGCCAGTGTTCTTGGCCAGCCCGACCAAGCAGGCCAATGCGCTCTCGGCGGTCCATCGCCATCTTCATACCGACGGTGTGGTGGCCTCCTTCGATCTCACGCTCGTGGCTGAAGCGCTAGGGTGCACGCTCAATTGGCGCACTGTCCCGCCAGCTATCGTCGGCCGACCGCCGCGCGACGTGCCGATCACGTCGTTGCTCTCGCACGGGATCGAGCGCCAGGGGCGCATCCCCACGGCGCTGGATGTCGTTCGTCGGCTCCAGGTGATGCTGCGCGATGAACCGGCATTGCTTGTCGCGATGGCGGGGCCGGCCTGGCTTGGCCAGCAGCTCATCGGCGAGGAGTTCGTCCAGCGTCTCGCCGCCCACGAGGACCGTGCGCTCGCGATGCTGGACGACCTCGCCGCTGTGCTCCTCGATCTGGCGCAGGCCTTCTGCCGGGCTGGTGCAGACATCCTCTTGCTGATCGAGCCTGCCATCTCACCGGCCATGGCGGACCGCTGGCGGGCAGCACTGACGGCGGTGTGGAACGTTGTCCGCTTTCACGAGGCGCTGCCGGTGCTCCTGTATGCCGATGGTCTGGCCCCGCCCATAGCCCTCGATGGGGCGCCGCTCGTTTGCCTGACACCTGAGGTGCTCCGGTCGTCGGCGGCATCCTGCGAGCGGTTTGGGCTCGTGCTGCCGGCCAACATGGCGCTGCCGGCTGATGTCGGGCAATGGACGGGATCAGAACGCTGTGTGCTTGTGCTTACAGTGGACGAGGTCCCCTACCATACCGATATCCAGAACCTGGACCGCATGGTCGCGATGATGCGTTCTGCGCTGGAACACCACAGCAGGAGGACCGCATGACCGATCGGCGCTATTACAACGAGCGAATCGAGACGATGCCGCTCGAGCAACTCCGAGCATTGCAAGAGCAGAAGCTCCGCCAGCAGCTGACGTATACCTATCAGCATTCGGCGTTCTACCGCCAAAAGTTCGAAGCGATCGGGGCACACCCCGAGGATATTCGCACGCTCGATGATCTCGCCCGGCTGCCGTTTACCACCAAAGAGGAGTTGCGCGACAGCCAGATCCATGCCCCCCCGCTGGGCATGCATGCTGCGGTCCCGATGTCGCGCGTGATCCGCATCCACTCCTCTTCTGGTACCACCGGTCGGCCGAGCTATGTCGGCATTACCCGCCA